>WLWD01000191.1_pt1 | contig 330290 bp, 209 predicted proteins | sample 6712731 | NCBI WGS metagenome assembly WLWD01 (sample SAMN12718690, study PRJNA576275) | sponge metagenome | isolation source: marine sponge | host: Mycale hentscheli | place: New Zealand: South Island, Marlborough, Capsize Point | collected 2014-11-01 | reverse complement strand
CGCTCGCCAATAAAGCACATACCCGATTTTCAATTGTACACCCCTAGTAATATCTCGCTCGCTTCAACACTAGTGATGCGTTCTAATAGCACAAAATAGCGAAGCGAGCGATGCATGTTCTCTATGCATGCTTGGTGTGGCTAGGAACATTTAATGGCTTTTCAAAAAGAAAGATTCTTTACTTTGCTACCTGTTTCTGTTTCATTTTAGCTCTCCTTCTCCTTGCCCTGTCTTTTTCATTTCTTATCTCTTTCCTTACTAATTTTTATTCTGGAGTTTCTAACGCCCTCAAAGCTCTTGACAGAGCGTTTCTAACGTTTTGTCTCTCTTTCCAGAATTTGTTACACTGCGCATCGCTACTTCGTGCGGCGGGTAAACAAAACAAAATGTTGCTAAGAAGGTTACCCGGCCCGCGCAAGCGCGTAGGAGAAAATGTGCACACGTACGCCCACGCAAGAACAAAAACAATTCCTAGACCTAACAAAAACAAAAACAAAAACAAAAACAAAAAATATATATATATCGCGGACTCATTAATAAGTAAGCTCCGCTGGCTTCGCTCGCTTCGCTGAATTACCAAATTTTGCATTATCCACCACTAATAGGTGTCTCGCTCCCTTCGCTCGCTCATCAATTAAATCCAAACCACCTTGATAGCGTTTAGCTTGATCGAAAATCAATGTCCGCTTTAAAAGAGCTTGTTGCTTGAACTGATTTTGAGAGTGTGAACTTACTGCTTGGAAAGAGTTTTGTGGACCTGATGCTAAATGAGCCTTGAACGGTACAATTTGCTTACGACGAACTGCTCTAACTTCATACTTTGCCCAACACTGTAGCCTCTGATACTGTATGGATTGTAGTCTAGTATTGTCCTGTAGTTGCTACAAATTAATTCAACTAGATTAGGAGTGAATGAGATAATTCCTCCAAGCTATTCTGTGGTTTTCAAGGTTCTCAATTATTTCAGTTAGCAATAAATTAAATAGTTTGAGGTTGGTCATGTGATTGGTGCAATCTGATTGGCTCTACGTACAGTCCTGTAGAGAATCTGAAAACCCTACGTCTGCCCCCACACCATTTTTTAGCGAGCCCGAGGTAAAGGGTCTGGCATCGGAGACTGGACGAGCAAATGATCTGCAATTATAGTCTGGCGTCGCAGACCCACGAGCGCGCGTAGCGCGCGAGAGGGTCTGGTGTCAGCCCTATACACCAACTTGTACTGGCGCACAAGAAAAATGTCACGCGATGTGACGTCATAATGATATTCATGATCCCTAATAGGGGTTGGGCTTATTATAATAATATCCGCGTACGATTATTTCGCTTACTGCACAACTTCTTGTCTTGCAAACTTGCTGACCATGGCTTCTCTGTCCAGTTGCTGTGGCTGTGGTAGTAGGCTGGATAAAGGAGGCAGAAGGAGTGTCAACAACTCAACTATCGTTATGAACTCCTGGAAGCAATTTTTGGATGTGATTGGCAAAAGTTGTGATATGGAAGATGTGTGGATGTGTAGGAAGTGTTTTCTGGCCTATGAGAGATTTTGGGATCTAACGAAGGAGATTACCAAGAAGTTGGTTCATGCCATGACAGTAATCACTCAGGACCATGGGAGTTGTAGTAGTGCACCCAACTTGGCCAAGAGACCAAGAATGGACCCTCTCTTAATCCCTCCAGCTCCACAACAACCTACTTCTTCTTCGCCAGATGTTGCTGTAAGTTTTTACTTGCAATAAAGCTGCATTACTAAATGAATTGATTACTATAGGTTCATGTCAATTATGCAAATCCAAAATCGTATTTGCTGACACCTCATCGCAAGCGGTTGGGAAAAGCAGTGGCAAGAAAAAGCCCCAAAGCCATAGCTGATGAGTGCATGAAAAACCGAGAGAGCTACGATCACATAGTAGCCATAGTGTGTAGGTCAATTAGAGAGGAGGTCAGGACAATTGCTTCAACGAAAATGCAGTCTGCTCTCCTTTGCAAGTCAAAGGAGAGTATTTATGGATTCAGATGGCAACCAGTTAAACTGGAATTGCAGACACATGCACCACTGCTTTTGAGGGTTCTGAATGCTGCTACTACAACGCGAACAGAGAGGATGAACCAGGATATCGTTGTTGTCATGTGCTTCGCCCTTATCCTCAAACATCGCAACCCTACAATCAACTTGCTGCAAAAAATCATTTCTTTGATTTTATATTCAGGCCACTGTTCTAAGCAGGTTAATATAATAATGTAATAGTGATTATATTTGAAATTCTGTGTTAATTTAATGTGTAGGTGTATCAGCGTTTGCAGCCACTGAACATCACTGTGTCCTACTCCTCTTTACTACGGTTGTTGGACAAGATAGGCGAGAATCATGATGCCAGAGTGAAGAGTTGGAAGCATGCCATAGTAGACCAGATGAAAAATTCGGAGGTAAAAAAATACCTGCAGAGCTACCAGTTGATAATGTGCATACTAGCTATAGCAAAATATGTTATATATACTATAGGGAACTTCTGGGTTGACAACATGCCAGTACCATGACGTCTCAGGTACAAGTGAGTCTCCAGAACTAGAATCAGATGAATCAGATTCAGAATTGGATTCCGACTCTGACAGTTCATGGAGGTCAGTTTCTCCAATTACATCTGATGAAGAGTACTGGAGCGATGATAAAGAGGAAGCTGAATCTGTTGTTGTTGTTGAGGAATCCGAAGTTCCTAGTGGTTCTCACACTCCCCAACCCTCACCCATTCCAAGTCAGCCAGTCAACAATGATGAAGAGGAAGCTGAATCTGTTGATGTTGAGGAATCCGAAGTTCCTAGTGGTTCTCACACTCCCCAACCCTCACCCATTCCAAGTCAGCAAGTCAACATACAGTGTCAGCCAACTTTCTACCGCCTGTGTGGAGACAACATCGACAAAACTGTCCGGCACAGATACATCAGAACAGACTCCCAGGCAGCCTCATTTCACTACTTCCACTCATACGCAGCTGCAGATCGAGTGGATTTTTCCCAGCTCCCTAGTGAAGTTCCATCTGCAGTTAATTTGAGCAATTGTGCACAGGCATTATTGCTTCTTCCATCATTGGAAGATGAGGAGGCTCTTAGAAAGAACTTTAAAGTTCTTATTTCAAGGGTTCTGTGCGACTTTTTGCCATTTTTTAGAGCAACCTTTGATGGCATTGTGACCTGGCATATTCAACATCCTTACTATGATGAAATGTCAAAGAAATCAGATACAGTAAGTGCCTCTTTGTGTCTGTTTCTTGCACATCAACACCTCTCTCCACTAGTTCTTTTGAGTATTTACATTGTATGGAAGTGTTGATGTCTATAGGCTTAAAATAGAATATGTGGTCATGACTGTATTGTGGGTGAAATGCTGTGTTAGCTAATTATTGGTGGCATCATTGGCATGACATTGCATGTGTAAGTGTCAGCCTGTCAATTTGTATACACTGTATACTGCTGAGTCACTAACACTGCTAAAATTGTTGTTGAGCATTAATTATGACATTGTTGCATATAGACACATGAATACCTATATTGTCCTTCTAGCCCATTTTTTTTTTGCACTGACTGCAGGTCCCCCTTGGCATCCTACCAAAGAATGAAAACAAGGGAGAGGAGATGGTAGAGATTGTGAAGTATTTGCACCAGTATGTTCCAGTTATTAGGTCTGAGGAGGAACAGCTGATACCCAGCCGTGATGAAACTGTACACATTACCAAGGCGCAGTTTAGTCCAGTGTTATTTGGAGGAGATCAGCTAACTGCAGCACGCATTAGAGGAGCAAAGAAGGCGAAAGTGAGTGATGATGATCCCTCTAACAGAATGGAAGGCATTATACCTGTGGCTGAAGACTGGCACACAAAAATGAACTTTTTAGGAGTAAGTGTTTCAGGAGTAATTATAGCTACTGTTTAATTATTAGTACCCTATCTAATTATTAAGGTTTTATGGAAGCACTACTACTCAACTTCTTCAGCAGGGGAGCATGGCACGCTGTTTCAGCTGAGAAACAGGCTGGGCAGGAGCAATGTTGTTTCAGATCCTACAAAGGATTTTAATGCATGCGAAGATTTCTTCTTGGTCGTGATTTCTGCCTTTATTGTAGCAGCTGCAATGAAGGTACTCAAGATGAAGTCAATCGATGAAATTCCACAGCCTAATACAGCCATTGGGGAAACTCCTGATGAGGTGTGGATGAGGGATGACCAGACTCGCTTGAAAGTTTTGGATGATGTATGTGGTGAAGTAATTGAGAAATTTGTCGAATTTTCCTTCTTCGAAGAATTCCCCGTAGGAAAGGATGCTACACTGAGCTATTCGAAGAGAATCCTGGGATCGGGTTGTTTTTACTTGGAGTATCGTGATGCAGTGAAGGAGGGGGACGGTACACGTGTACTTAGGTGTTGGCGCTACTTATTGCCAATATTTTATGGCACAGGACGTACAAACTACTCCTGTGAAGTTCTCAATATGTTGCACCAAGACCTAACCCTTCCTCCTCGGCTTGCTAGCCAATTGCTTTGGTCACGATTCATCAACACTCATGGTGTTCCAGGGAGAAATATACCCTGCGACCTCTATATGGAGCATCTCAATCGCATAGCAAAAGATGCAATAAGAGCACTTGGTGCAAACAAAACTGAACAAGCAGTTGAGCGGGTTGGCAAGGCCATTGGTACTATTGCACCTTTATTGCAACAGTATGATGAAGAAACTAATGTAAAAAATGTGTCTGGAGCCCACAAGAGAGCGAAAATGAGTAAAGACATCGAAGAAGTGTTGAGTGAACTTATGAAGTATAAAGTCTTTAGCTTAGTTGACCAGAGGAAGCACACTAGCTTTTCATCACCAAAAGATTTGCTACATGCTAAGCCAACTTGTGACTTACAAGATTGGATGGTCAATCGACTCAAGAAAATTGTTCGCACTGCTCATAGCTAATGTACCATCATCATCATCATCAAATACATTGTTAGTCAGTAAGCAAATTAAATTTTTAAAAGTATCTGTTAAACAAAGATAAACAAACTATGCTCACTTTCACACATTCCACACAAACAGTTCTTCATGCATATATCACAACACAAACATGTTCCTAGATCTATATGTGTATAATTATCCATGTCTCCAAATAAAATGTCCCTTCTACATACATCTTGGTTACTTTTATAGTCCTTAATAGACTTGGTAAGCTGGTGAGAGTTCTCTTTGCCATGTAACAACAGTGCCAATGAGGGAAGACCGTCCCTGCCAGCACGTCCAGTTTCCTGAATATAGGACTCAATGTCATCTGGAGTGCCAACATGAACCACTTGGCGCACATCAGGTAGATCCACCCCCATACCAAAAGCTATTGTGGCAATAACTACTCTCAGGTGACTTCCCTTTGTGAATAAATCAAGTATGCCATCTTTGTGCTCCTTTTCTATTATACTTGTGTACATATCTACCAGACGAAATCGTGACAGATCAGGTGCATCTGAGGGCTCAGTAAAATCTTCACCCAACTCATTCTTGAAGTACAGATAGATGTTTGAACACATGTCAAACGACCTTGCATATATAATCATTCTTGGAAATTCTGTCCGGTCATTTCGTAGCCGAGTGATAAAAGGTTCAAATGATTGCTCAAGGCTACTAAAGGTACTCACAGCATACATGATGTTTTTCTTGCAGGGAGAGTAGGCAATAATGTGGGGAGTTTTCATCCCAAGAGTACGGATTACTGCTTGCCTTACTTGTTTTGTGGCTGTAGCTGTAAGTGCCATTACACACACACCCTTGGGTAACAAGCTCCGCACTTCCCCTACTCGACTGAGTACTCTACGAAAAGTATCACCCCTAAAACCATAGCAATCTTTAAAATTAGATAAGAGTAATATAGCATACTGACCATTTGCTTACACAATGAGCTTCATCTATAACTAGGCCTTTCAATCGCTGTGTGTACATTTCACTTGTGAGGACACTTCTCCATCTCTTGCTGCCAATCAGTAATTCAGGGGTGAAAAAGACAACATCATAATTCCCTTCACGAACTCCTTTTTTGACCTCAATATTCTCCTCAGCTCCTGACATGAGAGCAGCAGAAATGCCTTGGGAATTAAACCTTTTCACCTATTTCATAATATTACATGGCCAGCTAGCAGATATGTTAGCTAGAAGAACTGTTAGCAGTTACCTGGTCCTTCATGATGGCTATCAGTGGTGAAATGACAATAATAATAGCAGTGTGGCCCAAGTGGTTGTACACTCTTGGCAAGCATTGGTAACAAAGGCTTTTGCCATACCCAGTCGGCAAGACAGCAAAAACATCTCTTCCCAAAACAAACTTCACTATCACTTCAAGCTGCTCCTTCTTGATTGAATGCCCTAGAGATTTTGCAGCATCGACAGCTGCTGAAGTAACTTCATCCAGTTGTTTCTTGTTCATGTTGCTTGCAGATTAAAATTTTTAGCTCGCCAAATGGCAAATTTTCATAGCACGCGCGTATGATCGATTACGTAAGCTACATATGACGTTGAATCATTTCATTGGCCACGCAAGAATCCTGCTGTGGAGTACAAGTTGGTGTATAGGGCTGACACCAGACCCTCTCGCGCGCTACGCGCGCTCGTGGGTCTGCGACGCCAGACTACTGCAATTACAAGTGAAAATCGTAGTAGTGCGCAGTGGGCGTGGTCGTCGTGGATGGGTTCGGGATCTATAAGAACCTGTATTAGAAATTAAAAGCTAAAGAATTGGGTGGACAAATGTCTATAATTTGTACAGTATTTGTTTGTTGGTTGTTGGTTGTTGGAGCGCTTGAAGTATTCGCAGGTAACTAGCTCAGAACGCATTTTTGTGTACGTATATATAATGCCAAACTTATATTCAGGATTCGTGCAGCATCCAGCTTCCCAAATTATATCGTATGGCGAGCTTGCTACTTTCCAGTGCACAATTAGGCACATGAGAAGCTTTACTTTCTACTGGACAGTAAACGGTACTCACATATTAAGCAATTCCACGCTTCCATCAGAAGGGTTACATGTATCTTCCACCAGATCAGACTCTATCACTAGAACCACAACTTTGGCAGTTAATGGGTCGTTTTATTCTTTCAACAATGCAACGATTCAGTGCAGATTTTATGACAATGCAAGTGCTCTTGCTTATTTGCAAATTCGAGGTGAGAGGTAGTTTGAAGTGACAATCATTATTATTATATATTTACAAAACATTTCATAGTCCCTTCAGCAGAACTCAACCTTACCGTCCTATACAGAGAAGCTGAGTATGTACTCATGGGATGGGATATGCCTCAACGAATCATGTTGTACCCACACAGTGTTGATGTGAAGTATTTCAGCATAGACATACTGAACATAGCTTCAGGGAAGCAGACAAACACATCAGTGGGAGGGAGTGTAACAAGATTTAACTTTACGACTACGAATGCCAGACACTATTGCTCATTTTTGCAGATATGCGTCACACCTATGCGATCAGCTGGTGTGGGCCAAGTCAGGGATTGTGTAAACACATCATTTGAAAGAGGTTTGTTTCTTCATTAGGTAGTATCACATGAATCTGCACGTATTGAATGTGTATACTGTATAGAAATATAATATAAATCTAAATTTTATGTAGTTTTAATGTTAGCTCTATCACTTCATTCTGCTCTTCAGATGACAAGTATTAATTTGACAGTTCAATATTTAGTTTGATTTCTATAGCTTCAGTTATTCTGAAACATACTATAGTATGTCAAATGTCTATTTGATTGATATTTAGAAAAATCTTTATCTTTCCATTACTTCTATGAGTTGTTGTTCCAGTCTTTATTTTTCTGAAGTATTGAAACAAAAGCAGAAAAGTTTTTAATTACATGTTGATCAATGAAGTTGGCTGGTAGTTCATGGTTAAGAATGATGTTTAAAGATGTTTTTTGCTATAGGCTTTAATGACATACAGTCTTTCTCAAGCTACTTCTAATTATAATGATAGCTAGCACAGTGGTGTAAATTTTTTATTTTAAATGTCGTGCCCTTTGGTGGTGAAAAAATGGTATATTATTTAATCAAGGTGAAGTTATAGATTGAAGCCATCATGTGGCGCAAGTTTGTATTCTTCTTAAACATCTCCTCATCTAAACAAGACTTTCTCCCCCAGGTGATGAATTGTCTCAATAGTTCTTACATAGGCCAATTCCTTCTGTTCTGTAATACGTTAATACCACAAACAACTGCAAGTCACTAATGCTTGTTTATTAGAAATAATATAGTTCAAGTTTACTCACATGAATCGGGCATTGGTAGAAACATGCCACTAGCATGTGTTAGTTACTAAAGTTTCACAACACCTCCAAGGGCACGTGTGTGCTGATGGTTTTGGAGTAAAATGTGCTCTAGAGATCAGTAAACACACTATAGCTGTTGACAATTTCTGCTTATAGCCAATGTATGTTTGTTATTTACTTCAGGTGTTGTTATAAATGGTCCCACTACGCTGATATCCCCAAGTGGCCGAAACATGGCATACGTATGCCACATATCGTGCACAAAATCCACTCTAATTACTTGGTTGTTGAATGGTAGTCTGCTGAGTACCTGGACTCTCACTAATTATGCTATCACCAACAACTATCAAGTTATGTGTGATCAGAAGGATTCATTTTCAGGTTCAGTTTTCCAGGAATACTTAGAACTAGATTTGGAAGGATCATTGCAGCTGCAATGTGTGTCTATTTATAACTGTGATGACAAAAACTCTGAAGATTGTGTTCCAAGTGTCTGCTTCAGTCAAGAAGTGCATATATGTAAGACTAATATATTATTATTTCTAGTGGTGTGCTTCTGCACAAATGGCGAGCAAGCTAGCCTAACTTTAAAGTGATAACTAACTTTGAGCTATGGCTCTTGGAATAATTGATATAGTTGACAGGCCTGCCAAGACACTAAGTGTCTATAGACTAATGGGTCATAAATCCGTCCCTAACTCTTAGATTTATGCGATTATACTTAGTTCAGTCATTAGCCAGCCATACACATTAGTTATCCTCGACTTATTGTTGATCAAAATAGATACTAGTTCTGATATTCGTAACTGATATGATTATTAATGACAACAACAAAATTATAGAATAAAAACTATAATCAAAGGATTCTGCTGATATAGAAATAATGTTAAAGTAAGCCTTGGGGTACACCTGCGAGAACAATATAAAATAGTGCATGAGCGTAATGTTCTATGTTCAATGTTTTGATTGTCTTGCTAGTTGGCCAGAACAGTATTTGTTGAAATTAAAATGTTTTAACTTGACCTATTCCATGTAGCTTGCTTTAAAGTTCATTACTTTGTTATTTTATCAAGATGCTTTACTAACTTACATAATCAGTGGTGTGGACGAAATAAGGGGTCGCACATACCATATAAATAAGAAAATTTTTAAAAAATAAATAAACACCATGGAATTTCGATTGGGTAATCCCCGTAAGTGTGTCGCGTGTTTCACATGCTCACCAATTATTACTATCATTAATATTATTTTTAGTATTACTATTTATTATTATTATTATTTTTACTTAACCCTATTTGCATATTAATCTGCGGTTGCCGCCTCACCTGGTGCAGTTGCTACAAATACCGTAGTAGGTAAAACCAGTGAGACAATACAAGGTAAGCTGACTCAATTTTATAGGATTAAACTACAATACAAATGGAGTAAGCAATACCTATACTTGATAGTATTAGTATTATCTACTATGCTTCATTGCAAAACAGTACCTAGTAATGTATTATTCATTCGATGCTGGAAAAACATGAGTCTGTTGGTTTAGTATTTACATGAGTGCCACAGGCAAAAGTGTAAACACGGCATATCTGACAAATGATATTTGTATCAATGAATAATAATATTATTATGTACTGCTCATGTGCCATATTAATGAGTTTATTTGTACAGTAAACATTTGTATAACCTGAAGGGACGTATTAGCCCAAGGTGATAACTATGTTCTCTAGTGATATGAGAAATATTTCTTAATGCATTTTCTCCGTGGCAACAGGTATTAGGTCCTGTTCAGTACATACTATATATATTACTTAATACATGAGTCAGAGTGAGAAAATAAAGCTTGAGAGTGAAAAATCTTACCATAATCATTCAGTGGTTTGTTTTACTCTAGGTGTTTTCACAGCTTTAGTTTGAAGGCCTTTAAACCATTGTGTAAAGTTGGCTGTAGGGCTCCCCACACCCCCAGTAGTTAAATAATATATTTTAGCAGCTGCGCAACTACTTGGGTAATGAGCTTGGTAATACAGTGTGAAATAACGCTGTGAAATAATATCCCATGGGTCATGTATTTAAAAATAACATTGTGAAGATATCTAGTGTAGAATATAATATATATATTATATGTGCGTGTATGTGTGTGTGTCTGTTTGTGTCTCTGTATGTGTGCATTTCATTATAATTTTAATACTTTTAAAATAAATTTCCCCAAGTATTCATTCAGAGTATTATTGCATTAATTAAATTGTTTGAGCAAAAGTGATCAAAGATGTCTGAAAAGACAAGGACAACTTATCATGTCAATTTCAAAGGATAGACATCAAAAACATATTGATGTTTTTGGTTGTTCTCATCTTCTGCAGATGGCAAGGAGACATCAGATGCTTTCAAATTGTACAGCGTTCAACTTGTGTATGCGCTGTTGGGTAAAGAATATGAAATGACTTGAGATGAGTATGTCATCAAAACTTTTTTCTTCTTCAGGAACAGTCTCTGTTGTGGGCTTGGCACTTATCGTAACCTGTGCAATCATTATCGTGCTGGTACTACACAACCGCAAATCAAAGAAGTTCCGTGAAAAAAGTATGAGTAGTGAGTAGTTAGTACTACAGCATTTTTCAGTTTCAGTTGGTATACTTTGTAAAATTAGTAATTCATCTTGGTCAGTTGACACAAACATAGACAGTTGTAAAGACTGTACTCTGATTTTCCATCTGTGTTACTAATAACGATGAAATAACAAGAGAATTAAAAGAATATGCTGGGAGACTTTGCACTGAAATTGTGTATATGTGTAAAATGTATTACTTTGTGTGACTGAAAACTCTTCATTACAGAAAATGAGTTTTGCAATCATAGGGTTCTCATTACTTGGCAATTTATTAAGTTGTTTATTTTGTCTAAGTTTTGTTTTTTCAGTTTGTTGATTGATGTTTTAAATCCAGAAGGTTGTTTATGACTAACTTTGATATGCTTGTGTGTCAGTAGCATTGATGATGGCAATAACTCATGACTAATTCATTAGCTGGGCTGGGTTGTTAAAGCATAGTCAGTAATGATGACTACAAGTGGTGTGTGCACTCATAAATACATGGGCCAAGATAAATAAGTGAGAAAAAAGTGGACTGATACAACAAAACCAAGTTTGCAGAGGACAATAACAATAGATAAAAATTCCTTGTGTCACTACATTCCTAATTTGCAAAAAAAAAATTAGTACATCGTGCACCACTATGTGCTGGGATACTTGCTAGTGTATCATTATATTAATCTAGCAGACGGATTTGAGTGTTATCAGAATCTGTATTTAATTGCTTTTCCAGTGATAGTAAATAAATCCTGTGTAGTCCGTCATCATCAGTGCTGCATGTAACTTAGAATACAGCATTCATACAGGATGTATAATATGGATGTTGCTATTTTTAGACAAAGATATAGGAATTATGGCGACTAACCTCAGAATAGCTCGAGAAGAAGCTATATATGAACTATGTGGCGGTAAGTTACATTATTAATGATTTCAATAAGTAATTTTAATCAATATTTACTTCAAGCACAGGTCCTTCTGGAAAAATTGATAGTGTTTACGACAAGCCGAAGACTCCATCCCCACAACCTCACATGAATCCTTGTGAGGCATACTCTACTGTTCCTCAAGTATCTTGACTACATCACCACTCATTCAATTATGTTGTTTGTTAGTGTGTCTTTCAAAACAATAACTAATCATCATCACAGTTGTTACAATAACTAATCATCATCACAGTTGTTATCGCCTTGATTTATATCCACAATGTTTTTCAATATGATTGATACTCCATAATATATGAGATACAATTTTGTTTTAATAGTATGCTTTATTCTGCTGATGGAGCATCTTATTATTAAAGCTAAGGCATTTGGTTGACTGTGTGTTTATGTAATCAATAATACGATATGATTTGTCAAAGTAACAGCGTTTGATCAAACTCACATTATGCTGTTAAAAATCTTCCTCGCTCTATGCAGTTTTCTTTTGTTGAATCACTTGTTTCTCTGCTTGTGTTTTGGGATTGTTTTCCCTTTCATGTCAAAATGTACATTTCCGAGTGTGCTGCATGTGTATTTTCTTTTGTGCGTTTGTGTGTGAATGAGACAAAGTGAAGAACAAAGAGGAGATGATGAGAAGTGATAATCACAGACTTCTAATCCATAAATATACAAATATAGTAGCTACTCTTGTTATCAGAACAGGAATTCCTTGAATCAGTTATGCCAGCACATGCACACAAAGCACTTGTGTAGCCAACATGAGCATGAGCAGAGAAGATCTTTGAAAGTGATAAGAGCACTTGGAGCAGTGGTGTCCTAGTGCATGGCTTGTGCATGGTTTGTTGTTTGACTGAACATACAAAATAAACTTTAGTACATGTTAATTAATAGGTAATCAGAGCCAACTATTCTCCACTATGTAAAAGTATGATACAGATTTTTGGAGGAAAATGGGCAAAATATCAAACGAGTGATCTTGCTCCATAATTATTGCAGATATCTATAATATATAAGACATACAAAAGTTATATAACATTTGTATGTCTTATATAATATTATAGAATATAAGACATACAAATGTTATAATAACATTTGTATGTCTTATATATTATAGATAGGTTTATTTATCTGTGCGAAGTGATTAATGTTGAAAGTGAATTAAAAATTTTCTTGGGAAAAACTACGATAGGAAAACATGAGTGTTTATTCATCGGGCTTGATTCAAAATAGAATGGAGAAGGTGGTTGTTCTGATAGAGTGTTCTGTGTAGCCATACAATTTTCATTTCAATTATGTTCTGGTCTCTGGTTCAAGCTATTGCCTTTCTGACATTACTTACTACCTGACATACTACTGTTAGGTAGTAAGTAATGCCAGAAAAGAAAGGTTTCAGAAAACAAACAAACCATGACAGGCTAGTACTGCTAGTGCATTCATGTGATGTTTAGCTTATTATTCTGAAACCTCTTAACTCACTCTGAATAAATTGGTAATGAATTAATTCGAGTCTGAAATGAGACAGGCTTGGGGCTATAATCAAGATGCCAACAATTGCTGCATTACAGGAGTGTTGGAAGTAGCTTCAAAGTGGAGTGAGGGGGGGGGGGGGGGGGGGGGGGGGGGGGGGTGAGGCAGAGAGTAAGATAAAGTAGGAAAAGATGCTCAGTATTGAAACACTCTTTTGTGTGTATAATGTGTTGAATGTTGTGATTACTGATGAATAGGTTTTACTTGCTTTGTTTCTATAGATGGGCTCCAAGGACATTTTTTGTGGTTTAAGAGTGTTAATGTGAGAATTAACCTCATCAGTTTGTGCCCCAAAATTATGCCCCCCCTCCATAGCCTTCCTATGCCACTCTCTCTCTCTATATATATATAATCCAGTCATTTTATGGAAAAATCCATCTTAACCCTAAAATAATTGTTACAAAAGGTTTTTTGATGAATTTTGTTGATGTTCCACATCACATTTAACGTACTAAAATTCTACCAAAATGTGACCAATAGAAATGTGTTACTCAGATATTCATGAGATGTCATTTTCTGGCTATAACTTCAGTTTATTTCACTTTTACTTGATATTAATGGTGCCATCATATTTCTTAGCTCATTTAATACATATAAACACTCAAAGCAATATAGAATCCTTCAGTGACAGTCAATTTATCATTCATAGTCTTTGTGTGTCTGCTAGTTGTGCATGTATGGATTATAACATCTGACCATAGACAGTGTAGCGGGCAGGATAAAATAATGCATTTAACTGCATGTCAGACATTGTTTTGTTTTGTTTTTGCTTCCAGCTCCAATTTGTTACATTTCTGCAATCCAGACTATCAATTGGTAGACTCTAAGGCAGTGAAATTTGGTGGATGTAGTAGAGGAATATACCCGTAGCCCTCGGGTAGTCTCGCAAGCCAGACCTTTGCCGACCCCTTACCGCTAGGTTCTCTGTTCTTCAGGATAAACTTTCTCTGGAACTTTGCTTTTAACCGGTGGCTCCTACTAATCTGTTGAAAAATTCCGTCTAATTTGGGTAGAGCTTCTGCGCTAAAGAATGACATAGTGTCCAACTAGAAACTACTTGAACTCTACATTTCCAAGGCTAGATCTGCATGCTTGTGCACTTACCCTTACTATTTCACTTAAGCTACCATGGCATTTCACTTAAGCTACCGTGACTTTTCACTTTGTTCCCCTGCTATTTCTGCGATTTTTCCAATACATATTTGAACGGGCAGTTTACACGCCGCACAATAAATAACTTGTTGTACGAAAAAGGCGTATTAATTCTGTACTGTTTATATACAGCTCACCGTAGTGGTTAGAAGCCCACTTACTCGAGATTAATACCGCTTTTCTCTCAAATATCAACAATGCTTAATGAACTTATAGTCTTGAGTAGATATATAGAACACATTAAGCTTTAGTGCAGTTACCTTCAATATTATAGAAGAATGAACGTGGAATCAAAACTAGGTGTGGCTTTGCGCGTCTTCAAAATTCGAACCCCCTAATGCGAACTTCTGGCTACGGGCCTGAGGAAGACGTTTCAATGTAAAAAATGATGTGGCTGAGCTTAGCTGCAGATATATATATGTATAATTGGCGAGCGAGCGAGACACTTACAGGGGTAACACAATCGAAAATCGGGGATGTTTGTTTATTGGCGAGCGAGCGAAGCGAGCGAGACAGTATTAGGGGTGGATAATGCAAAATCGGGTATATGTTATATATATATGTATGTATGTATGGATGGTACGTATGCTCTTTAAACGCGCGCGCGGGGAACTTTTTTCTCCTAAAAACACGGCTATTTAGGCTTGACTCCAGTTTATTCTGAAACTACAGCATTAAGCAAACCTTACTTTATACTTAAGCTCCAAGGTGTGAGAAAATTCCTGCGAAAATGCTTGCTTTTCAAGAAACAAAAAGTTGATTCGACAGGTTACTATGGCATTGAAGACCCTTTTCCAGACTTAATTTCAAAACTTCGCCGTTTTATGGGGGGATACGGAGTGCCGGTTGTTGGTTGTCAAAGCCGTTGATAGTCAGAATGCCGTAGTATTAATGCTAAGGAAGCTACTACTTCTCGAGGGAAGCTGAGGTAAGTACGTAATTCCATAATTGTTAGCTAAATATGCAAAATTAACTCTGGCCTTTTTTTTTTGTAGCTAAGAGCTTGTCAACAGTGACTGGTAAATTCAAATAGTCAGATTGGCTCAAATTTGGTACTACAAAAGTTACCACTGCTCAAGAAAATGAGGTAAGAAAGTAATTTTGTATTTGTGTGCTAAAATTGATTGTCTTTTGTTTTTTCAGATGGTCAAAGTAACTTCAATTTGATACTACAGAAGTTATCAATACTCAAGAATGATGTAAGTAGTAATTCCATATTTGTTGGCTAAAATTACAAATAATAACACTAGTTTATTTTTTATCGTAGCTGAGAGCTTGTTCAAGAGTTACTGGTGATTGAGATTATCAGAATGGTTGATGTTTGATACTACTACAAAAGTTACCATTAATCAGGTAAGAGAGTGATTTTGTATTTGTTTGCTGAAATCAAATGTCATAACTGCTAATATAGTGTTTGCATGAAGTAAGCTAAAAATAGTAACATTTTATGTTACCTAACTATCAGGCTCGCTCGCCATTTGTGCTCAAGCACACCACTAGTTTATATATATGTTTGGACGTATGTATGTCATTTTGTACTTTGACCCTCCGTATTTTTGTGTTCGCTCCGCGTTCGACCCCGTCCCAAACTTCACTAAACAGAATCCTCCGGTTTAGCGACCATTACCCGTATCAACTTAGAAATTGAATTGTTTACCGCTTTGAATTCTTTTGCGGGTGCATTTAAAACGCAAAAACTTATTGGAGCTCCATTTCTATTTGAGTTAATCGCTATTTGTCACAGTTATAAGCCCTACTCAACAGCATTAACTTGTAAATTCATTGTCCACTAGACGAACCACGAAGGTAAGTCTTGCGTAGGTATGTTCAGTTGTGTGAAAGTATTGTGCGTTACAACTACTATTAAGAATGTCACAAAGAAAATTTTAAATAACGTGATTTGATTTTGTTGCTTCTTTTTCAATTCAAACTGTTGCGGGAGCGGTTACTATGACATTGAAACCCCTTTACCGCATACGTAATTTATATAATAAGACTTTATTTTAGTAGCTTGAGTGTTAGTTGTTAAAATCAAATTTAACAATAGTGTAGTTTAAGGCTCGCTCGCCATTTGTGCTCCAGCACACCACTAGTACGCATGCTTCATTAAACGCGCGTGGGGGTACCGCTTTTTCTCCTAAAAGCATGGCTTTTTAGGCTTGACCCCACTTTCTTCTGTTATTACATCATTTGGAAAGTCTTACTTGAAACTTGGGCTCCAAATTGTGAAAAATTCCTGCGAAACGCTTGTTTTTTCAAGTCCCAAAAAGTTACTGCGAGGTATTGAAACCCTTTACCTGGCGTAAAACGTATACGTGATCACAATCATAATGCTTATTACATTTACTAGCACATAACATGTAAGATTCAATTGCTATTATTGTTTCAATAACAGTTGGCTCTCTGGCAAAGCGATTGTAGCAGAAATCAGTACACCTTTAATTGAAGATTCTCATTATGTCCATTGAAATAGTTCACAATGATGTATAGTTGTTTATTTAAGACTAGTTTGGATTCAAACCTGCACCTTAAGTTTCTTTTTCAGCCAGCTAAATGGATTATACAGGGGTGGCGGAACCGGCCCGGCAGACCCGGCAGCCGCCGGACCAATCCAGGAGCACACAGTTAAAAACTTTTTTCCTTCTTTGTCCCAACGAAATAAAGTTATAACTTATTCCTCGAAGCGACCGTGCAATTACTTTCACTTCTAGTCTATTATCGCTATTTTTTAAAAATAAGCTTGCGATCGTGAGAAAATTATTAATAAGCTTGCGATCGTGAGTAAGTGTGGTACAGTATGGCTTCTGGTGGTGGCGAGGTGGATACTCCTTGTGGAAAGGAGTTAGATATGGCTTCTTGTGGTGGCGTGCCAGTCAAGTTCCACCCCAACAAGTGATTTAAGTTTCCCAGGAGGAAATTTGGTACCGGAAAAGATGAAAGGTGAGCCATACTACTGTTAAATGAGGCCAGTCAGCTAGCTAAGCTTTTATTGTGAGTTACTAAAATACTATAATTATAATCATTAGCTATTGATTTACAATACAGGTCTTTTAGAGCAGATTGGTGTATTCAATATCCATGGCTGCATTATGACATCAAACAAGATGCTGCATTTTGCCATGTATGCATGAGTGCTTCTATGGAGGCCAAGTTTTTAACCAGTACCAAAAGAGAACCAGCTTTTATTTCGAAGGGATTTACTTATTGGAAAGAAGGTGTTTCAGCTTTTAAAAAACACCAAACAAGTGCAACTCACAAAGAAGCCACTGAAGCTGTTGTTACACTTCCAAAAGAGTTATTAGGTGACATTGGAGAGGTTGTAAGTAGTGCACAAAAAAAAAGAAAAAGAAGGAAATAGAAGGATTTTCTTAATTATTTTACAGAATTTATCTTTTCTTGCTCGTCAAGGCATACCTTTAAGACGTCGCGAGGATATGGAAAGTAATTTTCATGAGTTAATGCTGCTTCGCTGTTATGATTGTCCGGAGGTGAAAGAGTGGATGAAAAGAAAAACCAACAAGTATACCAGCCATGACATTCAAAATGAATGTCTTCAGATTATGGCCCTTCAAGTTCTTAGAAGGTTGAGTCAAAATATACGAGAAAGTGCTTGTTATTCTATTATGGCAGATGAGTGCACTGATGTTGCAAACAACGAACAGTTTACAATTTGCATTCGATGGGTAGATGAAAAACTAGAGGATCATGAAGACTTTATTGGTCTCTATAAAGTGGATAACATTAGTGCTGAATCCCTTACTCATGCTATAAAGGATACGCTTGTTCGTATGAATGTCAGCTTATCACAATGTCGCGGACAGTGCTATGATGGGGCCAGTAACATGAGTGGTAGCAGGAATGGTGTAGCAGCAAAATTGGCTTTGGAAGAGAAATGTGCTCTGTATACTCATTGTTATGGTCATGCTTTAAATTTAGCTGTTAGTACTACCATGAAGAAATCAAAGGTCTGTTGTGATGCCATGGAAGTTGCATTAGAAATAACTAAATTAGTAAAGTTCTCACCAAAAAGAAATGTTATGTTTGACAAAATCAAGGCCAGACTTAATTCCGAGGGTGATTCAATTTCTGCTGTTGGAATCCGGTCGTTTTGTCCTACTAGGTGGACTGTTAAGGGGGCATCTATTGGAAGCATACTTGAGAATTATTCTGTTTTAAAGTTATTATGGGAAGAAAGTTTGGAGGGGAACTTACTTGCAGATATCAAGGGAAGGATAATTGGCATGAAAGTTCAAATGTCTGAATTTCACTTACTATTTGGGCTTCACCTTTGTGAAAGAATATTAAAAATTACTGATAATTTGAGTGTATCCCTTCAAGCTGAGTCTATGTCTGCTGCTGATGGTCAGGCTATTGCTGAGAAAACTATTCAGACCCTAAAGGATATGAGAAGTGATAGTATGTTTGAGTTGTTTTGGAAGTATGTGGAGTGCATGCAAAAACGAACAGATACTAATGAGCCATTGCTGCCACGAAAAAGGAAAGCACCAAAGCGACTTGAAATAGGAGATGGAGAGTGCTATTTTTCAGCAACTGTTGAAGATCACTATCGGCAAATATATTTTGAAGCCCTGGATCTTGCAGTTACAAGCATCCAAGACAGGTTTGATCAGCCCGGTTATGTGATGTATAAAAACCTTGAACAATTGTTTGTAAAAGCTGCTAACAAATGTGATTACTCGGTGGAATTTCAAGAAGTTATTACCATGTATGGAGATGATTTCAATGAAAGTGAACTTTCAACTCAACTTCAAATATTTGGTTCAAGTTTCTCCAGTGTATCCAATCAGATTATAACCTTAAAAGAAGGCATCATATTCCTACGTAATCTTTCGTCAAGTCAAAGAGTATTCTACAAGCAAGTATGTTGGCTTGCTCGCCTAATTTTAGTTCTACCAGGTACAAATGCCGCTAGTGAACGGTCTTTCTCCACAATGAAGAGAGTTAAAGGCTATCTACGGAGCACAATGCAACAAACCAGACTAAACCATTTGATGATAATTGACATCTATAAGGATATTGTTAAAACAATGGATTTATCCGAAGTGGCTAAAGAGTTTGTTGGTTCTAATGAAAATCGACTGCGTGTATTTGGACATTTTTGAATGATTCACTATGTCCATTGTATCTATGTGTGTGTATCAATTATTTCACTTATTAATATTAACAAGTTACAATTACTTATAAGTAATGAATTTTATGACAAAAAGTTTTGCCTGACCAATGAAAAATTGCTTCCGCCACCCCTGTTATAACAACTTTAGTTGAAGGGTTGCACTTTTAACACAGATTGTTTTTTTTACATTAGAGTATATTCAATAGCCTATAAATAGTTATTCCCTTGGATTAGGTCGCCTTATTCAGCTTTGGGTAGGTAGGTAACCAGCTTTGCAGAACCACCAATGGATGTAACAAATGTTACACGCCTTAGATTAGCATTTTGTACAGTTTCAACGGGCACACGTGATCCGTTTCCAATCCCAGTAGAATTATTTTATCAGTGATACCAGATTGTGTTATAAAAAGGGGCTACATTCATAATTATAATTTATATGTTTTGTAAGAGATGGTATTAGCAGCACACACTATTGTACCAAATACTTCAGTGGCAGTGTTATAACGCAATGTCCAAACACTGAACAAGTGTATCATCATAGGAATCTTGCTTCATGCAGGAGTCCAACGCTTTAGCAGTGATGGACTACAGTCATAATGCTAAGCATCATTGAGGTGATCAAGTCAGAATAAAAATGCAGAAATACAGTCAAATAATTCCCTACTAGTCACAAAAAATTGAATAAATTTATTCAAATACTATAAGAATATACTAAGACTGGACTGACTTGTGATAATGGATTCTGTCATTCATGTTTTTAACATTAAACATTAAACAAATAGAAAAATATTGGTGACTTCTACATAACAGTTTAGATGTCAATTGCGAAGAATAATTTTTTGTGGACTATAAACACATGTCATGACTACTGGAATGGACTCTATCCCCATGAACTATTCCAATGTAGCCTTGAAAATCACAAAGACAAGGTTTCAAAGAAATATTATATCATTGTGGTCAACATGCTACTTGATGCAGAAATTCAAGACATTGATTTGTAGGCTATAGTTCAGTTCTGCATAAATGATAAGCTAGTTCTTTCTTTCGAAAATATGGGAGATGGCATTGAAAATTTCATCAATTGCATCTATACTGTTTTAAAATACTTAAAAAACTATAAGAGGCTAAAAATTATAGTGGTGGGGCTTTTATTGGGCTAGTTCACATGAGAGAGTCGAGGGCAGCCATCATGAGTACCTCAGCATTTACCAAATCCTTCAGTATGACAAATTATGTAATCAAAGTAGCTTTGTAGTTTTGTCATCATCAAGCTGGTGTGATGTTGTACATACTAGTATGTGTGCCTTGGAAGACTTGGTCATCATAGACATTCAGCTGGTGTCATTCAGAAAGCCAGGCGCTTTAATTATGAATGTCATTCCACAGATGAGAAAATTAGGAGGAATGATGGGTAGGTTCACTATGAAAGACGTGAACTCAGATGCTGCTCATATTTAATGAGATCAAATTCCATTTGAACAACTTATAGCTTTATTTGAACATCTTCACATTATAGCTGAGGTTTTTCTCATTAAATATTCTGATGCAAGCTTGTTCCATATTCTATTACCAAGGAGTCCACTGATTCAACAAGGACTCCTATTCTTTCCATGTTATGAGTGATGGACTAGATTAATGTCTATAAGCAGGAGTAATATTTTGTATTTGTTTGTTGAAATCATGGAGATTCAGTGATTAATAAGTGCGAAGCCTCCCATCTCAAGTAAGTCTCTCGAGAAGTCCTGGCAAGCCTGCATATTAGTGACGCCTCCCCTCTCAAGCAAGTCTCTCTCAACTCTCATCATTTATCTAGCTAAGTATTTGCACTCTATCTAGACAAATGGTACAATCCTCCATCATATGAGAACGAAGTCATTTAGTTTCCAAGATATTAAGAATGATGACAATCATCACATCTTCACTCCCACAAAAAGTATTTTATATAAATTGCACTGAATACCATGAAATTATTATGAACCCTGTCAGCATGTGTATAATTATGTCACATGCACTTGTGCAGAGTATTCCTTATATCCTATGTTAACATGTGGTGAAAAAGCAGAAAAGTCCTGACACAAGAATGAATGGGCTAAATAATATTGGTATGCCTCATGTTAATCTGTCAATAAATTACAAAAAAAAGATGAAATAATACCTCTAAAATTTGAGGAAAAAACTACTTATCAATTTAAATATGAAAGGCAGATAAATCTGCATACCAACTTGATTCACTTATGGTCTTTTCAATATGGAATCATAATAATGATGTTGATGTAGAGTCGATTAGTGGGAAAAACTGAACCAGCATCTACCTGGCAGGTTATAGAGACATTTGAACAGCAGACAGTGAGTGTGTGTGAGCAAAATGTATATCATTTTGCCTTTGCTACTAAATGCTATATATAGTACAGTGCTTTAGCTATATCTTTGCATGTACAAAAATTCCAGTAACATGTGAATATGAATGTAATGCTTGCGAGCGAGTATAATATAGTGAGCGAGTATATAGTAAGCGATGTACACTCAGGGGTAAAAAAAATCGAGATTTTGCAGAGCTTATGCTATTTTATATTTCTTATTTTTATTTATTTTGGGTTAGCTACATGGTATTTTTTTGTCTTCGTGACTAATTCTGTCTGTTGGTGAAGCTTCTTGATAAAGTAACAAAACTTAATAAACCTGTATCATTGAGTAATAAGTTGCAAGCCTTGAAAAGTCAGGCTAGCAGAGGACACCAAAATTCCTGATTTTTGTTAATTATATTATAAAGACTTAGTGGATGTAGAATCAATTCTATTTGTGCTGTAAAATGGGTAAGTCCAGTTGGAATGTTTCAATTGGAAACTATGCTAAAGGCTATTGCTTATGGTTAGCTTTCAGTATTATGTAAGGATAAAATTTAAAGTATTTTTTATAAAAAAAAGGATTAACGAATCCTGATTGTATCAAGTAATAGCTCACTTTGCCATTCACATCATTAGGATATATAATTATATATATATATATATATATATATATATTATATATAAATGATCTCTAAGGCAGCTGCTATGCTATTTTTATCCAACTATTATTGCATTGAGCAATTTTGAGTTAACCAATGAGAATGTTGCACTATTGCCCTGATAGAAGCAAAGTGCAAAATGAAGGTAATAATATCTTGTAAATAAGTTTGTGGATTAAAATAGTTCTAAATGCGGGACTTATCCTCATACTTCTCTCCTCTGCCTATGTGCTACATTTCCCTATGCCTAAAATGCTTCTTTCCCCTCCCTCTCGGCTTAAGCCTCGTTCATTCCCCTCACCTACAATCTTCATTCAACTAGCCTGCCCACATCCACTTACTAACAACTTTAGAACAAAGAGCCATATGAAGGCTCAAGCTATATGCCTTGTGGCCCTTTTAATTATATTCATATTGATAACCTTCTACCATCACATGATTCCATGGTAACCATACTTGGCTTCATATCTGATGCAATGTGATTTGCTAAAAATTTAGCCCAGCATATTCGAAAACCTCAGAATTCAGCATTGGACATAGTAACCAATAATATGTTAGTGTACTATTTGAATATTGTAAAATATTATATTGACACAAGTGCTGCCGGCACACGTACCAATGCTAAATTAATTAATGTGTTTATTATTTAAATATTATGTCAAACAATAGTCAGCGAGTGTGCTATAGCAATAATGTATATTAAATACCGTTGCTATATTGTTGTCAGGTGTAATAACTTGGCAAGTGTGCAATAACACTTGCCCGGTATTTAAACTAGTTAAAGCATGAGCGCTTAGTGCCTAGTACATTTATCGCACTCAGTCCTCGGGCCTACGGCCCTCGGGCTGTCGTGCAATAAATCGACTAGAAACTAAGCGCTCATGCTTTAACTATAACTTATTGTGGCTGTGTTGTTCAGGCTAGTATAGGAGTAACCTTTTTGCTAGACTTAATAGTATTTCAAATGACTCCATATCTTACAATGACACATGGAAGACTTGATTGCTGGTATAGCCATAGTTTACGTCATTGTACATATACATATACATATTATATGTGTATATTATAATACAAATAAAAGCAACAAATTGTAAAGAAATTTGCATGTCTCTACAAAGCAATGCACATGCACACATATATTAGAAAAAGTGAGTAAATTAGTATAATAGTCATGTTGAATCTATATTGCAGTTCATGATAAATTGGATTTCAGTCCTCTATTTAACTTCCATTACTAACAAAGGACTCTGCTAGTGTAGGCAGTAAGGGGAAATATACTCAGACATCACTAGATTTTCATTCACATGACTCTGAGGCATGTCTCCATAAATGCAATAATAACAACTACTAGTAGTGATTTAGAACAACTGTGGTTTCTGCCCACTACTCTATGAGTGACACTCAACCACAAAGGGGGTTCACTTGACCCTATCCCTTATTTGTATGGAATCTAATAAATACACTTCATGTAATTAATGTATACTGGTATACATATCTAAGCTAATGATACATATTAGCCTGATATAGTGTTTGCTGAGTGATGCAATGCTTATATATACCAAAACGCCACAGAATAAAAACAAAGTATCCTTGAATTAAAAGATTTTGATTTGTCAGGACTCACTCACATGGCTTCTATTGTATTAATCTATTGTTTTGGACAGTTTAGTTTGCACATTCAAATAATAAAAAATTGCTAGGTTACTCTAGCAAGAAATTGAAACATTGGGCTAAGTTTTAAGTATAAACTCTTATTAAAACAGAAAAAAATATTAGCAGCTTTACATATTCTTCATTTAGACTCTTCTATAGTACTTATAAAAGTTTTCAGGGAAACTCCCTGGGAGAATACCTGGCAAGCCTTCTCTCATGTGACTCCCTAATATAGCAGCAACCTATGGAACACTGAACATATTCATATCATGAATGTGGCAGCAATGAATACCATAAAAATACATTCTAGTGGTGATCGCAAATGGCACTTCAATCAGGCGACAAATTTTTTAAGCATAGTACAGAAATTGAATTTTCTATGTTTGATTAGCTGGGCACGTTAATTTCATCACTTAATATTATTAATAGCATTTAGAGCATGTCTATATTCAATAGCTGTATTTTTTTTTTTAATTTCAATCATATTTATTGATCTCATCAAGAAATGACAATTGTTGGTGTAACTAAATTGTCTATAGTGAAGGACAATATTAAGATTGTTTTAGCAGAGAGGGCACAGGTGGTTCCAAAATGACAACTGTTGATCTGTCATACATTTGAATTTCATGCCTTGAATCTATACTTGGATGCTCCTCTACAGCCACACACAGCTCTGGCTCCTCGTTTTGAAGTTCATGGTTATGAGATGAATTTAAGTATGCTCTATTATCTCTGGTCCTGTTTTCTTCAGTCACTTCACCACATAGGCTATTGTACATCTTTATGTTAGTGTTTGGTTTTTCTGGACCATCTGGGATTCCATGACCTGGAACTTCTCTCATATTGCTGATGCTTGGTTCATTCCCTCTAATATGTGTGGGTGGCGGTACCAATTCTTCAATTGAAGTTCTCCTTACTGAAGTCTCATCCGCTGTGCTATGTGCTGTGATCTAAAGACAATAGAAATGAGCAATATTATATTATTATCGTTTATTTGTTGACTGATGATACTTATTAAGAAATTATATTAGCTAATACAGTAATGGCTATGACTACAATATTGTCGTTTTTCATACCTCAAATGTCTCATTTGGGGATAATGAGGTCATCGCACTGGCTTCCAGAGTTTCCTTCGCATGTTGCATAAATTTCTTTTTACAGAAGCAGTAACAGCTCATCACTACCAGTCCCAACAAGACTGCAATACCTACTATTCCAGTAGCCAAAATTATTCCAATTTTATCACCTAGAAAGAAAACATAATTACAATCAAATATGCATAACTTTGAAAAATATATTTACATACGTGTTAAACTAGCCCTTGCCGCAGTGTATGTAGTTTGTAGATAAAGATTTACAGAAGAACTAGACACACTGGATGGAGAATAAACTTTGGAAGAAGTAGGAAGTTGGCTAGTAGTAGGGGAAGGGATTGAAGAAGAACTTGTAGTGAATGTATGATTCATACTCAGTGTACAACCAGCATGGTTAGAATGATATTGTATGTAGCATATGACCATACTCCCTCTGTACTTCATAGTGTGAGGAACAGTGATGTTAGAACAAGAACCACTATTCTCCCGAACAATATCTGTATCAGTAGGCTTCAGTGAAATCTTACTTGAAGGTGAAGCGCAGCAGCTGTATCTGGTGGAATTACAACGACTTTCTTTAGTAAAATTGTAGGATCCAACGGTGATATTCTTGGGGCATTCCAATTGGCTCTCGCGCTTGCACCATACTACCAAGAATGAACCGTAGACTACTAGTACAATAAAAATGTGATTGGACATTTCAGGAATTGTCAACTCTGGAGACTTTGCATTCAATAGCGAAGACGCTGCAACTTTTATACCACGCCTCTTACTCGGTATTTTGGAACTTAGTGCGCCTGCGTGAGATGATGATTTTGTTGTTATTCCTTATCCAGGAGGGGTTGAATGGGAGAAAGCAGCAGATAAATACACCGTGCTGTTGACGACGGTCCCTATCATGGGAAGTACTCGTGAGTTACACTTTCTCTTTTCTGTTCTCTTTCCTATATGTTTGTATCTAGCTACAGTGATACCTAGCCGGTCACAGTACAGTACTTCAGCAGTCATGAGTCATAGCCAGACCGCATTATTAGCTTTACAGTATTATCTAACTACACGTGTGCAACTCTTAGTAGGTCAAGATTTGTGATACAGGCTCAATATACTTCTGCATATGAATAAAGTTCAGTGAAAAAAAATAATTTTTTTTTATACTAACATTGCAGTGGATGGTTTCACATTAGAAGACCTTATACTGACAGAGCAATAGTTACACTGCTATTTTGAGAATTCACAGTAAGATGCCTACTACTTAATCCAAGTCCTTATCATAGTCCGAAAATGTCATAATCTTTTGCTGAATTAAACTTAACTAGCTATTAGCTATTTGTTTTACGCTTACACTATCAATGACCTTAGCAATTCATCATTTTATTTTCACCATGGGAATATTACATCAGTTTCACAGACACTATAACTTGTTCAGTTCAACGTCTAGTGATATGGATGGCCAATAAACAACCTCTACTCTATTCTTCTAATAGCTCATAGTAATGAAGATGATGGTCTGGATGAAAGTAGCACACCACAAAGTACGTATAGTGCTTAAATTTAATATGTGAATGTTTATTTTCTGACAGTCATTTAGAAGTCGTTGCTATGCCTCTACTGGTGATTTTTTTTAGTTTATTTGATGAATTTATGCAACGCAGTGTGTGTCATCAAGTAAAGAATAATGATTTCTGAGATATATACTAATCCCATGACAGGACAAATCAACTTGGCTAAAATTAATTGAGTCAAGCATTACATATTGATGAAGTTCATAATACTTGCACACGTATAAAATTAATACCTTTAAACTATCTCAAGTAATAACTGAATAATAAATCCCCATCCTTATTTATTATAATGAATAACATCCATATGTTCTATTATTTAGTTCCTATTGTGCAGTAGGACAAAGCAAACAGATTCTGCAACTCTGTGGGGATAAAAGAACCTCTAGGTGACATTATTCTATTAGTGTTAAGATCATACAATACATAAATAATTATGTAGAAGTTATTATATTTCCATTAGTATAGTTCCTTTACAAGGACTTAAATTGATATTATAACCAATTATTTGTCCAAGGCTTGTTATTTCAATCAACTTATTAATCCTAATATTTATCAAATTTGTAGTATAAGTTTATTGTGCTGGCAATTGACAAAGCAATTACATTTTTGTTACCAGACTGTAAGATATGATGATATTAATTCATATTTGATTTTAAATTACTATGGCTCTATTAATTGTTTATGTATATTAATAATTTACAATTCACCTCAGCTATAATTATGAGCCACTCTTTCCTTAAATTTTGTTAATATGCTCTCTTAAAGGAATAATAAAACTGAATTTATGTTTATGATATCTTTATTAGAATCAATATGGACATATATGCAAATGCACTATGCTAAAACATAGGGTAAAATTTTTCATTTTAGTTCAACAAAATTATAATAAATTTAGCTTAATAAGTATAATATACAGGTAGTAATTTCACTTACAAATAATTAAGCTGAATATAATTCAGCAGTATAATTAATAATATTTATTGACCTGGGGTATTCCTAAAATGTCTTGGCAGTTGTAATAACAACTGGTAATACGTTAAAGTGTACTTAAATGTCATCCAATCAATTGAAGATATTGAAAGTGCTGTAAATCCCCTTGTACTCACACATGCCAGCACATGCAGTTGTAACAGTAGCTAGTGGTGATGTGATGAATTTGTAACCATATTAGCTGATACTCTCAGTGTCTGCCATAGTATTTCTACTCTCACTACTTTACTATAAATTGTAATAAAGCATCACATGCCTCATAGCAACTCAATTTACCTAAACAAGCAACTTTTAGATTGCACTAGAAAAATCATTTTTAAATAGTTAATATCACTGTATACAATACTTTTTGAGTAGTAACTACGCAAGAAATCGTTACACTAGCCTCTACGAATAATTTATATGGCCTGTTTTAAAGATTCAGCAGCATTTTCCTCCATCTCACTCATGCACAGTTACATATTGTTTTGTGAGTTAGCGGCACATAACTTGGTATTGGATTAGCTTTCAGACTATCATTTTGTGTAATATAATCTGGTGACATTTGCAATTTTTAACAAAAATCATCTCACGCGAATTTTTACTTTAAAATAAACAGCAACTTCGGAGATTATCAAGACATACAGCCGTTTCCTACATTCAAATATTAAATGATTCTTGTAGACTCACAATTAATATTCATCATATTTAAGTAATTCCCCTTAATGACGATTCGTTTATAAGCAACTCTTTCAACTGCATTGTGTTGTATATACTTAGTCATTGTATTGAAGTTAAGTATGTAATTTAGAAAACACTAGCTGTATTTATTAACTATAGCAGAAATCTTTGATGGCTAACCATGTTAATTAGGTCATGCATGATAGATATAGTATTAACTACACTCTCTAATGTGTGAACAGTATAACTTCAAACATGCTGTTTGCAAAGTTTAGGCTTCGTAAGTGTATAACAATGCCAATATCGTATTTTCATTATTTAATGAACAGTTATTTGATCTTTTTATTTATATTTTATACAAAGGATAAGTTATCCTTAGCTAAGAAGATGTAACAGATTTTTTGGACAGTTAATTCTAGTTTTTCTAGTACTATTTTCACTCCTGAAAATCAACTAAAAAATGTCTCACTTTTTACATAATAAATGACTAAGCTATTTCAGCTCTTGAGTTACTTTAAAGCTATGTATTTTGCAATCATTATTAAGGCCAAATTATGTGAGCCCACACAATGCAATAGTGTATTGAGCTACAATTTGTCTTACATTATTTAGTTGGAAATGTCAACAAATGAATTCAATGAATAATAAGTTTTGGTATTTCCTTTGCATGAGGCAATAGAGGAGATGATAGTTTAAACAAAAATGTAAAAAAAATTCAAGTATCTCAGCATCAATGACTTGAACTAACTTTATTTCATAGCTCTTACTCTGCCAAAAAACACTGTCTTTGTTTGTTGCTTGTTTGATTTTACTCATTAATTGGCAAGCGAGCGTAGCGAGCGAGACACTTACAGGGGTAAAAATGAAAAAATCGGGGATGTTTATTGGCGAGCGAGCGTAGCGAGCGAGACAGTATTAGGGGTGGATAATGCAAAATCGGGTATAATTGGCGAGCGAGCGTAGCGAGCGAGACAGTATTAGGGGTGGATAATACAAAATCGGGTATATGTTATATGTATATATGTATGTGGGATGGTACGTATGCCCCTTAAACGCGCGCGCGGGAAACGTTTTTCTCCAAAAAAACACGGCTTTTTAGGCTTGACCCCAGTTTATTCTAAAACTACAGGATTAAGCAAGCCTTACTTCATACTTAAGCTCAAAAGTGTGAGAAAATTCCTGCGAAAATGCTTGATTTTCAAGAAACAAAAAGTTGATTCGACCGGTTACTATGGCATTGAAGACCCTTTTCCAGACTTTATTTGAAAACTTCGCCGTTTTATGGGGGGGTACGGAGTGCCGGTTGTTGGTTGTCAAGAGCTGTTGGTAGTCAGAATGCCGTTGAATTAATGCTAAGGAAGCTACTACTTCTCGAGGGAAGCTGAGGTAAGTACGTAATTCCATATTTGTTAGCTAAATATGCAAAATTAACTCTGGCCTTTCTTTTTTGTAGCTAAGAGCTTGTCAACAGTGACTGGTAAATTCAAATAGTCAGATTGGCTCAAATTTGGTACTACAAAAGTTACTGCTCAAGAAAATGAGGTAAGAAAATAATTTTGTATTTGTGTGCTAAAATTGATTGTTTTTGTTTTTGTAGGTGAGAGCTTGTTGTCAAGAATTCAAGGTAATTCAGATGGTCAAAGTAACTTCAATCAGAAGTTATCAATACTCAAGAATGATGTAAGTAGTAATTCCATATTGTTGGCTAAAATTACAAATAATAACACTGGTTTATTTTTTATCGTAGCTGAGAGCTTGTTCAAGAGTTACTGGTGATTGAGATTATCAGAATGGTTGATGTTTGATACTACAAAAGTTACCATTAATCAGGTAAGAGAATGATTTTGTATTTGTTTGCTGAAATAAAAGGTCATAACTGCTATTATAGTGTTTGCATGAACTAAGCTAAAACATAGTAACAATACTCGTTTATGTTACCTAAACATCAGGCCGCGCCATTGTGCTCAGCACACCACTAGGGTATATGTATATAGTATGTGGGATGGTCGTATGTATGCCCTTTAATAGTGATGTGCTTGAGCACAAATGGCGAGCGAGCCTAAAGACTATACTATTTTATATGAATGATTTTGACTTCTAACACTGAAGCTACTGAAAATAAGGTCCAGTTTTTAAATTTAGCATACAGGGTAAAGGGATTTCAGTGCCATAGTAACAACTCTCTGCAACTGCTTAGAGAAAGAAAACAACAACAACAAAACAATTCACGTTATTTAAAAGTTTTCTTTGTGATATTCTTTAGCTAAGTAGTGGTTGTAGCACACAATGCTTTGACACAACTGGACATGCACCTACACAGACTTACCTTCGCAGTAGTCTAGTGGACAATGTATTTTCAAGTAAATACTGTTGCGCACGGCTTATAACCATGAACGCATTGACTTACCACCGCCACTAACTCGAATAGTCCCTTAAGTTTTCAAGTTTTAACTGCACCCGCAAAAGAATTCAAAACGGTAAACAATTCAATTTTCTAGGGTGATACGGGTACTGATCGCTAAACCAGAGGATTCTGTTTTTAGTGCAATTTGGGACGGGGTCGACAATAACTAACACAAAAACCGCGAGGGTCAAAGTACAAAATGACATACGTACGTCCAAAATAGATACAAATATATAAACATCCCCGATTTTTTCATTTTTACCCTGTAGTGTCTCGCTCGCTACGCTCGCTCGCCAAATAACCGATTAATCGCGGAAGACGCAAATACGCGTCAATTGAGAAAAATCGATAACCGCGGAGGACGCGAAAATGCGTCAAAAATGCGTCTTCGCGTCCACTTCGCCCTACAGCTTTGTGGAGTCAAGGAAGCCACCAATCACAATTGCAGACGATTCTATATTGTTGTAAGTATATTTTAGGCTTATAAAATACATAGACTGCCATAAGAAAATGTTGAGTAAATTTTGTCACAACAATAAGACTTCTTTCTGATAAAGTATAAATTGAAAATATATTTCATAATATAATAAAGGTACACAGAATAATTTTTTACAAAGCAATATTGCTTTAGCTATAACTGCTCATTATATGACAAGTAGAAAGCTATCTTGGCAAGTGGAACACTGGCACTTCAGCATCCTAGTGATGAAGACAATATTCTTGACCTGGCACAGCATGGCAGTGACAAGGATGGCAGTGACCAGGATGGCAGTAACTCTGATGGTAGTGACGAGGAGTTTGATGACAGCAAGAATGACGACTTCACTACTGATGGGTGTAGTGACTGTAGCAGTTACTAGATGGTCAAGGACTCTGACGAGAGAACGGAATTGATGATTCTGAAATAGCGATTTCTACAGGAATTTTAACCACATTCTTTATAGCAATAAGTAATAATAAATATTGTTATACAACAGGTGAGACTGCAGGGAGCCCTATGACATTATACTTTTATTATGCTATGACCAATTGGACTTGGGGTAAGATCACCAACTGTTCTGTCAACAATGCAGCCTACCAGCACATCAAAAGTAAAGACACCTTGGAGTACCAAACTGAATACACTCAAATATTCTATTATTTATTTGTGATGTACCTGTTTTCATGCACAAAAGCCATAAAAAGCTTCTCTGTTCACAAAATTTATAACAGATTTCTCAGTTCAAATTAAAACACACCCTAAATAAATATCAACAAATTCTTCCTGAATGTAAGACAGATGCGTGCAAAAACACTTTCTCTTACCTCTATGATCGAGTAGCAAACTGCTTCAGCCATGAAACCATACTTCCAACCTTACTAGTGTGCTTACTAAGAGCCTCAGTGTGATGCCATAAAAGTTTTTGCCAAACGGTGCGAGTACTTTGTTATTTTTAAGTCGGGAACAGCTCCTTAGCGTCGAATTTATGCTTTCCCAATAGCCTAGAGCGTACCCTATCGTTCGATAATACTGTCCCGAGGCAATCTTCAACCGTTCGTCTTCTTTCTCTCGTTTAGTATCACCCTCCCACCAAGCAATCAATCCTCTGTGTCTCGCGTGCGCCCGTGACCGCGTTACGTATTGGCGAGCGAGCGAAGCGAGCGAGCAACTTTAAGATGTAGTCTATGGAAATCCTGAATACGTCGTCCCGCGCATACGTGGTCCCGCGCATACGTCGTCGTCGTCGTTTAAACTGAATACGTGGTCGTTTAAACGCGCGCGCGCATTCCAGAACTTCGCTCGCTCGCCCAACCAATGATGCTACACGAGCATTTTCTAGTTTACATGAAAATTTAGCTCTAAGGTTTGATTCAGTGTTTCAGAATTTCTTGATGGCATTTAACGTGTTCCAAAGCGTTGAGGAGCAACTCTTTCTTGGGCTCCCAAGGTTTTGTGCTGGACTGTCGTGTTCCAAAGCGTTGAGCAAATAGAGCAACTCTTTCTTGGGCTCCCAAGGTTTTGTGCTGGACTGTTAAAGCTCTGAAAGTTGTAGAGGGTACAGTAGGCTAAATGCCGCTAAATTCATCTAGCTAAATGCCAATACTGAAGTGAACTATCGCACAAATAGAAGCTTGCCGAATTTTATGGCGCGGCTGGCGTGGGAGAAAAAAATAACACACTAGCTTAATTTAGTAGTATCACGTGCTATATGTTTACAGGAGCAGTCTCGAAAAAGGGGTGGGGCTGAGTTAGTAGGCTGTGGACGGTCCGCGACATTTACAGGACTAAAGCTTGTCGTTCTTCTGGTGAGTTTTCCAAGTTAACTAGAGCGAGGTTACAACAGTAAGTGAAAATGCATTAGGCATGACTTTTGAGTGGAATGTTGTAATAACTTGTTTGGTGAAGGTTAGCTCTTAGGTTTGATTCAGAATTTTTTCATGGCATATTATTACTTTATGATGGTGGTTGGCATGATATGGAAGCTGAATTTGTGAAACATCTAATTCCATTTCTTATTGTCTAGAATAACAAGCAACTGTTATCTATCAAGTTTCAAGAACTGTTTTGAAGTACTAGCACATTGCTGACAACCGCTGCAAGTGTGGGTGTGGCTCTCATATTGATACATCCAAGAGGTAAGTGTAGATCAACTCCTTGGTGTAATGCATTGCTAAATACTCAATTAAAAAGATTTGCTATATATCTAGTAATGCTCATTTTTTCTACAAGCAAAATATAATAAGTCTTTGATAAAGTTATTGAAGCTATGCAACACTGCATCAAGTAAGCATATTTATAGCCAGTCAGTGGCCACTGGTACTGCCTTAAATACTGGCTGCTTATAATAGGATATGTGCTTCTGCACAAATGGTAGGCAAGCCACTGTGTATACAACAAGTAATTCAAAAACATTATTTAAAAAAAATCTGACTATCAAAATTACCAGCAGTTCCTGACAAAAGACACAAAACTGCTGAAGCATGGCCAAGTTTTTGAATTGAGTATTGGGAAACGTTTTTAATGTTTTGTTTTTGAACAAGATTTTGTTACTAGCAAAATAGACTTGGAGGAAGCCTAAGAAGCTAAAATAATAAATTATATTTTATTTAATATGCAGCTGATATAGTTACTATTGCTCAAAAATATTCTTATTTATGCAAGCAAATATAACACTCTATGTACACTCTCTTACGTACAACACTCTATGTACACTCTCATACATACAACACTACTCTATGTACACTTTCTTACATACAACACTCTATGTACTCTCTCTTACATACAACACTACTCTATGTACACTTTCTTACATACAACACTCGGTGTACTCTCTCTTACATACAACACTACTCTATGTACACTCTCTTACATACAACACTCTATGTACACTCTCTTACATACAACATTCTATGTACACTCTCTTACATACAACACTCTGTGTACACTATCTTACATACATTTGCCCACACAAGACTTCTTTTGGTGACTTGACATATTTAATGAGAGTATCAAGTATGAACAGCTATGAAGGACAGCACATTAACCAAGATAATGAACCGCCGCAATTAATGTAATAAAGTTAATTCCTGTTAGTTTGTAAGACCTAATTGCTTCTACAAAATTCAGGAACAGCCTATTTCCAATATTGAATAATTAAATTTCTTTGAATAGTACAGTCATTAAAATAATCACAGGGTGAAAAGAGTCCATTTAAAACCATATCAAAATCCTTAAACTGTCTTGGTAATTAGAGTTAACTAAAATTTTACAAGGCTGTAGAAGTTAACGAACTAGTATCAATACATTGTACAGATTTTGTTTTGGTGGTCAATGGACAATTTTCAGGCAGTGAATACTCTTATTAGTGGTGTTGGGCACGGTATAGACAATTAAGCATACTAAGAATCTCTGATAGTATCTCGCTCACTTCACTTGCTAGCTAATATTGGCGTAATATTTATGTATTAATCATTTTTGAGAACCCGTACACTTAATATTTGAACTTTGATGCAAACAAACGCAAATAATTTCAGTGAGTTCATATTAAATTCTGTCATTTCAGGATCAATCAGAGATTAACATTATAAATGCAAAGTATACAGGGAGTAACTTATCTATAGATTTAATTCATAATACATTGCAAACAATATTTACTCTATTTGCATAGAGAGTACAATTAATTTATTCGTTATCACTAAAGTCTTTGTTCAGAAATATTCATATATACACATAGTTCATGGGTACAAGCACAGGCAAAGTTAGGGTGTGGCTTCAGGAGGTTGCACGTATCCGTCTTTCAAATTAATGATATTCATAGCCGATATTCATAGCCCCACCTACTTCTAGTAAATGAAGATAGAGTTGAATAAGAAGAGACAATATCAGTCTTTAATGATATTCATGGTTTCAAAACATTATTAGCTTCAGTTACCTTGAGTTTGACAGTGATCACAGCTCACTTCAACTAGCTTCATGCTTCTTGAGATTCCACTTAGCAATTGAGCTATGAGAAATATAACTTCTATCACTAGGTGCAGTTTTACACATGAGTGTTTCCAATATTCATGATCTCAATAGGACTTTGGATGAGCTATTCATGAATATCACTATACTGTTAATCCTTTTGTTATTGCTAGTTAATATTATATTCATGATTGAGATGGTTGGGCTAACAGAATGAGTCTGTCGCAAAGTACTGGAATTACATTGAACAGTTCGCAGATTCCAAACTAATAGATAGCACAAGTATCACATACTTCTATATTAAACAATTGATTCTTATTTATTCTTTTATACTGTATTCCCCTTCTACTAAATAAATAATAAATTAAACTAGAGCACTGAAGTGCAAACCCTCAGCGCTAGTTAGCTAGTATGATAAAGAAGAGGAATGAATGAAAATAGGTAGGAAGAAAAGGAAGAAGAAAGAAAGAAAAATAGTACAGGAAAGAAAGAGGAAATGAAAGGAAAAGGTAGAAAAGAAATAAAAACAGTAGGAAGAGGAAAATAAGGCAAGAAGACAAAAGAAAAAAGAAAAAAAAACAGGATGAAAAAAAAAGATGAAAAAAAAAAAATATCGTCGACGAGGATTCGAACCAGAGACTATTGGGTTAGTGACTTGCTCACTCAACAACTACGCAACGCAACACCTCACGCTGAATGCATGTAATTGTTAGCTATTTAAAAATGATTTGCAACCTGCAAGCTGGCTCACATGACAAGCACGTTTTTAAGGGGCGGTTCCCGCTGTAAGCCTACGATTGCACGGCTCTGGAAAGACTAGCTTTTTTCTGGAAAATGAAGTCCAAAATCAAAATTCTGGCACATTAAAGGAACTTACTTCGTGAAATACTGCTGTTTGATGCCGCTTTCAGAGCCTGGCTGGTTCCTACCTTCCAGAAGTGCTTGTTGACAGACAGAGTGACAGAATGAATGAATGAATGACACTAGGACTACTGTAACCCTCTAGCGCATGCGCGCTGAGGGTTAATTACATCCTCTCCCTTTACTAAATGAATATTTAATTAACTTGCATCCACCTACTCACTCCCCTCCTCCCTTTACTAAATGAATATTTAATTAACTTGCGTCCACCTACTCACTCCTTACCTCTAGTTATATACACCAGTTTTCCTCATACCATTTCAGTTGTTGTATTTTCTGCCTTGTTTAAAGATTAAACTCTTTATACACCTTAAGAGTTAACCGTCCAGGTGATTGGGAAGCCCCAACAACTCTGGTGGCAGCCCTATACTATCAAGATTCAGTTAACCCTGGATAGCTTTGATCCTGTTGCCTTCAGTTAAACGACTGACCTGGTTCCCTCACACACCTACTCACTCCCCTCCTCTCCCTCTACTAAATGAATATTTAATTACCTTGAGTCCACCTACTCACTTTCTTCCTCCCTTCTACAAAATGAATATTCAATTAACTTGCGTCCACCTACTCACTCCTTCCTTCCTCTCCACTAAATGTGTTCACTTGATAGTGTCCACATAATATTTAATATTATTTTATTAGGCTGCATTTATTTTTTGATATCCAACACTCTTAAATGTCAGTTTTTAACCTATCAATATATTCACTTGATTTACTTCTAAAGTACTTAGAAGCCATGTTTGAGTATGTACTTTTCCAACAAATATAGCATGTTTAACCTGTTCTATTCCTTATTTTATGAGTTATAGTAAATACTAAATTCATAAACACTACTAATGAAATTGTAATGAATAGTTTATAGCAGCACTTGTCTTGAGGTTGACTGCAGCAATTATTAGTTTTGACAGCTGCTTCTGAAATCTAAGATTAGCAGCTGCTTCTGCTTGGCTAGGATTACTAAAAAAATTACCTTCATTTACAGCAAGTACACTTAAAAGTGTCAAATGAACATAAATTACTAAATAATTAGCTTCATCAAGGTGCTTGAAAGGTGATTGTTTTCAAAATTCTATATGATATTAAATATAAGTTTTAAAAGACTTAATTTTCCTGTCATCATGCATTTAGGACATTTCTTACTTTTGCCACCTTTCCCCATAGAAATAGGGCTAAAAGACCTGGACATTTAGCCCTATCCTCTGTCTGAACAGTTTACTCATTTAGTAATTATTGATTATTTTTAGAGTAATTCATGTATTTTACATATAGTGACTAAATTAATCATTGAGCTGTAATTGGCAAGTTTTTATTGTAATTTGTGTAATTTTTTAAGCTTCGGCAATGGGTCGCCATCGTTATCCAGCTGCACACTGGGAAAATACCAGCAAAAGACTACACAGATCAATGCTCTGGGAGACTCGTTGTTCATATATCAATCAACCTCAATGTTTCTCAAATACTGAGTATCTGTTAATAGCCATCATAATGATTTGGATTTTCAGAAGGAAAACAAAAATAAACTCGACCAAATTCTGTTCTAAAATAAAACAACCAAAGACTAATTGCAAAGAAGAAATGCAATCTCTCCCACTGATCTGGTCCATTTGGAATAGTTCAATAAATATCTTAAAAGAAATTCATTCCAGAACTACTTCACTAAAACAGAAACTATTATTACTATGTGGAGATGTAGAAGCCAATCCTGGCCCCTATAGTAAAGGTAAATTATCCTCTATCCAATGTGATGTTAAAATATAGTCATTCACAACTACAGTTACATGTAAGGCCATCAATTATTAGGTTCACAACTTTTCTATTATTTCTATGGAGATATAAATATTCAGTAGTTTCAAATATAAAGATATTTTATATCAATTGAATTTGTTGAGAGTGCATTGTTAAATATTTAAATATGCAAATAGTACTGAAACAATGATTCTCATTGCTCTAGCCACAACCTTGTAGAACTTTTATCCAATAAGCATTTATTGCCTAGGCAAGGCTTCATTACCAAATGAAATTAAATTATAACTGTAGGTGGAAAATCAGGGTGGAATAAATTTTTGACAAATATATAATAATAATGATAACATTTACAGAAAAAGCTGAGATATTAATTAATATCACTCGTGTTTCGAGAAAATTTTAATTGTCCATTTTTTCATACTTCTCTCACTAACAATTTGAAATTTTATATTTTCTGTCCTATTTTATCTCCTATTCTGTAATTATTAAGAATTATTTTAACCTAATTAGAGCTATACTCCCTTATTTCATTGCATTTCCAACATCTTCACTGAAACATAATTAGCAGAATGTGTATTATTCAAGATGTTGTAATAAATATATATTATTCATTTGATACAGGAGAATATCATGAGTTTGTTGGCTTAGTATTTACGCGAGTGCCGCAGGCAAGAGCGTAAATACCGCCAATCAGAGGAGTGATATTCTCGGGTATCCAATGAATAATATATTTATTAGGTACTGCTCATGCGCGAATACTTTGGTAACAAATTTCTTGTGCGGTGGCTTCTGGTTCCTCTAGTGTTCCAGATCTCCCTGAAGAAGAAACTCAAGCTTTACTTTCTTTGTTTTCTGAAGACATCACTGATTGGCTTTCAAAAATGCTAAAAAGTGTACTTGGCTAGGTAGAGAAAATGACTACTTGTTTGACAACTGATACCAGTGAACTTTGAGACAAACTGAGTACTTTTAGGAGATATTAGTATCATCAAGATGATGGACAATTATCAATAGTAATCGATTTAAATGTAATGCCAATCAAAGATCAAAAGTATATTTGAAACATTAACAACATAATATAATGTAACTAAGTAATTAAATGTATTATTATTAATTGTAAATTTTGTGTGTCAATGTAAATGTATATTCTATTATTACACCAATGATTTTATTTTTAGATCAGCCTCTCAGTCATCATGAACCTTCACCTCGAGCATTAGCTAATGCCTCAGCAAGTACTGACCAATTCTATATTCATGGAGGTATTGTTAACAACTTTAATGACAATAAAAAACAACTGAAGAAGGTAGTTCAAATCTTTGACTGCTCTACAGAATCCTGGAAAGAACTTGATACAGCTGGTACTCCACCTCCTGGAATATATTGGTGTGCAACAGTTTATTCAGCTCATATTCTCTACTTGTTTGGTGGTTATGATGGTACATCATTATATGCTTCATTACATCAGCTAGACACCAGGTCTATGACATGGTCACAACTCTCACCACAATATGATAGTGGACCCATGAGGAAATATGCGTGTCAAATGATACATCATAATAATACTTTAATCGTCATTGGCGGCTATGGCATACCATCAGGTGAACTGCAGTCTGGATCACAATTTACTGAGAATAAAATATATCCAGATGGTCGTGGCTGGACAAATGAGATTCATATGTATAATATTTCACAAAGTAAGTAATAATCATATTTACAGAGTAGATGGTAAGTATGTGTTACATATATTTTCTGAAATAATAATGTATTTTATAGTTAGTAACAGACATAATTATTCCCACTAAATTTTGCTATATAGAATGTATTAATATTTTAATTAAAGTGGCATAAAATATTTTTATGCAATAATATGCTACAACACTGAAATGAAAAATTGTGTGTTTAATAGTTTGGTAAAATAACTAACATGTGTTTTGTCAATGAGAAGTAATAGTAAAAATGTAAGCAAAGTTAGTATAGAATCATGTCTCAATTGTGTCAATGCTTTGAAATACTCTGAAATTACAAATGTAAATAAGAACAATACATTATGGTTCAATTAGTTGAATTGAATACTCAATTTGTTTTGGTAGTATTTATAAAATTCAATTTGCTTGTGTTATATTTATTACACATGTGGAATTGAGTGAAGTGAGTAAGACACTCATAAGTAAAACTTGAATAACATTCAGATACTGTGTAAACGTATAAATATATATGGTACATAGGACATCTTGTTTCACTAGTTCATAGATTGTGACATGTGGAAATCTTACTTAAAAAAATAGAGCAAGCAATGTCCAAGTTGAGTTGGCGCGGTAAAAACCGTTAATAACTTTTGAATGGAAGTAGCTACGCTTCCGGGGTTTGTACCATTCGAAAGCTCGTGCCGAAACGGTCCAGAAAATTACCTTTAAAAGCTTCTGAGCCAGCGGGAAAGTGCAGTTTCAAAACTCAATAGAAAAGTCTATGGGAATAAATAAAACCACACGTTTCCCGGGCTACATGCGGCGGGATTTAGTCACGTGCTCAAAATTGTGCGCAGTACCTCAGAGACAATTGTAAACAAAAAGCAGTCGTAGTTTGGTGACTTCGTCTACCCTTCTGCTTGACATTCTGGTTCATTTTAGGTTCAGGAATTTGTTGCTATTCAAGGCTACTTAACAAGAGCAAGCTACAATGTGAGGTACGTTTGTATCACGGGTTGCTTGTCCACTCAGATTTTCTTACCTAATTAAATAGGGCCAGAAACTCAGCCAATTTACTGTTTGCTTACCAAGATAATAAGATATACAATTCATCATAGACTCTATATGCCACTATTTATTCTTTAGCTGTCCATTACTCCTCATGTCTATATAGGTACAGTTCTCTATGGTTATGGTGATGCTATTTACCACCCTCCAAATTCAACTGCTGCTTGTATCTACCACAATTTCATGTCATCATAAAATTATATAATATATTATATTGTACATGTCATTATGAAATTATATTTTTTGTATAAATTAAAAAAGTTGAAATTTAACAAGTAGATAGAAAATAATAGTAAAATCATGAATAAAATGATATGAATGATTCAGTGTGAAGGACAAATAGTTAGGCAGGAAGCCTACATTTTTACTCATTATTGTTACACGCTGGTCCAAAGTGTGAAATGTTTTATGTTCATTCTTTAGCATATATAATTTAATTTTAGAAGGGATGCCATCCACAGAACCACTAAATAAGTCAGTTTGATGATCTTCTTTCACCACTATTGCAAATGCGAAATTCGCGAAAATATTTAATTTCGCGCACCATTGCCATTGTATAGCGAAAATAAAAAAAACGCGAAAATATTTAGCCACATGTCTAGTGGTGTGCTATAAGTAAGTTATGGATTGGGAGTTGTGTGTTATCTGTGGTGAAGGTGGTGGGAATCTGAAGTGCCCAGCAGACAGCAACCACAATAATGGTCAGGAAGTGTACATGAGGTTCTTAGCTGCTGTGGAAGAATTTGATAGGCTCCAATCATTACCAGTTCCAGTGCACTTTAGCAGTGAAGACAATGCTGAAACTTTCATGACTTTTAGAGCGAAATGGCATAAGTCATGCCACTTAAAGTTTGCTTCGTCCAAGTTGGCTCATCTGAAGGATAAATTGAGCAAGAAAAGACAACTGGAAGGAAGTGCCAGTGATGTCCAGAGAAAATCAAAGAGAAGGTCTATGGGCACTCCTAACCAAGCATGCTGTATATTCTGCTCTCAAGTCAGTGGTAAGCTTCATGAATGTGAAACCATGAATTTTGATCGCACCTTGCGGGAAATGGCTACCGAGTTGCATGATACGAAGCTACTAGCACGAATTTCAGGGGGTGACCTGGTTGCAATAGAGGCCAAGTACCATTTTAATTGTTTGTCAACATATAAGAGTAGGTACAGGAGTGCCCAGAGAGCTAAATCTGATAGTAGCTCTAAAAATGAAGTGAGCATAATCCAAGCTCAGGTATTTGTTGAACTTCTGTCGTATATTGAGAGTAGCATGGAAGCTGGTAACTTCATTTTTAAACTCGCAGACCTCTATCATTTGTATTAAGGGAGAATAAATGATCTTGGATGTGATGTAATGACCAATAAAACTAGACTAAAGATCAAATTGCTCAATCACTTCTCTGTTGATTGTCAGTAACAAAGTGATGGGAAAAATGTATTGATTGTATTTAATGAAGGCATGAAAAAACTGCTGAAAGATTCTGTTAATTTTCATGATTATGAATCAGATGCTCTTATTATTGCACAGGCTGTAAAACTTTTGAGAAGGGAGATATTATCTTGGAAACCACTACCCTTTGAAGGGCAGTTTCCTTCAGACTGTCAAGATTCAGCTCTACCTATGACTTTGAAACATTTTGTTTCAATTTTGCTGCATGGTTCTAGCATGGAGAGTAAGCAGACTGACTTTGACAACCAGGCTTCACTTACCATTGCTCAGCTTATTTACTACAAAACTAAGATCAAGTCCTCAGTAGTTACAACCAAAACTTGGCAAAGCAAAGAACGGGAGCCACCACTTCCCCTTTATTTGGGTTTAAAATTGCATACGATAACTAGAAGTAAAGATTTGGTGAACTGCTTTCACAAGCTAGGAATCTCTGTTAGCTATAATCGTGTGTTGGAAATAAAAGGAGCTCTAGCTTCAGCAGTGTGTAAGCAGTTTGAAGAGCAGAAATTAGTTTGTCCAGCTAATCTACGGAAAGGTTTGTTCACAGTAGGAGCTTTGGATAATATTGACCACAATCCTTCCGCTACAACTGCTCTGGGGTCATTTCATGGTACTGGTATTAGTGTGTTTCAATTTCCCTCAGCGTCAAATTCAGGTACATGTAAAGAACCGCTCAGAATACAGCCAAATTCGTCATGCAAGTATTCTCTTCCAGATAGCTGTGTTAATGTACCAGCTATTTCTTGCAAAATGAACAATTTAACTGTGTCTGAGTATGTTCAATCCGCTGAAGAAATAAGGGTTCTAGACAGTGGCAAAGCTGATGAAGACAAGTGGATTATACACAGTCTTCAGTTGCTTGCTCAAAATGAGAAGCTAGGGACGGAACAAAGTATATCTTGGGCAGCTTTTCATGCCTCTTTGGCACCTACTCCTGCTGATCCTCCAGTCATAAATTCACTTCTGCCACTATTTTATGAAAAGGCAGCCACTCTTTCAATGATCAAGCATGGAATGGACATCGTACAGCAAATAACTAGTCATCTCAACCCTGGCCAAATTCCAGTCACGACTTTTGATCAACCCCTTTTTGCACTGGCTAAAACGGTTCAGTGGTGTTGGCCCGAGTCTTATGGAGAGAGTAAGCACATAGTTATGTTTGGTGGCCTCCATATCGAAATGGCTCTTTGGAGCACGATAGGAGATTTGCTAGAGGGCTCAGGCTGGACCACTGCTTTATTGGAAGCTGGAATAGCTACTTCAGGAGTGGCTGAATCATTTTTGAATGCATCTCATCTTACAAGAACACGGCACAGTCACCAAGTAACTATTTTAGCACTCTCCAAGCTCCAGTATGAAGCATGGCAAGAAGTAGTCCAAAATGATGAATCTTTTGAGGCATGGAAGCAGAGGATGATAGGTGAGAGTCCCACTTGCAAATATTGGGAAATAGTGCGCCAATTTGAAATCCTTGTTTGTGTTTTTGTTCGAGCTCATCGTACAAAAAACTTCAATTTATTTGTGGAGTCCTTGGAAGCTTTGGTGCCATGGTTTTTTTCCCTGGACCACACGCATTATGCCAGATGGATTCCTGTTCATATACGGGATATGAAGTCTCTTCCAAACAGCATTAAGGAGCAGTTTCATAGCTGTTGGGTGGTACAGAAGTCTCAACGCAACTTTTCCAGTATGCCAATAGACCAAGCACACGAACAGAATAACCAATTGGTTAAATGTTCCGGTGGAGCTGTTGGCTTGACAGAAAATCCATCAGCATTTAGAAGATGGATGACAGCTGGCCCTGAGCAGGCACGACTACTCAAAGAATTTGAAGAGCAGTTTGTCGAATCTAAAAGCCACAGTGAAAAACATCATGAACAGACTCCCTCACTTCAGGAAGCTTTCAAAAAAGAAGTCAATAGTCTATCAGAGGTGATAAGAACCATGGGAAATCCTTTTTTGGATGATGGTCCGGAACTTCTGGTATTAGACACTCGGAATTGTGTGAGTGATGCTGTGATAGGCACTGTGCAGAAGATTGAGCAACTGGGCATTGAAAAATACCAGAAGTATGTAAAAGACGTGCTAAAGGATCGAAGTGTGCCTATTCAGCAACCAATAAAAAGGAATTCCCTAGCGTTGTTCAAAAGGCCCTTGCAAAAAAAGACCTCCAAAAATAAGGAGGCACTGGCCACCTTGAAAAGTGACTGTAATCTTTTTGGACATTTATTCATTGCCAGTAGATTTCGTGAGGGAAGCCTTGAAGATTTTTTTTCTCATGAAAATCAGCCGTGGCCACCTGCCCTTTCTGAGCATGGGAAGTTACGACTACCAGCTAGTAAGTCTGATCTACTAAATCTAATTCAGGAGTATTCAAACACAGACCCTCCATCTTCCTTTCATGCTAAGATCTTTGATGGTCCAGCTGTTCTTCACATTCTTCCTACAAGTGAAGTGAAAACATTTGATGACTACTGTAACCAAGTATTCCTACCATGGTCTGACTCAGTGATGCAGAATTGTGATCGACTAGATATTGTTTGGGACATTTATAAACCCAACAGTCTCAAGGAAGCAACTAGAGAGAAGCGGGGGAAGGGAATCAGACGAAAAGTTAGTGGGAAAGCTAAATTACCATCCAAATTCAAGGATTTCCTCCGAGACTCCAACAATAAACAAGAACTTATTGAATTTCTTACTCAGAGACTTTCCAACAGAGAATATCCTTCTGAAAAAGAAGTTCACATTACATCAGGTAAATTCCATCATGCATTTTGATGTTGATGTATTATTGCTTTTATAATTATGTGTAGGTTCATCTGTCATTAGCAAGGGATCTAGCATGTCATCTTGTGATCACGAGGAAGCCGACACTCGTATGTGCATTCATGTACAAGATTGTCTGCAGAAAGGTGCCACAGTTATATTAGTGCGGACAGTGGATACAGATGTGATTGTGATTTTAGCTGGTATTTTCTTTCAACTCCGATCTGCATTTCCAGAAGTACAGATATGGGTGGCATTTGGTACAGGAAGATTCTTCCGATATATCTATGTTAACAAGATTTGTGAAAATCTTGGTGAATCTAAATGCCAAGCTCTACCTTTCTATCATACATTCACAGGTTGTGATACGACATCACAATTCTTTGGAAAAGGCAAGAAATCTTCTTGGGAGGCGTGGAAATCGTATTCCCAAGTTACCGAAGCATTTCAGTTTGTGATGACATTCCCGTTTCAGCCATTACAGTCAACTTCTCCAATCTTTGAGCTCTTAGAACGCTTCACTTGTGTTCTATATGTGACCGGTTTTGGGAAAATCGACCTAAACGCGGCATCTAAAGTTTTCTAATTTGTTCTACCAGTAGGCTGCATGGGGCCTTGGGATGCCGTCCTCCTAATTTAGAAGCTGTAGCACAAGCCGTCTTCGCCCTACGCACTACAACACTTCAGTATTTTTGCTAAACTTATTATTGCTGATTTCGAAAAAAATGCCGGGTAAAGGCGTTGCTAAGGTCAGGGGACGTGGTTTGTGTCCGTATACTATTACTGCGTGTCTCCGGGACACTATGGAATAAACCGGTTACTGGCGGATTGAAAGAAGTCTAAAAGGCTTAATGCAGGGCTCCTTAAGAAACTATGATGGCGAGAATTGCGTGAGTACGTGAATTATGTAGAATATAGTAAGTGAATTAGTTAGCTACAGTTTTTTCCCACCGTTAGTGAAAAGCCCGCCAATAATTTCTTAGCAACTCCGTACACGAGTCCAACCGGCTAGTGTTTCTAGCCTCATAGTGTGAGTTCTAGAGCACGCCAGAGTTTACAACTGCGTCATAAGCTAGAGCTAACTGGTGTCTATCCATTTCTGCCATAATTTTTTTTTTGAAAAAAATCGACCCATAAGGCTTTACCCGGGGATACTGAAAAAAATTGTTTGCCGCGTTTAGGTCGATTTTCCCAAAACCGGTCACATATGACAAGACTACATCAATTTCACAAGTAAATGAGCTGAGGCAGTTGTTATTCTCCAAGAGAGCAAAGCTTATCGAAAATATTCCTCCCACTCAGGTATGTTGCCACACAAATTATAGCTATGGGAATTGTAGCATTTTCATCATCATTATAATTATTTGCAGGCTGCTCTTCTGGAACATGCTAACAGAGCACTTTATCAAGCAAGCATCTGGGCAATGAGCCTCAATAATCTGCAAAATGTTCCATCACCTGCTGAGGGATACGGTTGGGCTCTCGAGACTGAGCCTGAGGTTTGGAAGCCAGTCTGGACAAAACTTCCAGAGGTGGCTAAGGCCAGTCAGGAACTTTTGAAGTGTGGCTGCAAAACATTGCCCTTGTGTAGCAGAAAATGCAAGTGTAAAGATGTTGGACTGTCTTGTACACCTCTTTGTCACTGTGGTGGATTGTGTGACTAATTTATAGTAACGGTTATATATCAAATTTTAATGAATTTTTTAAAAACATCAGTGTTAATCACAAAAAAGGTGCCAGAAAGTGGCACCCCTTCTAAATATGTTTCACATACCATACCCAAACCACACACCAAATTTCATGCTTTGGACCAGCCAGTAACTATCTTTCCAACTTATTCCCTAGCTAAAAGTAATACTGGAATGTGTGTGGCCATAGCTAAAGAGTAGGTGATGTGCTGGATTCTTCACACTACTGTTGAGTACTTCAGAAATTCGTCACACAAAGAAATAAGAATAGAGTTTAAATACACGCTTAAGCACACAACAATCAGACTTACTTGAGGAGGCATTCAGCCGCGGTCCTGTGCTTCTTTCCTTTAAGCTTTGTAGCTCTAGATAACCCTCCGCACCTTCAACCAGTTTTAGCGCACAACTAGAAGCTCGTACAAACTATAAACTACGAGTGATTAGTTATAACTGGGCATATATTGAATACAGCCGCGGAAGAAACTGCCATAGCTTCTTTTTCATTTCAACAAGTAAACTTAAGGTAATAATGCGCACCTTGGACCTGCCCCGTTTTTACTGTGGGTGTCGATGTTTTCGCGCGTTTGAGCTACTACTGTCATGTGACCTTAATTGGTCTCCGGTTTCGCCAAGTGCATTCCTCTTTTGCCACATTTGTGGTCGCGCCAACTCAACGTGGACATACTTATAGCTGGCTTGACTTTTCTACATATGAAATTCTATGATGAGTTCATTAAAATAAGTGCTTAATAATTTTCCTACCCAAATAGCTAAGAGTAGAGTCTGCTAAATTGTGGGAGAGGGAAGAGGAGGTGAAACTATGTGGTTGGATAAAAAGGGAATTTTTTATGTTTTTTGCACTATTATAGGAAAACATTAAGGGTGCCCTGCCACCGGGACCTGTGGTCGTTTAATCATTCAGTATAATACCGTAGAACCGCCCGTAACCCAACCCCCCGCATGCAATCTATTCGCGCGTGGCCAGCTCTGAATTTCTACGCGGATCAATTAACTTTGGCGCCAAAAAAATCTACCGGTTACCGCGAAGCAGGAGGACAAACGGGTCCGAGCTGTAGTGTACTAGTCTGAAACAGTCACCTCAAATAACATCCTTCTATTATACTTTCAGGGTACAGAATGAGGTTGTACTTGTGAAGCCATTGGAGCAGCTTAAAACTCTGTCTCAACGGTGACCAACTCCATCCTGACTGGTACCAGCTCCTACTATTCCACCAACCTTGTATTCAGACTTGGCTGCGTATAGACTCCGTCATCATCACTTCAGTTCTTTCTGTCGAGATTGCTACCGCTATATTCTTCAGCCCTATCACCTACAAGTCTGAAATTTGTGCTGAACTACCCCGCTCTCACTAATGAGCAACCAACTCCAAGCAACATTGGGAATACGCCGTCACTTCTGCTCGGGGACTAACCTTTTCCAAAGTTACAACGGCCATCTCACGACTCACTATTGTATTTCTTGTTATTTGTTTACAAATGGGCTCTTTTTAGAGTTACCACAAGTCAATTGATTATGCTCTTACCAATAAATTGCGCGTTCGCGGAGCTCAACGTTATGGGGGGCTGGGTAAAATAGCGAATCAGTAGTCAACTTGAAAATATAAATCGAAATTTCGTGGAATCGTATCATTGAATTGAATCCAAATTTTGCGCACAAGCAGCATACCCCCCTTAGAATAAAGTTACAGAGAGATTTTTTTAGAATAACACAGGAGTAAAACGGCACGAAAATTTTACTATTTACAAAAAAAGAATATAGATATTAGAAATATGGCTCTGTAATGTTGCGAAGAAGCCCGCTAGCTACCTCTGGAAAAAAAATGAGCACTCTAGTTCCTTCGGCCGCTTCGAAATAACACCAAATAGTAGCAGGTGTGCAGAGCTGTATCGCCATCCCAGACGGGTCTTCATTCTTCAAATTTGGCTTGCTGGAGTCCTTTATTGGTGCTCATTTTATCTGTAACAACAAAGTAAGCCCACAATACACAGAAAAAGAAATATAAAGACATAACAAAAACAGTCAATTTGCGGTTACGCGCCTCGGTTTCCGGTGGCAGGGCACCCTTAAAGCATGAAGTTTGTGTTTATTTGAGAAATAAATGACACGAAATAAAAATACCAGACAAACGTATATCATCATATGAAATAATTTTTCTATGTCGATTATATGTCTAGTTCATCAGTCATTCTTTGTGAGCATGAATGATATAACATTTTTTTATCACTTCAATTAGTATGTTTTCAAATGTAGGACTTGCCCTTTGTGATGTTGCAAATGTTATTGATGGAGAATCAATAATTATGAATATCTTCATTTAAAAAATGAATCTATAATTGTAATAGCTATTTGAGGTTACTTATTTAACTTGAGAAGTGTACATTTAAATTACATTAGAAAGTGCTTGTATTTTAAAATCCAACATTTCATTTTTGTGATAAGATTGTTTGAGAATTATACTATGTGAGTTTTGAAAGTTACCGGCAGAATTACAATGCAAAAAAGAAGGTGGGAGTTCTCAATTGCAAAAATAGAGTAACAAAGTTAATCAAAGAGTTGACCTTTCAGCTCAGCATATAAATTGTGTTTATGATATTATTATAACAGAAGCTATTAAGTTGCTTAGTATTCACTTTAATTAGTTCATGTCTATACTATTTTATGATTATATCCTTCCTATTCCTTTAATATGTGAATTAAGTCAATGTTTATTATCATAACTGATTCTCAAACAAGTTTTGTCAACATTACATCTGTGTGTGTGCATGTGTGTGTTTACACCTCCTAATTAGTTACAGTCAAGCAAACCATATGGGAAGCGGTTAAGTTTATTTTTTCATGAAGGTTCTTAGTTTCTCTAAGTCCAGTCTTAAAAAATTCAAAAATTTTTTTACGAATTGTTGGTCCATCCATTAGTACAAAAATTTATTATTTCTAATTAGGCACATGGTCTTCTCCCTTAATTACTGGAACTCGACCTTCTCCAAGAGCTGGTTTTACTCTTACCGGTATTAGTCCTACTCATGCAGTCTTGTTTGGTGGATATGATGGTACTAGTCATTTCAATGACACATACCTCATAGACTTGACACAGATGGTAAGAATAGTTTAATGTGGCAGGCATAGAAAATACAACATTTAATTTTTCAAGAAATACATTTTGTAACTAGTCTATACTTTCACAGTTTCGCCACTATAACATAAGTTACTTTATATATAGTACTGAAACTTCACAATTGTTATACTAAAATATTCTATCCATGTATATTTTATTATAGCATTAGCTCCTCATTTACATGCATATAATTATGAAATATTTAAATTACAGTCAACTAATGTTAGAATGTTTACACAGAGGATGTGATGTGTTAATTTCCAAACAAGACTGGTAATTAACATTACTGTGAAGTAGTTGTATTGTATCAAATATGTAAGTTAATAACTAGATTGGAGCCATCAAAAAATTAAAGCAAGCAGAATGAGCCCTCAATATATTTAGCAATCTTATACCTTGTAACTGGAAATAAAATTATAATAACAATCACTTATTGTTGTCAATGTTTTTCCTCATACTCCAATAATAACTATTTTCTAACGAATGCATCTCTACTTATTGATATGCTGAGTCCGAATTTTGACTATTATAGCAGACCAAGTTCGTAGTATACCAAAGCAACAAGTATAGCAATTATTAATTCTGGAGAGAATATTATTATTAGGTGGTTGTTGCTCATTCAATAATTTTCTTCATGGTTGAATTTGACAATTATGGAAAACTACTTTCACCACATTAGCTAAAACATCTTTGTATTTTCCGTATTTCTCATAAATCAGTTTAATTTTTTTCATGATTTTATGTACCTATTCACTGGGAGTTGGTAAATTCTGCTGGCAATACATGATTTCATAAATACTAGCTTTGCTTGTGTGATTAGTCTATAAGTTTAATGAGGTAGTAAGTTTTTGGCAAAAATAAGCATTTTTTTATTATACTATAACCATAGGAATTTGATGTAGTCTTCAAGAGACTGTCTTTGGGACTTTTCAAAACAAATTTTTTAGTTTACTAAATACCCTCTATAATATGGGTAATTCTATTTAAAGATTCTAAATATAGCTTACTGTAGGAAATAAATGATTTCAGACCCAGCACTGTTGACCATCAGGATGCAGATCAACAACTCACATATCAACAGTGGCCATCCAGGATTCAGATTAGTCATCGATACTGCGATTCTTATAGTTGCGAATGTGGTTGATGTGATATGATCTTTGAGCTCTGTAAACGAGCATAATACTTAAAAACTACTTCATAATATGTGACCGTCTACAGGAAAACTGAGCACAACGCGGCGTGCGTAAATATCGAGAAAAGATCGATAGATTTCTTAAAAATATATTGTTTCAAGCCGACGGAAGGGAACGGTTAGGTCTATTATAGTGGGAACGACTTAAACTACGACGATAAAACTTGGAGAGCTCAATATCTGGACGCCGACAACTCTGTAAGTGCAAAAAAAATTTTTCGAAGGGTGCCCCGTTGTGCCCGGTTTTCCTGTAGACGGTCACATATAGAACTTTGATTTCACTAACGATATTCTTAGTTGGTAATTGTGGAAATACTTTATACATTAATATGTTAGGCAAAGCAGTATTCAATATTGGCTAGTTTCAGAATTTTAAATGATTTCAGATTTATGTCAAATATATACATGACCATTAAAAATTAAAATACTAGCTCTAGTCTCTTAGTACATAATTGTACTATTAGTTTATTCACATCAATCAGTTCATACAAAGACTATGTTATGCAATGATAAATATCTACCTTTATGTCAAATACATTTATCAATTTAATAAGTTTATGATATGCAAAATGACTAGCACCTTCAAGTTCAAATTAGAACTATTTTCTCAAATTCATTTCTCATCTCAAGTAGAATGCATTCAATACGTTTTTTTTTATTACAAATATAAAATATAACTCCAAAATTATTAATGTAGAATATGGTTTATGTAAATGAGTTTTATAGAACTGGCATCTATTAATCATGCTAACATTATTGGTGAGCGAGCGTAGCAAGCGAGACACTTACAGGGGTAACACAATCGAAAATCGGGGATGTTTATTTATTTATTTATTTATTTGTATATATGTTTGGACGTACGTATGTCATTTTGTACTTTGACCCTCGCGTTTTTGTGTTAGTTAGGTGGTCGACCCCGTCCCAAATTGCACTAAACAGAATCCTGGTTTATCGATCAGTACCCGTATGGGACTTCCATTTCTATTAGAGTTAGTGGCGGTGGTAAGTTAATGCGCTCTTTGTCATGGTTATAAGCCGTGCGCACAGTATTTACCTGAAAATACATTGTCCACTAGACTACTGCGAAGGTAAGTCTGTGTAGGTGCATGTCCAGCTGTGTCAAAGCATTGTGTGTTACAACCACTACTTAGCTAAAGAATATCACAAAGAAAACTTTTAAATAACGTTTATTGTTTTGTTATTGTTGTTTTTTCCTTCAATTCAAGCAGTTGCAGAGAGTTGTTATTATGGCACTGAAATCCCTTTACCCTGTATGCTAAATTAAAAAACTGGACCTTATTTTCAGTAGCTTCAGTGTTAGAAGTCAATAATAATGGTATAGTCTTTAGGCTCGCTCGCCAATTGTGCTCAAGCACACCACTAGTTAGTACTATCTGATCAGTTTATAGGAATCAGTGAGTTTATAGTCATTTTATAATGATGAAAAGGGAGAGAGATTGTACTGTTCAGCATACAAGACAGGGTGTAGTTTGTTCTGATAAAAGGTCAGTAGGCAGCTGCACTTACAAAGAATGTTGTACTTATGTAAGAGGTCACTTATGTAACATCTTACATTGAGCAGATGTAGACTAAATAAATATCTTGTAATATTTTTATTAAGCATCTAATTATATCATTAATTATAATATAATTTTCTCTAAATTCTTTTCAATCTGCCAAAATTCACTGGTTTAGTTATCTTAGTTTATTCCAGTTTCTGTCTACCTTCCAAATATACTTTAATCTTTATTATGAAACATTAATACTTTATCATTTGTGACCGTCTATAGGAAAACCGGGCACAACGCGGCGTGCGTAATTATAGAGAAAAGATCGATCGATTTCTTAAAAATGTATTGTTTCAAGCCGACGAAAGGTAACGGTTAGGTCTATTATAGTGGGAACGACTTAAGCTACGACGATAAAACTTGGAGAGCTCAATATCTGGACGCCGACAACTCTATAAGTACAAAAAAAATTTTTTCGAAGGGTGCCGCGTTGTGCCCGGTTTTCCCTTAGACGGTCACATTTATATATACAGCTATTTGTGTTTACTTTACCATATTATATTTAGAAATATTTTTAATATATTCTTTTTGAGTACATCACCTTGTTCATGTTATACATATAATTATGGTGTATAATGCAGTGGTACTGTCTGTTGTTTTAATAGGTACACAACTACTTCAGTCTGATGGTGTTAAATTTATAGCATTTATGATTATTTGGTATATTTTGTTTCACTATTTTCTAGGTGTTTACCAAACTTGTGTATCCTGATGGAGCCCAACAACAATCTCCTAGAAGTAGTCATGCAGCTGTTTGTGTTGATTATAATACGAACAGCCCACAGTTGTTAGTAATTGGTGGTCGTGATGACAATAAGACTTTAAAAGATGTTTGGTGTCTCGATGTACAAGCACAAAGTTGGCAACAGGTATATTTTATAATTATAGTTCAGTTGAAATAATTCAAAAATTTTTTTAATTTAATTAGTTGAATAATATAAATGAGGTAAACAAGTTACAGTCTTCCAAGTATATAATATTTGGGACCTTATTGCATTACATATTTAATTATAAGTGTTTTTTTATTTAGACATTATGCTAGTTACTTAAAATTAAGTGAAATATTATAATCAGTCAAATATATGATACAATTATTGACTTGTGATAATTATCAACCACTGCAGCATTTTGCATTTTTAATTTACTACATTAAATATGTTTACTAGAATTAATCAATAGATGAAATGTTTTAATCAATTTATATTTATGACATATGTTATGCATCAAACTGAGGTAGTCAAAAACTTAATAAGCATGATGTGAGAAGGATTCATATTTTACACCATCATGATATTATAGTCATCAGTCAGATTTCAAATATATATAAAATTTGTATATAAAATAGATCTATTAACCTTAATTGTTTATTATGCACTTGTTTGCTCATCAATTTAATAAATATTACGTGCTGCAAACCATAAAAAACATAATTGAAATAGTAGAATCCTTCTACATGTATATTAATCTTTCCTCGTGACACCTTGAAGTATTCATAAACTCTGTTATTGTCAAGATAGCTTCAGAATCTGGCCATTTTAAAGATTAGATAAATTAATAGATGTGGAATATGCTACCATAAGTGAAAGTAATCTTGTTCTATCTTTTTCTGCTACGAACATTTCAAACCTTTACCAATTGTATTGTTGCTCTCATTATACCACATTATTGCAAGGAAATGAGTGAGGTTTTGTTCTATCATTATTCATAATATTGACATATAATTGACGAGCGAGTGTAATTTAAAAACTCGACCATATTTTTAGTAGCTTTGAGCGTTAGAAGTCAAAATCAATCATATAACAATTGTGTAGTTTTAGGTTCGCTCGCCATTTGTGCTCAAGCACATAACTAGTATAATATAAATGAATATTATTCTAGAATATAAATAGCAAAATCTCCACAATGATCTAATATCATATAGCTGACATTATTCACGGACAAAACAAGGAACGTTCTGGGAAAAGGAAATTTTAAATCTGTTAGAGTTGGAGCATATGAGTATTATTACTAAAGAGTGCAAGAGACAACTATATAGTATGTCCAAGTTGAGTTGGTGGCAAGAAAAACTTGAATAACTTCAGAACCGAAGCAGCTATGCATCCGGGGTTTGCACCTTTGGAAAGCTCGCGCCGAAATGGTTAAAAATATTACCTTAGTATACTCCAAAACCGGAGAGAAAGTGCTATTCCAAAACTCAATACAAACGTCTATAGGAATAGAAAAAAACACAGGTTTCCCGCTCAAAACGTGCCCGCTTTTAGTCACGCGGTACGGCTCAATTGATCACCCGGACAGTCTCCATAGAATTTTGTAAACAATGGCTTCTTCTCAGATTGCTGTGTTTCTAGCTTTGTATCGCGACTAGCTTAGGTTGCCAGTGTGGAAACAGGATAGACAGAGTGCCCTGTTGTCACAGAGGGTACAGGACCACCTGATAGGATGTTGGTAAGATTATTTGTCTACCTCTTCAATATCAAATGCCGTATAGCAAATATATTTCACAGTGATATATCTATCGTTTAGCTAGCAACTTGTAATACAGCCACACTTAAGCTGTTTTCTGTTAAATTGTGTGCTTGTCAAAGCCGTGTTTATGCCCATTCCTTTTCTTCACTACTATAGATGCCGTTTATTGTAAGGATTAGGACCAACTCAGGCAGCACTCCGTTTTCAACTCGGATCATAACTATATTTTGTATATGTGTACTACTTAAATTCTGTCGTTTCTTCAATTTTCATATGCATAAACTAAATGAAACAATTGATAACTGCTGAATCATGTGAATATCAGAATATTTCTTGGGACACACTAGGTAGAATCGACTGATTTTAATCTTATCCAGAAGAACGCTTCACCATTTTGCGTTTTCCATCTGCTGTACATTTTCTGCGCATAAGAAACATAAATATAATTGAAAACAGACGAGATGAGCTGTACAGCGCCCGAAAAACTTCATAAACTACACTAAATTTCTTTCTTTCAATAGTTACAGTATTAATGCGTGCCTGTGTTACCGCCCCTTTTTCACGTGCAACCCTTGACATTTGCGCGCTTAATTGACTTGGATTCACATGACTAAATTGCTTCCGGTAAAGTACTAAATGCATTCCTCAATTACTGCGCTTGCGGTCATGCCAACTCAACTTGGACATACTGTAGTGACTCATTGCTTATATAATTGCACTAAATATATGACATACACAAAACATTCGTGCTAGAATGTTCTCACATACTAACACTAGTTGTATAGCTCAGACCACCAGATTTAACCTAGGCACAGTTCCAAAGAACATAAGGTGTTTACAGATATGCCCATATCTATAGGTGACCACTTGTTACAAAAAACTTCAATTAAGATGATTGAAATATTTATAAAATTTTAATTATTAATACATCACAGGATACGTAGATGCATCATATTAAAACTAAAGCAAAAGCTTATAGCATAATGATATTTTCAGTTTTAATCAAGAAATATTCAGACCAGATTGTTTTAATATTTAGGTTTATAATAATTTAGCCATTGCAGCTATTGCGATAAATATTTCTATTTTAGATTTTATTAAAACAAAATGTACTTTAATTACAAATGATAGATTTATACAGTAAAAGTAAATACAACAAGCTAACAAATGATATGTAAGTAATGTAAATACTCTCACATCTACTAAATATTATCTGGTTACCTTTAGAAAAAACTTCACTAATTATCAGCAATACATGTTAAAGTACATATGTAGAGTTATATTTTGTATCAACGAATAAACCATTATAAGAGGTATGAAAATAGTAAATTTTCTCATTCTAACAACCATAATAATATTGTTAATTAAAACTTAACACAACATTTCGACTTCTTGCCAAAGTCCTCTTCAGCAGTCAATTATAACTATTTCCGCTGAGACTGACTGAATCATTGAATGAGGAATATATTTTTTTGACCAATTGAATACAAACAAGAACATTATTGTGTGGTATTCTCATGCAAAAAGAGATACAAAAAGACCATTAGCCATCGCAGATAATTATATTATAGTTAAAATGTTTTTTGTAAATAAATTATTGATCTCAATATTCATGCAAAAAAACGTTTGAATTGTATTTAATTATATTCTAGAAATCATAATGATAAAAATTGCAAGACTTCAGTAAAACTTCTTTTTAAAGACATTTTGAGAAGAAAAAACATAAGACTATTTGACATCTCAGATATATTGAAACTGAATTTTTTGTAATTATATTATTGATCAAAATATTCAAGCAATACATGTTTCATGTGTATTTGATTGTTCTAGAAATCATAATGTTAAAATTTGCATGTCATGATTATTGTTCAATATTTTGTACATAGATGACTATCTTGTCACAGCCTAGACGATGGAATAGTGCTGCTGCTTTTGTCATTTCTTCTGAACTCACAGAAATAGTAATATTTGGAGGGTATGATCAGCATGAGCACCTTCTCTCAGATTCTACAATATTAAGAATAAGTAAGTTTTACAAAAATAAAAAATTAATTCAATTTAAATATTAATATGTATAATACATATGTTATTTTGATAGTTTTATTCATCTAATTATGTAATATAGTGAACAAAATGTTCTAATACCATAGCCTAGTCATTTTCAATACAAAAAAGTGTGGTATTATATTAAACTTTTAGTGCACTAAACAAGTCCAACTATATAAATGCTATTTACGTGGTTCCACCACCCCCGGCAGTTTCTCTCATTACATTTTATTCCACTAAACAAGTCCAACTAAAAAATATGCTAATTACATGGTCCCTGGTAGTATCTCTCATTACAGTTTGGTCCACTAAACACGTCCAACTATAAAATATGCTAATTAAGTAATTCTGGACAAGTTCCCCACCTTTAATAAGATCAGGCAAAGATGCCAAACTGTAAAATATGCTGATTAAGTGATTCAGGACAAGTTCCCCTCCTTCGATATGATCAGGCAAAGATGTCGAATCGTAAAATATGCTAATTAAGTTATTCTGGACAAGTTCCACTCCTTCGATATGATCAGGTGAAGATGTCGAACCGTAAAATATGCTAATTAAGCGATTTTGTACAGGTTCCCCTACTTAAATGTGGTCAGGTGAAGATGCCAAACCCTAAAATGTGCTAATTAAGTGATTCTGGACAAGTTCCCCTCCTTCGATATGACCAGGTGAAGATGCCGAACTGAAAAATATGCTAATTAAGTGATTCTGGACAGGTTTCCCTTCTTCAGTATGATCAGGTGAAGATGCCAAACCATGAAATATGCTAATTAAGTGATTCTGGACAAGTTCCCCTCCTTCGAAATGATCAGGTGAAGATGTCGAACCGTAAAATATGATAATTAAGTAAATCTGGACAAGTTCCCCTCCTTCAATAATATCAGGTGAAGAGGCCAAACCATATAATATGCTAAGTAAGTGATGCTGGACAGGTTCCCCACCTTCAATATGATCAGGCGAAAATGTCGAACCATAAAATATGCTAATTAACCGATTCTGGACAGATTCCAGGCGAAGGTGTCAAACCATAAAATATGCTAATTAAGTGAATCTGGACAAGTTCGATTCGATCAGGTGAAAATGCCAAACTGTAAAATATGCTAATTAAGTGATTCTGGACAAGTTCCCCTTCTTCGATATGATCAGGTGAAGATGCCGAACTATAAAATATGCTAATTAAGTGATTCTGGACTGGTTCCCCTCCTTCGATATGATCAGGTGAAGATGCCAAACTTTAAAATATGCTAAGTAAGTGATTCTGGACAAGTTCCTCTACTTCAATATGATCAGGTGAAGATGCCGAACCATAAAATATGCAAATTAAGTGAATCTGGACAAGTTCCCCTCCTTCAATATGATCAGGTGAAGATGCCGAACCATAAAATATGCAAATTAAGTGATTCTGGACAGGTTCCCCTCCTTCGATATGATCAGGCGAAGATGTCGAACAGTAAAATATGCAAATTAAGTGATTCTGGACAGGTTCCCCTTCTTCGATATGATCAGGTGAAGATGCCAAACTTTAAAATATGCTAAGTAAGTGATTCTGGACAAGTTCCCCTCCTTCGATATGATCAGGTGAAGATGCCGAACCATAAAATATGCTAAGTAAGTGATTCTGGACAAGTTCCTCTACTTCAATATGATCAGGTGAAGATGCCGAACTATAAAATATGCAAATTAAGTGAATCTGGACAAGTTCCCCTCCTTCAATATGATCAGGTGAAGATGCCGAACCATAAAATATGCAAATTAAGTGATTCTGGACAGGTCACCCTCCTTCGATATGATCAGGCGAAGATGTCGAACAGTAAAATATGCAAATTAAGTGATTCTGGACAGGTTCCCCTTCTTCGATATGATCAGGTGAAGATGCCATACCATGAAATATGCTAATTAAATGATTCTGGACAAGTTCCCCTCCTTCAATGATCAGGTGAAAATGTCGAACCGTAAAATATGCTAATTAAATGAACCTGGAAAAGTTCAATTCTTTCAATATGATCAGGTGAAAATGCCAAACTGTTAAGTAAGTGATTCTGGACAAGTTCCCTCCTTCGATATGATCAGGTGAAGATGTCATACCATAAAATATGCCAATTAAGTGATTCTGGACAAGTTCCCCTCCTTCGATATGATCCGGTAAAGATGCCAAACCATAAAATTGAATTTAATCGTAAAATTGCCAATTAAAAAAAAAATTGAATTTCTTTGTAATGATCAAATGGAATGTCAGACTATAATAAAATGTTAACTAAATTTTAATGGACATATTCTCTCCTTCGCCATGATCAGATGAATAAGTTAAACTATAAAAATATGCAAGTTAAATGATTTATGATAATTAAATGATTCTTCCCTCATTCATTATGATCAGGTGAAAATATTTGAGCACACTAAAATACAAGTGTGCTCACAAAGTAGTGTGTAGTACACGCTTTTTTTTATGAATCTAAAGGTGGCAGAGTGTGTTAGAGTGAAAAAATTAAAGCTATAAGATTTTACTTTTATCAGCTCAACAGTGCCTAGCACTTAGATAAGGAATATTTAAATTACACACAAAAATTTGCCTAATTACTAAAAAAAAGCCAGGGAATGCGGTATATTTATTGTGAATATTATATATATTATATTGATTGCAATTGATTTGGCATCTTCACCTGATCATAATGAATGAGGGAAGAATCATTTAACTACTCAAAACTATATCATTTCTAGCTAAGGTGCTTAAACATATTATTTTCCCTACAAGTCTATTGCAAGTATTATCCTTTGGCTTTACTTGTAGATTTCTGATGGCAGTCTAACTAATTTCTGTAGCATTTTACATTTGCTTTACCAGCTTAGAGGTTTAGTGATCTCTAGTGACTGTTTAACTATACTATGTTATATTAAATTAGTAGTACAAACTGTATTTATAGTATTTATTTGTACATAATTTGTTTGAATTTATAGAAAAAGTACAACTTTCAACAAATTCTACCAAATGGAATGTATCAGAAATCATTCATTCTTCAGAATTGAGACATAAAGACAGACTAACAGAAAAGAAATTACTGAAAAGTAAGATTGCAGATTAAGGTAGTAATTTATGGATTGGTTAAATCGAATTGATAAAATAATGTTACTTGTATTGAGTATTTTTATCATAGTTATGCATTTCAAACGGATTCATTTTAGTCTTTTTGCTCATTTTGAACATGCATCGCGAAAACTTTCGTATTACATTGTTGAAACTGATGATAATATTTTCAACAATATACATACGCAAAATGAAGTTAAGATTTAATCAGATGATTCTGTTCAGAAAGATACTATATTCTAATTACATACACAATATAAATAGCAACTGCAAAGCTAGTGGCATTGTTTAAGATATTTTTGGATACAATGCATTTGATTTTTCTTTATAAAACTGTCAATGAGGTAATCGTAAATACAATGCTAAGTTTTGACTGATATTTTAGATTAATATCTTTACCTTTTCTGTTTGTTTGTAGTAATAATTACTACAAGATACATCTTGTTTTTAGTGGATGGTAAAATATTGAAATGTCAAGTATAATATTATAATGGCATGACTACTACAGAAATTGTGAATGATGCAGATGAAGTCACAGCATTATTGTACAACTTATTGAAATATTGATTTAGCATATGAGTAAATACTTTGTTAGGGCTTGACTTTGAGTTTATCTATTTGATTATCTGTTTATTGCTTTGGTTGCTTGTCTGTTAGCCAGTTTATTAGTAAGCAATTCTGTCTCGTTTTCTATTTGTTTATCTTTTGTTTCTTTGTCTGCTTGTCGGTCAATCAGTTAATTGGTATACATGTCTGTCTGCTTGTCGCCAACTCAAAGAGAATTTGTTTTGGTTATTGTTCTGTGTTGTGTCTGACAGATATAAGCCGATTTATGATCCAATTATTACATATCTGTAATGCTTATGTTTCACCTGTCACGAATCTGGGACTATCATTAGCTAATGGTTTAATTAGTTAGACTGCTTATATGTAGAGAAAATGTAATAAAACGCTTCAAAGTCATATTATATGTTTATTATATGTTTATTATATTAAATAAACACCTAGATAAAAAAGAAATAGAGAAAGCCTGTCAAGAAGCCATACAAAAACAGATATGTGTGGACCTATGCGTAGGACGAATGAATTTTGTTGGTCTTCCAAGATCTGGTAAAAGTTCAACTCTACATCGACTACTTGGAGATTTTATAAACATTGATCAATCTAACATGAAAATTAATGAGCCAAGCACTGGAGTAGCTGAGAGAAGGCAGCTATTCATTCAGAGTATCAGTAAGTACTTTGTATTTGCACAGCAGGGGCAATGGACCAAGAAGGACATTGTTGGTGAAACTTCAATTCTTAATGATGTTATACAAGAAGCTGTAGAAAGTAAGTAGAACTTGTACAATACTTTAATAAAGCTGTAGGCTTTAATATTTACACCTAAAGTTTATCATTCGTAGCTGAAAATTTAATTAAAGTTTTGACTGAGTCAAATTATATCATTTAGTTGTATTTGTTCGTTAATATAATACTCCTATTAATATAATCCACCTATTATGATTTGTGCATTTCAGTTGATGGGAATCTATTTATTAGATTTATTTCTTACATTATTATTCGTGTTTTGAATTATATAATTCAAGTTCTTCACTATGAATAATATTAAAGTTTAATTTTACTTATTAATATGAATAAGACGTCAGCAATTTACTTTTACAAATAATAGTTTCTTTATATGGACTTTGTAATGCATAGTACTTGGAACAACTTGATGAGTACAAGAAACAATAAATAATGCAGTATAAACCTGCAGTAAAAGTATAACACATTTTCGATTATTATGCTGAAGTTATAATGATGGGTAAAATTCTGAAAAGTTATAACTCTATATAACAACAGGTAATAGTAATTTAGCATAAATGGACTAAGTTAAATGAAAGCCAATAAACTCATCAATATTTACTGTTACAGTTAAAAATATACTCATTATGTTCAATAAATTGAATGGAATAATAATTTAATTTGATTGATCATTTTATGCAGATGCCAAACCGAAATTCCAAGATGTATCAGCAGCTGAAGAAGTTATAGATGCCCAATCTTCAAATGGTGCTAAGGAAATATCTTTAAATACAACTGTAGAAGATATAAGAACACCGGCTGAAACATCAGCACCTTCTGACAATGAGGACAAGTTTATAGAATCACATGCCATCAATGTAGCTGAAATTTATCCTGCTTATATTGAAGCTGCAGCAGAACACAATGAAGAGAAAGTAAAGTATTTACTGAAAGACATTATATACTTGATAACAACTGATCATGGAGGCCAAACTGAATTTCTAGACCTCATGTCTCGCTTTCTAATGGGGGCATCTTTACATCTTATTTTTAGTCGACTCACTGATTCCTGGGACAGTGTGTTTAAAATGTATTGCACAAATGAAGATGGAGTTTCTACTGAGAAAGAAGACTCTATAGTAACTCTAGAAGAAGTCACCTTTCAAACTCTGGCTAGTATAGCATGCATGAAGAATAAGAGTGACAAATTGACCTCAAATCAAGACTCTAATACTGACTTGGAGAATGCCAACATAGTTACTAAAGCTATGTTTGTGGGAACATTTAAAGACAAAGTGTCTCTGTCACATTTAAAAAAACGAGATCAGATTCTTAGAAAGAAAATTGAGCAGACAGAATTTTACCACCAAGACATTGTCGAGTATGCCTCAGAAGAATTCCTGACATTAGCACTGGACAACAAGAAAGGAACTGTAGAGGAAATCAACAAAGCAAGAGAAACTTTTGAGAATTGCATTAAGAATGAACTAGGTAAAGTTCACATTCCTTGCTCCTGGCTGATGTTCAATATTGTTCTGCGATCAAAAGGAAAGCGCACAATGACACTTGAAGAATGCAGTGAGATTGCAGAAAGTTTAAATATTGATTTATCAGACGTAACTAATGTCCTATGGTTTCTTCATTATCGTGTTGGCACACTCCTGTACTATCCAGATGTGAGAGGTTTTGAAAACATAGTCATTTGTGACGTCAAGGTTAGTACTACTTAATTTATGTATCTATGTTTTTATGTATTTTTGCTTTGTAATTAGCTATTGTTGTGTAGATTGAAGTGTTTATTATTTATTAATTAATACAATGCACTTACATGTTCTTCTAGTTTAAAAAAACTGTTATGTTTTTTTGTGTAAGTAATATTTATAGTACTAAAAATTAATTAGTGTGCAGGCATTTTTCTAAAATTAGATCTGTCCAAATGCAATTATAATTGCTACAAACTTTGGATAGTACATATGTCGTATTTGAACTCAGCGTCTAACAAAAAGAATTTGAATAAGTTGTACATAAGTTTCAAGTCTGTGGTAGATCTATTATAATTGGAATTTAAGATTGATGAATTAGTTATAATAAGTTTGAATTTTTTTAGCTTTTCTATTGAACTATTTTATTTTTTCTATATCAGAAGGTTCTTTAATGCTTTTAAACATTCATTTCATGCTGATGGCTTAGTACAAATAAATAAACTGACTGCAATTGTATTTCCTTTAATTGCTAGGCCATCTCACTCTCCTTGTGCTGCTATACTTTGCTAATTCAATTAAACAGCAGTTCCATTTACTTTTTGAATGGGGAATGATAAGCTCTTCAATTATTCACATATTATTTAGTTAAGTTCGTGGTAAATTACAAATGAATGAATAAATAATGAGTTGATAGATAAGTAATTAGGATGAAGAAGGCTCAGATTTTAGAAATAACTAGGCATTTATTACTAGAAAAGTCATAATGCTCATAAAGTGTTGGAATAATTTTTTTGCAAAAGTAAATAATATTAAGATAATTATTCTCCTTAAGGGTGCTCAAACATAGCAACGCCTGGGCGTTGTTAGTTGCGCACTCAGGGAGTTAGTGGCGCAGTTATCAACCACTAAATCACACCCTCGCATTCAACTAAATGTGCCCGCTAAATCCAGCTGTAGCTTCCCACAGAAAAAAAAAGTGCGCGCCGTGTACTACGCGTGGCTTCCTACTACAAGCCAAGTGTTTAGAGGCTGTGGTTTGTTCAAGTGGCTAGTTATCTAAACTATCGATCTAGTACAATCCAATGCTTACTAGAAAAAGAAGAAGGCAGACTGCAGCTGCCACCCAAAAGAGAAGGCTCTTTGCCTCTCAAGGTACAAAAGAAATTTATTAATTATTTTCTATATCATTGCAATAACTATACTAACATTCAATTCTACAGGGAACAATACACAAAACAGTAACATGCTAGTGACTGTTGAAAATTCTGGACTAGACTCCTATACCAGTGAGAGCCCAACCAGTGATTCTGACATGATTGTTGGCAGCAATGGTAGCAACAATGACGTGAGTGGTTCTCAGTTAGTTAGCACAAATAATTCCGGGCCTGTCACTAGCAGAAGTTCATTAGGTCGGCCGGTCAGCGTGGGCATCCCTGGGCCGGCCACTAGCAGCAGTCCACTGGGTATGGTTTCCAGGCCGGTCAGCGTGGGCATCCCTGGTCCGGTCCCTAGCAGCAGTCCACTGGGTGTGGTTTCCAGGCCGGTCAGCGTGGGCATCCCTGGGCCGGTCCCTAGCAGCAGTCCACTGGGTGTGGTTTCCAGGCCGGTCAGCGTGGGCATCCCTGGGCCGGTCCCTAGCAGCAGTCCACTGGGTGTGGTTTCCAGGCCGGTCAGCGTGGGCATCCCTGGGCCGGTCCCTAGCAGTAGTCCACTGGGTGTGGTTTCCAGGCCGGTCAGCGTGGGCATCCCTGGGCCGGTCCCTAGCAGCAGTCCACTGGGTGTGGTTTCCAGGCCGGTCAGCGTGGGCATCCCTGGGCCGGTCCCTAGCAGCAGTCCACTGGGTGTGGTTTCCAGGCCGGTCAGCGTGGGCATCCCTGGGCCGGTCCCTAGCAGCAGTCCACTGGGTGTGGTTTCCAGGCCGGTCAGCGTGGGCATCCCTGGGCCGGTCCCTAGCAGCAGTCCACTGGGTGTGGTTTCCAGGCCGGTCAGCGTGGGCATCCCTGGGCCGGTCCCTAGCAGCAGTCCACTGGGTGTGGTTTCCAGGCCGGTCAGCGTGGGCATCCCTGGGCCGGTCCCTAGCAGCAGTCCACTGGGTGTGGTTTCCAGTCCAGTTGGTACAGAGGATGATTCTGATCTGACCTATCTACACAGTGAGCAAATACATGTAGATGGTGATGATGGATGTAGCCATTCTGAAGTGGATGATTTGCTTGACCAGATTTGCACTGTAGCTGAGAAATTAAATTATCCATGTAGTCTTGACTCGTTAACATCGGTAGTTTCGCTACGTGATGTCTGTTTCAGCTACTCTGAAGGTATGTCCATCCATAATTCTCACAGCTCATGGAAGCAACACTATCCAGTAATTTCATTTATGTTGAATGGCCATCTTCATATTGAGTATGTCAGATTAAGTGGTGCCCTTGGCCTCCCGGTTTGTTCGTTCACGCAGTGGCACAGAATACTGCAGAAGCTTGAGGTGCATGTAACTGATCTTGCAAAGTGGTCTTGTAAGCAGGTATGTGGAGAGGTCAGATCGAGAGGAGATGCTCACAAATGGGTTGCAGCATATGATGGTTTCTATTTAACTCGAGGCCATTATTCCAACAATTCCTCTGGTACTCTTCATGATTATGAGAGTGGGAAAATAACACATTTTGCCCATCGCACTAAGAGAGGACTTGGTCACAACTGGGAGGGTACATCTGCTGCAGCTGAGACGGACATGTTGGATGAGTTGCTAAGGGAAGCTAAGAAAGATGGTTTTGTGGTGAAAGAGATGGTGACCGACAAGGATTCTTCAGCGAATGAAACATATTGCAAGTATTTTCCTGAAGGCATCCTCACTTATTGTTCCAATCATTGCACGAAAGCTTTTCACAAGCACCTGGAAACAGTAAAAAGGAACAAATGTCAGGTAGGGAAACGAACACAATGTGAAATTACCATTTAATTTTTTGTTGTTGTTGTTGTTTTTTTACTTTATTCTGCAGTGCAAAGATGTCAGTTTTAGGTGTAAGAGGATGCCAGAGAGCTTCCTGAATAAGTGCAAGGCATCATTGAGCAACCTCATAGCATCAGACCGAGTGCAATCCTCAGCGGATATATATGAGGCATTCTCCGAAGGAATCCTCAATTTGGCTCGGCACTACTGTTATGATGACCATAGTTCATCCTGGTGCTTGCATAACAAGGTAAACAGCAATCACAAAAAAAATACATTAGTAAATAATTTAGAAAACAGTGTCCCCATACTCATAGAATAAGCTTATTGTAAATAAAAATTAAAAAAAAATTAACTGAACTGAAGAAGGCGTAATAAACTCACTAGGACATTTTCCTTTCCTTTCCAAAGCTGGAATAACCTGTAATGAAATTATTACTTCAATAAAAATAGACTCCTCCCAATATAATATGTACATCGTCCAACATTCTATACAATAGCTACATATCGTGGGTAAATCATTATGTTTTACATGTTTAAAGTTAGCTAGCCACCACAAACGTTTTATTAAATCCTCATTATTTGTTTAGTTTCTTTCAGATGGCACACCGTATGCAACAGAGCAAAGATTTACTTGTAAAGCTCAAGTAGCTGCATTTGAAGATCTCATCCAAAAGATGTCCGAACGTCCTCAGGATTATGTCTCTGACCACGGTAGGATGACTAACAACACCTTAGAAGGATTTCATGGACTTGCTCTAATGTACCGTGACAAGCGGACTGACATACAACATCTGCATTACACATGCAAGACAAATATGGCAATTTGTCATAAGGTAATAAATAAGAACATGTGTTATAATATTAAATCACTAAAATGCACACATTTTGTATAATGATAGAATTTAGGTCCTGGGTGGAAAGCATTTTGCCTGGCTAGAATGGGAGTAGACATTCCAGCTACTGCTCTTGACTCGATACTAAGGAGCCAAGAGAAGTGGGAATCAGACAAGGCAAAACGCTCTACCAAGACTCAACTTCACAAGAGGTAAGACTTCGCCAACAAAACGTGTGATGTGTTCAAGGCAAATGACATACAATTAAAAAAAAGAAAGATTATAATTACATGTAGGTGTGCATTATTAAGAAAATGTTGCATTGGTTTTAGGAACTTACAGAAGCGAGCAAAGAAGGCCCGGTATGAGAGAGAGAAATTGTATATGAGCCACATATCAGAGGCTGGATGCTCCACTGGTGATTATGTTGGTCACGGAAGAGGGGAAGATGATTTGGCAGCAGATCCTCCAATATTGTCATCAGTAGATGAGCTTGAAGTAGATAGAGACCTTGATAATCAGAGCCCACTGGCTGATGATGTGGTGGAGTGTGAAGCTGAACACACGAAACCTCTGATAATCTTATACGATTGTGAGTCTACTGGACTCAGTATATACCGTGACCACATCACTGAAGTAGCAGCCAAGGTCATTAACTGTCCCATTCAATTGAGTAATCCCAGTTTTTCAAGCCTCGTGAGAAGTGGACGCTCAATTTCTGTTGTTGGTAAATTACAAAATAGAATATTAATTTAATAATCATAATCATTAAATAATCATTATGGTGTATCAAAATAGTTTCGAGGCTAAATGGGATTACCACGGCTCTTCTGAGACGGGAGAAGCCCCTATCTGCCGTTCTGCCAATGTTTTTTGAGTGGGTAGCTTCGACGGTGGCATATGTAAATCAAGCTACAAAGACATCACATTACCTAGGTACTATTCCTCTATATTATACAGTACAGCATAAATGGCAGTGAGCTCGTCATATGCATACTATATTAGTAAAACGAAATAATTACTAAGTCCAGGAATAAAGTGTAATGGCACACTGAGGAACTATTTAGAGGCATGGATGAAGAAAGAATCCATATGTTCCATATAAACAATTAATTACCCCGAAAGCAATTGTGTAGGTGTGGCTTTGTCAACTCGCTGAAACAAGAACCTGTAGTAAATTTATAGATCAGCCGCAGTTCATCTCTCTAGATAAATGTGTGCTCCCTGCTATAGTTCATCCCCCTTATAATTATGAAAAACTCTATGTGTTGCCCCCAACCCCTTTGTCATGCTGCCGTGATGTGCATGTGTGCATGTTGTCATGGGCACAATGCTCATTTATAAAATTTCAGCACCATCCTATAGGATATTTGTTGGTGTACTTAAAAAAATTCACATTTATTATTATTATTATTATTATTGTTGTATAATTATTATTATTATATTTATAGTTCTGGTTGCACACAATGGGTTCAGTTTTGATTTTCCTCTCCTTCTGGCTGAAGTTGAACGAAGGCATGAGTTAAGTACAGCCAACTTTATTCACCACCAACTCCACTTTAGCGATACTTTGCCTACGCTACGGCAGGTAAATTAACAACTTGTTTTCAAATTATAATAACTTAAACTAGAACTGTTACCATGTTGTAACAACTTACTTATGAATACAGATGAAGAAGGATGGTGAAGAGATTCTCAGTGGTGTGCCACTAAAAATGGAAACACTTCATAAACGATTGACTGGGAATGACATAGAAGGTTGGCTACAATAACATTTATTGGGTACACAAAATAATGATCGTAATGTTTTGTTTTAAATTAGGAGTACATAGAGCCTTACCAGATGCCGTGGCTATGGAGAGAGTGGTAACTGATCCATCCCTATCTAACTGTCTCTCCAGTTTGACAGTCAGATGTCCCAGCCAACAAATCAAGCTGTGGTTGGAGCAGAAGGAGCTATTCATGCAGTCCACGTCTCTCATAAAGGCATTTGGAAAGCCAGCCCTTACTTCTGCCCAAGCCAAGAAGTTGGTATCCAAGAACTTGCTGTTGGACGACATCAAGGCCATCTTCCAAGAAGTAGGAGAAGACGAGTTCCATCGGGCTTTGAAGGAAAGAGGCATCAATAGCCGGCCCCTGCGGGAGAAACTGGCGAAGGCGTTGAAGAGAATCGTCCGCTCCAGCAGCAGCTCTACCCGGCCTCCATAGGCATCCATTAGAGATTGTTTTTATTTTTATTTTCAATAACCGGCTCTTTTCAGAGCCACCAAAAAACGAAAATTGCACCAAGATTAGTTTACGCGCGTAAGGTTTAGATGGGCTGGGTTCCTTACTTATTCTTGCGAACTAAAATACTGGTTCCAGAGTCTATTCTGGTGTACTGTAGGAGAATGGAAGCTAGACACTGTACCAGATTTTGTAGTGACGTAGCACTATTGGGGGCCGACCCTATAACGTTGAGAAAATTTGAATATACGAGATTTTACTGAAATAAATTGGCAAAAGGTCACGTGCTATATTGATTGAAAATAAAGTAAACTAGTAGTCAACAAAAACTCAACATTATGATAAACATGACTACGTAATTGCACGCTATGAGAAGAATCAGCCTTCGGTCTTGTATGGCGGCCACACAGTACAGAGTCGAAGTCGAAGGTTTGGACGGGCTATGTCTCGAGCTGTGTTAGACTTGGGGCTTTAATTCTTGGTAGGCCCTCTTCTCAGGTAGGTCTTTATTGACTGCTGAAAAGAAAATAGTTGTGCAAAGGATACAAGTAAAGTTAGCAGTGCATAGCAATGGTGCCAGTTTTGGCGGGTCTTTCGCGCTCAAAGAGTGTTTGAGCACCCTTAATTTTAATAATGGGCATATATTATTGGCCTTCTAATAGTAAGACAGACAAGATGAGTATACTTTATTATAGTTAATTTGAATTAAACTGTTTGTTCAACAAATTATTGTTCAGGTGATCTTTGATGCTGTAACACAACTTGTAAAGAAGACATTTGTGTACAAAAAAGCTGGACATCGAGCAGCAACAGCATTTAAGAACAAATCTCAGTTCACAATGGATGATCTACTGAAAGCTACTAAAGAAGATGTAAAAGATTCCATTTCTATGGAAATGCTAATCACACTTTTTGAGCATCATAATATACTAGCTTCCCTTCCAATTACAAGAAAAAGAAAAGAGATTACTTACTTCATGCCTAGTATTCTTAGAAGTGCTACAAAAGATGAACTCCAAAAGGTTTTTATTTCTATAGATGTGACTCCTCTCGTGTATCGATATGAGTGTGGCTACTTACCATTAGGAGTCTTCTCTTCTCTTATTATAGGTCTGGTTTCAAACACAGAACTGAATTGGACTTTCAAAGAAGACAGTCCTTGTCGTAACAAGATTGAATTTCTCGTAGGAAAGGACTTGGACACAGTTACTATCATTAGCTATGCCACATATATTAAAGTGGTACTCTACAGAGAATCTCATCCAACAACACCCACTTCTGTAGTCTGTGCACACATTAGAAATACTATCACTTCTATGTTAACACAAGTCAATCATAATCTCAAGTACCTCAATGCAAGACTTCAATATGGATTTGAATGTACAGACCATCCATCCGAAAAACAATCTTTTTGGAATTCTGTATTGAAGCGATCAGATGAAGTTCCACCTCACTTATGCATATTAGAAGATGAAACCTCTCCTAAAATGAAGTGTCTGAAGGACACAAATGTTACTAAAATAATTTCACTTATAGATTCAAGACAGACAGTTTGGTTTATTGAGGTATGACTATAGTTTAGTTTAAATCAGTGTAATTAAATACTATATTTATCAACACTATAGGAGAAATATGGCAGTGTATTGACTACTGGAACACAACCTCATAAAGGTATTCATTGTAAAGCCGAAAAAGCTAGCATTGAAAGTGTTTATCATAGTGATGATAGACTTATATTAATTTAATATACTTTACTATATTATAATTATGCTAACAGTATTAATAATGTACGTGTTTTCATAATATACATTGCAATTTAAACAATGTGTATAGTTTTCAAAATTAAAAGTGCATACATTTTTATTCTGTTTAGAAATCTATTGAAATACACTGGTTTACTATAATGATAAGTAGAATATTAGTAATCTAGAGCCACTAACCATACTTTACTGAATTCTTAGCAGCATCAGCATTATTACTATTAGTATGTTAATCTTATGTATTATGTAATTTAAAATAATGCACATAATTATACTTGTGAATTGGGCATAAAGCACAATTATAATAATAGCAAATTTTTCTCTTTTTAACTGCCAATATTGTTAACTATAACTTAACCCGATGTTTCGACTTCTTGCCAAAGTCCTCTTCAGGGGTTAACAAGAGGACTTCGGCAAGAAATTTAAATGTCGGTTAAGTTGTAGTTAACAATATTGACTGTTTAAATAGAGAAAAATTTGCTAATAATAATTATAAATATTTCAGCTGAGAATGACTGAATCATTGAAAGTCATATTTGACCTAAATGTTAAAATTCATATAATGCGTGAAAATAACTAAAATATTCACATTTTAAATTAATTTGTAGCATTCACAGGAGAGGAACAAGGTTGTGTAGAGAACAATGCTGCAGTGAAGCAATGCTCCAGTGGTCAAGGTAATCAACATTTCTTTATACCTATTATTAACCCTCAGTGCGCATGCATGAGAGGGTTATAGTAATCATCCTGCGTGTTTGTTTACTTGTCTGTTTGTTTGTCTGTCATGCACTGATTTTGGAGATTACTGAAAACCAACCCTTGATTTAAGTTTGAACTTACTCAGAACGAAGATTTAGGATCATTTATTGTGCTACATTTGTTAATTTCGGGCTAATTGTCAAGAAAACACGAAACTTTCAGCTCTGCGTATATATCTACTTTTATTGATAAAGATGCCTAGCATCATGTCATTATCATGTGAGCAAATAATTTCTGGCAGCCCGTGGTGTAGTTAGCTTAATGCTCAGGGCAGTTTGTTGAAAGCAGTGAGTTTTGCGCTGAAAATGTATACCGATGAGTGTTTCTGGCCAGTTTAGTTTCTTCTCTGTGAAGACATGTTTCCATGTACCATTACATTGCTCGAGCTATATTGATGCCTGATTAAATTAGCTAAAGATAGCTTTATCTTTCGGTCTGAGATTATATTGTAGTGTTTAGTCATGCTGAGAATTCACACCTTTGGTGCTTCATGTAAGATATCAGACTAGTCACCTCCTAAACTATTCTTCATACAACACATACACATCCCCACATCTTTTATATCACCCCTTACTCATTCCCTTAATTGTATTCATTCTTGGAGTGTGCGTTATTAAGAATAAAGTTTGCTCTTTGGGATAGACACGCTTACAGTTGAGGTCCCGCCGAGACCCTCTCTAATCGACCGTGTCCAGTGTTCTGGGTGTGTTTAATAGTGAGCTATAAGGAGAGGAGTGCGTCCTTTTAGGCTAGCTAGTATTTAGTAAGTGGTGGCAAGACTGTCTAACACCACGCGTGTAGTTAGCGGTTAGTCGACAGGCTTCAAGTTGGAGAGACTTAAACGTCATTCGTCGAGTGATGGACGTAGTGAACAGTGAGCGAATACCGCCGACTCGAGTTCGGTCGGGATCCAGTGAGGCGTCTGGATCGGGTATAGAAGAGGAAGTGCCAGAAGGGCGTGCACTTCCATTGACCTCGTCGAGGGTCACTTTATTGTATTTACGTCGTATTGCTCAGGCACTTTCGCTGCCTGGAAGGGGGACGAAGACGGAGTTGTTGACTGCTATTGAAGGAAGAATTGGACAGGAGCATGAAGTTCGAAATGTACAGGTCATCATACAAGAGAGGGAATCAGGAGAATCGTTATTTTTGGTCGATAAACGAGGTGTGTTTTTGGAAGTAACAGAGGTGTCAAGAGAGCAAGCTAGAGATTCAATAAGTGAGCAAAGTGAGTCCATTGAGAGTCTGAAACAAAAAAATGAAGAGCTTTTGAAAGCTGTGCAAGAAGCCCTGGAGAGGCAAGAGGAGCAAGAAGCAACTATAACACTGCTTCAAGAATATGTCTATCGTTTGACTGCTGAGGCGGAAGTAGTTACGGAAGTGGAGAGTCTACGTAACCAGCTCAAGAAGGAAAAAGAGAAAGCAAAGAAGTTGTGGTCCTTGATTTGCAAGCGAGCTAATGAACAAGAGGAAGTGATTGTTGCCCAGGAGTTGGAGATTGAGGATTTGAAGTCGAGATTGGGTGAAGTTACCAGTCAAGCAGGAGTGAGCAGTCCAGTTGATAGTAGTCAAGATGATTGTGATAGTAGTCATCATTCAAGTAGTGAGTCTCAGAGTAGCCATAGCCAATGTAGGGCAAGAAAAGGGCGAGCGCCGCCAATTGATTCCTACACTGGAGAGGATCCAGAGGTCAGATTTGATGATTGGCTTCCATCTCTAATTAGAGCGGCCAAATGGAATGACTGGACAGAGACAGAGCAGCTGATTCAGCTTGCAGGGCACCTTCGTGGTCATGCTCTACAGGAGTGGAATCTCATGGAGGAAGGTGACTGAACCTCTTGGGATCCTACAAGAGAGATTAGACCAAGGTACCAAAGTTCTCGCAACACAGGATTTCAGGCATACAGTACAAGAAGAAATGGAGGGAGTTGCTGATTTTATCCGTCGTCTTGAGAGAGTTATTCACATTGCGTATGGTCGTGATGGTATGTCCAAGGAAACCCGACAAACTTTTCTCTATGGCCAGTTACAAGAGGGGTTGAGACATGATCTGATGCAGAGTGCTGCAGTTTCTGGAGCTCTGACGTATACTGAACTAGTAATGGCAGCCAAAAATAAGGAGCAGCGACAAGCAGAGCTGAAAAAAAGAAGCCACTACAGGTCTGGGCTTAGACCTAGGGTAACTAAGGAAGTAGGTGGGAGCAAGTCACCTAGAGCTTTCAATACTGAGGGAAGCAGACCCAAGGTAGATGTCACCAAAGTACCAGATGCTGGAGATAGATGGAAATGCTACAACTGTGGCAAGCCAGGGCACACTGCTAAATATTGTCGCAACAGGAAGTCAGAAAGCAGAGGTGGAACAAGAAGAAGCTCTAGTGGGCATCCTAATGCACGGCAAGTCCAAGCACCAACCAAACCAGACCAAGGGAAAGAAACCTTCCAGAGTCATAATGTACCTCAGTCAGAGAATACAGATCCACCGGAAGAACTTCTATCCTGCCTTTTCTCATCTGATGAAGAGGGTAGTGTGAACCTAGTGCGTGTCAAGGACGAAGGAAGTCACTCTCGGTTGGCTAAGGTACTTATTCAGGGCTTCCCTGCTGAAGGCATCATTGATAGTGGCGCTGACATCACTATCATGAATGGCGATATGCTCAAGAAGATTTCCACTGCAGTGCGTCTGAAGAAGAAGGATCTAAGGCCAGCTGACAAGTCCCCTCGTGCCTACAATCGACAACCTTTTACTCTTGATGGTCGGATGGATTTAGAAATTGCTTTTGGTGAGCGAGCAATGACTACACCTGTATACATCAAAATGAAGGCACATGATCCACTTTTGCTATCAGAAGGTGTTTGTCGTCAGTTGGAAATCATTACTTACCATCCAGAGGTGGTGTGCAAAAATGATGATGAACCCTCAAAAGAAGTAGCAGTACCTATGGTCAAGGTTCAACTGTTACAGAGTACTAAGATTTTGCCACGGCAGAGTGTGCAAGTGACGGCAAGGATTGAGGAAGTGGCACAAGGGACCTGGCTCTTAAAACCTGTTGATGAATTGATGTCTACTGGCATTTTTGCTGATGAAGCAGTATTGCAGATTGAAAAAGAGACTGTTCAAGTAGTACTTAGTAGCCCTACTGGCATTACTCAACGTGTTGAAGAAGGCACATTAGATGGAACTGCTGAGTGTGTGGCTATAATTCCAATGGACTCTGAAGCAGAGAGTGCAAGTGTTTAGAAAGTGTCTATACCTAATAACTCCCTGAATCGTAAAAGCATGTTTCGGGAGCTGTTTGACAACACTGAAAATTTAACAGTTGTCCAGAAGAAGAAGTTTGTTGAGTTTTTGGCAGAAAAGCATGATGTGTTTGCACTAGAGGAGGGTGAAAAGGGTGAAACAGATTTGGTTCAGATGGAGGTGATCACTGGTGAGGCCCCACCTAAGAAACAACGTCCATATCGATTACCTTCTGCGGCACGGGAAGAAGTGGCCAGACAGATCAAGAGAATGGAAGAGGCAGGCGTAATCCAGCCTTCAAAAAGTCCATGGGCCAGTCCTATTGTGTTAGTGCGGAAGAAAGATGGTAGCCATAGATTTTGTGTTGACAATCGGGCCCTTAATGCAGTGACCACTCCTGACACATTTCCCTTACCTCGAATTGATGATCTCTTAGACTAACTGGGAAATGCCAAGTACTTCTCCACACTTGACTTAGCTGCAGGATATTGGCAGATACAAATGCACCCGGATTCGCAGCAGAAGACGGCTTTTACTACTCATATGGGTCTTCATGAATTTCGAGTCATGCCATTTGGACTCCGAAATGCGCCGGCAGTGTTGATGCAACAAGTTTTGGCTGGATTGAGTGAAGATGGTCCGGATTTTACATCAGCTTACATTGATGATATTCTTGTCTTCTCAGCCACGTTGGAAGACCACATACAACATTTGGAGCAGGTGATCAATCGACTGCTAGAAGTTGGTTTGAAGCTACGACCAAACAAGTGCAAATTCATTCGCCAGGAAGTTAACTATCTTGGATTTGTCCTGACACCCTTTGGTCTTAAGACCAGTGAAGAGCATGTACGTGCTGTCCGAGAATATGTGGCACCTACAGATGTTCGAGGTGTGAGGCAATTTCTTGGTCTTGCCTCATATTACCGCCAATTCATTCCCTCATTTGCCAAGATAGCAGCACACTCATTGCATGCTCTGACAAGGAAGGGAGCTGTATTTGACTGGAATGAGGATTGTCAAGATGCATTCAAGAAACTGAAACAGGTCCTCTCAGATTCACCTGTACTTGCATTCCCCAGTTTTAATTTAGAGTTTGTGCTAGAAACAGATGCGAGCGGAGTGGGACTGGGAGCAGTGTTGTCCCAGAAGCAACAGCATGGGAAACTTCATCCAGTGGCATTTGCAAGTCGCGCTTTGTCACCATGTGAGAAGAACTACGGTATCACTGACTTTGAGACACTTGCAGTAGTATGGGCGCTCTCGCATTTTCGCAGTTATCTGTATGGACAGGAAGTAGTGGTTTACACTGATCATTCAGCTGTGTGTTCAATTCTTAGTAGTCCTCACAACAGTGGTAACCATGCACGATGGTGGATGCGAGTGCATTGTGGTGGAGTGAAGTCATTGCAAATTCGTCATCGTTCTGGTCAAGAGAACACAAACGCAGATGCTCTATCCCGAAGCCCTACAGGAAGGCCTGTATCAGAAGGAAGTGATGACAAGGTTATTATGCAGGTTCAGTCAGAAGATGTATCTGACTTACTGAAGTTGGCACCAGAGGATCAGCCCATCATTCAATCAGATGTGTTGGCCACAGAGCAACGTAAGGAGGCCAAACTGCAGGCTATTATACAGTTCTTGGTAACAGGTACTTTTCCAGAGGATGAGAAGTTATGCCGAGCTGTGGTGCGGCAGAGTTGTCTGTTTACACTCTCAAATGATGTACTCTATTATTTGGATCCTAAGAAGGGCTACAAGAGAGTAGTTGTTCCAAAGACACTTCGTGAGGTGGTCATGAAGAGTGTGCATGGTGGTCCATTTGCAGGGCACTTCTCTGGGGATCGTCTTTTCAAAACCTTGATGAGATCCTGGTACTGGGAAGGCATGTACACTGATTGTGAGAAGCATCGCAAGGGTTGCCCTCAGTGTTGCATAGTTGTTGGAGGTGGGAAACATGGAAATCCTCCTTTACAGCCTATCCCCGTATCTAGGCTGTTTCAGATACTGGGCATTGATATTATGGATTTACCAAAGACTGATAGAGGAACCAAGCATGTGGTGGTTATACAAGATTTCCTGATTAAGTGGCCTTGGGTCTTCCCATTGCCAGACCAGAAGACTAAGCATCTGGTTGATATATTAGTGGAGTCTATTATTCCCATGTGTGGTGTGCCAGAGGCACTGTTGTCAGACAGGGGTACCAATGTGTTGTCATTTTTGATGAAGGATGTTTGTGATTGTCTCGGAATAGAAAAACTCAACACGACTGCATATCATCCCCAGTGTGATGGGCTTACTGAGAGATTTAATCGTACTTTGAAGACTATGCTGAGGAAACATGCTGCTTCCTATGGCACTCAGTGGGACAAGTATTTACATGGAGTTGTGTGGGCTTACCGGAATGTCCCTCATGAGTCAACGTCGGAAAAACCCTCCTATTTGTTGTTTGGAAGAGATTGTCGATATCCTATTGAAGTTGCTTTCTTACCTGTCACTGAGCCAGAACTGACAGATGTGTCTGACTACCGCAGTGAGCTTGTGACAACTTTGAGTCAAGCAAGAGACTTAGCAGTTCAATCAATACAGGAAGCTCAACGCAAGTACAAACGTCAATATGACAAAGTCAACAAATGTATGAGAGGAGAGCACAAGATTGGTTCTTAGGTACTCATTCGATTTCCTCAAGAGGAATCTGGTGGTCTGCGCAAGTTGTCGCGACCATGGCATGGACCATACAGAGTTATTGAAGTCACCCCTACTGGGATTACTTCTGAGAGAGTATACGTCGAACCGAAATCCAATTCGTGTTCATCTTCGACGTGTTAGTAGATGCCCTCCAAACTTCCCTGCTGGATATTTTTGGTATGGTGATCGGAGAAATGGGCCAGGTCGATCACCCAACTGGATTACCAATTTTGTGGAAGTGTCAGCATCAGGTGCAGAACCGAGCAATGGAGAGACTGATGACCCAGAATCAACTCAGAGTAGTATTACACAGAAAGTGGCTAAAGATGTTGATATTTCACGAGATTCTACAGGAACAAATGCTACGTCTCATTCCAAGGCTACTCGTACAAGAACAAGGATTATCACACCCCCTGATCGCTACAAGTGAAGCTCGGGACGAGCTCCTTCAGGAGCCGGAGTGTGTAACTGTGATATCAGACTTGTCACCTCCTAAACTATTCTTCATACCAACACATACACATCCCCACATCTTTTATATCACCCCTTACCCGTTCCCTTAATTGTATTCATTCTTGGAGTGTGCACTATTAAGAATAAAATTTGCTCTTTGGGAAAGACACGCTTACATTCACCATAATAGTTTTGAAATTTGTATAACTTACGATATGAGTATAAACTCCAGTTTTAAGTTAATTTTAATGTTAAGTTGCACACACGTTGAAATAGTTCAAAAAAATAATCTGTAGAATGTATGTATCATAATTATACATTCTGTATGGGAAAATAGACCACAATAAAAAGACCTTATAGGAAAGTTGATTAAAAATAGGCAAGTTTATTAAACTTTACAAATAATTAGTTCATGTTGAATGTATTGTGTTTTTATGCAATGAACATTTCTGAGTAGTTTAATATATTCATAATTATTATTTTCACTCTGTTTAATATTTCAATGTCGTGCAGAAATTGAGGAGTTTTCTGGACATGACTTCTCTGCAACACAACTGTGTACAAGTAGTCAAGGTAAATACATAGTGTAGTGATTCCATAATTAGTTAAACAAAGTATTTGAGTTATTCTAATTACTTTTGATTCATTCTTGAAAGGCATGCCGTGAAGTAGCAGGCATGGGTTCATTAACACTAAATAAAATATATTTAGTTAAAGATATTGTTGTTGCCATGTTATTATAATTCATACTTCGACTATTGAATGATTACTTTCATGTGCATATTAGAATATTAAATAACTTAAATTGTATTTTTACACATGTATTTTAGGCTATCCCTTTACTATGAGCAATCTTGTTCTTCTAAAGTGGACTGACTCTAATAACAAGAAGCAAAGAATTCCAATAATCTCAGAACTTAGTCCCAAATGGAGTGACATCAGTGACCTACTTGGATTCAGTCCTGCTCTCACCCAACAAATAGAACTCAACTACAGCAGAGTACAAGATCGTTGCAAAAAAGTCATGCGTTTATGGCTCAGCAATGAAGGAGCATATTGTTATCCCACCAAATGGGAAGGTCTAATTAAACTATTAGAGGATATTGAATTATCAAGTTTAGCTTCAAACATTCAAGATGTGGTGTGCCAAACTACAGTATGAAGCAAACGTTTCGATTCATGAATTTTTGTAAATTTTTTGTAACATTTGATTTTTCCAGAGTTTCTCGTTACACAAAATATTAATTGAATTCTTTTGTTGTAGAATGTGACTCATATGTACATTTTTTATATTTGTTTCATTGGTTCATATGTAAATATTTTTGTTTTATATAGCAATTACATACAAATACAGTGAATTCTCTCAACAACGGGCTCCCAAAGAACGGTCAGCCTCTCCACAGCGGTAGTTTTTAGTGGAACGAAACGTAGACAGTACAGTTCCAATAGTTTTATAGCCTCCGATGAACGGCCACCCCCGAATTCTTAATAACGGCCAGGGTTAATTATCCTAGAGTGGTCAAAATAGTAAAATTATAGCTACATAATAATATAATAATTGTTCTTAATAGCTAGTTACAAATGTTCAGCAGCGTCAGTGGTTCAAGAGTATCTTTCAATCTTGTATATACCATGGCCGACTGTATAAACGATAAACACAGGGTATTTCCAGTCCATAGCCGCCACCTCTGTGCACTTTTTCACCCTTAACTTCAACAAAAGCCTTGTTCACTTCTCTTCTTAAAAACTGGTACAGAATTGGAGCCATGTTAATGGGTACATGTCCAACAATTGATCCGTCTTTGAAGACTGCTATAGCACTCATATCTCTGACATTGGAAGGTTCAGGTTTGGCGAGCAAAATCTGCAAGAAAATCACTAACACAGAGATCATTATTTGACAATTTTTCACCTCAATAAATCATTCATTGGTCTATTTCTATTATATTATAGATTATCATTGTTGCTTGGCATAATACTCTAAGAACACCCGAAGAGAGGCAACTCTCTCAACAAAGGTCAAACGATCTGTCCCCAAGAGACTGGTTGTTGTTCGGAGGTTTTACTGTATGGCAATATTCATACATCCAAACAAATAACCCTAAATTGTATATTTTGTTACCCTGATATTATAATGTCTTGCTCGCTAGCCAGACCCTTCATACAAACTAGATAGAAACTTTCTCACTTAAAGGGTTAGGTGGGAAAGTTTCTATCTAGTTTGTATGAAGGGTCAGAACTTGACAATTGTGATGATAAAGCCTTTTCAATCCACAAATTATGGCTCCTCTCCGGAAAAAGGTGTTCTGACTGCACATAATTGGTGGTCTGTTGAGTATGAGACTTGACCGTATAAAGGAAAAAAATGTGAAGGTCTTGGAAGTCGAGGGTTGTCGTAGCTGTGGCCCTTGGTTCGATTCCCGGCAACGACCAAGATTTTTCTTTTTTTTTCCTTGCTTTTTTCCAGATCCCTTTAGGTGAGAAAGTTTCCAGTATATCATTATTCCACCACATGGGAAGGTCTAATTGAACTATTAGAGGATATTGAATTATCAAGTTTAGCTTCAGACATTCAAGATGTAGTGTGCCAAACTACTACAGTATGAAGAAAACGTTTCGATTCATGAATTTTGTTGTAATTTTTTTTGTAACATTTGATTTTTCCAGAGTTTCTCGTTACACAAAATATTAATTGAATTATTTTGTTGTAGAATGTGACTCATATGCATATTTTTTTTATATTTGTTTCATTGGTTCATATATTTAATTTTGTATAGCAATTTATAGCACCATTGTTGACTTTTGCTAAAATATAGTAGAAATTACTAAGTCTGAGTGTAAGATAATTGAAACACTATGGCACATTCTAGAACATATTATTCCACCACTGAGAAAGTAATTAGTGAATGAGAAGAATGTAGCAGTTTTTCTCAATTTTAACAGTCAATGTATTATGTATAATTTAAACTTAACACATAATATACACTTTTATTTGTTGAAGTTCTTTTCAAGGACCAAGCAATGATTCAAACTATAAGTGATTTATAAAATGAATGTAAACAGCAATATAACTATTGGGTAGGATCCTTAAGGGTGACTTGCATGCAAGTATAAACAACCAGCTTCCAGAAAGCTCCAAATCTATGTCAGTTGTGTTTGGTATGTGTAGAACTTCCTTGATTAACTCAAAATTCTTAGTTGCTAACAACTCTTACTTACTCCTATGTGGTGCTGCCAAGCATAATCATCAATGGATTATGCCACTCACCTGGTGAAGGTGACTCAAGAGTATCAATAATTCCAAAATTCCACTTCTATGTTGTATAGCATTTCCTATGATTTATCAAAGCATTTAGACTTAATAGCAACAATCAACACAAGTAATACATTCCCTGAAATATTACATGCGTCTGGCGGGAGAAGATTAGCCATAAAATGCTGAGTTCGCAAATACTACGCGTGATTAGTAGCGCGTGCAAGTACGTTGTATTGTCGTATTTTGTGAGATCTGAAGTCAACACGATGAAGAGAAGAGATAGTAAAGACCGAGTAACCAGCAAGCCACCAGGAATAAATAACACTGAAAATAATTGCTATGCCAATAGCATACTGCAGTGTTTACTTAATAATTCCACATTCTTTGATTTAAGCCAGGAAGTTGTTCAGGCTCATTCTTCTTCATCTTGCACAAGATGCCAATCATCAGGTATGATAATACTTTGTAGATTAGGATTTATTTAGTTCCTGCTTAGCTGTAGCAAAATAAATGTTGGTTATTAGTGAGTTGCATTCACAAACTCTATCAAACAAAAACCTATATTAACAATCAAAAAGTGAAACGAAAACTTAATGTTCTTGATAGGATCCTGTGGAATAACCACGTTACATTACTTCTGTGAGGAGGTTTCAAAAAAGAAGAAAATCATTGATGCCCATTGCCTTGTTCAATCCCTTGAAAGTGAGTTTTGTCAGGGTATCATTAAATATTTACTGATACTTTATTGTATTGTGGTTAATACAGCATAATGGAGCTTGCAATACCTATCTATAATTATCACTTGTTTATTAAAAGAGGATCATTTTTGAATCCAGCTGGTGGTTGTACTGTCTGGCTCCTGGCAAGACGTAAGTCTATCCACCTCAGATGTAACTACATATAATATTTTTATTGGGTTGTAGGATGGTTAACCTCGACTTGCAACATACGGTACACAGGAGAATAAGTAAATATTTTCCAGCCAGTGAGGCTACTCTCTAAAATATGGATTATTTCTTGTGGGCTCATATCAGCTGTATAGTAATATTCAATATCAATGTCAATTTTATATCTGTGGGAATGTCGCCACAAGGACACCCCACAGGAGAAGATTAACTTATAACTGTGCATATGTGTGTGTTTGTGATTGTTAATTGACTAAATTTTAACCTGCATGATGCAATCATTCTGTTGTGTCACCTTTTTGCTGTGTCACCTTTTGTGGTACTGTGGAACTTGTGCATACTATGCAGGGTCAGATCCAGGGGGGGGGGGGCTTTGGGGACTGAATCATCCCAGACGAATTGTGATGTATACAATAAATTGAACTGTGAAGAATATATTGTAATTTATTTTTAGTAGAGTACATTCATATTGCATAGCTGCACTATATCACAATAAATAAAAAAATTTCAATTGTGTAAACCAGTATGATCCTTCAGCCCCCTCCCTTTCAAAATTCTGGATCCGACCCTGCTATGTATTGCCAGGCCCACAGCCTGCTAGTCAGTTCTGAGTCTGTATGTTGTTTTGTGCAAATCTATAACGTTAAGCCTAAAAACTTAAATACAGTTTATAAGCAACTTAGCTAAGCCTCAGTACCCTGGTGGCAGTGACCTCCTTCTCAGATTAGACTGACTGAACCTCTTGTGAGGAGGAAAATCCCGAAGTTCAACTGGAGTGTGCTTGGTCAAATCCCCGACTTGCCGACATATCCAACCTATACACCTATTGCCATTATGACATTCAGTCTATTAATCAAGTTTATCACACAGTAATTAACATTAGAATAAAATTTAATACTTTTTGAAAACATCTAGTGGTCTTCTTTTCTCAGGAGTTTGACAAACGTGTGTGTGTGTGTATGTGTGTGTGTGTGTGTGCATGCATGCATGTATTTACTGAGTTTTTTTGGTCAGGTATTAATCCATCCTTAGTTAGAGGTCAACAACAAGATGTTCATGAATTTTATGGATTTTTTATGGACCAATTATCTGAACTCTCTATGGTAAAGTACAAACATGTATTTTTTTTGTCGTATGTATTATATTAAGTTTAATTTTCTTTACAGGATTAAAATGAAATTGAAGCAGTATTGTTATATTAAAGAAGAATGCTCAAGTAAAATATTACTATGTCTTAATTTTTCATTCATTTTTAGTTAAAATTTCTTTGGCTAAAATTGTTTTAAATTCATTTGATCATTGGAATAATTATATAAAATAGCTCACTGTAAGTCATGTGGGAAGACATACAGTTCAGGTGTCACGAGTTCTCCATGTTTGGAAGTTTATAGTGACGTAAGTGTGTCATTATATTAGAGTTTTTTCTGCATTATTTCTATAAACTATTAGATTATGCTAGCATTTTTTAGCTCTGTGGGAATATTAAGTGCATATTGGAATAATTGCCAATAAAAACGTAATTAGCTATAGGCCCAAAATAGGATACTTATGTAGCTGAGTGTTATTGTTCTAACTCAAATTGCCGAGTGTTATTGTTCTAACTCAAATTATAGTAAAGTAGCTACCGGATGGAATATTTTTTTATTTTGCATCCATATTTTGACCATACTAAAATTCATGAAAATGGTAGAGAAAAATTAAAAAATGAAAATAATTGCAGGTGACCAGCAATGATACAGATCATTTTGTATTTTCACATTCTGTTGGAATAATAAGAATATTTCAGAATAATAAGAATATTTCAGAATAATGACAATATGTTTCAGAATAATAAGACTATTTCAGAATAATAAGAATTTTTCAGAATATTCAAGAACAAAAAAGTAGAATAATAAAAGTGTTACTCTGGCAGGCTCTAATTATAACTCCATTGACCTTTCTACTTCTGTTGTTATTGTAATGTAAATAATAGGGTAATATTGTGATCTTTAATTGTGATTAAATTCACAGGGAACAAGAAATACTCAAATTCAAGAAGCCATTGACAGACACTTTGAAGAGGATATAGTTCACGATTTTACATGTTCAGGGTTAGTTTACTATTCTATTTTAAGAATGGCTTATAATGTACAATTGGATAGCTGTAATAAAAAAGGAAGTGCCACAATATCCACATATATTTCAGGACATCCCAGAATGTTGTGTGTTCACATCAACAGGTTAACACAATCAATGTAGCTAGGTGTCAATTTATTCACTTTTTGTTTTTCATATTTAAAGTAACTCGAATGTATTAAATGTTCAAGTTCAGGTAAGGGGTTGTCTTCTATATTATGATAAATTTACTATACAACATACATTATTAGGGGATGAACATTCAACTATTGACAGGAAAACAACAAGAAAGAAAAACATACAGACTCACTGCTATAATAAACTATGTCCGCTTCAATAATCATAGCGGACACTACATGGCACATGTGCGTTGTTCACAATTTAACAATCAATGGTTTTTCTTTGATGATAGCAAGGTAAGAAATAAACTTCATTAATTTAGTTATGTTTATGAATGTATAAATTTAATGCACGATTTAAAAAAATGAGAAAGTCATTTATTGAGTCTGTATCAATAATTAAATATGCAGGTGGAGCCAACTAGTTCATCAACAGTTGCTATGCAATATCCAGTAATTGCCATGTATGAACTTGAAAGAGGTACGTTTGCAAGCATGGAGTTAATGAGTTGAAAATACGCAATTGTCATTATTATAGATTGTCATCAAAGCCATATGTGCATGTCTAACTTACATTCACTGGAAAGAAAATCTTGGCTAACTGATGAGGTATGAAAACGTATGACTATACATGTATTAATAATTAAAATTGGAATAGATTTTGACAAACTCTATGGAACTGGTAGCAAAGGAAGCTGTTAAGGTAAGCAACTCAAGTATTTGTGTCAATTGCTCAATATGACTAAACCCTATTAGATTAAAAAGAAGGTCGTGGTATTGGCACCATTCTTTTTTAGTCAACTATTAAAAGGTGGATATGCAGCTGTAAAGCGGTGGTTCTGCAAAGTGAGAAATAAAGATAAATGTCACAGAATTATTATTAATGATTACTTTTGCAGGTTAAGCTACTTGAGCAAGATTACATTCTCAGTATTATAAATCTTGGGAATGCACATTGGACCTTACTGGTAATGACCAGGAAGTCATCTTATTTTTCTCATGTATTATTAATGCAATCTAATTACCAATTCACCATAAAATTTCTATTTTTCCTTTAGATACTTGATATTCGGAGACAAAGAGCAGAATACTTTGATTCGTATAAGCAAGACTACCAAGAATCGTGGAATCAAATGAAGTATACATTTGTTTTTTATTCGTGTTTTACATAATAAAGTAATAAATAACCTTTTCTACCAATAGATCATTTATTGAGTTTCGATGTAAGGATCAGAACTGTGCAGCTCCAGATTGGAGCAAATGGCAGTATATTCACAGGATGGTATATATGCTTATAACTGATGTTGTTGTTTTTTCACTTAGTAAATGCTTTTGTTGCAGGATCAACCGAAGCAAACAAATACATATGATTGTGGTGTATTTGCCTGTCAGGTATTGTGTTGTAGCATTAACATATAAGTTGGTAATTTTAAATGAAACATTGTTTTATCTTAAAGTTTGCTTTATATCACATTTTTGAGAAAGAATGGGATTTCACTCAGGTATGTAACAGATTTTATTAGTTATAAATTTTTTGATGCACTTTTTAATTGCACAGCAACATACTGAGATAATCAGAAAAGCCATGACAGAAGAACTTTTGAATGGATGTCTCATTAAGTTAGTGAATAAAATTAAAAAAAAATTGTATGCCTGCAGTTTGGACATTGATGGTCAGCAAATATGTTATTTCACAAACAGCTGTTTGAAATATATTTAATGATGGGCCACTAATACTAAAAGTTCGTAACGCTGCTTTGCTTGTGTTTCAATTTCTTGATCAAAACTGAATTAATTAATTTTACATTTATTTTAATATTCTTTTAGCTTCAAGGTTAACATTGTCGGTTGCAATTACTATATGTTATATTAGAGAGAGTGAAACCCGGGCTGCTATGTTTGGATTTGAATTGGCTAAACAAGCTGAAATCTCTGGACCACAACTAACAACAATTTCCAATTCACAGAAAGGTAAAAACAAAAAACAACAACAATAGCTAATACCGTATGTATTAATGTTAAGTTTAATCAAAAATTTTAGATCAAATGGCAGTAGAGAAGTCTGCAACAGTAGGCTGTTCAATTTTGCTCTCTACATCTCGAATTTCAGATTCAGAATTGTGTAAATCTCCAAGTACAACTGGTATGGTATCCTCAACGTTACAAGTATCTGAAACCACTAGCCCAAACTTCCAACAATCACTACTATCTGACACTACTAGTTCTGCATCGCCACAAAAATGTTTGGGCAATGTTTTTTGGCCCACAACAGCACTTACCCATGTCATTAAAATGACTGGGATTGCCTCTCCTGTTTCTTCTACTCTTAGTCATGGATGAATTTGGAGAGGGAATTCCAGTCGGGTGGTTGATTTCAAACAGACAGGATGAAGTTGTATTATTACAGACTGTTTTTGAAAGAATAAAGGAAAACGTGAAAATTGCTCAACCTAAATGGTTTATGAGTGATGATGCTGAGCAATATTTTAATGCCTGGAAAAACGTATTTAATACAGAAAATACAAAAAAAATCCTTTGTGCATGGCATGTAGACAGAAGCTGGAGACGTAATTTGAAAAATGTAAGTGATACAAGTATGCAGACTGAAGTATACCATCAGTTGTGCATGCTACTTCAAGAAAGAGAAGAGTCACAGTTCAGAGTTTTATTACAGTCATTTCTCACCTACATTGAAGAAAAATGTGTTTCATTTTACACGTACTTCAATAAACATTATTGCAATCGTTTAGAGCAATGGGCTACTTGTTATCGCATTGGAACTACGGTGAACACTAATATGTTTTTGGAATCGTCACATAGAATATTAAAAATTGTTTATTTAGAGCACAAACAGAATAGGCGAATCGATAAACTTTTAACTGTTCTTCTAAAAATTGCAAGGGACAAGCTTTTTCAAAGACTGTTCAAGGTGGAAAAAAATAAGAATACACATCGCCTATGTGAAATAAGGCGCCGTCATGCAAAATGTCTGACTTTAGTTGGCAAAGTTGAGGTGAAGCCATTTGATAAAAATATATGGACAGTCCAATCTGAACATTTCCCCTGTACAATGTATAAGATCACTAAGGTGGCTGAAAATTGTGATTGCCAACTGGTTTGTAGTAAGTGTAACATTTGTGTACACATGTTCACTTGCACTTGCATGGATGCAAGCATTCATGCCACCATATGTAAACATGTACACTTGGTTATTCAAGTGACTTTTAACCCTCAAATAGAAAGTGAAAACAGAATGGAAGCAGCTACAGACTTTTCTCAAGCATTCTTTGAATCAAGGCATGGCAAACATACTGCAAAGACAAATGTATTGACGTCTATTGACGAATTAAAATTATTAGTGGAAAATTCTTCTAGCACTAACCTTGCTACTGTTCACCAGCACATCAAAAATGCCATTGCAATTTTAAATGTATCCTCTAAGGAACTCCCTCTAAGCATGCCAGTAAAGAGAAAATGTTCGACAGCAGTAAATGAAACCCAACGAGGTTTCTTTTCTACCAAGAAAAAAAGATAATGTAAAACACAGACGGTTTCAAAGCCAACTCCAACACAAATATTTTACGAACATTCTAAGTTAAAAAATGTACATCCTGAAATTTGTGGAGTCTGTCTCAAACAAGACGATGGTAGTATGTCGCAAGATATTTATTGGGTACAATGTAATAGTTGCAATCTGTGGGTACATCAAAACTGTGATGATTTGTTTAAATCTAATAAGACTATGTATATCTGCAAATTTTGCAAGGCAAAACAATAATTTGTATGCAATTCAAACTTGTTCATTCTACAACAAGAACAATTCATGTATTTTTATTGTATATTATCAAAGAAGAGGATGCCATGTCATAACGGAACCAACAAGAAACAAAAAATGCACTATTATAGAAACATAATCTACATTACCTGCAATGTTATTATTACTGTTCAGATTACGTGCCCCCTGTGCACCCCCCCTGCCTACGGGCCTGGTATTTCGTTGATTTTGCGATGCCATTGACCTTGAGTGCTTTAATATAGTCTCAATGTGCTTTAAAATGCTCTTCCTATGTTTGAAAGGAAAAAAAAACAATCCTGAAATGGCAGTTGTATAGGTAGCATAATATTCTTCTTGTTTAAAACTACCTAGCAACTATCTTGGCTGTAACTTTGTATTAGGTTTTCAGGTGTTTCAAGTGAATGGAAAAGGAATGTTATTTTTGTGTACAGTATTGAAAATTAGCATTTTGAAATACGAAATAGCTATACTTTATATCAAATACATACCTACGTTATTAAAATAATATGTTGGAGTTGCTGCAATAGTTGCAAATATTACACACTTATCAACTATTCTATATAATATGGGATCCATTATGGTTGGGTCAGATTCAAACAAAGGTAAGTAGGTATTGTTAGTATTAATCTGCTACAACATTGCATTGGCTTTGTATACCATTTGGTTTGCTGGTGATATATTGGATGTATTCAAGTAAGATCTGCCAATTTACTGTAGCTATGTGTTTAGTATTCCTCACGAAAATACAGGTTATTAAATGGAAAAAAAAGAAAGAGATGTAGCTATTCTTAACATTGTTGTGAACATTCTACTGTTCTTGTTGTGTTACAAATTTCACTCTCATTCAAGTGGTCAGTTATCTTCTCATGGCAGTTTGTTGCCTGGCACTGACATATCCTCAATTGAAGATGAGTGCATCTGCTGCTGGACTCAAAGCTAATATTTACTGTTATTCATCCAGTTGTTCTAGTATTCGCCTCCCAATCCCGTGGGCACCCACAACATAGTTCCGCCCCAATACTACCCTGCTTAAATATATCTTGACTGGTTTTTGAGATTGCTAATTAAATGATATAGCAAGTAGTTTCTGTGTGTGTGTGTGTTGTTTGTACTTCCGCATGTGCATACTGTGGTCTTGAGGACATGCATATATGCCACAGTCCTGGCATATCAGTATCAAAAAAACTTTACCTTAAGACCCTTACCTAAAACCTTTACCATACATGAAAGCTACTATGAAAGTACACATATCAAATCTACAACATACCAATTTTCCCCAATACACCCTTATAGTGTCTCACTCGCTTCACTCGCTCACCAATTACACAATGTCTACTACATTTCATTTTCCCCTTTCACTACCTCACAATCTCCTCCTCTCCTATAATAAAGTTGAGTCTATTATGCACAATTGTTCCCCTCTTCCATATGGTGCTCATTCCTGTCTCATGTATTTAAATATACGGAGTCCCATTTTCTCTCACTCTCCCGTAATTAATTAAATAGAGGCTACCTACTACATCCCATTCCTAGTTCTTTTAATTATTTAAATACAGGATACTACATCCCATTCCTATCTCCTGTAATTATTTAAATAGAGGCTACTATATCCCATTTCCTATCTCCTGTAATTAATCAAATATAGGCTACATACATCACATTTCTATCTCCTATAATTAATTAAGCAGTTTAATATGTCCAAGTCCTCCCCACTGTAATTTAGAGTCCATTATATCCTTTTCCTCTCCCTAATAATAAATGTCTCATTTATTTCTCTTGTAATTAATTAGAGTCCTATTCCTATCTCCATGCCATTTGTCTTTTCTACCAATGTTACACTTCTTCAAGCCTTTAGATATCTACATTTTAGGACACTCACCACCATTTTCTTTCTAAGTACAAGCTTTTAGAAATTATCCTTCATCAACTGTCTAAATTTAAATGGCATACGCCTCCTGTTTTAGTGTAGCTCCACCAGAGCGGTTGCAACGCGTTGTTACGCATGCGCGTCCTATTCGTACGTAATGACTAATCTTCTCCCGCTAGTCGTTAGTGAAATATTGGGGTGCACTCAGTAACGAGGGGGTTACTAAAACCAGGAGCAGGAGTAGGAGTAGGGAGAGCAGAAGTAGCAGGAGTAGTCTGGAGTAGTAAAACTTGATGGTATTTCTCGCTCTAAACTCTGTGATTTACAGGCTAATGATGAATCTTTGCAGCCAATTAGAGAATTTGGTATACTTAAGAAAAATGGTTTCTCCTACATTAATGGTGTTTTAATGGGGACCATTACTGATCATGGTATTTCTAAATCTGTTATTGTTTTGCCTAAATCTCTCCGACCTAAAATAATTGCCATAGCCCACAATCATACTGGTCATTTTGGTATTTCAAACACTCGGTCTCTAATCAATAGGCATTTCACTTGGCATGTGCTACTTGCCAGCTAAATTCTAAAAGAAAGCCTCCCAAAGCTCCACTTCAACAACCTGACCTAATATCTGAACGTTTTGAAAAGCTTGCTTTAGATGTTGTAGGTCCCCTTCAGCGATCAAAACAAGGTTATGCTTATCTCCTGACAGCTATGGACTTAGCGACACATTTTTGCTATGCTTTCCCTATGAAAGGTTATGCCGCAGATGAAACTGCGATAAATCTTCTGAAAATCATCATGAGATATGGGTCCTCCACAACAGATCCTCACTGATCAAGGAAAAAACTTTATGTCTCGTGTTCTAAATGAAGTAACTGACAAATTAGCTATTTCCCGGATAAGAACCTCACCTTACCATCCCGAATCTAATGGTACTCTGGAGCGTTTCCACTCTACCTTAAAATCAGTTCTACATAAGTGCTGTGAGAATCAGCGTGACTGGTCTGAAGTTCTAGATTTAGCCATCTACTGCATTTGTAACATGCCACACCGCGTGTCTGGCTTTACTCCATTTGAGCTGCAATATGGTTGTGAAACTCCTCACATCCTCACCACTCTTAAGTCTTACTGGCTAGATCCCACTAATATTCCCCTCAATGTTACTGACTTTAGCTATGTTAAATCTTCAGCAAAATTTAAATACTGTTTTATCAGCCACTAAAGATTGTTTCCAGTCAGCTCATGCCAAGAACCGTGAGAAAGCAGATAGTGTCAAACTTAGAACATTTGAGGTGGGTTCTTCAGTGTTGTGGAAAACCCCTGGACTTAGCAAAGCTTTGAGTACTAGGTCCATACAAAGTAGTATCTTGCATTGGTGATGTCAACTATAAAATATCGTGGAAAGACAATACTAAAACACACTACAAGGAAAGCCCTTCACTTGTCCCGATGTGTCATCTTGTCACAAAGTGTTGACGGTAATGGATGATCCTGGCCCTGAGGATGGTGACTTTCTTATGCCTGACCATTTTAAGGGTATAGATCTCTCAGATGACATGATGGCTGATTTAGATAAGTTGTTAGCACAATTTTCGGAGTGTCTATCTGACAAACCAGGTCATACTCATTTAGGAACCCATAGTATTCAAACTACCACAGAGTTACCCATTTGGTCACCCAGTTATACAATTCCTGCTAATGTAGAAGCTCAGTTTAAACAAGAGCTGGATAACTTGTTAGCTGATGGCATTATAGAAGAAAGTGACAGCTCGTGGTCATCACCCCCAATCCCAGTCAGAAAAAAAGATGGTAGTATAAGAATAGTGGTAGATTATCGTAAATTGACTAGTGTCACAATCTATAACCCATTCTACCACTGCTTGAAGGTGCTTGTTTTACTAAATTGAGGAAACTATTACACTAAAGATTTACTGCATAGTTTACTCATTTAGTAAAACATACCTAGTTTTACTTGACAGGAAACCTTAAGTAAAACATTGTACCATGTTTTACTGTAGTTTTACAGGTCTGTTTTTTTACACCTTTGTTTTACTCATGGTTTACTGAAGGGTCCAAATGTTGCTAGTTAACTATTAAATGCATTTAACTAATTGTTTAGTTAACTTCTTGCATTATATTATTAAGCAAAATTAGAAAGCTAGGAACTGTAACTTGGCTGATGATTAATTGAAGAAGAATCCCTCATAAGCGCCAGCATATCCAGTGTGCATACCACTGCACAGTTTTATAACTGGTGTAGTTTTTTGCTTGATCACTCAGGTCCCAGGTCCTTCCAGGGAAAGACACAATTAGATAGTGACCCCACCTTGCGTTTATAATGTTCCTCCAACGGCATTGATGAAAATGTAGCTACTTTAAATGTTTGTTAGGCTATGTACTGTTGCGTAGACATAGGCGGCTCTGTGCATCGTGAACTACCGCCCTCAGGCCCTAAGTACTTCGCTGCGCTAGACGCTGGACCGTTAAAATAAGGCTGTTTCCTCCCCTCACAAAGATACTGCATTTTCTCATGGAAAACCCTTTTCCAGTTATGTGTAGGTAAGTATCGCCAGGTTAAATAAGTTAAAAACGCTTTACCATTAAAACTCTCGATTGGAAGTGGTCGTCTAAACTATTGTTGCGCTAGTCTACTGATTCGTAATACGGTGCGCTACTGTGTCTTGGTGACTTGAAGGAAGCTTTCGCTATCTACCCTGGCTTATGCTTCTGGGTAAGTAGTTTTATTGCTAGCAGTCTGTGGGTTTCTAAGTATTTTAGCTGCACGAGGTGACCCAGGTCATTTTTTTTCCTGGTGAAGTTGTGTTTCCTGAACAATTTTTTCTAAGCTAATGAATCAAAATAAAGAGCAAGGGTAGCCTGAATTATGATAGTGATATTTTGTGGTAGTTTTAATATGACAAGGGCTCGTCAGTTTGTTTGTTCCATAATACTCTTGAAAATTTTCATTTCTTTGTGAGAAAGTGTGGGTGCATGTTGGAATGGTTTATAGTTACTGAATTATTCTAAAACATGCTCCACCAAAATTATCCTCACTCATAGCTTTTTCCCATGGCCACCCTAACATCCTTTAGTGTGCTCTACAGTATAGTATTGATGACCATTACCAAATGTAAGTCTTATGACCTCATAGAGGTAGTTGCAGGTCTTATAAGTCACGATGTGAGTTTGGGACTGGTAGACAGTTAATTTGCTTAAAAAAAATTCAACAGACAGTGTTGGTTGGTGGTTGTTGTTGTTGTTGTTGTTTTTTGTTTGTTTGTTTGTTAACCCTAAGAGTGCATGCGCAAGAGGGTAGTAGTAGTGGCCCTGTCAGTCTGTATGTCATGCTCTGATTTTGGAGATTATTGACTATTAACCGTTGATTTAGGTATAAACTTAATCAGAAAGAAGATTTAGAACCTTTTATTGTGCTACTTTTTTTTTTAATTTGGGGCTAATTGTTGATGAAACGTGAAGCTTTCAGCTCCCTAGTGTCACATCATAATCACTTGAGCAAATAATTTCTTGCAGCCCGCAGTGTAGTTTGCTTTATGCTCAGGGAAGTTAACCAACGGATTTGAATGAAGTGAAGTTTACGTTGAAAAACTATAACAGTGAGCGTTTCTGGCTAGTTTAGCTTCTCTTATGAAGACAGCATTTCCATGTACTGTTTTCATTGCTTGAGCTATATTGATGCCTCATTAAAATAGCTAACAGATTGCTTTGTTCTTTTTGAAGGAGATTATATTATTATAATAGCTAGGTAATGTTTAATAGCACTGAGGGTTCGCACCTTTGGTGCTTCATTTGTTTTGTTTTTGTTTTGTTTTTTTATTCTTATTTAAAGCTTATCTGTATTTTATAATTTATAGCCAGACACAATGTTTTTTGTATGGTAGTCAAGGTGATGTAGTTTCACTGACCATACACGCCCATCCTTCTGCTGTAGCTCAAGTACGCAAGCACACAATCATACACACCCACTCATTATACACAGTCCTAGGGGGAAAGGCTTGTGATGTGCTTCAGTAAAAAAAAATTGACGTATAAGGTGAAAGGGTAAAAATTCATCTTTATAAAAATCATCATGCACAATTTGTTCAAACAATTTACACGGCCGACTTAATTAAATTAGCGTATGAGACCACTCACAGCAATTTTTGGGACTTAAAAAAACAACAAGCTTTTCCAAGGAATTATTGCGCTGTATAAATCCTAACTCTATATAAGACTTGCTTACTAACAAAAGAAACAGGAAGGAACCTAAGAAGCTTAACACATAAAGCAGCAAATGTATATTTATTGTTTGTTCTTAGCTAGTCAGCACATATAACACACAACACTCTCACATGCACGCGTTCACTGGATATACCAACACAAGATTTACAGTGTAGTCTCTTGGTAGCTTGGGCAATGAATTTTCAAGTATGAACAGTGATGACAAACAGCGCGTTGTTAACCAAGGTAACCAATGAACACAACAAATGTGAGTCAAAGTACAAAAGTTACATACATACGTCCAAGCATATATGATATATACAATAATATATCCCTGATTTTTTGTGTTGTCCCTGATAGTGTCTCGCTCGCTGCCAATTATTGCATATATAATTACCACGGTTGAGCTTTGTATGTGTGTGCGTGTGTGTGTTTGCATGACTTTTAACTTCATTCTCATATTCTACCACTGCTCTGCATTTTATCACGTGATGCCAGGAATGATTCTCTCTTAGCTGTACTAACTTCAGGGATGATGTTTCAGCCTTCATGGCTTGAAGCCGTAGTACTAGTGGCTAGACCCATCGGTTTTCTTCCTAACCACAGTTATATGGTATTGTTCTACATATCTTGTGTAAAACCAGGGTTTTTTTTCAGGGAGCGGAGGGGTGGGGGCTTGTACATCTCCCGCCCTTCCCCCACCCCTTAGGGATTAAAGACATGCTAAAATTAATTGTACTCAATATTTACAAGAAGAAAAAAAAAGAATACATTGAGATATGATTTTTTTTTCTTCCAAATGTCAATTAGTCATCATTAGATAACTGTGGCTAACCTAAATCTTAGTCTAATTTAATCAGCGTCATTTGTAATAAACTTCTTTCCGTATGAGCAGCGTAAGGCAGACTGTGGCAAGTGCATTGTGGATGCTTAGCCTGTATTATCTATTGTGCTGCTCAATTATGACACTGAGCAGTAATATCTTTTGGGGCTAAGGAAATGATTTCTTTGTGATTTCATCAATTGGTAAACTTTTGTGGCTTTTTTTGTTGTCCAGGGGCATGGAAGATTATTTGGAATAGGGAGGCTCCACTGTACTTGAGTTAGACAGGGAAGTACTTTGCTTCCCTTTGCTCCCCTCCCCCCATCATCCACATATGCACACACACACACACACACACACACACACACACACTCACACACACTCACACACTCACACACACACACACACATATCCCAGATATTAGTTTGACTTTCGTGGAGACATTTGCCCCAATTTTTCATCAAGTTTTGTGGTAGTTAATATAAATATAATATAATATGGAAGGTGTAAATTTTAACAACTTCTACTGTACTAAACTAGCCTGTTTAATGTCTACATGTGTTGGAATTACAAGCACGAAACACAAATCCGAGAATCTTGAATTATGTTGAGCTAGTTTTACTTGAGACATACACTTTCAATGTAGGAGTGTGAAGTGGCAGGTGTAATAGTGTAGTGACTACTCCACTGGTGTACACGTGATGACTCCTGGACTTCAAAACTAGAGGTGAGGAACTCTAGAATGACTTCTTAACTCCATTAACAAGAAAGAGGCCTTTTGAAATTACTTTTTTATTTACTATATTTATTACTCATTCTAATTGACTTGTGGATATTTCCATTTAATGCACACTTAGACAACCTGGGAGCAACTTAGAGTCTGAACTTTTAGAACTCTTGTCACTTCATTTACTAACTGAATAATCCTTTGAAACCATTTGTATGTGTGGCCGGACACACACACACACACACACACACACACACACACACACACACACACATTATATTGATTCAACTCTTCATTTGTAAAGTATTGAATTCAAATGAAAGGTGAAGAGTTCCCAGATCATTTGGTCAATGACCTGAATTAGTCAGTGAGATATACAGTAGGCTCCCGCCAGCACTTAGACTTTATTTGCGCAAGAATAATAATTGATTGCGAGGTACAGATTATATAGGGTGACCATTGTGTAACAGTGTGCAATGTATCTTTTGCCAGTATTAATGCCTATCTTTAGGCAACTTTCAGGCACTTTTGATGCAATTCTGGAATAGCATGGCACCATTAGAAGTAGTGGCTGTCCATGTCTTACGAGTCACTATAAGTCTTAAACGAAGAGGTCGCATATTAAGGCGGTGTAGCTGGGGACATGTTTCGCTATAAGTGAAAAATGGCTGACACGCCCCCTTGTTTTAAAATATTGGTGTGGCCATTGCCGTACCTGTTTCGACACCCCTGTGATATGTGACTCGAGTAACTCGCCGTCATTTGGCTAATATTACAGTCCTGTAATCATTATGAGTGCATACATACTAGTGATGTGCTTCAGCACAAATGGCGAGCGAGCCTAAAGCTACACTATTGTTAAACGATTAATTTTAACTTCAACACTCAAGCTACTAAGAAAAAGTCAAGTTTAAATTAGTGTATAAGGTAATGCCATAGTAACCACTCCCTGCAACAGTTAGAATTGAAAAACAACAACAACAACAACAAAAACAAGTAGCATTATTTACACGTTTTCTTTGTGATATTCTTTAGTTAAGTAAAGGCACAATACTTTCACACAACTGAACATACCTACACAAGGCTTACCTTCGTAGTTACTCTAGTGGACAAAGAATTTTCAAGCAAATACTGACAGATTACGGGTAATGATCGCTAAACCGGAGGATTCCGTTTAGTGAAGTTTGGGACAGGGTCGAACAGCGAGATAACACAAAAATATGAGACGGTCAAAGTACAAAATGACATACGTACGTCCAAACATATAAACAAACAAACATCCCCGATTTTCAATTGTGTTACCCTGTAAGTGTCTCGCTCGCTCGCCAATTACACCCTGAGTATACTTGTCTCTGCCCACTTTTATCTTGTAATACCACGCACTGTATCCATGTGTGTCCGTGCGATGCGTACTATATAACCAATTGAACATGTCAATCTCTACTGGCATTCACGACCTGTTGGTACTCATTCCTATAGTTAGTATTATGATTTAGTACAATACATTCTAGTAAAGATGTAATTGCAATAGATTTTAAGTAATTATACACTACTGGCTATTCAATTCCATTTAGTGCACACTATGTGCACTTGAAGTTATATAGAGTGAAACTTATAGTTTAAAAATTTGGACTTTTATCACTAATTTCTTTACACATTCAGAATATTTTTTGAAATCGTGTGTACATATACACACACGCACACACACACATCTGCACATACATGTGTGATGAGTATACTGCCAACGTGTATACCTATTTTGTGCTGTAATGGGCTTCCTGTATCACCTAGGTGAATAATGATTTGGTGTTAGAAGATAGGAGTGGTTTGAACATGTAGGTGATGAAGTGTGTGTGCATGTGTTTGATAGTGTTCATGTGGTGCACAAAAGTATCATTTCCTCCGTTGTACAACTTATATTTATTGGATTAGCCACACCCATACGTAAGTACATATAATCAATCAACTATGGTTCAATCCTGGCATGGACACTTTTTTTTCCTCCATTTTTTATTTTAATTTTATTTTTTTGTTGTTTTTTTTTGTTTGTTTTGTTTTGTTTTGTTTTTTGTTTTGTTTTTTGTTGCTGTTTTTTTTTACTGGGCATTCTTCTTTTCTTTTGTCCCTTTTTCTTTGCACTCTGGCTTCTAGTTTTAGTTTATGATTTTAGCCCAACAGTACACTTCAGCATTAACTCTCAGTGACCTACTGCACTCACAACAAGCTAGGCCATGAACAAGACAATATACTTTTTCACAGAACTATTGACACAATAATTAAATGATGATCAATTATTTAAATATGATTGATCAATAATATGAATTAATTTTACTCATTTTGAAGCTTATAAAGCAAGCAATACCAATATGTACTACATGTTTTACAGTCTGTAAAGCAATGAAAATATAATAACATTTGTCATACCAGATTTTTAAATATCAGACCAAGATTAAATTGTTTTGACGTTTGTCTGAGCATTGACGTATAGTTATCATCCACACTGCATACATACATACATACATTCACATATACTTATTAATAATTAACCGCACACTAGCGCAGCAGGGTAAAATGATAGCATTCTTTTAATTGTCCATAATATATTATATTCCATGCTCGATATCTTCACAATAATATTTTCAAGTTTATGACCCATGGCATATGTCACAATGTCACACGCTGAATTGCACAAGCTCATTACCTTCAAATACACTGGTAGTAGCAATCACCAATCTTACTAGTTCCCCAGCTATCTTTCTCTACAAGAACTATCTATCCAGGTCAAAGCAGCCAATAAACATTGGCTAAGAGTGTGGAAGAGCCCCTTTTGAACTAACACTACCAACTTTACAAGCTTGGTTTGCAGTGAAGATATATATTTATCTAGCATAGAGTATACACAGGTGTAGCAAGATAATTCATTCTGCAGGCTTTATTTTCGCTCATCTTTGGCTCATGAAAATAAGTCAGCCTGCTCATGAAATGTCTCACCACATCATGCTTGCTCATGTAACAATTATTATATGTGTGTGTATTGTATGTCCGTAAGTTTGTGGCAGCACTATTACAGTTTGGATTTTGTGTCTGTTGTTACTGCCTGGGCCAAATAGCTGAGAGTTAGGCAGCAGTAATTTTGGAATCAGCATGCAGAGAGTCTCGCACTCAATTAAGACTGCTATTGACGATTATAGTGACACGTACTCAATCATTGGCAACTCTTCAAGCACATTGCATGGGCATATATGTGTGTGTGTTTTCTGTGAAATATTATTTCTATTGTTTTTCCACTGAGGCAAGACTATGGTTGTGGTAAAGGTAACAAACACAGTTGTAGTCATGAAATGAGTATATACAATTACACCTTAACTGGCATATTATTTTCTAGGTTAATGTGGCAATCTTTACCAACTTTTTTGTAACCGTTCCTATCAGTCCACTGTTAATTGCATTTGCTGAGTTATTGTGTATCAACTGTAGCAGACTTAAAAAAAAAAAAAAAAAAAAAAAAAAAAAAGCTGTAGCACTCACATCCGGTGCTCACCTGTTAAATAACCAAAACCTCGCTTGGTTTCAATCAAACTGTCAACCTCCATCACCAAGGTAGGTGGTCTCAATGATCAAAGGTCACCTTTATTCTATATATTAATAGATGGATATTTTTAGTGTAACAGGTGTTCTAGTACATATCTGAGTATTTATAATTGTGATGTCAAAAATTTATGATGATCCACCAAAAGTATATATACATTTTTTTATTGTGTGTGTGTGTGTGTGTGTGTGTGGACTAAATAAGAATCTCCAAGGGTTGCTGGTGCAAAAGCAAGCTCATGGTCCAAGATGATGGAGGGACAGGACGCGATTTGAATAGAGAGAGTAGACGTGGTACATGACCCCACAGGACAGGAGTAGCTGGAGGGGAAAGTGAATAGCAGGGCTGGAGAACGAGGCAAAGAGAGGGCTGGAGAAGGAAGAGCAGAGGAGGAAGACTGCTGCTCAACTATATAGATGTACATGTGCCCATAAAAAGCCACTCTTGCTAACGGATCTTCCAGACCTAGGATGAATTGCCCCCCCTCAAGATGACTGGAAAAGACACCATGAACATTCCAGCTTAACTTGTTAATTTACACCTGTTGTCATGCATTCTATCATATCCCACTTCATTTGTACACTTCTTTTTGAACTCACAATCATCAATTTAGTTTCATGTCATTAATTTGATTTCTAATATACTTAGGCTTTGATACACTATGGCGGTTGCTATTACTTTATCAAATGTAAAGAAGAGCACTGAAGTGCAGCCCCAGCGAAATTCTAGTAATAATAACATAACCTACGCTGCGACCAGTGAAGGAACCATATATTTCAAATAGTTTAACTCCCAGATTCCTCCACTTGATTGGAAACACTAACTCAACTCATTTAAGATTCAGTTGTAACATACATGCAGGTGAGAGATTTATTAAGTTATAATACTGATCTCTTGGAATGAGATGTATGAATAATAACTGTTGTTATACTGCCTTATAATGGTTAAGAATTTCATAACCGGGCATGTGATTCAAGAAAAAATGACCTGACTGAAAAACACCTAATACACATGAATGTATCCATTATTAATAACATAGTATAGCTACAAAGACCAACCTACTTTCTTTAGGAGTCATGCTCTGGCATGTAGCCTTTAGTGTGGTGTAACTGTACATAACACAATTAGCATCATTAGCATAGTATAGTTTGGAGAAGTGACATGGTGTTCAAGGTGACTTTCATATTAATTTTACTATCATTTTTTGGAAGTAACATCTTACTTAGGCAATGCAATTAAAAGTACTGCTTGTTATGTGAGTAGCAGATGTTTTAGTTGAATTAATGATCACTGGAGGCATGCAGAATACTCAACTCAGAAGTATCTGGTCAGTAGAGCTATAAAACCTTCACTATATCAATCACTAAAAACTATATCAAACAAACTTGTTAACTTTATTTAAGAAGCTAATAATAAAATAATAACCATTTAAAATTATTAAAAATCCAAGGATGGATAGGCACAACCCAAAACGGCTGCAGCATTCCCAGCTGAACTGCCACTGAGAGTTTCTGAAGGAAGTAGCTAGTACCACATAGTTCACCAGTTGCCAGAGACACATCTGCCTAGTGTCTGGACAGGTGGCATCATCCTATACAAAAGGTCTTCCAGCATTCCATGGCACTAAAATCATGCAATTCGGTCATTTACCATTGGATCTGGAAAAGCCAGGAGGTTTCAATCTGGAGGGGACTTTAGCAGCTGACTGAGCGAGGTGGATGATATCATTTAAAACAGTTTACTTAGAATGTCTGCCTACACTGAACTTGCAGCTCAGCCCATGAGTCCCAAGAGGAGACATTTGCATGAATATTTATAAGAGATAATGAACTGAATGTTGACAGGTTTATCAGAACACTTTAAAGATGCTTTATCTTGAGAGAGGGCAATATATATACAGACGAGCTTAATACTGTCCCACTTACGAAACATCAGCGAACTTTCCGATTGTTTTTTTAAGTAACTGTAACTATAGCAACAGTCCACGCCTTCTGAGATTGGCCATGCTTACCGCGTGCGCTCTGGATGGAGTTTGATGCTAGCTAGGAGTGTCTGGTGAAAGAGACTGCGATAGCAACGCTAGAAGAAGGTTAGGGGTTTCGTGGGGAGTTTGAAACTGCGTACAAACTAGCTCTTGTGAGACTAGTGACTGTACGAGCATTAGTGTTACTTTGGCTCTTGCTAATAATAGTAAAATTTGGTACCCTGAGCTTTCTTTATTATTTGGATAGGTGATGTAGCTAAGAGATTAGTAGTGTTTAGTTTTCTAGTTGCACTTACGTTTAATTATGTGTATCGTGTGTATGGTCTCATTTTATAGGACCACACACACAACATGAAATGTTTCTTAAAAATAGTAATTTAGATTGACACTAAGTGAAACCTATCTAGTCTATCCCACTCAAGAGATATTGAAGTGTATTTCTAACAGAGCCAGGTTTAAATGATCAGGTAAAATTTAGCTAACTGTAATAGAAGCTTTGAAAAAATTAAGATCACAGAAATAAATCTGATGATTTACTCCATATAGCGACTGAATTATTGACTAGCCAGTTAAACATTAGTAATAAGAATAGCTATTTTTATTTAGTTTTGCCAAATACCAAGATGGTCTTATTCTACCGTGTATCTGCTATAAGTATTAAGAAAAGAAGAAAAATGAAGGAAAAAACCACTTGCAAGCTGCTGTAAGTATGGAAGCCTGTATTGTAGTGTAGACTTCCAAAAGATTTTTATTTTATTTTGTGATTGCGTATTACATAACTTGAAATATTCTTTAGGAATAGTGTTTACAATTTTTGATATAGATCACTTTTATTCTTCACAAGTTGTAGCCACTCACCTTCCTTTAGATGAATCCAAAACCTCTTAAATGCATGTCTTCATTTGTGCAATGTATAGCTGGCCTGGTGGTGTACTAAATTATAGTGTGAATTTAAACCACATTTCTTGTTTCTCATCAACTATATTGGAAATTGCGATAATGTAGTTGACCTATAGGAAAAATATTTAAATGGTATATAACAAGTATGAGGCAGTAGGGGTGTGGTTAAAGCAGTGGGCTTGACCTGCGTAATAAATTTTGAAGTGGCTGTATCACCCAGGAAGGTGCAGATGAGAAACAAGGTATTTAGTTTGTTTGGCCTAAAATAAACTAAGACTTCATTCCATAAATGAGGAAGAGGTCTGTTGTCAAGTTATGTTTTATTATTATTTGTTTGATACACTAATGTTTTTACACCTTCAATAGTTGCAGTGTGTGCATGCATTGTGTTACAGAGTTCAGTCTCTGAGCTGTATATGATGTATGTGGTTGTATGTGGTTAGATGTGGTGGCTTGTACCTGGAAAACCTGAGCAGCTGTAATTTATTTTGTGAAGTTGACACTGTAACTACACTTTCTCCACTACATACACAATTCAATTCCTTGAAGTGAGATGTGTCAGGAGGTGTATCCAGGTATGTATGTGATTTATTTGAGGCTATTTTTTACGCACAAGTATGATCAATGATCATGACCCACAAAGGTTTAAATTTCAGTCTGCTATCAAAATGCATTTAATTACAATGAATTATGGTCTTAAGGACATAGAGCTGTGTGTGTGTAATGTATATAATAGGGTATGTGGGTTGTGTTGGTTTGCAAATGATGGTAATTAACCCTCAGCGCTCGTGCGTGAGAGGGTTATAGTAGTCATCCTGTCTGTCTGTCTGTTGGTCTGTCACGCTCTGATTTTGGAGATTACTGACAATTAACTATTGATTTAGGTATGGTACTCACAATGACGATTTAAATTTAAGACCTTTTATTATGCTTTTTTATTTTATTCGGCCTGATTCTTGAGAAAATGCGAAGCTTCAGCTCTGCGTAGGTACCAGCTTTTGTGGCAACGCCCCCTAGTGTCACATCATAATCACGTGAGCAAATAATTTCTTGCAGACATTGATGTAGTTTGCTTTATAGCGTAAGTTAACGGAGTTGAAAGAAGTGAAGTATCGCATTATACATGTATACTGGTGATTGTTTCTGGCCAGTTAAGCTTCTTATGAAGACAGATGAATTAGCAGATTGGAAATGTTACCATGCTTAGCAGCGATAGAACTGGCAAACAGTACCAATGTCCACAATTTCTTCAGCACTGCTGTGGCCTTCTTTTTCTGCGTTTTTGCAACTCAGTTATTGTTGCGCACCATTTAGAACAAAAACACCTGCCCAAATCCGGAATTTATACGGCACGCGTAAATCAATTGCACGCTCGGTGGTTACATGCACTTGATATATATAGTACGGTGTTGTACAAAATAGTCGTTGTACAAAATAGTCGGTATTAACTACATTCCAGTATACAGCCCAGCTTTACGTTATAGCCAAGTTTACAGGCAACAAAGGCAGCTGTACCTCATAATTGTCTTGCCGTGATGCTCCCACATTAATTTTGTGACCTGTGCTAACGTTTGGTGAGAAACCAGTAATACCGTGTGACTACAATTGAAACATTGTCTCTACAGTATAGAGCTTTTGTCAAAGTGCAATGATAATATCGGTATATCTCCCAGCTGTACTACCATATGCTATCGGACAGATGGACCAGATTTTGGGAAATAGAGTTTATCATTATTTCTGAGGAGGTAGCATAGGGTAAGTGTGTGCACACACTCAGGCTAGAGACTACTTGTGAGCCCTATAAGTAAGATCATGACCCAGTACAGTGCATAACTGATTACGTGACATCTGTGTGACCTTTGAGTTGCTATTATGTAGGGTGAGAGGAATAACAGGAGACACATTGTGTTTATATGGCCTTAAAACGAAAAAAACAAAAACAAAACAGGTTGCTGGTTTTATTATAAGTCATAGATATGGTACAGGTGAAGGCTTGACTTGGTTATTACATATGGCATCATATGTATCAGTTGCATGGTATTAGACTGTTCAGGATTGACTGTTGTCACATGGTAAAGGCACATGTATCAGTTCAGTGGTGTTGTGAGTGTTCTATTGAAAATCTTGTGTTAGACTTCCTAAGCCTTGTGCAGAGAGATTTGAGGCAGTGGTTTATGCTTTTATCACTTCCATTCATCTGTAATGTCCACCAGTGTTGATTTACTAATTTCTTGTCTGCTCACAAGCCTCAAGCATATGTGATGATAACCATTAGGCGTATGTACCTGAGGTTCTGGTTGGCTTTGTGTTCCTGCATATTTAGCTACTCCTTATGAAGATAACATTTACATCTACCAGTTTCATTGCTGGAGCAGTATTTATACTTGACTAGGAATGGTCAAATGAATTATTATTCTTGTGGCCTGAGAAATGATTTTGTAGAAGCTAGCTAGTGCATAGTAGTGCTGAGGGTTCATGAGTAGGTGCTTCAGTTATAGATAGCTAGGTTGTTGTTTTTTTGTTTTTTTTTTGTTTTTTTTTTTGTTTTTTTTTATTTATTTTGTTTTTTTTTGCTAAGCTCACCAATAGTTATTGAATATTTACTATTTGTGATGTAGGAGTCTAATTCAGTATGGATAATAAGCAACGAATTTCACGTCTCATTCTGTTGTCATGAGCTCCTCCTACTGGGTAAGAAGCTACTTGCTGGCTTTATGTATGTGTATTTGTTGGCCAGATCTCTACATGAGTCATCAGTATATTTATCAAATTCTATAGAGTATTTTATCTAATGACCAGTTTAGTTTAAGCTGCAAGATTTAACTTAATCTTGCTGGCAATGTCACCTGCTAATTGTCATATCATAGTCCTGGTGATTGTCCTTTACCTGCTAATTTTGTTATTATGGATTCAAGTGACCTGTTAAGCGTAGAGGTCGTTTTTATAATTCAATGCTATTCTTCATACGGGAAATCTGTGGCCTTGTATACCACATTCTGAACTCCTTTCGGAGGTCCGGGTATAAATGGAAGAATCCCCGGCATGCCCTTTGACCTCTAGCTCCTATTCAAATTAAAATAAAGTAGCTGCGCAAAGAGAACCCTCCATTATACGTAGCTCACTATCCTTTCAAGTCGATCCACACCATGTTTACAACAAATGCCCTAACTAAAAAACAGCTATATGTAATCATTTTTGCGAGTAATACTCAAGTCCATCTATCAATGCCATGTGTATGTACCAAAGTATTTTTTGATTGAAGATGAACCCTCAGGATAGTATCTTGGAGAACTCTGACAGCACGCTGTATATCTTTTGCAGTTGAATTAGCTGCGTCAATGGCAAACAGTACTTTTTCATTTCTATTTAGATCCCGCCATTTGTTCTTGTTTTTTCCCTTGTTTTTTATTTTATTTCGTCTTCTAAGATGCTCATGACTTTGTTTCCAAGCTTTTGTGTGCGCTAAGTTGCTGTAATGCTACTAAAGGGGAGTCGGTGACAAAAACTGTCAGCGCCCATTTTCCACTTATCGCGAAATATGTCCCCGGCTACCCCCCTTTTATACGACACCTTCGTGTTTAAGAAACTAGTTAATAGTTGAAATATAGCTTGAGCTAGTATATTGTAGATCGTTTATTTACCTTATTTAGGCCAGATCTTTTGTTATTCCTGCAGTTATTTTCATTTTGTTCTGAGTTTTTCTAGACCATTTGGGCTTCCTCCCACCCTGCAAAGCAAAAAAAAAAATTTTTTAAACTATTTCATTCTTAATAGTATGGCACATGAATTTCCCATTCAAAACTATATGGGAAAAATCGTTATTCAGTTGATATCACACTGGGACAGTGGAATAGCATGTAACTGAGTGAAATAGCACATAAACTAAGTGGAAACTAAGTGCAATACCATGGTAGCTAAGTGAAACAGTACGGGTAAGTGCCCACGCATGCAGCATTAATCTTGGAAACGTACAGTTCCAGATGTTTCTAGTTGGAGACCATGTCATTCTTTACCACAGAAGCTCTACCCGTATTAGACAGAATGTTTTTCAACAGATTAGAAGGGGCCGTAGGTTGAAAACGAAACAAAACAAAAACTGACCTGACGTACTATTAATGAGTGATAGCACGGGTAACCTGTGCTACTGGGGATCAATAACACTCATAAAGCAATTGAAATAGCTCTTGGCTTCGCCTCATGCTATTTCAATCGCGTTACTCGTACTGCACCCTGAATTGAGGGCAAAAGCCTCCTCCTCTCTTCTCCCCTTGCCTCCTGAAATAAATCTTGTCAACTGCCTGCTTGGAAACAGATAGGGGTGTTAGGCACAATGTAATACATTGAATGTGCATATTTGAAGTTACAGAGGCTTAACTAGGTTGTTAAAAGGGACATGAGTTGTTAAAGGGGACATTACTTGTTATAGTTAAATAGTTGACGAGGAGGTAAGGTGGTTTTTTCTAAATGTAGGGAGCTAGATTATCAGCTCCCCAATAACTATGCAATTCCTCAAACTCATTAGTCATCTCATTCTCATTATACCCATCACAAATACCATTTAAAACACTACCCATATCACTCTGCTCATCTAATACAACATCCAACCTATACATCTCAAATCTCTCCTTATAAATCTTAAGACAGTTAACGTGGACCACCTTAGCATGCCTCTCTGCACCCACCTTACCAATCCTATAATTAACCTCCCCCTTCCTCTCTAAAACTTTATATGGTCCCTCCCAGGAATCGGCTAGTTTACAAGTCATCCCTGGAACACAGTATAACACTAACTCACCCACCTTAAACACTCTTAACTTGGTTCCCCTATTTAAATACAGCATTCTGGATTCACGTCCTTTCGCACTCTTAAGAGCCGCACAGTCTCTCATCCTCTCAAGTCTCTCTGCAACAGTAATCACCCAATCACAAACACCCAACTTCTCGTTCTCCCTTTCATATAACCCATGATACAGGGCATCTAACGGTGTCCTCACATGGAAGCCATAAACTAAATCAAAGGAACTAAATCCCGAATCTGCGTGTGGCATCTGCCGCAACACAAACAGAACAAAACTGATTTGACCAACCCAGTCAACCCTATCACTCACACACTTTCCCAATATAGCTGTAAAGGTGCCATCAACGGCGCCATTACTCTCTGGATGATATGGAGACGTTCTCACCTTCTGGATTCCCAGCATTTCACACAACTGCCTAACTACCTTCCCACAGAACTGGCTCCCTTGATCACTCAGTATTCTCTCAGGTATTGAGGTCCTCGAGAAGATGGACCACAACCCTTCAACCATAGCCTTAGCCGTTATACTTCTCAGAGACACCGCTTCAGGCCACCTAGTGGCTAGACACACGTACGTCAGTAGGTATCTACACCCACCCTTACCCTTAGGCAAAGGGCCTACAAGGTCGATCGCAACCGACTCGAAGGGCTCAGTCAACACTGGCCTCTCCACAGCTGGAGCACGTCTGGGCTTATGTTTACTTCTTCTCTGGCATACCACACAGCTAGTACAATGATCTACTATGTCTCTCGCCATTCCCGGCCAAACAAAATATCTTGCAATCATGGCATTCACCTTCTCCACCCCCAAGTGCCCATTTCTCTCGTGCCCTAACTCCAACACTCTGGCTCGGTAACTTCTAGGCAACACCAATACATCTCTGAATTGCTCCCAGGTGACATACATACACCTCACTAACATATTCTTCTTCCACTTAAATCCCCTCTCATTTCTTTTACCCAGCTCTCGCCAATCTTTCAAACTCTCATCTTTCAACAACTCATTCCTGAACTCCACCCTGTCTGACCCCTCCTTCACAGGGCCAATCTCACTGGCTAACTCACATAACCTAGCCTCCTCGCCACTCAATTGTAACAACTCCTCAAGGGGGTTGGAACTACCCTCCCCTAACTCATCCGACTCGCTCACACTTTCAATAGCGCTTGACACTACACTTGCTTTCGCCTGGGGCTCGACTGGTTTCGGCATAGCCTCCACCTCATCTACCCCATGTCCCTCCCCAACCTTACTCACATCTTCAGGCATAATTAAGGGTTCGGGCTGGCTACTCGCTCCCTGCACCGTACACTACCACTCCCACTCTCAGGTGTGACCACACTCCACAAGTCGTTCACACTTACATTCTCCTCACTCTTATCTAACTCCTCCTCACTCTTATCTAACTCCTCCTCCTTCCTGACCATAATCCTAGTCAGAACATTCATGTTCACATTCTCACCGGACACATAGTCCTGAATAGCACACTTATAGGCTTCAGACTCCTTCCCGTTTGTCAACGAGAAAGGAACAATACACGACACTCCCGGCGTCTCACTCTCGTCTATGATTGCCCTAACTGCTTTCCTATAACCTCCAATTATAAACTCGCTCATGAAGCTCTTACAGCTCTTCTCACTCCCACCATAACCTTTTACTAACACATCTCTACATAGCACAACTTACTCTGGCACTAATGCCTTAGGTACAGACCCCAACTCTGTCCCAGAATCGATCAAAACCTCAGTCTTAGTTCCATTGACTAACCCCATAGCCACATTTCCCGATTTTCCTGACTTGCTCTCGTTTATCAGAACCGACATCTTCCTCGGTACTCCCTCTTTCTTTACAGAAACCACACCCTTCTTGACTGTACACTCTGGACTCCTATGGCCTACCTTCCCACAATTATAGCAGGTAACAACCCTGGGCGCATAACCACTCCCACCGGGTCTCGCACTACTCTTCTTACATTCACTAGCCCTATGGCCCTTCTCGCCACAGTTAAAGCATGTGACGTAGCTACAGACTCCTCCACTACTCACTCTCTCTCCACTACTATTACTCCTTTCACCACTCACACTCCCAAAATCGCGCCCATAACCACTCTTAAATCCTCTATTGCTTTCAACAAAACTACTGTTGGAGCCAAACCAAGAACTTAACTAACCAACAGATTGCCACTTCACTATAACTTATTTCTTATATTCACTCATTATAATTCACCTCTACCAGCTAGCCCAGGGCAGCTGACTTAGCTGCTCTAGGGCAGCTGGTTGTATAGCTTAAGGGTTTATTACCCGTGTCACTTAGCAATGTTTTTTGTTATATACTACTCAACTACAAAAATCTTTAATTCCTACTAACTGTGGTTAACTCATAACTATCCTATAGTAGAGGATTGAAGTGGCCATTATTGCCTATTAGTAACTAACATTTTTGGTCCTTCGAGCCGGATAATCTGGTTACTCAGGTTCTCAGCTACTTAGCTACAACTTTTATTGCTATTTCTGCTAACTACACTTCACTGTCAACTTCAAATATAATGTCTGAAGACCAAATAGCATTACTAAAACGAAAAAGAGCAGCTGCTAAAGGAAACATAACTAAAGTGAAGACTCAATTTGAAGGACTCTCATCAGTTCACCCCAGAGACATCGATTTTGAGTCCATTCAACATCAACTCCAAGTATTGGAAAATAGTGACAAGTCCTATCATGAGAATTATGATGGTTTGATGGAAAACTTTGCCCAGAGTTTAGATTTGAATCAGGAGAGCAATGATTTGTACGAATTTGGAAATGATGTCACCATACTTCGTGGAAAACTTCAAAATCTGTTAAAAGCTCATGATGGTTTTACTTCTTTAGATTTGTTGTCAGCTAAAGTAAACAGCTTGGAAAGACGCGTTACTGATGCCCCTAAAAGCATCTCTTCTGTGGAGATAGATAAGGTAGCTACTATCATAGAGGAGCTGTTAAAAATCTCTGTGAACCCAAGACTACCAGAAGTAAGAGAGCTTCAGGCTGATCTTGATTCTCAGCAAATTAAATTCTTCAGAGTTCAAGCTGATTTTTTGACCACAACATATTCTTCTGAAGTTTCTAAGGCTACATCTGACTCATCTTCTAGACCTAAGATTAAACTTCCAGAACTATCTCTCCCAACTTTCGATGGAGATCCTTTGAACTGGGCTATTTTTTGGGATCGTTTCCAATCTACACTCTCTAAAGTCTCTGATCTTACAGGCTCTGACAAGATGGTATACTTAAGATCTGCCATTAAATGTCAATCTGGCCAGGAAATACTTGATTCTGAAACTGGTTCTGGGGATGACTATGATCTAATGGTGAACTTCTTGAAGGCTAAGTTTGAACAGAAGCGATTAGTGCACAAAAGTCATGTGAAAGCTCTATTATTCAACAAAATCTCTTCTCACTCGTATGATGAGCTAGACAAAACTCAAGCACTCTGGAGAAAACACATAGTTGGTCTGGAAAAAAGCGGACAACTGGAAACTGGAGCTTTACTGACTTCTATTGCTGAAACTTCAATGAATGAATCTACATATGCAGAATGGGCTAAGTTTTCTTCCAAATATTCCAAAGTTCCTGACATAAAAATCTTCAAAGAGTTTCTGGATGAGCAATTGAAAGTGCTACCTTCAAAATCGAAAGTGTGAAGTATCAGCCATGCAAATCTACTTCCAAAGTTACTGTACATCACGTTGATGCTCATCGCAAATGCTCTGTTTGTGACAAAGATTACCATGCATTATACTTTTGTCAAGCTTTCAAAAACCTATCTGCCGATGATCGCTTCTCTACTATCCAAAAACTTAAACTATGTCATAACTGCTTGGGTAATGATCATTTCACTCGGAATTGCAGATGTGTAACATCATGTAAGAAATGTAACAAGAGGCATCATACTTTACTGCATCGTGAGTCTACAGCTAATAAATCTTCAAGCCAAGCTTCTTCTAAGGATGATGCTAATTCTGCAACTTCTAGCCAAACTCCAAGCCAAACTTCAGCTACAGCCAGAACTGGCTTGCCATCTTCAAACAAAGAAGTCACCACTGTTCTGATGACTTGTCAGCTAATGGTAGAAGCTAATGGTCACAAGCAGAAAGGGAGAGCTCTCATTGACACTGGTTCATCTGTTTCATTTATAACTTCCAGACTTGCAAACGCTTTGCAGGCAAAGAAGATTCCCAAGATAACCTCTATAGTTGGGATACAAGGTGCTCAAGTACCAAACAGTTCACATGTGGTGGATCTCATTCTTTCTCCACTTACTGGAACAGCAACTTCTGTAAAGATGACTGCAGTTGTGGTGGACAAGATTACATCAGATTTACCTATACAGAAACTTCCAAACATTAGGCAGTCTCCTGTTCTAAAGGGATTACATCTGGCAGATCCCGACTTTGATCTTCCTGGTAGAATTAACTTACTATTGGGCATGGACTGCTACAATGAAATTATTCTACCTGCAGTAGTGACTTCTGAAAACTCCTCTCTTAACGCTTATCAATCCATATTCGGGTACATTGTGGCAGGACCTTGCCACTCATCAGCATCTCAGGAGGTGTCACATGTCTCTATTCATTCCAGTACTGTCGATGAACAATCACACCAGCTGATCAAGTCTTTCTGGGAGGTTGAAGAACTTCAGCCAACCATTTCCCATTTGTCATCTGATGACCATCAAGCCATTGTAGACTTTGACTCATCGTTCTTCAGGGAGAAAGATGGTAGGTATTCTGTTCAACTACCCAGGAAGTTGGATTCTCCAAGATTGGGAAACTCCAGAGATCAAGCGAAAAAACGATATCTGTTTACAGAGAGATCTTTGATGGCCAAGGGCAAGTGGGATGCTTTCAAAGCTGTTGTGGATGAATATTTTCACTTAAACCATGCAGAAAGAGTTCCTGTTTGTGACTTGAAGAAGCCTGATGGAGCAATATTTTATCTTCCAATGCATGGAGTTGTAAGAGAGAGCAGTACAACTACCAAACTGAGAGTGGTGTTCGATGCATCGGCGAAAACTACCACTGGTATATCGCTGAATGATCTTCTTCTTTCAGGACCTTCTCTGTATCCCTCTCTAGTAAACATTATCCTTAAGTTCAGATTACATTTAATTGGAATGACGGCAGATATAAGCAAAATGTTCCGTGAAATAAGTCTTCATCTAGGAGACAGAGATCTTCATCGCTTTCTGTGGAGAGATGATTCTAAGCAGCTTGTTGATTTCAGAATGACACGTTTAACCTTTGGTGTTACATCATCTCCATTTTTAGCAACTAAAGTCCTCAGACAGATAGCATCAGATTATGAAAAAACTCATTTTCAAGCTTCTCAAACTATTGTGAACTGTTTTTACGTCGATGATTGCTTATCTGGAGCTGACTCCGTGGAAGTTGCCATTGCTCTCAGGGAATCTCTCAATGAAGTGTTAGCTCTCAGTGGCATGACTCTGAGAAAGTGGAGGTCGAATTCTCAAGAAGTATTGGACTCTATTCCAGAAACTTTGAAGGAGAAGGAACCTACTCAAAATTTGCCAGCAATATCTGAACAACATAAGGCTCTTGGAATTCATTGGAACACTTCTGATGATTCTCTACATGTTGCCACTCCCCCTTTGCAAGACATTGAAGCTGCTACAAAGCGAACTATCGCTTCTGATGTTGCCAGAACCTTTGACGTGATGGGATGGTGTTCTCCAGCAGTGGTTAAAATGAAAATATTATTGCAGAGGATTTGGGAGTTAGGACTTGAGTGGGATGAGAAAGTTCCACCAAGGATCGAATCTTTGTGGAGAGCATGGAGAACAGAATTGCCTCTTCTCACAACTCAGCCAATTCAGCGCTGTTACTTCAGTTCTACTCAGCCACGTATCATTATTCAGTTACATGGATTCAGTGATGCATCTCAGAGTGCTTATGGTGCAGTTGTATACTTAAGATGTGTATATGCTGACGCCTCTACCTCAGTAGCTCTTGTACTCTCCAAAACTAAAGTAGCACCTATCAAGAAAACCACTATTCCTCGTTTGGAGCTCTGTGGTGCACATCTGCTCGCCAAACTATTGTCTCAAGTGAGTCAGGCTTTGCAGATTGAAGCTCCGAACTTGTATGCCTGGACAGATTCCACTATAGTCTTATCCTGGCTAAATACTGCTAATCCCAGGAAACTTCAAATCTTTGTTTCAAACAGAGTAGTGGAGATTTTGGACAAAGTTCCAGCAACTATAGTTGGCGCTATGTACCCACTGCTGACAACCCAGCTGATCTTGCTTCCAGAGGTCTAATGCCTAGTGAACTTCTAAACTCTGTCTGTTGGTGGAAGGGTCCATCTTGGCTTTCAGAGTCACCTGACGAATGGCCATCATCTTGTAGCCAATTCCGGAATAAAAATGATTCTGAAGTTCAAATCTATTGTGCTGCTGTAGACTCCTCTGATCATTACTGGCTAATTAACAAGTATTCCGATTATTCTAGATTGATTAGAGTTCTAGCTTGGATCAAGAGATTTGTGAACAATTGTCGACTCAAATCAGACAAAAGACTGACGAGTACAACCATTTTGCTGGAGGAATGTAAGGAAGCAGAAAACTTTCTATTCAGACGAGTCCAGGAAAGGTCATTTTCTACTGAACTTAACTGCCTTAGGAGGAAAAAGGAGTTTCCTCGACACAGCTCTTTAAACACCTTAACACCTTATCTCGATAATCTTCAATTACTCCGAGTTGGAGGTCGTCTAAACAAAGGAAAGCTTACTCACAGTCAAAGACACCCTTTAATACTTCCCTCTAAAGATAAACTGGTCCATTTGCTTGTTAGACATCACCATATCAGATCTTGTCATGCTGGTCCATCTATATTGTTGCCATTAATCTCAAGAGACTACCATATTCAATCAGCAAGAAGACTTGTGCGTTCAATCTTTCGCCAATGTGTGGTTTGTAAGAAACAGCAAGCCAAGACAAGTCAACAGTTGATGGGACAATTACCTAAGCAGCGATTGACTCCTGGAGCAGTGTTTCAAGCTGTGGGTACTGATTTTGCTGGTCCACTGCACCTCAAACTAGGACCTTCAAGACGGCCAACTCTCATCAAAGTCTACGTGTGCGTATTCATCTGTCTCAGTGTCAAAGCTGTTCACTTAGAGCTAGTCTCAGAATTATCCTCAGAAGCATTTTTAGCTTGTCTCAGACGGTTTGTAGCCAGAAGAGGAAAACCGGTGGAAATATTTTCCGACAATGGAAGCAATTTTATCGGTGCCAACCGAGAGCTCAAGAACCTGTACAGCATTTTACAAGAGAAGACTACTCGTCAATCTGTTTCCCAATTCTGCATATCAAATGGAATCAAGTGGACATTCTCACCAGAAAGAGCACCACATTTTGGAGGTTTGTGGGAAAGTTCAGTCAAGTCCATGAAATCATTACTAAAGCGAGTAGTTGGAGAAAACAAGCTAACCTTTGAAGAAATGTCCACAGTCTTGTGTCAAGTGGAATCGTGTCTCAATAGTAGACCTCTTGTACCTCTGAACTCTCCCAATGACGATGGGATAGAAGCTCTTACACCAGGGCATTTCCTGATTGGAAAGCCACTGGAAGCATTGCCAGACCAAACTGATGTCCCAATCAAACAAACTTTCTCCAGAAAGTGGAACTTGTGTCAGTCACTATCCAGGGAATTCTGGTCCAGGTGGTCAAAGGAGTACCTGCTATCATTAAATCGACAAACAAGATGGTTTAGAGCATCTCGAAACTTTATGGTTGGAGATATAGTTCTTCTCAAAGATCAACAGCTGTTTACTCACACTTGGCCTCTTGGTCGAATCATTAAGACATATTCAGGTTCTGATGGAAAAGTTAGAGTAGTGGATGTTCAGACTAAATCTGGAGTATATCACAGGCCTATAGTCAAATTAGTTCTACTATTGTCAGAAATAAATGATAATTAACTATCTTCCCTGGGGAGGAAATGTTGGAGCCAAACCAAGAACTTAACTAACCAACAGATTGTCACTTCACTATAACTTATTTCTTATATTCACTCATTATAATTCACCTCTACCAGCTAGCCCAGGGCAGCTGACTTAGCTGCTCTAGGGCAGCTGGTTGTATAGCTTAAGGGTTTATTACCCGTGTCACTTAGCAATGTTTTTTGTTATATACTACTCAACTACAAAAATCTTTAATTCCTACTAACTGTGGTTAACTCATAACTATCCTATAGTAGAGGATTGAAGTGGCCATTATTGCCTATTGGGCTAATGTCCCCCCGATCCTTCCCCCCTTAAATATGGTCCTGCATGCCATAAGTAATTTACAGTAGAAAAATTACATTGTACAACTTATATATACTTACATGGACATAATGACAGATATGTTAGATATGAAATGGAAGAAGGAAAGAGGAGCTAGGCAAACTCATTTCAGTATGAGCTACTTGCATACCAGCACTGATTAGTCTTGTGCATCAGATATTATAACAAAATAAATATGCCAACATTCATTCATACTAGTCATCAAAAAAAAAATGCATTCTAATTCATGAACACCATGAAACGATTATTGCAAATTTTTTTGAGCAAAATCATCAAGTTAATGCTAAATCACTAAAACGCTGTATGTTTTAGTGAAGCCTCAAAGGTGCGAACCCTCAGCGCTACTAAACACTACTCAGACCAAAAGAACAAGCAATCTATTAGCTATTTTAATCAGACATCAATATAGCTCGAGCAATGAAAATTGTTCATGGAACCTGTGTTCATAAGAGAAGAAGCTAAACAGGCCAGAAACACTCACTGTTATACATTTTCAATGCGAAACTTCACTTCTTTCAACTCCGTTAACTTCCCAGAGCATAAAGCAAACTATACTGTGGGCTGCAAGAAATTATTTGCTCATGTGATTATTATGATCAGACAGTCTCCTAGACGTTGTCACAATAAGCCATTAGTAACCTTGTCAACCATTCACGGTTATATTATCACTAATTAACACATGTCTCGGTCCATTGATTCACACAGAATGTTGTGTATTTATGACTGTGTACATATGTGTAATAATAACCAGTGGGCTAAAAAAACAGTGAACAAGTAAGAACTAAGAGCGCTACGCTACAGTTGTAAAGCTACAACAGTACAATTATGATGTGGTGCTAGGGGGCGTTACCCATAAAAGCTGGAACTTATGCGAAGCTGAAAGCTTCATGTGTTCTCAACAATCAGCCCAAAATTTTAAAAAGTAGCACAATGAATGGTTCTAAATCTTCATTCTGAGCAAGTTTATACCTAAATCAACAGTAAATTGTCACTAATTTCCAAAATCAGAGCGTGACAGACAGACAAACAGGGTGATTACTATAACCCCCTCATGCATGCATGCTGAGGGTTAATAATGTTACTACAACAAGCAGGCCCGTAAGAAGCACTTTTAAACCAATCAAACTTACTATGATGATACGGGGACTTGACTATGGAAAATGAATTTTCAAGTAAGAACAAATCTGCGTACTATAGCTATGCCCTATGACAAACAGTGCATTAACCAAGGTGCCACTAATAGAGTAGAAAATTTACCACGATAAGCTTGTAAGACGTAACTGTGAATGTCTCTACTCTTCTATCACCATAGCTCTTTGCCTTTTTACTGGCATGTATTTGAATACTTTCTCTTGAACTTTTTTCGCCTATGCTAATGCTAATATTTTAAATAGCCTACAAGGGTTGGCATGCACTGATCTCTTAAACTTTTGCCATATATATATACACACCAAAATCTCAATTGAGACTCATTAGCGAGGGTCTCAATCTTCTTACCTAATTAGTATAAATAAAGTGACATAAACAGTTTTCAAGAGATAATCGAAATTATGTGTTCATTGTATAAAATCATTGAAATATTTCCAGAATTTGTTATTCAATCAGATTCATGGGCAGAAAAGGCAACCAATTGCAGGTGTCAACCATTTATAATTAATATAAAATCAAACCTTGCAACTATATACCCATGAAAGTACATGACTGTATCGGTCAACATTTGTTTTCAAACTTGGTTGCCTATAGAGGTCAAGCTCAGCAAAAGAACAATAAAGAACAAAAAGAATATTGTGGTAACACTTCAGTCCTTCTCACACTCCTCAAATAGCAATTCCCTATTTATACTCCTTATTCTCTATTTATCACCTTGTCTTTATGTACCTTCTACCTTTCTTGCTTCAATATACTCAGTAGCATCCTCTTCTAAATATTCTGAACTTACAGAAAAGAAGACATAATTCAGTTAAGAGACAGAAAAAGGTCCAGGTAAACCAGAGAGCAAAGGCAGCTCACTCAGATCATCACTCACTGGTGGGGTTAAAACTTAGGTTATACATAGATTTGATTTTATTAGTGCCATATTTCCAGAGTGGAGATAATATAGCTACAGTGAAAGTACTTTTAAGGAAACTATTAGTTTTCAACTTGAGAGCTACCAGAGTGCTGTACGTAGCGAAGATATCAGCAGCTATGTCGAAGAGGAGATGGAATTTGATATTTCAGGTAAGACAATCAGCAATTCGCTTTGAAAATTTATGAAAAAAATGAGTAATATTCTTCCAAGTAACATGGCAGTAAATAATATTTTGCCTAATACAGCCTTCCCCCTTCTTCCTCATTTCGCTGCTATAAAAGTCGTTGAACAAAAGATACAACACCCTAGTAGCAGGAAAATTCTTTGCCCTTGATAGAACCAGTGCCCAGTTGTTTTTAGTCCAGCTATCTTAGTTATGTAATAACTATTTCTATTCTAAAAATATATGTAATCACGGATTTTTTGGCATTTTAGTGGAGTATTTTACTGCCCCTGAAAATGGTCATGCCCCCCCCCCCCCCACCCTGAAAATTATTATGACCTCCACGGTGACATTGGCCACAAAACTTTCATGAAAATGAGAAACAACCTGAAATTTCTACAATGTTGATTTGACCCCTCTCAATTTTGGTTCTAAACACATCCTAATAATAAAACCATTCATTAGCCGTGCTCTAAATACTGCAGCTAAGCTCTATCATTTTTTTGGTTTAGGGGGAAATTGTTCATATCATCCTCGAGTGCCTATAGGCACTTGTGCCGGCCGCGGTAGGTGGGAATTGTATTAAATGTTAGGAATTATTTTAATCAAACATATAACACATAGAACAACTAAGGCCTACCTTCTGACTTAAAAACAACAACAAATAAATTGTAGCAATCAGGAGCTCGTACCTTTGTGGTGGCTTTCTGGACTTGCTTGCTGCTCCAATAGCCAATCCTTTTCGGTTCCTTCTTTCATTACCAATCCAAGTCTGGTACAAAATAAATATTCATAAGAGATCTGCAGTTGGAAACTATAATAAGATTTGCTTCATCACAAGTTTTGCTTTGCAACAAAATACAGTTTGTTGCTTTGCCTACCAGCCATTACTAATGCCATGGTACCTTAAGTCTTCCACAAGTTTAAAGGTGAATAATGCTAGCCAAAAATCAACATCCGTGTCATTAAATCGAGATCAGCAAAATTTCCCAGCACAGTGTTGCATAGGGAACATTTCTCCATGGCAATACAGAACCCGCTCTGCAGACTAACTTTTTGGTTAGGCCCACCCAACAATATGCTAAATCTATTCCCTTGCTTGTAAGTATTTGTCATTTCAATTTTAATATAAAAAAACTGTAGTATACGCCACTATTGTAAAAAAGCTGGCTAAAAAAAGAAAAGAGCAAACTAATTTTGAGCAACTTCATAACCTGATCTCTTCCTCACTTTTTTTTTAATTTCTAGCCAAGGTCTGAATCTGAAGTAAATTTTCTCCTTTAGTGGAACATAAGCCTTCATCACACGTTCTTTTCAAGGTGCCTTTCCTCGCAGTAACGCTCGGTTTACTAGCATCCATGATGTCAAGCATCGTCCGATACCTTTTGCATACGTGGAGGACCTCTGCATATAAGGTGATGGGCGTTAGATGTCTATTAAAACGCTGAATTAGCGTTCACTCACGGAGGACAGGGGGATAGACAATGTACCTATATAATTGCTTGCTGATAATGCGCAACCGCCTGTGCACGGAGAGCACACGGTTGGGAGGCCTTATCTTAGGGACGGAGCTCTTGTTAGGGCCTCGCTTCCGGGGGAGGAATTGTCGTGCTGAGCTGTGGTCCTGTAACACCGGCAAAAAATTTCATTAACTAGACTATCCCATCCCAGGGGAATACAATATTGTTTGGAGTACAAAGTTTAGAGGGTGTCAACGGGTGACGCAAACTCGAGCTATTTTAATTATACATCGCAGCAAGGTTGACTTTGGGGCCGTCCCTATTACAGCCGTTTGATTGGCCACGCAGCAGTGTGGTTAGAAACCCGCATCCTCTTTTACAACTCAGCAGTTACAAAACGCTATAAAAACTTCAGTGCATTCTGCAGGCTATAACTGACTGTTGCAGTTGAAACTATGGCTCTTGCTACCCTACTAGTATTCTATGGAGGAGGAGGATTGGCCGGTATAGTGGGAGCGTTGTTTATTATTTACACTGTCTACGTGGCCTACCTCCATTGGAAATATTCCCATATACCATCTCCAAAGAGGTCAAGGTAATTAATTCTTGGATAGGCGTAGATATAGAAATGTAGCTATTATGATATTGATGTGCAATGAGCTATAATAGATATGTGAACTTTAGTTTCTATAGTGGTCATCTGCCAGATCTATGGAGATTACAGAAAGAAATTGATCCAGAAGTGTCCTTAACTGTGGCAGTGGATTTTTGGTATGTGTGTCAAGTAAGCTGTCTTGAAATTTTTATCCTTTTATTGCTGGTGATACTTGGTCACATTGATGCTTGGCTAACCATAGGAAAACTACATTGGATGATTAAAAATATTATTTTAATATTATTCAGCAATAGGGGGATTGCATGATGACATCACATTATTTTCGACCACGCCTACTTATGGTATCAATGCAAGGGGGGTATCATTGAAAATGTATTGCTTATAGCGGTAGCTAGCTAAACTTCAAGCCATAACTTTTGCTGTATGACAAGCTGAGCTATCTAATTACAGGAATGAATACTTTACAAAATTTCCAACATGCTGGTAGTAAATTAGAGCATTTTTGGGTTGATAGTGGAAAATGGAGTGTGGATGTGTAAGCGATTTTAGCGATGTGTTTGAGCCAACCGCTAGTTCTTCTCAGAACTCGTTGACAGGCGACCTCACTGCTAGTTCTTCTCAGAACTCATTGACAGGCAGTGTGGTTGCTGGTTCTTCTCAGAACCCAATAACAGGTGGCTGTGGGAAGGACCAAAGCAGTAAGAGGAGGTTATACTTGCTGTGTTCCTGGTGTTGTGATGGCTGTCCCCGTGTTACTTGAGAGACAACTGCCACCAGAGGTATTCTCGACGGAATTGGACTTGGAGGGGTTGTGGTTGAGGGCCGCCCGCATCTCTCTAATCCAGGACCGACGGCTCAGTAATTCACCTTGAGGCTGTTTAATCAAGTTTTATTTTGATTAAAAACCGGCTTATGAATTACAGAACTAAAGACTGACTGATGGGGTGAGCAGACTGGCCAGTATATATAGAGAACCAGCCAACACACCCACATCCTGGGTGAGCATGGTACAGGATGAATGCTGGCTGAATTTGATTGGTTGAAATTATCATGTAGGGTGACCATAAATGGTAAAGCTTGGGTGCATAAGTGTGAAAAGGTGTAAATGGAATAATTAGGTAAAACACGAGATGAACGATCGATAAATAAAAGAAAAATACACATATCAGTATTACAACAAACAAAGGAAAAATAACCGGGTATGGTTCATTCTGGCCTGGCTTGTGTGGCTGGAGATTAAATATCAGTGGTCTCCACCACACCTGGCTGTTACAACAATAAGAAGAGCAAGAACTTATCTTTCCACAAATTTCCTAAGGATAAGGTAATTAGAATGAAGTGGATAAATTCCATTAAGAGAAAATATTGTGTTCCTACTGAACATCATAGAGTCTGTTCTCAGCACTTTTGGGTGGTAAAAAAAGAGCCTTAACTGATGTTCCTGTTGACTTCCCTCTTCTTCCTTGTCCTAAAGTAAGAAAATAACCAAAATTTCGTGAATATGTTCCTCCACCACCTAAAAGAATAAGAAAAGATGACAGTTTGACTAAGGTGCAAAAGCCGAAACCATTAACTGATGATTTGGTTGAGGAAATATCTTGTGTATGTGAAATAGTTAAAGAGCTGGATAAGGAAAGGGGATCTCTATTGCTGCAAGTAGAGAAATTAAAATTTGGTTTACAGCGGTTTGCGGGAAATGATCATGATATTCGGTTCTATTCTGGATTTCCTAACTACAGTTCCTTTAAATGTTTCTATGAGTTCCTCCTTCCAGCTGCTAGAGAATTCAATTATTGGGGATCCGACAACAAAAGTAGCAGAGATATGGAAAAGAAACACGGTCCTAGTCACAATTATTGCCAATAGATGAATTGTTTTTGGTTTTGTACAAACTCAGATGTGATGTCCTGGATAAAGACATAGCGGACAGATTTGAGATCAGTTCAAGTACGGTAACTCGAACATTGACAACCTGGATAAATTTTTATACCACGTATTTAAAAGGTTGCCTAGTTGACCATCTGCTAAGTTTATTAAGGAAAACATGCCTGCTTGCTTCAAAGATCACTATCCTACTACCTGGGTGATATTTGATTGCACGGAACTTTTTATATAAGTGCCATCTTCATTTCGGGCTCAATCAGAAACCTATTCTACTTGTAAGAGCCACAACACCGCAAAGGGTTTGATTGGCATTATTCCGAATGGTTTCGTTTCATATATTTCAAGTCTCTATGGTGGCCATATTTCTGATAAAAGAATTACGGAGTTGTGTGGAATTATTGATTTATTAGACCCAGGTGACATGGACAGAGGCTTTGACATGCAGCACATTTTAGCTGCTAAAAATATTGAATTAAATATACCTCCATTTATGCAAGTAAAATAAACAGTTGTCTCTTGAAGAATAATTGGAAATTAGGATTCATGTTGAAAGAGCTATTGAGCGTATAAAGAATTATCGAATTCTGCAAGGTGTTATGTCCAATACTATACATGCACAGTTAGACCAAGTATGGTTCATATGTTGCAGTTAGACTAATTTTCTCCCACCCCTTGTTAATTAAATTTGTTATTCTTTTTAATTTTGTTATTAAAATTAAAAATATTACTAGCAAATATTTGGCATGTAAATATTATGTATGTTTTTCAATAAGTTTGGGCATAACAAAGGTGTCATAAAAGTCTTTTAACTTGGGTTCAATTTCTGCCCAGAATCCTCCATTAAAGTCGACTCTTTCTATTGATAGACTTATATTGGTGTACACCACAAAATCGCACCACTTTCTCTCACAAATTGCCATTTGTCCTCGAATTTGGTAATAGTAATTGTGTTTTCTTTTTAGAACTGATCTTCCATCTTGTAATTCACAGCAAAAGGACGATTCCTTTGAAGCTTCCTGTGGACTGACGTCTTTATGTTCACATGGACATTTTATTTCCACCAGTCCATGGGGATCAGATGATACAGGATCATATATATTTCCATCAGAACTAGCACTGAGATGTACATACTTTGTATTAATTACAAGACCTGAAGTTGACACTGTCAGATCTGAAATGACCTGCATCATGCATTTTTCGTTTGTATGCATTTACTGCTTTTTCTTCATTATCTTTGCCCCATTTACAGGATTTTGGTATTGAGCAATACATTTTTTGATTGATTATACTGCTCACCAATCTATCTGAAAGAGTGGTGGCCCGTCTCTTGCACACTCTACAAAACATAGAAGAAGTTATTCGTAGAGTTCGTTCCTGATACCATACTGCATAATTAGCCTGTCCTCTCGTTGCTCTTTCAATATCTGCATCCTTCTCTAAATTAACGTCTAACATCATGCGAACTATTTCTTCCGGTGATGATTGGTCAGAATCAGCCATACAACATTGAGTTTCTTCTGCCATAGTGGGAACTAAAACTTCTGGTAGAGGTTCATAATTATTACTACCCATTATTGCTTTAAATAAATCAGAATTCTTCTTCTTCTTTAAGCTGGTGCATAGTGCTTGTAGTCTGTCCTGTGTAATTACATCATAGGATGTAGGACAAACTCAAATTTTTTTTGAATTTTTCCATTCTTGCAGCAAAATTTTCAGCTTTCCTTTTACCATAGGAGTGGTGAATGAATGGTATGTCTGAAAATAACACTGGATCATTTCTACACTATTTTTTTGGTTTATGCCATCTGTGGCTGTTCTGTGCAGGTCTTATCTGAAGGAATTTCATTTAAGTTGCACCATCATGACATGATTATCTCTAAATAAGCGATAGCCCTCCTCTTTATGCTTCATAGCCCCAGCTTGGAAAACACTATCTGCTGCAGAACGCTGGTTTTTCGCAATAGTAGACGAATTTGACACCAAATGAGCTTAGAAAGAACCGTAACTAAATGGTGAAATATCATTCAAACTATTTGTCCATCCTTGTGAGGGCAAAAGATTTGGTATGGAAACTGAAATTGTTTGCTTGCTTTGGGCTCTTAATCTTTCAATGTGAAAACCACCATCTGGATCGACAATCTTGCTGTCCCATCCAGCAGAAATATAGTCATTAACCCTACAAAAAATAAAATAAAAATAGAAATGAAGAAACCATTTTAAAAGGTTAACAAAAAAGTCAGGTATGCATAACTATTTGGACATTGTTGCAATATGCTTACCTTTTTACAAGATCCTTCTTTCTTCCAGATACCATAGCTCCTCTGCAGTTTAGCCATCTTTATAAAATGCAGTTGACTAGGGTCACGGCCATTCGATGATGCTCCTGGAACATCATTCTCCTTTAGGTAAACTAGTGAAGTGCCCTTAGGAGCTAAAGTAGCTTGAGAAGAACCAGAAGTCTCTCTATCTGTGAGGTTAGTTCCAGTTAATCCCTCAGTCTCAACAACAGCCAGATCACTCTCCTCCACACTCATAACTACTGCAACAACCGCCTGTCAATGAGTTCTGAGAAGAACTAGCAGTGAGGTCGCCTGTCAACGAGTTCTGAGAACTAGAGGTTGGCTCAAACACATCGCTGAAATCACTTACGCTTCCACACTCCATTTTCCACTATCAACCCAAAAATACTCGAAGTTACTACCAGCACGTTGGAAATTTTGTAAGGTATTCATTCCTGTAATTAGATAGCTCAGCTTGTCATACAGCAAAAGTTATGGCTTGAAGTTTAGCTAGCTGTGGGAGTAGGACGGGAGCCACTCCCACATGAGAAGCAAGCAGTAGCAAGACTGAAGCCAGAGAACTGAACTATAGTTGTTTACGTGTATTTGTGGTCATGAGAGTAGTAAAAGTTGTAGAACTCGTAATAGCCTGTTTGTGCAAGTCATGTAGTTAGTGAATAGTCATTGTGTAGTGAATGGTCATTGTCATGTGCCGTAAGGCCTAAGGGGCCCTGCGCCAGTGTTCATATAAGTAGCTCATGTCCACTCTTTTAATTTAGTGTCCACATTGTAAGCTTTGCATTAAACTAACCTAATCCAACCTTCTTTGCAAGCTAAGCTGTGCGCAGCGAGAGTTAGTGTGGCACTCTGGTGGCAGCGAACATAAGCTGTCCTCCAGTAATCTGTTATAGAGCGGTCCAGGGCTTCGGGGCTGGACCCCCACACTAGCTACCGCTATAAGCAATACAGTTTCAATGATACCACCCTTGCATTGATACCATAAGTAGGCGTGGTCAGAAATAGCGTGATGTGATCATGCACTCCCCCTATTGAATGTACTAAATAATTTATTATAATTCAGAACGTTTTGGTCCTTAGACCTTCTTCAGCTGTACTGAGACTGACAAGAGAGGGTGTGTAATTTGTAAAATATAATGGTGGATTTAGGGAAGGAGGATGAAAGAGGCCAGTCCTCCGCTCTCCTCATTTATAATAACACAGTATGATAAAGTAGACATGTGACACTGGATTCTGACATTTGCTGAACATATTTGTATTTATTTACGTGTGTAATAGAATTTCTAATTGATTTCATAAGGTTTGAATTAACGAAATGCATTTTGGCCCCTCCCATCCTCTAGAGCTAGATGTTTCCACTGGGCCTAATCCTTTGTTGTAGCTAATTTGTTTATTATTCTTATTTATAGGGCAGAACGAATGGAATCCAAAACTTTTTTGGTATTTTTCTTTCACACGCCTATCATATTTACTCTTGATCCAGCTGTTATCAAAGTAAGTACTTTAAATTACCGTGTTAACTTCAATCTGAAATAAAAATGTGTCATTCTTGTTGAATTACGTGACTACTTATTTTACCTGTATGTTTTTCAGGGTTTATAAATGATGACATTGTGTATTATGGCATTTTTGCTGATGGTGTTACTACCTCATTATTTGCTATTATAGGATGTGATCTTGAATATCAAGAATGGTAAAACCCCTTCATTTGTGCGGGCATTTTCCAGAGTATTTGGGGAGAGGTAAGGATGCTCTATTTGGCATATTGTTATGAATGCAATGTAACATTAGATTTGCAGAGAAAGGTCTTGTTGCTATTCCAGATTATGATACTTGGAAACCTAGACGACAGCTGTATGATGCCGCATTCAAGAAGGCGTAAGTATATTGATCAACTTCTTATAATGTGTCATTTAATGCAACTTTCTACTTTAAAAAGTCATAGATTTCTTGTCGTTATTCTAATAGTCTTCATTTATTCATCAATGTGACATATTCATTTATAATAATGTTGTAAAAGAGGGACTACAGGAATTATTAAGTTGTAGATTACTGAGTGACTAAGTATTGATATGTTAAGTCTGAGAGGGTCATGTCATGTAAATGTGACCGTCTACAGGAAAACCAGGCACAACGCGGCAACCTTCGAAAATTTTTTTTTGCACTTACAGAGTTGTCGGCGTCCCGATATTGAGCTCTCCAAGTTTTATCGTCGTAGCTTAAGTCGTTCCCACTATAATAGACCTAACCGTTCCCTTTCGTCGGCTTGAAACAATACATTTTTAAGAAATCGATCGATCTTTTCTCGATATTTACGCACGCCGCGTTGTGCCCGGTTTTCCTGCAGACGGTCACAAATAAAAACTTTTTTTTTGCATTAGTAGAAATTGCGAGGATATTATTAGAGGTGATGACATTTTCTTATTATTAGAGGAAATGACATTTTCATTTTCTAGGTATCTTAAATCTCTCACATCAACCTTCAATGAAATGACAGATGCAACTCTAGACATGCTCAAAGCTCAGGCTGATGGTACAACTAAGGTGCCACTGAAAAATATAATCATGAAAATGGCTTCAGATATCATAAGCAAGGTATGGTCGGTTACATTTGAAGTCATTAGTGAACTAATAATTTCATTTTTTTCAATTTTATGTGATTTTATCTAAGGTGGCTTTTGGTACTGACTTTTCAAAACTTTGGACTCCAGATTCTCTGGGAATTCAAGTTCCCGAAGAGAATAATCTCAATGTTTTCAACTATGCAGTGAATTCTTCACTGCAAGCACTGAATCTATCATTCACTTCTATCTATCCTCCTTTGAATCAGGTATACTGCTAAAAAAGTACATTTAATCTTTTATCTAGTCTTTCCTAATCTCTATGTAGCTATTGTACCCCAAGAGAGTTAAAGGATACAAGCAATCGGTACTAGGTTTGAGGAAAATAGGCAGGGACTGCATCATGAGAAGGATTAAAATGATTCAGGATGGAGAAGAAATTCCTAGAGATATCCTTACTTATATGCTCTCCAGTAAGAATAATGGACAGTAAAGATAAAAATATTAAGTATATTAATTTTTAGGCAACCAAGACAATGTGAAAATAGAAGAACTGGTAGATGACTTCATAGTTTTTTATGTAGCTGGTACGTTACTAAATGTATGGTTTATTAGCAATTATTGTCATTTATTATGTATGTCTGTATAACAGGTCAGGAGACAACTGCATACACTATGATGTTTGCCATTATTCTTATTGTTCAACACCCTAATGTTTTAGAAAGGTAATTGATATTGTAAGAAAGTGCTTACTGTTAACTTGAAAATATTATAGATTACAACAAGAAGTGGATGATGTTCTTGGAGAAACGACGACAGTGACAGAGCAAGATTTAGAGAAGCTTCAGTTTACTGAACAAGTATGTCATCACTTCATTAGTATTAATTATTATAGCCGTATCTTGAAATGTTGGTTGTTTTGTTTTTGTTTTTGTTTTTTTCATCAGGAGGGGTGGTGGGTAGGGGCGATTTTAGATTGTGTGACATAATGCTTCAGTGAATCACTAGATGAAAATTTTTATTTCCTACATGGCCCACATTGTAGGAAATATGTCTGTCTTCACCTATTCTACCTAGGATAAGTGTAGTATAGACACATTTCCTACAGTGTGGGACATGGAGGAAATTTCTGTATTTGCCTATTGCAAAAGAATAAATTTGTCTCTGATTATAAGTACATCAAATTTGTGATTGTAGAATAGAGTTTCTAGTTGTTTATTTTTTCATATTTCTCCTCGGGTAACCACATCATCAATAATGGATGCTTTGTGTGGATTTGCTGAAGATTTGTTTCTTTATAATTATCAATATTTGATTTTGAATAAAAAGTGCTGAGTCATGTGGGCCAACAAAGGTATGAGGAATCTCAACTGTAATATAATCAGAATTTTCATCTACTTGTATCAGTTGATTGTGAAATTACTTATTTCTACGATTGTAAAAATACATTTACAGCTACTGTACACATCATGCACTAACCCTTGTGGTGGGAGGAAGGTAAAGTTGTTTGCTTCCCAAAGGGTAATTAATAGTTAACTGGTCAAAGCTAAGTTATAAGCTAACTGGTCAAAGTAAAGCTTTGGTAACCTGGTAGCTTGATGGAACAGTAGCAAGATATAATTTATTGGCAAATATCAATAATATGTGAATGGTGTGCATACCATGTTATGACTGAGTAAGTTCACATGTCAGCTGGATGAGTAATAAAGCATCTGGATCTTAATTAAGCAGATGAATTCAGAGCTGTGTATTTTAAGGCCTTCTAAATAAAGTTTGCACTTGGGTTATATCAAACAGTTCACTTGTTTTTTAGTGCTAATATAGTACTAAATTGTTTGTTCTTGATTCATCTTGATATTATTTAATCTCTAGTTTAGTCCTTATTTGATTGATGTTTGGTAGGTCATCAATGAAACTCTCAGATTTTATCCGATAGTTTTTGGACAGGGTAAAAGGTTAAACTCTTCTTTGACTGTGGGGAACTTTACCATTCCTAGTGGTACTAATGTGCTGGTGAGTCACATCAAAATTTGGAGTTGTGGCTTATCACCATTTCATGTCTATATTAACACTATTTGGACCTAATTTGTGATATAGTTTATGGGGACCAATATGTACCGAAAATCAGAACATTTTGATGACCCTGATGTTTTTAATCCTGACAGATTTAACCCAGATCGAAAAAAGTAAGTTGTTGTTTTTTTTCAATTAGCTTAAAATTGAATCAGAATCCTCAATATTAAAATTTTCCATCCAGACCTAATTCCTTCACTTTCTTTCCATTTGGACTAGGCCATAGATCATGCATTGGCAAACATTTTGCTTTGGTAAGTTATGGACATACTGTGCATTTGAATGTTATTACAAGCTTAGATAAACAATAAGCTTTTATTGGTAGATTTTTATTGTATTCTTTTTTTTTTAATTGTATTCTGTATAAAAACTGATTCAATCCTAGACATTGAATGGATTAGATAATTAGACTGAGTAGAGAACTTATAGCTAATTTTGTGGAATTGTAATTGTATGTGAGGTCATTGCATAATCAATCTTATTATCCTCATTAAATTATGATAATGTGTGTAACGAATTATCAATTTTATGCTACTGTAGGTGACTCAACTCAAGGTATTTATTTAATTGTTGAATTAGTTCCAGATTATAGAAATATACTGTTGTGTTCATGTGGAATGTGGACAAGTGAAATACAAAGTGTGGGATTTTAACCTTTCTCCCCCAGCTTTTTAGCTTTTTAAAATACCGAGATCACTTCATAGAGGGAATGAATAAATTTTGATGTCAAATTATGACATTTTACCTTGAGAATATAATTATTCAAAAATGGATGCCAAATATGCATATCTATAGCAACTATTTACATAGTTAAATCAGTGATAAAAGTGTTAAGTTAACTAATTGAGGGAGTAGATTACTAAGCCTCATTGTTGTTGTTGTATAGTTGATCAACTTTAGATGTTAATATAATGATTTATTATTACATAGTTACAATGGTATAAAGTATTTTTACCTTATTGTCATAAAAACACAGCTACTAAATACAAAATTACTAGCTGCACCTTTCTTGAGAATTATTGTGTGTATATTTTTCTTTGTGTATATAGATGGAGGCCAAAATTGCGCTGGCTAAAATAATAAAAACTTTTACCATCAAGTTTCCGGAAGGCTATGAAGTACAAGCAATTGCACGACTAACATTGCAACCTAAAGATGACTTGATGTGCACTCTGAGTTTAAAATAACAGCTATAATAAAGACTAATTATAATCCAAATATGTTTTGTTGTTGTTGTTGTAGTAATGGAATAATTCATAGAGAGAAGCTTTGCCATATCATATTAATTGATTTAATATTATAAATGTCAAAAAGCTGCAAATATTGTAGGGCATTAAACTATACATTATCCCTACTTTTCAAAAAAAGCAGCAAAAATTTTAGCGGCATATAAACTATTATAGTCTCGCAGGGTCAGACCCTTTACCAAACGCAAAGCTAGGAAAGGGTCTGATCAAGGGGGGGTTAGTCCGGCGTAGGCGACCCTTTCCTCCTCCCTTCCCCAACATAATGGAGGTAAAGGGTCGCCTACGCCGGATGTATAGGACCCACGAATTACTGGGGAAAATGCGGTGTTAATACCACTAGACGCGAATTAGAACCGTTGCGCTTATTGCTCCGCTCTCACAGTTCTAAAGCTGAAAAGAAGTTGGGATTGACCTTGGATAAAGTATTGGAGATCCATAGAGATAATTACTTGTGTAGGCTTTGTGATATGACATTTTTGAAGGTGTCAGAACTTCTTCAGAAGATAGCAGAATTGGAATATTCTTCTCTTCTTCGCCTGACAAGAAGATGCGTCACTTCTGCATAAACAACAACTCGCCATAGTTTAACAGAGCCAGTTCGACAGCAAACTCTGAGAGCAGAGCAATAAGCGCAACGGTTCTAATTCGCGTTTTGTGGTAATTTGGTGTCACGATTAACACCGCGTGTTAATCTGTATAATAAGTACATATGAGTAATAGCACGGGTGTCTGGGACTCCATCTGACTCCCAGACAGAAAGTCATTAAGAAGCTGGCCACGCCTACTTCACACCTGAACTGAATCTGTTATTGTCACATTGTCACATTTGTTTATCTGTTGTAACCGCCCTCGTCAGTTTATTTCTGATCGTAGCTGTATTGTTTATCTGTTAAGTTTTATTTCCTGCCACCCTTTACCTGAATCTCCTCTTACGCGTGCGTAATGAGATACATGGTAATTGCACACCCATCACAAACTGAACTCAGTCATGCCCTATATATATGTGCTTGTGTTTTGTATACTTGTTAACGCTCAAAAAAGCTCTATAACCAAAGTCCGATCTTGTTCACTCTCCGCACATAACGGCATCAATTGCTGCGCAGGAGCTGTTATATCTACCCCATCATTTTTGGTCCTTCGAGCCCAGCGACGTCATCTCCGCTGAAGCTGCTGACTGGAAGTTGCCACACCACACCTCTACTGGGAGTTGCCGTTTCCACGTCTCCAACACTGCGGAAGTGCCGGAAGCCGAACTTCTGCCACTCCTCCCAATCTGCCATATCTGCCACTCCTCCGAATCTGCCGCGTCTGCCGCTTGTCTACTTCTCGTCTACTTCTCACCTGAGACTTAACAAATTCTGCATCAAGCGAGTCTTCTAATTACGCCCGGACTTTAGCTGCTACTCCACGCTAAGGTTGCTGACAAGCTTCGATTAACACTGTTTTCCAGCATCATGACTGACACAGAGAACGTAGTTGCCTCTTTGGAGTCCTTGCGCCACAAGCGTGCGTACCGACGTGGCCAGGTCACTAAGGTAAAAACCAAAACCAACCGCCTTCTGGAACAAGACCCTGAAGACATTGATCTGAGAATTGTGGAGAACCTCCTACTTGATCTGACAACCCACCTGAACATGCATAACGCCATCCAGACTGAGATGGTGGAACTATACAATGCCCATCCTGCTCATGCTGTGGACGAGGAGGAAGAATGCGACAGAATCGCTGACGCCCACCAAGCTGTAAAAAACCTGCTCCTTGACGTCCAACAAGCTGTTCCGCTCTGGGGAGAAGCTGCAATCCTCCTCAAGCAGATTGAGAGAAAGCTTGACACACCTCATGCCGACTCTCCAATGTTCCGCTCCTTAGTGGAAACCTTACACACAAGATTTACGTCTCTGTCTGGAGCTGCACAGAGATATTACCGTTCCCTACCACCTCTCAAGGAGAAGTGCGAATTGATTGAGCGGAGGCTGGACAACCTGATCCTGTTAGTTGAAGTTGGCTATAAGGACACTCCCACACCTGCTGCGCCCATGCCTACTGCTCCTTCCTTCCCCTCCCACCATCACTCTGCCCTACATCTTGAACTCCCTCAATTTGATGGCGACCCATTCAAATGGGCTAATTTCGCCACCATGTTCAAGGCAACCATTGCTTCGAGAGCCAAGGGTCACACAAATCTGGAGATCCGAGGTCATCTCATCAAGGCCGTCAAACATCCCACAGGCCAGAAACTGCTACAGAATCTGCCATCTGAAGACATGGACATGGACTCCATGTTAGCTCTCCTGGAGAGCAAGTTCGGGGCCCCCGATGTCCTGGGTCCTCTTATCATCTTGAAGATAAACAGTGTGAAACACTTCAGGCTAAGTCCATCTGACATTGATTGTGTGCATGACAATTACATATTACCCTTTCAAAGGTTTTGTGCATCTGCAGGTGATTCTCTCAGCACCTACCTGGCCATGGCTCTCACAGGGCTCATGGATGCGGAGTGTAAACGCGAGTGGCTGCGCCACAAGAAGCCAGACTCCAAGCCTGACATGGAAACCATCCTCAAATTCGTCAGGTACTGGCAAAAAGAGTTTGTAGCAGACGATGCCTCCATCTCGCCTGCTCCCACACCTTACCTGTCCAACACTCACAATCAAACTATGCCTCCGAGACCGACATCTTCTACCAACTTCAGAAACAAGACTCAATCTGCCAAGAATCTGTCCAATCACAGACGTGCTCCGCCACAATGCCATGCATGCGAAGACACCCATCAGCTGTCCAAATGCAACACCTTCCTCGCGTATGATGTTGATCGCAGGAACAAGCTCGTGAGAGACAAAAGACTTTGCCTGAACTGCTTCAGCGACTCTCACGGGTGCAAGACCTGTCCTAGCAAGTTTTCGTGCCGCACTTGCAACGGCAGGCATCACACCACCCTACATCGAGAGAGAGATACGACCACTCCTTCAGCCGCACCCACTACGGCAGCGGTGCTCACCACTGCGTCTGACGTCCCTCCATCTCGCCAAGTGAGATTCCTGTACTCAGCGCAAGTTGTGTTGCAGAACGGGGACAGGACTCTCAGAGCTAGAGCTCTGCTCGATAGTGGAGCAGCCATCCCCATGATAACAGAACATCTGGCGACTGAACTCAAACTTCACCGTGTACACGACCCCATCCCAGTGAATGGCATTACGGGAACAACACAGTGTAAGTTCGTGGTGAAATCTGACTTACTTTCTCTTGATTCCAGATACTGCTCCAAATCCATCACCTTCACTGTAATCCCTTCTCTGGAGCCACTCCGCTCACCCAAGAACCAGGCCGAGATCCTATCGAGGCCCGAGCTGAGACACTTCTACCTGGCTGATGCTGACCTGGGTGGAAAGGTCGACCTGGTGCTTGGCGTCGAGCAGACGTCAGACCTGACTACGGGTAAACCTTTTCAGATAGGCAACCTTCGCGCTCTGCCCACACACCTGGGACTTTGCCTGTCGGGGCCTCTGGAGGCATCTGATCTGCCATCTGTCATGACCGTCGCTCCGCCCACCAACCTAGCTGAAGACTTATCCACGCTCTGGCAATTGGATCAAGTCGACGAAACCTCCCCTTTCACTGATGCTGAGACATCCGCTGTGACGCAATTCCACAAGTCATGTAAGCGGGTGGAGGGGCGGTACTCTGTTTCCTTGCCAAGGGTAGCTGTTCAATCATCCTTAGGCAATAGTCGTAAGCAAGCCATGTCTAGACTGTATGCTAATGAAAGATCGCTCTCACAGAAAGAGAAGCTGACTGACTTTCACGATGTTCTAGACGAGTACTTTGTGTTAGATCATGCAGAACACGTTCCAGATGCTGAACTGAACAATCCCAACACCTACTATCTACCAGTCCATGCGGTAATCAAGGATAGCTCCACCACAACAAAGGTGAGAGCTGTGTTCGACGCCTCAGCTCGCTCCACTTCAGGTGTATCTCTCAACGACCAACTGTTACCTGGCCTCAGCTTGTATCCACCCCTACCTGACGTCCTCACTCGCTTCAGATGCCACAATGTTGCAGTGACGGCAGACATCAGCAAGATGTTCAGGGAGATCTTGCTGAACCCTGAGGAGCGAGACTGGCATCGGTTCTTGGTCAGAACTAAGGATGGACTGATCAAGGATTCGAGAATGAAGAGGTTGACTTTTGGAGTCAAATCCTCCCCCTTCTTGGCTTCACAAGTGCTGCGTGAGCATGCCACTGCTCATCTGTCATCACACCCCATCGCTGCAAATACTGTGTTGAACGACTTCTACGTCGACGATGTCCTGACAGGAGCTCCCAACGTCGAGGACGCTCTACATCTTCAGCAGCAACTCTATCAACTCCTTTCTAGCGCAGGAATGAACCTCCGGAAGTGGAGAACGAATTCAGACCAACTGAGAAGCCTAATTCCATCTCACCTCTTAGAATCTGACACTTCTCTCAAAGACATCCAACCTTCTCCATCGGCTCAAAAAGCTCTGGGTGTCCACTGGGATACCCAAGCCGATACATTTCACGTCGCCGTGCCTGATGTACATCCCGCTTCTCAGCCAGCTACTAAGAGAATGATAGCCGCCGGAACTGCCGGTGTGTTTGATGTACTCGGATTATTCTCACCTGTCATAATCTGCGCACGCATCCTCTTCCAAGATACCTGGAGGCTTGGTCTCACTTGGGACGAGGAAGTGCCAGAGGCTGTCAACACCAAGTGGCAGCAGTGGTTGTCTGACCTTCCTGTCATCCACAACCACCCAGTTCCCAGGAAGCTGTTTCCGCACTCATCTGCTCCGGATATCAAACTTCATGGTTTCTGTGATGCGTCCTCCGTTGCGTATGGAGCAGCCATCTACGCAAGGACCATCTCACCTGATCAATCTGTCCACACTGTCTTAGTCATCGCAAAAGCCAGAGTCCTTCCGACCAAGCCGATGACTATTCCCAAGGCAGAGCTCTCTGGAGCTCATCTGCTGGCTAAGCTGCTATGCCACACCCTTCAACTGTTCGATCTCAACTCTGAAGATGCTGTTGCCTGGACCGACTCGCAAATCGTGCTCCACTGGCTCCCCAAACATCCTAGTCAACTGAACCGTTTCGTAGCCAATAGAATATCTGCCATCAATGAATTGCTCCCAGCTACACCTTGGCGTCACGTTCCATCACTCCAGAATCCGGCCGACCTTGCCAGTCGTGGAGTTCGTGCGCATGAACTGTCTACATCCTCTCTCTGGTGGAATGGCCCATCCTGGCTCCGCCTATATCCTGAACACTGGCCCCCCCCCCCCTTCCAAACCAAACCCTCTATCCCAATCTATTCTGTTTCCCTCAAACCTTGCCTCACTCTCCCACCTGAACGTCTTTCCTTTCTCAAAACTCTCTGGTCTCTCAGCTCAAACTTTTTTTATCTGGTAAGAGTTGTGTGTTTTCTCTACAGGTTCTTCAACAACTGCAAGCTGTCACGTGAACGACGAGTATCTAGACCTATCACATTTGATGAAGTGGTCGCCTGTAAACATAAACTGTATCAACTGTCTCAAGAAGAAACTGTACCTGAACTGTTTCCTGTCGCAAGAAAAAAATCTCACCTGCCCAATCATCACCGTATGTGCAAATTCCATCTTTGTTTATCTGCTCATGGTCACCTTGCAGGTTCAAAGCCGTGTCAGGAACCCAGACTCTCCGAGAATACCTCTATTACTGACTGTGCTCAGCCTCAAGTCTGACCTCACCAAACTGCTGCTCTCATCCCTACACAAGGTCTATGGTCACGCTGGTGTCTCTGCCATGGCCTCCATACTGTCCTCCTCATTCTACATTTCTGGTCTGCGCAATCATCTCAAGTTTGTCAGCCGCTCCTGCACCGTGTGTCAGCGAGCATATGCCCACCCCATCTCTCACTCGATGGGCATGCTGCCATCATCACGGACTACACCTGCCCCACCCTTTGACAAAACTGGTGTCGATTTCGCCGGTCCCTTTATGTTGAAAAAAGGCCACACCCGCAAACCTGTGCTAGTCAAGACGTATGCTGTCGTATTTGTCTGCCTCACCACAAAGGCAGTACATCTTGACATCTGTTCTTCTCTATCAACCGAAGACTTCTTGGCCGTCCTCCAAAAATTCGTTGCCAGGCGTGGCTGTCCATCCCACATCATGTCTGACAATGGCACGAATTTCATAGGCGCCCGGGAGGAGATCCGGGAACTACAGAAGTTACACGGATCAAAAAAGCACGAACAATCCATCAACAACTTTGCCATCTCTCACTCAATCAACTGGACTCATATTCCTCCCAGAGCCCCGCACTTTGGCGGTCTATGGGAATCGGCGGTGAAAGCCATCTTAAGGAAACTGACTGCTCCCCATCCAATGACCTGGGAGGAGACTTACACTCTCCTCACTGAGGCGGAAGCTATTTTGAATTCCCGCCCCATCCTGCCACTCACCTCTGATGATGCCGAAGACAACGCTTACCTGTCAGCTGGACACTTCCTCATCGGGAGACCTCTCCTAGCTATGCCTAATCATCTGCCCTCCACCGGAAAGACTTCCTTGCTCCGAAGGTGGAACTTAGTCTCCAGGCTCAAATCAGATCTGTGGAAAACCTGGCTTTCCACCTACTTAGCCACCTGTGCTCAACGAGCAAAATGGAGCAAGCCTGGTCATCGTCTCCAAGTAGGAGACATTGTGTTCGTCAGGGACGAATCCTTCCAGTCCAGAACCTGGCCATTAGCCATCATCACTCAGATCCATCCTGGTGATGATGGTGTCACTCGTGCGGTCACCATCAAGTGTCAAGGCAAATTCTATCGCCGCCCAACCTGTAAGCTGATTCTTGCTGTACCTGAAACTGATGTGAAAGACACTCTTTCACCTGCTTGCCCCCGGAGTATGTCTGGGACTCCATCTGACTCCCAGACAGAAAGTCATTAAGAAGCTGGCCACGCCTACTTCACACCTGAACTGAATCTGTTATTGTCACATTGTCACATTTGTTTATCTGTTGTAACCGCCCTCGTCAGTTTATTTCTGATCGTAGCTGTATTGTTTATCTGTTAAGTTTTATTTCCTGCCACCCTTTACCTGAATCTCCTCTTACGCGTGCGTAATGAGATACATGGTAATTGCACACCCATCACAAACTGAACTCAGTCATGCCCTATATATATGTGCTTGTGTTTTGTATACTTGTTAACGCTCAAAAAAGCTCTATAACCAAAGTCCGATCTTGTTCACTCTCCGCACATAACGGCATCAATTGCTGCGCAGGAGCTGTTATATCTACCCCATCAACGGGTATCCGTGCTATTCGGGATTAATAGGCGATTGAAATAGCATGAGGCAAAGCCAAGTGCTATTTTAATTGGTCCTTCGAGCCGGATCTTCTAGCTTGAAGATCCGTGCCAGCCGTGCCAGCTCTTCACAACGACGTTCACCTGGTCCGAGTGAACTAGTCTCGTTACGTCTGCGTTCATCCGTCCGTCGGGATCGCTTACATTCTTCATCCTACATTGTCGCCGTTGATCGTCGTCCTACGTTCGTTGATTTAATTGATTGCGTTCGCCATCCTACGTCATTTGTTGAAGTCTTAGTGTTCAGTTAACTTTAACTTCGCTATGGCCTCTGATGCTGAAGAGATAGCTGCCTATGCTCACATACATGACGCCAAGAAGATTGAAGTCAAAAGATCAGCACGGAAGTCCCAGCTAACAAAGCTGGACAACAAATTCAAAGAACTTCTCGCCACGCCCTATGAGAAACTTCGTCGAGAGGAATTGGTTAGAAAGTCCAGAGACCTCAACAGGCAGTTACATTTCTTCTAGTGCCTTACAGAAGAGGCATGAGGAGCTGACAGAGACTTCTCCTGGTCATGCCGAAGACTGTAAGAACGGGGAGGCAGTTATGGAAGAGTACCAACGCCTCACCGAGGAGGTGGAAGACTGCCTAGACCGCCTCACCCTATACGAAGAAGGTACTGACTTGGCAGATGCCCTGAGTGAAATGGCCGGGTTTCCCCTCTCTTCCTCGTTCGTCATTAAAGATCGCCTTTCAGAGTTGCAGACACGACACAGTGCCTTCAGAAAAGCTAATCGAGTCCATATGACCCAGACCTGGAAGGGCTGAGGAGTCGAGTCCACCGGTCCCTATATGAAGTCCTTCGTCGAGCATCAGAAGAATCAGACCGGGACAATGAGTCCAGTCCCGCAGCATCCAAGTTTGATGCCATGGAGGCTAAGCCTAGTCTGCCATATAGCTCAAGGCTAGCATTGTCCCTTCCCAAGTTTTCAGGGAAGGCAACAGACTGGCTGAAGTTTAGAGCGTTGTTCACTTCAGTCATGGTGTGGGCCTCCCCGTCCCTGATCGAATATGTCACTTGCTGGAGTCCATGACGACAGACCAGGCTCGTCGGATTGTCGAGAGAGCTGGTCGAGGGGATGATGGATACAACCAGGCCATGGAGGAACTGGAAGCAGCTTACGGCCTCCCAGCAGTCTTGTACCCAATACATGTTATGGCCCTAGGAAAGCCACCCCCCTTCACTTATGACTACAAAGGTATCTCACGTCTACGAGAGCACTTCATTCCACACCTTGAGGGGATCATGTACTGTGGATCAGTTCCTTGGATGCTTCGCCACCCAAGCATTCGATGCAACCATGGCCAGTGAGTGGGAACGGCATACCGCTGGAGAAATCACTCCGCCGAACATCCGAGACATATTGGAATTCTTTCGATTGCGACAACTGTCGATGATAGCTAAGCCAGTCAAGAGTTTCCATCCCAGCCAAGAGTCAATCTTGGGTCGTTCCACGTGCCGGCTTCCCAAGATCGAGTAATCGTGAAGTGTCACGTCGTGTCGGACCTACTGTCATTGAAGCAGCCACGAGACACACCCTCCTTATTCCGACTGCCTTGCATTAGGGACAAGCAGCCCATTGCAGACCCTGAACTCGGTGGTCCTCTTGACCTACTACTGGGCATCGCTGACTGTGTTCGATGCTCCTGTGGCCCTCCAGATGTAGACATAGAGGAAGCCACAGTCGCCACCCCCACAATCTTTGGATGGACACTAGGTGGAGCCATTCCAGAGAAAGTAGTCAGGACTTTCATCTGCCACGCCAGGGCAGTTGAGGACCAGCTCGAACAATCGCTGCAACAGATCTGGGCCCAGGACAAGACCCCAGATGATTCGTCATCACACCTGTCCGCAGCAGAGAAGTCGGCTATCGATTGTTTCCGAGAAACCTGCCAAGTCTTGCCCGATGAGAGATATCAAGTCCAATTGCCACGACGCGAGGATCCTCCCGTCCTGGGTTTGTCAAGACCAGCAGCCAAGAGACGCTTTCTGCAGAACGAGCGGTCCCTCAAGTCTAAAGGGAAGCTCGAAGAATTTGAAGGCATCTTGAAGGAGTATTTGGAACTAGAACACGCTGAGGAAGTTCCACAGTCAGAGCTCAGCGCCACCCAGTCATCAGTATATTACCTCCCGGTCCATGGAGTAGTCAAAGAAAGGTCAACCACGACCAAATTCCGTGCCGTTTTTGACGCGTCAGCTAAGACGTCCTCAGGCGTATCTCTTAATGACCAGCTCTTATCGGGACCTAACCTCTACCCTATGCTCACGTCCGTACTTACGTCCATCGAGTCGCCATTACCGCCGACGTGAGTAAGATGTTTCGAGAGGTGGGACTCGACCCTGGTGAGAGGAATTTTTACCGCTTTCTGATGAGGAACGAGAGCGAAGACCTCGCTGACTATCGCATGAAAAGACTAACCTTCGGTGTAAAGTCGTCACCCTTCCTTGCCACTATGGTCCTTTTACACCATGCCGATTGCCACAACGACTCCCATCCGATCACAGCCCACTTGGTCCAGACGGCTTTCTATGTGGACGATTGCTTGACCGGAGCGCCCACCATTGAAGAAGCAGCCTTGATTCGGGAGCAACTTTGTGACCTACTGTCAAAATGCAAAATGACATTAAGGAATGGCGCAGCAACTCGTCTGAGCTGTTGTCCACAGTCCCTGAGTCCCTTCGCGAATCGGCCGACTTACAGATCACAGATCCCCTATCCTCGTCTAAGACTTTGGGGATACATTGGCGCGTCGCCATGGACGATTTTCATGTAGCAGTGCCGGAAGTGGATCTCGAACTCCCAGCCACCAAACGCAACTTGGCATCCGTTGTAGCCAAGGTGTTCGACGTCTTGGGACTTTCTCACCATCCATTGTGATCGCGAAGCTTCTCCTACAGAAGCTGTGGAAGTTGGGACTAGATTGGGACGAAGTGCCTCCGGATGGACTTGCTGACATTTGGAAAGACTGGTTAAGAGACATCCCATCTTTAGCGAGATATCCCGTCAAACGTCGAGTGGTTCCCCATGACGACGAAGTCGTATTCCAGCAAGTCCATGCATTCGCTGATGCATCCACTGAAGCTTATGGTGCAGTGGTGTATCTCCGGACAGTCTATCGGGACACATCTGTATCCACTGTCTTAATTACGTCCAAGGCCAGAGTAGCTCCAGTAAAGCCGTTGACCGTGCCGAGGCTGGAACTCCTGGCAGCCTACCTCCTCACCCGTCTGGTCCAATCAGTCATTACGGACCTACGCCTCTCCATGCAAGATGTCTATGCATGGACGGACTCCTCTATAGTCCTAGCCTGGCTACGCAAGTCGTCGGCTAACCTCAAAGTATTCGTTGCCAATCGTGTTCGTGCCACACAGGAGGTCATACCCGGCAAGAGCTGGAGGCACGTCAGATCTGCCGAAAGCCCGGCAGACTTGGCCAGTCGAGGGATGTCACCTCCAGAGTTACTGTTGTCTACACTTTGGTGGGAGGGTCCTCCTTGGCTTAAGTCATCACCTTCGGAATGGCCACCACCATTGACTTCGCCCACTCCGATCGAAGTCCCGGAATTGAAACATGTCGCCTATGTCACATCCCCAGAAGTCACCTGGGAACTCTGGAAGAAATACTCTTCCTTCGATCGTCTCATCCGCATAGTTGCCTGGCTACGACGTTTTACCCACAACACCCGTCAGATCAAGGAACGTCTAGAGTTGGCAAAGACACTCACCGCGGAGGAGTTAGCTGAGTCGAGACTCAAACTGCTCATCTTATCTCAGCAAGAGTCTTACCCAGAGTTATTCTTTGAAGGCCACGCCGACCAGTCCAAAACGATTCCTTCGTGCCTCGCCCGGTTCAACGTCTCAGTGGACCAGAACGGCCTGATCAAGGTCAGCGGACGAGTCCGCAACCCGAATGCCACAAGAGAAGCTTGTTCAGTCATCCCACTCAGTCTCAAGTCCAATCTCTGCAAACTGCTAATCACCACCAGTCATTATACTCTGTCACATCCTGGAGTGTCTATCCTGCTCTCAGTGCTCGCCGAGGCTTACTACATACCAGGAGTTAGGAACCACATCAAGCTTCTCAGCCCTTCGTGCACATTCTGTCGACGAGTCAATGCTAAAGCTGCCAACCAGAAGATGGGTCTCTCCTCCCAGTCACGCGTACGACGCCAGCTCCACCCTTTCGCACCACTGGTGTTGACTTCGCCGGACCGTTCTTCGTGCGCCGAGGGATCTCCTCTGCAACGGCAAGAAGTACAGAAGAATGGTGAACAGGCTGGTCCTGCTTGTCGAGGACTAGCCCACCTTCTGCCCTAGGAGGATGTTCGGGCCTATGGCCGAACAAGAAAAGGGACGGTCTGGTAAAGTATGGACTTTCCCAGGAAACATTGAACTCCGCCTAGTCTAAACCACACTGTTTCTGTGTCATATGTCATCTATATATTCTATGTTCAAATACAAGTCTATTTTAAGTTCTGCATTAACCAAACTATTACGCGCTATTGATCAGCTTGGCCAAGACTGCAATTGCCGCAGGTGACAGCGGTTGCGGCTGAGTTGATTACTTACGTCAGAGGTGTGCCGAACATTTTGGTCATTCGAGAAAGGTGAACTCTTGTTGTGCGTCGGAGTTACGCCCGCGCGCACAAGGCCACACCTACAATATTGGGTGGGGTTTAAATGTAATATATCCAAATATTGATATATAGTAGTATGACCAAGTTGAGTTGGCCGCAAGAAAACATTGACTAACATTAGAACGGAAGCAGCTGTACATCCGGGGTTTGCGCCATTGGAAAGCTCGCGACGAAGCGGTTAAAAGTATTACCTCAGTAAACTCTAAAACTGGAGGGAAATGTGCTAGTCAAATACTCAATACAACAGTCTATGGGAATAGAAAAAAGCACAGCTTTCCCCACTCCACACGCGCCCAAATTTTGTCACGCGATTAGGTGCAATTGATCATGTGTAGAGTATTCAATGAGCTTGTAAACAACGAACTTGTCCCTTTTCCTGTGAGTGCTTTCTACCCTTGTATTCCTAATTCTTTGTACCTGTTTAACAGCTAATGCCGAGATGTAAATAGAAATAATGCCAATATTTAGCTAGCAGAATGTAATATAGCTGTAGTGTCTGTAATAAGCTATTGCAAATCTAGCATATCCCAATTGTGTGATTGTCAGATCTTTTTTGTTCAGATTTCTTACCCTTCTACAATTTTTTCCCCCCTAGATTTATTGTGGCAATTCTAAGTGGCTCCACCTTCACTTTGGGGTTAGCTACTAAAGAAGCTTTCATTATCATTCTTATTTCTATACTATTTGATCTTTAAATATTAATGGTTGTGATGATTGTAATATTGTGATCATTGAATATATTATATGAAATAATTGACAATAAAAATTAAGCTTAAAGAATAGTACAAATTTCAAACAATGGCAATAGTGTCAACTGCAGCAGAATTTTCACAGGTAGGCACCGTGGATGTTTCAATACTCTCAAAAAGCTTACAATATTGGGCCACTTTAGTCTTCTGGGGCTGGTAATTTCACTCCTTTGGGTTCTTCTCTCTAGGTGGTACCTGTGAACAGAACAGCGCCAGGCAATAACCAATAAAACTGCAAGACGGCCTTCAATAAACTCTAGCAAAAAGTGATTGCATTAATAATGCGCACCTAGGTTGCCCCCTTTTCACGTAAACAAATCAATTGCAATTATAACACGTGACTAAATTGCTAAATTGCTTCCGGTTTTTTACCAAGTGCATTCCTCGTTTAAAACCGATTTCAGTTACCTACTGCCAAAAATAATATTGCACATGCGAAAGAGTGATTAAACAGATTTGGATGGTTTCCTAAAAAAGTGTAGCAGCCATGGCTGCTACACTTCAATAATTCTATTATCTATTAAACTTGGGCATAGAAGCACTATTCAAAACATTCACTAGTTTATTGGGCCTGCTATATTTTCAATCTAGATTCATTGGTGATTTCTAAAAATATCTAGCCAATTTGGGTTTTACATTGCTGATCAATTATTGTCAGGTGTGCTAGTCACTAATTAGCATGTACAGTATTGTATTCATTGTTGAAGGTCAAGCTCAATTAATTAATAGGCATGAATATTGTTATTTATCTCAGTAATGAATATCATTAGCAATTCACACTTCCAGGCAACACACTATACTGAATAATTCATGTACTAAACTATTGATGTGTTTGAGCATAAATGGCGAGCGAGCCTAAAACTTCACTGTTATTAAATGATTGATTTTAACTTCTATCACTCAAGTTACTAAAAAACAGTCGAGTTTTTAAATTACATGTATACAGTAAAGGGGTTTCAATGCCTTAGTAACCACTCGCCACTACTGTTTGAATGAAGCACCAAAGGTGCGAACCCTCAGCGCGCTATTAAACACTACCTACTACTAGTGGTGTGCTTGAGCACAAATGGCGAGCGAGCCTTAAACTACACTATTGTTAAATGATTGACTAACACTCAAGCTACTAAAATAAAGTAGAATTTTTAAATTACGTATGCGGTAAAGTGGATTCAATGCCATAGTAACCGCTCCCCGCAACTGTTTGAATTGAAAAAGAAGCAACAAAATCAAGTCACGTTATTTAAAGTTTTCTTTGTGATATTAATGCACAATACTTTCACACAACTGAACATACCTACGCAAGACTTACCTTCGTGGGTCTAGTGGACAATGAATTTTCAAGTAAATGCTGTTGAGTAGGGCTTACAACTGTGACAAATAGCGTATTAACTTACCACCGCCACTAACTCGAATAGAAATGGAGCTCCCATAAGTTTTTGAGTTTTAACTGCACCCACAAAACAATGCAAAGCTGTAAACAATTCAATTTCTAAGGTGATACGGGTAATGGTCGCTAAACCGGAGGATTCTGTTTAGTGAAGTTTGGGACGGGGTCGAACGCGGAGCAAACACAAAAAAACAGAGGGTCAAAGTACAAAATGACATACGTACGTCCAAACATATATACAAATAAACTAGTGATGTGCTTGAGCACAAATGGCGAGCGAGCCTAAAGACTATACTATTTTTATATGAATGATTTTGACTTCTAACACTCAGACCCAGCTGCCCGCCGCTTCTTTTGAAGTGTACTGACATAAGCAAGCCTTGAAACTCTTTGCACAGCTGTTTCATTTTGAATATGCTTCCTTTGAAGTGCAGACTTATCTTCTAACCTGGTGACTCTTTTTTGGGGGCTTTCTTCAGAAAATATTAATTTTCTTTTCCCCAACCTAATCTTCTTATCTTGTGTGCTTTCCTCTCTTCTTCTAGCTCTATCTTTTTCATTCCTTTTTTCAAGCCGCTTCCTTTTCGCTTCCTCAGTTTCTGTCCTTCTCTTGGCTCTCGCTCTCTCATTCTTTTTATCAAGTCTAGCTCTTCGTTCATCTTCATTAATGAAGTTTTTCTTTTCAGTTTGATTTTTCAACATCTCCATGCTTAGATTAAAGTATGAAGAACACCAAAAACTTTAGCTATAGCTAGCACAGTTCTAAACAAAGTTGCGTAAGGCAGTGCAGCAGGATTCTCCGCGCTCGTGAAAAATACTGGAATTGTGAACGCTTTACCTAACTTACATAATTAGAAGCGCGGGCGAAAACAGAAGTCTCACGAACCCCATAAACAGATAAACTAGTGGTGCGCTCGAATAGCGCAAATGCATGGCGAGCGAGCAGACTCTTTTTACAGAACAATAGGACAGAAATTACATCTAACTGTAGTGCACAGTGTAACCCTTTCCATTCTCATTTAGCATCTGAGAATCTAAAGTCTCTGATCCCAGACTAAGGAAGTGGACCCATGCATTGTAGTAACAATAACAGAATTACCTGAATAAACTTCGAAAGCAGTGGCAGAGAAGCGCAGCTTGACAAAGACTTCACAATTGTTTCAAGAAGAGAGTAGCTATAATTTTTTGGTTGAAACAAAGTTGCGTAAGGCAGTGCATCAGGATTCTCAGAGCTAGTTAATTGAAAATTACTGGAACTGTGAACGCTTTACCTAACTTACGTAATTAGAAGCGCGGGCAAAAAATTTTGACGTACGCATACATACCTATAATTACTAGTGGTGCGCTCGAATAGCGCAAATGCATGGCGAGCGAGTAAATATATGAGTATAGGTAAAGATAATTTGTGAAGGAAATCGCTAAATAATAGCAATGATTAGGCATGAAGAGTTAACAATAACAGAATTACCTAATAAACTTCGAACGCAGTGGCAAAGAAGCGCAGCTTGACAATTTGCCATTCAGTCTTTCGCCAAGAAGAGAGTAGCTATAAACTTTTTGGTTGAAACTTAGTTGATTCTCCGTGCTCGTTAATTGAAAAATACCGGAACTGTAAACGCTTTACCTAACTTACGTAATTAGAAGCGCGGGCGAAATTTTTTGACGTACGCATACATACCTACATATATATATATATATATCTGAAATCTCAATTGAACACGACTGATAGTCAGCTTCGCTCGCTTCGCTCGCTCGCTGAATAATATAGTCCGTTACCCGAGCGACCGCGCTAGTCGTTAAGAACTATAAATCTGATACAGTCTGGTATGCCCGTAAGAAAATGTATTAGCGGGGAAACGTCTGATATAGTTCTTAGCAACCATAATTATGGTAGAAGGCAGATCAAAGCAAAATGGAATAATGAAGAGTTTGGGTACTTTAATACAATTACTAAGATAGCTAACGCTATACTTTGCTCGTTGTTTATGTTCTGGCTATAAAATAGTTATAAACCAAAATCATTAGGTTTGTATTTCGATTTATAAATCCTAGCCACTTGGGCTGCGCCCTCGTGTCTCGGAGTTTATAAATCGCATACAAACCTCAATTTTGGTTTATAACAATAACATCTGAAATCTCAATTGAACACGACTGAGAGTCAGCTTCGCTAGCTTCGCTCGCTCGCTGAACTAGTGATGTGCTTGAGCACAAATGGCTAGCGAGCCTAAAGACTATACTATTTTTATATGCATGATTTTGACTTCTAACACTGAAGCTACTGAAAATAAGGTCCAGTTTTTTAATTTAGCGTACAGGGTAAAGGGATTTCAGTGCCATAGTAACAACTCTCTGCAACTGCTTGGAAGGAAAACAACAACAACAAAACAATACACGTTATTTAAAAGTTTTCTTTGTGATATTCTTTAGCTAAGTAGTGGTTGTAACACACAATGCTTTGACACAACTGGACATGCACCTACACAGACTTACCTTCGCAGTAGTCTAGTGGACAATGTATTTTCAAGTAAATACTGTTGGGCACGGCTTATAACCATGACAAGAAGCGTATTGCCTTACCACCGCCACTAAATCGAATAGAAATGGAAGTCCCTTAAGTTTTCAAGTTTTAACTGCACCAGCAAAAGAATTCAAAACTGTAAACAATTCAATTTCTAGGGTGATACGGGTACTGATTGATAAACCAGAGGATTCTGTTTAGTGCAATTTGGGACGGGGTCGACCACATAACTAACACAAAAACGCGAGGGTCAAAGTACAAAATGACATACGTACGTCCAAACATATATACAAATAAATAAATAAATAAACATCCCCGATTTTCGATTGTGTTACCACTGTAAGTGTCTCGCTAGCTACGCTCGCTCGCCAATAAATAAATGTAGCGAAATCTCGATTGCGTTAACCCTGAGAGTGTCTTGCTCGCTTCGCTCGCTCGCCAACAAACATCCCCGATTTTCAATTGTGTTACCCCGTAAGTGTCTCGCTCGCTACGCTCGCTCGCCAATTAATTGTTAATTGTCAGTAATCTCCAAAATCAGAGTGTGACAGACAGACATTCAGACAGACATTCAGACAAACAGACAGGAGACTACTATAACCCTCTCAGCATACTCGATGAGGGTTAATAAAATCAACAACAACAACAAAAAAAAAAACAAGTCATGTTATTCAAATGTTTTCTCTGTTATATTCTTTAGTTAAGTAGTAGCTGTAACCTGCAATACTTTCACACAACTGGACATATCTGCACAAGACATATCTTCATGGTTAGTTTAATGGCCAATGAATTTTCATGTAAATACTGTTGCATATGGCTTACAACTACGACAATCCAGCTGCTGTAAATTTACTGTACCCTTTTACTCAAACCAGCAGCTGTAAGTTGATTCTACAACTCTGGGTACATAGGTACATACAGACACTGCATACTTGATGGACCAGCTGATCCTTACCACACCTATAATTTGAGTGTACAGGTTTGTTTTAACAACACTTATAAATGCCATGACGTTTTTCTATTGGATTGATTGAAATATATGTTTCAGGTTTGTTTGTGAGATTTTTCAGCCTGAATTGAAGTAAATGATTGATTCATCTCAAATATTTCACAGTGATCAATGCAAAATATTGCATAGAAATAACAAAAGACTGAAACAATAATATAGCCATTGTTATCAGGTGAATGCATGACCCTGATCAAATTAGCCCTATACATTTTAAGTCAGAGGTAGTAGTGACAAATTTGATTGTAAACTAATAGCTAGCACCCTATAAAAAAAAGAAATGACTATTCACATTGTCATCTTTACATCACTTCTTCATAATAGCTACTTACATAAATGTTGCTGTAGTATCTAAATTTCTGTTAATTATTCAGATTGTTTAATGAGGAGAAATGACTAACACTAGCTACCATTGAATCACTAAGTAGCTAATTACTTAGAAATTGTGTTACCATGATTTTAATAAATAGCAGTTTAGTCCGAGTGTGTGTGCTTGCTGACCAGGGTTAGGGTTCTTTTTAATATCTCTATAATGCAAGCTCATCTATATGATAGCCTTATAGTGTGGTGTCTTGTTTAATGCCCAGTTTCATTCCTCCATTATATATTCAGGGTTCTATCTAGAAATTTTTGTTTGGGGGGGAAGCACAGGAAGACACCGCAGGAGATACTGGACTAGCACAGAAATTTTTGGATTTCATACAATACAGATTCAAATACTTTAAGACACAAATATAGGATAATAAAAAATTACATAATTATTCTTCTTTTCTTGGAAAGTTTATAATAGTCTATAATTTCTTCCAGTGTTTCATCAGACAATTGACCAGGACCTTCAATACAAATCCTCATTGCATACTCAAGTGTGTTTTCTCCCATTCTGTTACGAAGTCCAGTTTTGATTAGCTTCATGCTGCTAAAACTTCACTCAACAGTAGCTGTAGTTGAACTAGTCAATAGAGTGGAAAATACTTGCAAAGAACTCCTCTTGTGGTTAAGACATTAATCGACGAAAATTTTTCCATTCCGACTCTGTATCTTCTGGGTCAATATCAGGCTTTGATGAAGCTATTTGCCCATCAAACTGCACATCTTGCACATAACCGTACCATTCACTGAGAAACCTAATTTTCTTTGTTCCATAATCACTCAGCTTGCTCTCATCATCAGGAAGGTTATTGGGATCAAATACAGCCATTGAAGAGATAAGATCAGTTTTTTCTATTCGACTTTTGATATGGTTAATCACACTCTGTATGATACATTCTGGACAAATTGAGTTTTCATGGTATCTGTGATTTCATAATTGCGATCTCCAAGTTGCATGCTGTCTGTAAAGACAGCACAATGATCTTTGAACCACGTGGTGGTGGTGGTGTTCTCTTTGACTTCTTTTAGGCGATCCAATGTACTTTCTACCATTCCAGGCACACTTGCTAGATCAACCTCCTTTCCTTGAAGACTTCCTTGTAGCTTGGCAACAGTGTGGAAAACATCAGAGAGCATGTAAATACATGCAACTGTGCTGTACTTGGTCAGGAGAATCGCAATTCCATGAGCTTCAGCATCACCTGTTTCACTGTATATCTCTTCAAAGGTATTCACCAAGGCTGGTAAGCTGCACGTATTGCCCTTTCTCGTGACAGCCAGCGTGTATCACTTGGCTTGACCATCTTGATTTCAGGAGCATTTAGCACAGCCTGTATCTCAGCTAACTTTTCGGCTTTCTTTGGTGAATAGTAGAAGGATTTCCAAATGGTAAAGCAAAGTGCCTAAATCTCGTTTCACTTCTCTATGTTCATCAGCAGCACTAAGACTAGCTAGTTGGAGTTGGTTACATCGACAATGCACGTACACAGCACTAGGTGAGTGTAGTCGTAGCCGTAATTGAACTCCACTTCTTTGGCCAGACATTGTGTTTGTACCATCCAAGCCAATTCCACGCATTTTTGTAATGTCTATGCTTATAAGATCCAAGAAATCCTTCAAGTAAGAGGCAATGGCTTTGGCTGTCATTTCTTTAGCTGAAATAATTCCTAGAAAATGTTCAACTGGCTTGCCACTTTGTTCCCATTGCGCACAAATTGAAAGCTCTTCTTTTGATGATACATCAGTACTCTCATCTGCCATCAATTAAAAATAGGGACTAGCATTCAAGCTTGACAAGAGGTTTCTTTCTAGTATTTTGCTTATGCTAGAAAGAAGATCAACAATAGTGGCATACGATTGATATGTAGCATTACGTGGAGAATTATCACGGTGGTCTCTTAGCTCTAAATTACCATTCTCAATTTGTAGTGCAACAAGCCCTTCAAAAGTAGTAGTGTGAGGGATATGGTGCTTCATTAAAAAGTAAAGCGGTCGAATAAGAAGTCTCGGTTATCTTGCTTAGCTAATAGTGATGTTGCCTTCACCCAATTACACACTGGTCGTGTTACCCACGCACCTTTGGCTTGTATAGGAACTTTGCCAAAGGATGTACAGATTGAACACAACATACCATTGAAACAGGATTTGTACTCAATCCATGGGTACTGCTTCTTCCATTTTGGATCATACGATAAGTTGTCCTTGTAAGATCGCATTCTACTGCTACAGTGTGGCTCTGAGTGAAGTAGAGTTGTCTTGCTTATTGACTCTTCTGAATCCCTATCCTGATCACAAGAACATGTACTTGGTCGCTTTTTAGGTGGCTCTTCAGGGTTCTTATCTTGGTCACAAGATGTTTGTCGTTTTCTTGGTTTCAAGAACTTTTCCATGATTATTCCATGTGACAGTAAATTCCAGCTTATGCACACTATATCAGTTACAGCTGGTATTACTTTTGGTAGCTGCTTTTCATAATTGGCAGCGAGCGTAGCGAGCGAGACACTTACAGGGGTAAAAATGAAAAAATCGGGGATGTTTATATATTTGTATATATGTTTGGACGTACGTATGTCATTTTGTACTTTGACCCTCCCGTTTTTGTGTTAGTTAGGTGGTCCACCCCGTCCCAAATTGCACTAAACAGAATCCTCTGGTTTATCGATCAGTACCCGTATCACCCTAGAAATTGAATTGTTTACCGTTTTGAATTCTTTTGCTGGTGCAGTTAAAACTTGAAAACTTAAGGGACTTCCATTTCTATTCCAGTTAGTGGCGGTGGTAAGTCAATGCGCTCTTTGTCATGGTTATAAGCCGTGCGCAACAGTATTTACTTGAAAATACATTGTCCACTAGACTACCGCGAAGGTAAGTCTGTGTAGGTGCATGTCCAGTTGTGTCAAAGCATAGTGTGTTACAACCACTACTTAGCTAAAGAATATCACAAAGAAAACTTTTGATTAACGTGTATTGTTTTCTTGTTGTTTTTTTCCTTCAATTCAAGCAGTTGCAGAGAGTTGTTACTATGGCACTGAAATCCCTTTACCGTGTATGCGAAATTTAAAACCTGGACCTTATTTTCAGTAGCTTCAGTGTTAGAAGTCAAAGTCATTCATATAACAATAGTATAGTCTTTAGGCTCGCTCGCCATTTGTGCTGAAGCACATCACTAGTTATCTTTGAAGTACAAAATGAAAAAAAAGGATAATTGGATAATTAAATTTAGTATTCACTGTTGTAATAAGACCTTTAACTCTCTCGCCGCGGAAGAAAATTTTAATATCCGGGTGCGGACGCTGTTTTTGTGTAACACGGGTAACGCCCCAAGCCGCGTGGCAAAGAAATAGCAAGTGGAATCTAGACCAAACTAAGGCGCAAGGCTTAGGAAAACTGTCGAATAAAAGAAATACAGTAACTAGTAGCTCTATAGATCTCGGAGAAACCCAACACTAACAAACTATACGCGAATTGTTAGAAATGCAGGTAAGTCTATAATAGTTTTTAGCTAGTTATTGTTAACCATTATTTGTTTAGTTTCTAGCGGCTAGTTTTTGCTTATATTTTAGTATTGGTGCTGTAAAACATTTAGTGCAGTATGAAATAGTATGTTGTGGAGACATAAAGAATAAGCATAGAAACTTTGTTGACAATAAAATGAGGATTATATATAGCAACTAGGATTGGTTTTAGTATGATAAAGTTCAAAACATGGAACTACACAAAGACCTACTCCACATATTTTACAGTAGTATGTACTTGTTTTTCTAGGTCTGCCTGATTTGGAGCTGCATACAACACAGTTTCGTTGTCCAGGCTTCCCATTTTGCCTAGATGGAACTTTATCAGGAAAATGTCTCTCTACTAGACGTGCAGAAGGTGAAGTGACAACAACTAGCCCAGATTGTGTGCTGGAAGATTGAGGAATACTACACTCACTTGAAGAATCCATGACCAATTCCCTTGCGAGTTGAGTCCTGAACTGGAGGAAGGACAGCTTGTGATGATCTTGTTTCGACTTAGAATACAAAACAAAGGAATTATATATGCCAATATCAAGCAAACAAAAGAAAGCTTTTCGCCACCACTTGTTAGTCCTACGATTGAAATTGTAGTATGACAAAACTGATCAAGCCTATCCACTCCGGACATATACTTGTTGTATTCCTCGATGGCAGTTGATTTCACAGTTTCTTCATAACCTCCAACTCCAGATTTGCTCCTTCTCTTCTTCACAATGGTGGAAGCGTCGTGAATATTGGTAAGTAGTGAAACTTCCCTTTTATCCTTCCATTTCACAAATAAAAGAGATCTCTTCCTCACACTGATCATCTCAACTTTCTTCATTTTCCTTTTTTTTTTTAATCACAGGTGGTACACCACGTCGATTGCACCGTAAAGTTCCACAAGAATAAATGCCAACTCTTTTAAGTGAACGAAACAATGCTGGACTGGTGTAAAAGTTGTCCATGTATAGATGATGACCCTTTCCTCTGATACTTTCTGTGACTCGCATAACAATATCATGAGTTACGCCATGGACAGAAGAAGTTTGAGAATGATTCTTTCCTAAACAACAACAACAACAACAACAACAAAACACTGTGAATGCAAAACTTGACTATCAGGTGTATACAGTTTACCTGTATACAATTCCCAGTTGAAAGCGTAACCTGTTGTGCTATCTGAAACCACAAAGGCTTTCAGTCCCCACTTGGTAGGTTTTGCCAGAACCGCTGGAAGTACTACGATTGTCTCTAGATCCTCTTTTTTCCCGAGCAGAGTAAGGGGCATGAGGGTTGGGCCGGTGAGACTAAGATGTGGTGTGACTACAATATAGAAGAAGGCTGTGTATTGGACGCAAGTAATTTCGAGAATTATGCTAAACGGTTCTCCTATTGAGGAATCAACAATCATACTGCATCAGAATTGACAAAAAAAAATGTAAATTATTACCATTCGACCTACGAATTTGAAGGGAAGAGAAGGTGCATCCACTGTTGAGCATATTAAAATTCTTTAACTCCCTAACCCAATTTTTCCCCAAATGTTTGGTAAGGATTCTCGCAATTTAACTTTTTTCAGCTGCTGCAGTGCATGTTTTTACGGTTCACTGAAAATTTTTACTGGGACACTGAAGGATTAGCTAGCTATGTTGAATCCTCTATATTGGGTAATTCAGATGACAGTAAGAGAGACTCATAGTTTTACTCATTCATTTCATAACGAATCAACTTTGTACAGCTAGCTATAGCTACTGCAATCAAACACTATTTCACTTATTTCTAATTGGAATAATAAGTAATAAGAAATTTATGGAATAATTTACTATTCTTTTGGAATAATAACACAATTTTTTAGATAAAAAAAAGAATACTTCTAAAAAATTCGAGCATAATCAGCTATATAACAACTGGAAGAAGCCACATAATAAACAAATGAACACTATTACTTCATTCCTGTTTGTTTGATCTGCAACTTAAATCATAGTTACATACCCATGTCCTGTAAACTGGATGGCCACACCCATTCCCTGCCCATACTTATTCAAGTTCGCCTATTATAGCCCAGGATAGCTCGACGGCACCAACCCGAGGCTGAATTTCATCACCCTCCATTAATTTTATACACATCAGCAAGTTAACTTCGTGGACACATCTATTACGACTGTTTGATTGGCCGCTGCGTGGTTAAAAACTCTATCACCCTCCTTCACTGGGTACAATACGCTATAAAAGCTTTATTGTTCTGTATAGCTATAGCTGATTGTTACCAATTGAAAATATGGCGCTTGCTACCCTACTAGTATTCTATGGAGGAGTATTGGCAGGTATTGTGGGAGCATTGTTTATTCTTTACAGTGTCTGCCGGCCTACCTCCATTGGAAATATTCCCATATCCCGTCTCCGAAGAGGTCAAGGTAATTAATTCATAGATAACTGGTAGATTGAAGACAGCAAAGCAGCAGCTATCATGATATTGATGTGCTATAGTTATAAAACAGATGGTGTAAACTTTAGTGTCTATAGTGGCCATCTGTCCGATATCTGGAGATTAAGGAAATAAATTGATCCAGATGTGTCCTTAACTATGGCAGTGGATTTTTGGTATGTGTGTCAAGTAAACTCTCTATATATTTTTATCTTTACATTGCTGGTGAAGTTTGGTGACTTTGATGCCATAGCTATAGCTATAGTGATAGACATTATTCCTAGTATAACATTTTATAGATTGTTGGATTTAAAAGATATGCATGAATTGTTTTTATGCATTATTTCAAATTAATTAAAAATGACTGAATGCATAAAGATAAAACCACTGATAGTGTTAGAACATTTAGTACTATTGAACTGATTGTTAAATTTAATAAGAGCTTGGGTGTTCTTTTTTTAATTTTTTTGCAACTATATCAATCTTAGTCTGGCATAGCTGTTCCTTTACCTTCTATTATAGGGGGCGTGGGGAAAGATAGGATCTGGGGACATGACTATACCAAATTTGTTCTGCTGCACATATTATATTGTGATGGTCAATTACCATTAGCAAATTACCGGGAATGGCCCTGCTCAACAGCATATAGAAATTCCTATACTGTCAGCCACCCTTTCAAAGCTAGGTTTAGCAAGTAATGGCTCTTTTGAGTTTCTGTCCAATTTCCTGTACGTGTCAGACACTCTTTAGGTTTAGTAAGCATGGCAAGGAAAGAGAAACACGCAAAGCAGACCGTATTCTGTTGGAAAATTTCTAATTACGTCTATACGTGCAGCTGTCTGATCTCCTCCACCAGCAACTCTTTCAACTAGCCACAGCCCAGTAGTCTGTCAGGAAAAGCTACAGAATCTTTAAAAAAAAAAAAAAAATCGTCAGAGAATCAATCTGCATCTATTGCGGTAGAAATTCAGGTATTATGTTAGGTTATGTTATATAGTTATATAGATTTGCAGAGAAAAGTCTTATTGTTATTCCAGATTATGACACTTGGAAACCTAGACAACAGCTGTATGATGCAGCATTTAAAAAGACGTAAGTACATTGATTAAGTTCTTGTAATGTCAGGGGCATATGAATCAGTTTGGTCGTGTGGCCATGGCCGCATAAATATTTTAACAACAAGGGGCGGATATTTTTTTTTTTACTATTTACCTGGACTAACTTGGGTGGTCGAAATCGAGTAGTCGAAATGACTTCTGCCGGGATTAGATAGCTAATATCGAAGATTGTTAAGAAACTCCAGATCAGCCTGTTCTTTTGATTACTATTCCAAAGTGATCTTTCAGAAAAACAAATGTAGTTAAGAAATCCTTCCAGTAATGTTGTTCTGTAAAATGGACATTTTTGCACTACTAGGAGTCTTCCCATTCTGTTGTTTGCCATACATATTTTAAGAAAATAGAGCCATTACTGCCACAAAAGGCAGGCATTTATAAGCCGGGGCACTTAACAACCCATATCTATGGTAATTGAGTAACAAACGACTATACTAATAGAATTACTTAAGTCGGTGTTGCATGTACGAACTTTAATTGTTTTGCATTAATATTAGTTAAATTTGCAAATAATAATTATATTGATAGAAGAGCAAACACTTTCTTTTCATAGGTATCTGAAATCGCTCACATCAACCTTCAATGAAATAACAGATGAAACTTTAGACATTCTCAAAGCTCAGGCTGATGGTGGTACGACTAAGGTGCCACTGAAAAATATAATCATGAAAATGGCTTCAGATATTATTAGCAAGGTATTGAACTCAATAGTTGAAAATAATAAAAATATTGTCATTCACTACTATTTATCCTCCTTTGAATCAGGTATACAATGAAAAAAAATAATTTTATCCTGTTTTTGGTAATCTTTATGTAGATTTTGTACCCCAGGAGAGTTAAACGGTACAAGCAGTCAGTGTTAGGCTTAAGGAAAATAGGTAGGGATTGTATCATGAGAAGGATCAAAATGATTCAGGATGGAGAAGAAATACCTAGAGATATACTTACTTAGCTACATGCTCTCCAGTAAAAATAATTGGCAGTAAGGATAAATCAGTATTATTAAAGCTTTAATATCATAGCTGAGTCATTTTTCAATATCAACAAGTGTGGCATTATTATGAAATGTCATAGTAGTGGAAAACTGAAATAATGATCTGATTAGTCACGGCGATCTCTTCGCGACCTCACCACACTTTTATCCACTGGGAAATAATTATTGTGGCAAAATTCCTGGCAACACTATTTAAAAACAGCAAGAAAATATGAATAATAGCAGAATTGGAATGAAAAATTATCTTTGACGAAAATATAATACAAGATTATGGTTTTCCTAATGCAGAAATGAAGCTTACTTATGGCTATGGTATTAACATGATAGCACAGAAAATTATGGTATCGGGATAAAAAGGACTCATGGGCAAGAAATTTCACTCGGCTTCGCCTTGTGAAATTTTCTCACTCCACTAGTGATATTAGTCCCGAATACCATAGTTTTCCATGCTATTATAATATTTCCTAATAATGTTATATTTTAGGCAACCGAGACAATGTGGAAATAGAAGATTTGGTATATAGATGACTTTATTGTTTTTTATGTAGCTGGTACATTATAATAAAGTTTTTATAGCAATTGTTATCAGTTACATGTCTGTAACAGGTCAGGAGACAACAGCATACACTATGATGTTTGCCATTATTCTTATTGTTCAACACCCTAATGTTTTAGAAAGGTAATTGATACTGTAATTAAATAACCTACTGTTAATTTGAAAATATCGTAGATTACAACAAGAAGTGGATGATGTTCTTGGAGAAAGGACGACAGTGACAGAGCAAGATTTAGAGAAGCTTCAGTATACTGAACAAGTATATCTTCACTTTGTTTTTGTTGTTGACTGTAGTTGTATCTTGAAATGGATATTTTTGTGATTTTGGGGGGTGGAGTGGGTGATGGGGGGGAGATGGGTGGGGGGTGGTGAACTTTAGACTGTGTAGCTTAATGTTAGAGTAAACTGAAGGATGTATTTGTCTCTGCTTGTAATTCTTCCAACATCACTTGGTACATATTATAATGTCTGAGTATTAACTTACTTAAAAATGGCGACTGGTGGTCAATTGTAGAGGTAGTAGACCTGAATTAACAGAAACCTCAGCATTTTAGATGATGAATACAGAAGCTATTTAACAACAAAACAAAGACAGTGTTGCTCTATGAAGGAATCCAAGCATGTGACTATAGCATTAGAAGACAAAGAAGTAGTGAAGATTTGCATAGGAATGAATAAGTAATACTGGACTCAGAATTAGCTACAGACAGTCTAGTATCAGATACTGAATGGTGTTTATCTGTTTCCAGTTCTGTTTTCTTTTGTAAACATTTTAAAGACAATTAATTTTTTTTTTAATTTCCCTGACAATTGCAGTGAAGGGTTGTTTAAACTAATGAATTTTAGAGTTTTGTAATTTTATGATGGGAAAACAATACTTTTAACAAAGGCTCGAGGTTTGGGGGGCAGTTTACCTCTTTCCCCTCTAAATACAGCCTTGGTGATCCTAAGTTTTTGCTTACATTGAGATAATCCTAATTAGTTATAAATCAGACAGTGACAAAAACCAAGCATGTCAAATATTGTAGTCTATGTTTAGCTTAATCTTATATAAGCCACAATCTTGAAGGGAAAATCACACTTAAAACTTGTGGTATAAGATTAAGGGTTACAGGCCAACTGTGAATTTATTGAAATCTTGGTAACAGTCAATTATTGTTTTGATTTGTATCGCGCAAGTACCCGTTTTTTGGTAGGAAATAATCAGGAGTCAGTCCAAGAAAATGGAGAACATGCTGTTTTTTTTTAAAAGCTAATTATCATTCTTACTTGTTCCTCTGTCTTTTTAAGTAAAGTTCATGCTTTGGGTTATTTCAAATAGTGAGTGCACTAGTATGTTAGTGTTTATACTACTATAGTACTAAATTGTTTATGTTCTTGATCCATCTGGTTATTGTTTATGTTGTTGGTTATTGTTTACGTTGTTGGTTATTGTTTACGTTGTTGGTTATTGTTTACGTTGTTGGTTATTGATTACATTGTTGGTTATTGTTTACATTGTTGGTTATTGTTTACATTGTTGGTAATTACCTCTAGTTGCAGTCATTAATTTGATTGATGTTTTGTTGGTTGTCAATGAAACACTTCGACTTTATCCAATTATAGCTGGACAGAATAGGGAATTAAATTCTTCTTTGGCTGTGGGGAACCTTACCATTCCCAGTGGTACTAGTGTGGTGGTGAGTCACATCAAAATTTGATCTTATGGCTTATAACTTTTCATGGCAAAACTCTTTTTGGGTCTAATATGGCAATATAGTTTATGGGTGCCAGTATGCCCCGAAAATCAGAATATTTTGATGACCCTGATGTTTTTAATCCTGACAGATTTAACCCAGATCATACGAAGTAAGTTTATTTCTAATTCTTAACATTTAATCAGAATCTTCAATATTAAAATTTTCCCCTCCAGACCTAATCTTTATCGTGAATTCCTTCACTTTCTTCCCATTTTGACTTGGCCATAGAGCATGCATTGGCAAGCATTTTGCTTTGGTAAGTGATGGACTAATAGCCAATAATAAGAATTTTATTTCAGTTTTTGGATAATTATTATGTTATGGTGTGCTTGTTGAGCACCAAATATTGAGCGAGCCTGCCTAGTTAGGTAATATAAAACTACAGTATTGTTACTTGCTACATAATTTATATTTGAGCTTAGTTCATGCAAAACAGTATAGTAACAGTTGACCATTACAGAATTACTCTCTTAACTGAAGAATGGTAACTTCTGTAGTTTCAAACTTAATTTATCGCTAATGTAAATAGATGTGATGAATACAATATATAAATAATACAAAATTAATAAAAGTATAGTTGTGGTACAGTTGGAGGCAGAGTACAGCCAAAGTTGTTTAAAATTCTCACAACAAATTCACATATGTAGTAGATTGATAAGAAATTGGCATTAACACAGCTCTGACAATCACAAGATATCATACATAAAGCTCAACAGTGGTTGTAGCTAGCTTAATTACTCAGTTGTTGTTTTTTTGACGAATAAACCTGCCAATATCTGGCTGGTTACAAATTATGGCCTTGGAGTCACTAGTTTAAAGAAATTAGCAAGTCACTATGGTTGCAAAGCAAGAAAAATGAAGCATTCTGCTACAAACATTATGAGCAAATAATGATGCATTTGTAATTTCTTTTGCTGGGAGTTATTTAGTCAGGAGATATTTGCTAAGTTTTAACACTTAATTTTTTAAACAACTAAATGCTTTACAGAATCAGGCTTTTAATTAAACTGTGCTGATGAATTTACCTGGATACATTTTTATATAAATATTATTTTAAAAAATTAGTTTTCAAGCAACACCCACTCATATTAATCACAACCTTTATTGTTGGTCACACCTTGAAAATTGGCAGATACGCCTATATGAGCTGTTGCATTTCCACACTGAAGTGAGAGAGCTGAATTACACTCCAAACTTCTAAACCACCCACTAGATAATCTCCATCAACTTCCTCCTGATTTTTGAGTGGGCCAGTAATTGCCACTATCTTTCCTGACAGGACAGCCATTTCTTGTTGTTTGAAAATTCTTTAACAAGCACTAAGTCATTCAGACATACAAAAATCATGCATTTGGAGTGCCTTACCACCATAATCGTGAGGTGAGCATGGCTGACTACTTAAAGATGACAACACAAGGACCTGAACAGTTCAAAGTCCAATGTCACTACCACTCAAGCAAAAACAATTGTAAAAGACACCTGACAGCAATTCACCCATATCCAAGTCCCTATAAACAACTACGTGCACCTGTTTTTCCCCCAGAAATTATAATGATGCGCCCATAAGCCAAATCATTAGTTATGCAATGATCAACTGTAAAAAAAGAAAGATGGAACAAAATGTAAAAGGTTTTTAGACATACTAAACAAAATGATACAGTTACCCGCCGCCCCCACCAAACACATGTTTAATACACTCTCACAGATGTGAGAAATTCATGAGATTAATGAGCAAGATTAATGAATCTATTGAAATGTATAGTAATAATATAGAAAAATATGCCCTTATCAACAAATAGGACAGTGTTATTGACAATCCAAACAATTACGTCATTAATTAATTGTGGAGTAGTGGATAGCTAATATAATAACAGAACAACGAAACTGAGTGTTAATAAAGACACTACTATTAGGCTATCATATGGATGGGTTCACACAACAGGACGTAAAAAATACCTCTAAACATTGTCAGCCAGGATACAGTCCCTCAGCAAACTCAAATTTACACTTACACAAGTTCTACACAGTTATTTAATGATTCAATAATAGTGTCTGCCATTTCTCTCAACTTAACAATATGAATAAAGTTTCTCCTGTACTATGGCAAATGTTAATCGCCAGAGCTGGTCCTTCAAGTTTCTCAGCTCTATTCTTCCCTATTCTCTGCTGACATTACAGCTTCATTTTAATGGAAACAAGTGGGGAATTTTATTAACAAGGAAGTGTATCTCTGATGATTTATAAGAATGAATACGGAAAGGACAGGAACACATAAAGGAAGTTATTTGTGTTAAGATGGAATCTAATATTTGTGTAGTTTGACTTCCTTATCTTTAAAGTACACTATTAAATCAATTGAAAGCCAATTACTATTTTTCATCTTGTTTTCTATTTTAATGTTACCTAACCTCTATTTGTAATTTAAAACATTGCTAGAGAATTTTAAAATAGACAATTCATCTGAATTATGAGATTAGATATGAAATATTTGACAATCTAAGTGTTATTTAATTGCAGAACACACTATTGCATACACCCTATACTTCAATTCTACGGTACATTGAATCACAGCACATGTCATTAATACATTCAATGTTAGGACGACTACAATAAAATATTGCAATATGATAAATACCAGTACTATGGTATTGATGAGACACTTGAAAAGATTTCAGATTTTCTTTAGTACTGTAATCCCATTTGCGATCACCCCAGAATATACCAGAACTGTAAAGAAAGAAAAATGGCATATTATCATTTTGATTAAAGACTGAATTACATTCTAAATTCTATTTATGTATAGAAGGTTTATTGATGCCCATAACTCTTACTAAAATCCTTTATCAGTAGAGGTACAGACCCTTCCCAAATTGGTGCATCCACAAGGCTTTCCGTGCTCACAACCTGCTGAGACTTCTAGTGAGAGTATAATTTTATTTTCAGGGAAATGTTCTATTGCAGTGGAACATTTCACAATGTTTGGACAACACCCTTTTTCATCTTCTTTACAGCCAGCATCAATAAAATAGTTTCCTAAGTGCCCAATGAAATCTTGTCTTGATATATGACCATCAATGACTCTATCTATAGCAGGAACTCCCTTAGAGTTGTTTACAAAAGTGTCAAGCAACAGTAGCAAACTGATGAAAAGAATGAAAGAATTCATATCGACCCTCTTGGTTCACTATTAGTGTATAACTACTGATTTACAAGCTTTTAAACATTAGGTTGTGGGAACCAGGAAGTAAATAGATGATGAATAGATATTCATGGCTATTGTCTTTCTATTCATATATTTGTACTTACCTATACTGACTTGAAATTAAAATTGTGAACAATCTTTTTAGCTGTACTGTGGTTTTCATTTGGCAATAATTATCTGACAAAAATAGTTAATGTGATTCAACCTTTTTACAATTAGTTATTATTATAGTCAATCCAAGTGTTCATTTTGTAAGTTATCCAAACAGATAGTTACTGTTTACCAAGCTTAGTGAAATGATACACTTTCTTTAGAAATCAATTAATTGGTGTGCTATACAGACTAAATGTCTGGTATTGTTATTTTGTAAAGCGTTAGGAAGTTGTGCCACCACTGTAGCTTAATTTGGGTAAAGTTTCATTGAATGCATATTAAAATGAACTTCCTATTTGCTGTTGGTCTAAGCTACATAGCGTAGCACAATATGATTAGGACAAAAACTATATAATTATCTTTCTCACTCAAAGCAAAATGCAAGTAACGAGTTATTTTTCAGCCATTCCTTAAGGTTTATTTGTATTCTATTCAGTCTATGTGCATTGTACCAATAATCTTGGCAGCTTTCCTGTGATATGAAACTGTTCTGACAATGTTCTGAGGATAGTCCCCAATAAGAAGAGTCAGAACAGAAGTAGCTGCTTCTACGGAATGTGTAGATGCTCATCTAGGGGAGATGTGTGTAGTCAAGATGATAAAGGCTGCTAGTGAGTAGCTCCAGTTCTGTTCATACTTGTGTTCTTGTAATATCTTGTAGTTGGGATGTGTACTGGGGCAATGGACACTGGAATAGTTACTTATCAGACAGTGTGAAGCCTTACCAGATAGAGCATCAGTACTACAAGCTGGACAGGTAGAGGGACTAGTTAGAGTATTAGGAACAGATCAGTGGCCACTCAGGAATAGTAACTCTGGTGGCAGCGTACCGAACCCTTCCAAGTCCAGGAGCTTCTGCGATAGAGGGAAGTTTCCTGGGCAACATTGTGTGCTTCTGAGGCCGGGCATTGAAAGGGACCGACTTGCAGACCCACATATATGTGTGTTTGTGTGAATCATTAAAATAGGCCCTGCCAGATACTGTATATTGCCAGCATTTTTCTGGAATAATAGATAAGAAGTATGTATGTATGGGTGAACTCAAGTGTGAATATATCCAGTGTACAAGCACCACGTACAAAGTGTATATTATAAATATTGAAAGGAGCAATCCCCCACTTGCCAATGCACTCCCAAAAGTGGTTTACCGATTTCGTTGAAGAAATCTGGATTACTTTTAAGGCCACACTACTTAATATAGGTCTCTGACTGTCTTTTAACTATACTGATCTCCCCAGAAAAATTGGCGGCAAATTCAATTTACTAAATTCATGATAAGGGGGCCCACCCGGTGCCAAAATACGTGAATGTCGGTACTTTAACTGCATAGCTTAGAGCTACGCTTATTATACTTTCTGATTTTTTTGCTTTTTGCTTCTTACACTTTTTTCTTCCTATCTATTTTTTTCTGCATCTGTGTGACACGTATTTTTGTACATTGGTGATGAGAATTGTATTACTGATAAATTATACCACTTCACCAAAGTCCCCAAACTTTTAGGACTTCTAATTGCTAGAGAAGGCTTGTATTCTAAACTCTCATATTCATCCATCTTTTTCAGACTCACCAACTGCAATACTTTTATAGACTGTGATATTTTTCAATAACGAATTGTGGCTTGAAAGAGACTTAATGCTGAAAAACTAGGCCAAGAAAGACCTGTAAAATATTGATTTTCAACTTCGATATTTTTATCCATATACAGTTTCTGTTTTAGGTTCATTAGAATATTTTGTTATTATAAATTTCACAGTGTGTGGGAGTTTACAGATACCAAGCAGTAATAATTGATGACTCAAAGCTTTTTTTCCATGCAGGAAAATTTGTGTGTAAGATGATATAGCTAATATTAACTACAACATGAAGTTTTTGGTTACAAACATAGCTACCTTTTTTCATGGTATGAGAATCTAACTGACTGCTCAAACATAATTGAATATAAACTATCGTAATTGGATCAGTACTATTTTGATTGGTACTAGTGGTGTGCTTGAGCACAAATGCCAAGCTTGCCTAATACTACACCGTTGTAAACGTTTGGTTTTAACTTCTTACATTCAAGCTACTAAAAAATGTCGAGTTTTTTAATATTATTCAATGCCATAGTAACCACTATCCGCAACTGTTTGAATTGAAAAAGAAGCAACAAAACAAAGTCACGTTATTTAAAATTTTCTTTGTGATATTCTTAATAGTAGTTGTAACGCACAATACTTTCACAAAACTGAACATACCTACACAAGACTTACCTTCGTGGTTCGTCTAGTGGACAATGAATTTTCAAGTAAATGCTGTTGAGTAGGGCTTATAACTGTGACAAATAGCGTATTAAATTACCACCACCACTAACTCGAATAGAAATGGAGCTCCCACAAGTTTTTGCATTTTAACTGCACCCGCAAAACAATTCAAAGCGGTAAACAATTCAATTTCTAAGGTAATAGGGGTAATGGTCGCTAAACCATAGGATTCTGTTTAGTGCAGTTTGGGACGGGGTCGAACGCCGAGCGAACACAAAAATACGGAGGGTCAAAGTACAAAATGACATACGTACTTCCAAACATATATATAAACTAGTGGTGTGCTTGAGCACAAATGGCGAGCGAGCATGATAGTTAGGTAACATAAAATGTTACTATTTTTAGCTTACTTCATGCAAACACTATAATAGCAGTTATGACATTTGATTTCAGCAAACAAATACAAAATCACTCTCTTACCTGATTAATGGTAACTTTTGTAGTATCAAACATGATAATCTCAATCACCAGTAACTCTTGAACTAGCTCTCAGCTACGATAAAAAATAAAACCAGTGTTATTATTTGTAATTTTAGCCAACAAATTTGGAATTACTACTTACCTCATTCTTGAGTATTGATAACTTCTGTAGTATCAAATTGAAGTTACTTTGACTATCTGAATTACCTTGAATTTTTGACAAGCTCTCACCTACAAAAACAAAAGACAATCAATTTTAGCACACAAATACAAAATTACTTTCTTACCTCATTTTCTTGAGCAGTGGTAACTTTTGTAGTACCGAATTTGAGTCATTTTGACTATTTGAATTTACCAGTCACTGTTGACAACAAGCTCTTAGCTATAAAAAAGAAAGGCCAGAGTTATTTTTGTATATTTAGCTAACAAATACGGAATTACGTACTTATTTCAGCATCCCTGGAGTAGTAGTAGCTTCCTTAGCATTAATACTTTATGTGCTTACATACGGTTTTCAGAAGTAGTGATAGCTCTCTTAGTACGGACTACAGGTGGCTCTTGACAACTAACAAGCCGCACTTAGCCGGAAAAATGGCGAAGTTTTGAATTTGAATCTAGTGAAGGGTCTTCAATGAATAGTAACCAGTCGAATCAACTTTTTGTTTCTTGAAAAGCAAGCATTTTCGCAGGAATTTTCTCACACTATGGAGCTTAAGTATAAAGTAAGGCTTGCTGTAGTTTCAGAATAAACTGGGGTCAAGCCTAAAAAGCCGTGTTTTTTGGAGAAAAAAGTTCCCCACGTGCGCGTTTAAAGGGCATACGTACCATCCCACATACATACATATAACATATACCCGATTTTGCATTATCCACCCCTAATACTGTCTCGCTCGCTCCGCTCGCTCGCCAATAAATTAGTGGTGTGCTTGAGCACAAATGGCGAGCGAGCCTGATAGTTAGGTGACATAAATTTTTTTAGCTTACTTCATGCAAACACTATAATAGCAGTTATGACATTTTATTTCAGCAAACAAATACAAAATCACTCACTTACCTGATAAATGGTAACTTTTGTTGTATCAAACATCAACCATTCTGATAATCTCAATTACCAGTAACTAAAAAAGAAACCAGTGTTATTATTAGCCAACAAATATGGAATTACTACTTACCTCATTCTTGAGTATTGATAACTTCTGTAGTATCAAATTGAATTTACTTTCACCATCTGAATTACCTTGAATTCTTGACAACAAGCTCTCACAAGCTCTCACCTACAAAAACAAAAGACAATCAATTTTAGCACACAAATACAAAATTACTTTCTTACCTCATTTTCTTGAGCAGTTGTAACTTCCGTAGTATCAAATTTGAGTCATTCTGACTGTTTGAATTTACCAGTCACTGTTGACAACAAGCTCTTAGCTATAAAAAAGAAAGGCCAGAGTTATTTTTGCATATTTAGCTAACAAATAAGGAATTACGTACTTACCTCAGCATCCCTCGAGTAGTAGTAGCTTCCTTAGCATTAATACTTTATGTGCTTACATACGCTTTTCAGAAGTAGTGATAGCTCTCTTAGTACTGACTACAGGTGACTCTTGACAACTAACAAGTCGCACTTAGCCGGGGAAAAAACGAATTTTTGAATTTAAATCTGGTAAAGTGTCTTCAATGCCATAATAACCGGTCCCAGCAACTTTTTGTGACTTGAAAAACAAGCGTTTTCGCATGAATTCTCTCACAATTTGGAGCTTAAGTTTAAAGTAAGACTTGCTTAATGCTGTAGTTACAGAATAAACTGGGGTCAAGCATAAAAAGACGTGTTTCTTGCAGAAAAAAAGTTCCCCGCGCACGCATTTTAGGGGCATACGTACCATCCTTATACACATGTATATCTATACTAGTGATGTGCTTCAGCACAAATGGCGAGCGAGCCTAAAGACTACACAGGGTGAAAAGAGTCCGTTTACAACCATAACAAAATCCGTAAACTGTCTTGGTAATTAGAGTTAACAAAAAGTTTACAAGTCTGTAGAGGTAAACAAACTAGTTATCAACACATTATACACTAATTTATGATTTTGTTTTGGTTGCCAATGGACACTTTTCAGGCAGTGCTATACTATTTTTATATGAATGATTTTGACTTCTAACACTGAAGCTACTGAAAATAAGGTCCAGTGTAGTGGTTGTAACACACAATGCTTTGACACAACTGGACATGCACCTACACAGACTTACCTTCGCAGTAGTATAGTGGACAATGTATTTTCAAGTAAATACTGTTGCGCACGGCTTATAACCATGAAATGGAAGTCCCTTAAGTTTTCATGTTTGAACTGCACCCGCAAAAGAGTTCAAAACGGTAAACAATTCAATTTCTAGGGTGATACGGGTACTGATCGATAAACCAGAGGATTCTGTTTAGTGCAATTTGGGACGGGGTCGAACACATAACTAACACAAAAACGCGAGGGTCAAAGTACAAAATGACATACGTACGTCCATTCATATATACAAACATCCCCGATTTTTTCATTTTTACCCCTGTAAGTGTCTCGCTCGCTACGCTCGTTCGCCGACTAGTGATGTGCTTGAGCACAAATGGCGAGCGAGCCTAAAGACTATACTATTTTTATATGAATGATTTTGACTTCTAACACTGAAGCTACTGAAAATAAGGTCCAGTTTTTAAATTTCGCATACACGGTAAAGGCATACACGGTAAAGGGATTTCAGTGCCATAGTAACAACTTGAATTGAAGGGAAAAAAACAACAACAAAACAATACATGTTATTTAAACGTTTTCTTTGTGATATTCTTTAACTAAGTAACTTGTAATTTAGACAACAAATACAGAGTTACTACTTACCAAATTTCCTGAGTATTGGTACTTTCTGTAGTATCAAATTGAAGCTATTCTGACTATCCGAATAAATGGTAATTCTTGACAACAAGTTCAAAGCTAAAAAAACAAGAGACCTTAATTTTAGCAATCAAATACAAAGTTACCTTCTTACCTCATAGTGGTAACTTCAGTAGTATCAAATTGAAGCCATTCTGACTATCTGAATTTACCAGTCACTCTTGACAGAAAATTCTCAGATACAAAAAAGAATGGCCTGAGCTATTTTTGTAATTTTAGCTAACAAATATGGAATTATGTATTTACCTCAGCTTCCCCAGAGCAGTCGTAGCTTCCTTAGCATTAATATTAAGGCATTCTGACTACTGGTGGGTCTTGACAAACCAACAATTGGCACTTCGTAGCCTCCCAAAATGGCGAAATTTTGAAAATTAAATCTGGTAAAGCGTCTTCAATGTCTTATTAACCGGTCGCAGCACTGTTTGTGACTTGAAAAACAAGCGTTTTCGCAGGAATTCTCTCACAATTTTTAGCCCCCGTATTAACTTACCACCGCCACTAACTCGAATAGAAATGGAGCTCCCATATGTTTTTGAGTTTTAACTGCACCCGCAAAACAATTCAAAGCGGTAAACAATTCAATAGCGCTTATTCATAATTCATTTTCGAATAATTAAACTTACGGTCGAAGGGGCATGGGCGTTATTTGGAACAAAACTTACCGCGGTCGTAATGGAATCTGGCTGCACTTCGGTGGCTTCTGCAAAAATTGACTGAAAACGACGTTCCTGGGGCTTCTTTGCGCGGCAGAAAACCAGAAGAGCTCAAAATTCCGGAGCTAAAGCTGTGGCTTAATTGTAGAGGGGCTCCAACTAAAGGAAAGAAAGCTGATCTCGTTGAAAGGTATTCTTATATAGTTTAGCTGTTAGCATCTACACATACTGATAGCAATGAGAGTTTAACTTACAGTTTAACTATTTCTTTGATTAGCTATACAATAATTTATATATATATATATATATATATAATATATATATTTTATAGAGTAAATTCTTACATTAAGTATGGATGGGATAAGAATATTGTTAATCCTTTCGAATTTGCAAGCCATTCTAAAGATAGTAAAGATTCTAAAGAAGTTTCACCAGGTTTAACTCAGCATTTGATGATCCCTACTAATAATTGGATCTCAATTTTGAAAGTTTTTAAGAATACAAGTGACCTACCCAAGTTTAATAATGGCCACATTGTGTCATATTTTGTGACTCGTTCAGTTATTGATGGTGTTCCATCTGGTGATTTCAAATCAATAAACTCTTCAGTAGAAAATCTGTTTAGGTGTGGTCATGTTCAAAATATTGAAGTGAATACGACTGATAGTACTTTACTATTCTTGAAGGCGTCATGCCTACCAGAAATGCGTAAAGATCGGATTTATAGCTTAAATCTGGCATTAAATAACAAATTGTACGATATTGTTTATGCTAGCTGTGGTTGTCCAGCAGGAAAGGGTCCAAATGGAAGCTGTAAACACATTGGTGCTTTTTGTTATGCTTTTTGTGACTTCTGCAAGTGTGGAAATATTCCTGACTTTCTTACTTGTACAGATAAATTACAGAGTTGGAACAAACCAAGAGCACGTAAAGTTGATCCAATACCAGTGGATAAACTTTGCTCAAGAAGACTAGAGCTGGGTAACAAAGGTGTTAGTACATCTGTTAACCCTAAATCTAAACCTAGCTATTATTTGTAAATATTTTGTCTGTCAATTTTAACATATTGTAATCATTTCCTGATCATCATGTTTTAATTAAAAAATTAGTTAAGTACATAAAGGAGGGTGAAAATTTGACAAAAAACAACAAACAAAAAACATTCTATCCGCTATTCCTGTTATAGTTACAGGTAATGTGCGATCATAAATATGGAAGTTCTTTATGCGTTCCATAGCTCGCTCAACATGAATTCTCAATGATGCTACTCTTCTTGTGACAACAACTTCGCTATGATCAAATTGAGTTTTTCCTCGAAGAAATGGAGGAATATTGAGTTTAACGCCTAGTGGAATAAGATATTCTTCAATGTCAAACCCCTTGTCTGCCATGATAGAATCTCCTGGTTCCAACAACTCCAAAATGCCAGATTGCCGAGTCAACTCTTTGTCGGATATGGACCCAGGATATAGTTTAGACACAAATATTATTGCACCACTAGGAGAAATACCAATAAGGGCCTTATATGTGTTGTCATTCTTGTAATTAGAAAATGTCATTTGCTGTAATTCAGGAAGTCGTGGTTGCTCTACATTAATTTCAGTTGCATCTATAATAACTCTAGTAGATGTATATTGATCCTTGAAAGATTTAGGCATATAAGACAATATGACATCTTTGCTTGGCCACAGATCAATTTCTTTGAATTGAAGATAGAGAAAATTTATCCAAGTATTTGTTATTCTGGAAACAGTACTTTGCGATACTCCAAAACGATCAGCAAGATCTTGCTCCATTAGGCCTAAGCGAAGGCGAACCAATGTAAGAAAAAATTCTTCTAATGGTGAGAGGACATGAGGTCTGCCTTTTTTTGCAGATCCTGAATCAGATTTGCTGCTGTATGAAAGGTGGTTAACAGATGGTCCAAAAAAATCAAAACAAACTTTTAAAGTCGAGTACGAAGGAAATTCAGTGTAAAAACATACCTTTTTGTCACTGTCTGCTATGTTTGCAAGCCTGAATTGTTGCTTCATTAAATCACTTTTAGCTTCATGCAGTTCCTTGCTCAGAATTTCCACTTCTTTTTGTAGTGTAAGTACAGTTGTGCTAAATTCAGGGTCAGTATTAGTAGCTTGATCTTGAAAAGAACAGGTTGCTTCTTTCATTGAACAAGACAGACTCTTCTCTACAACAGAACGCTCTCGTGGTGGCTTTCTTTTCTTGCTTGCTGACGACTGAGTCGGCCGAGAAGGTAAGTGCTTCGATGGAACTTCTCCAGCATAAAGTCTCCGACCTTCTGCGTTCACAAAGTGTCTGCTACAAATTCTTGTGCTGGTGTTCACTGGGAGATTAGCTCTGCCAATAACATGGATCCACTGCTTTAAAAGAGACTTATTTTTCAACGGCAAGCCGTAATAAGAAAGACTTCGCTCGCGGTTGGACCGACTAGAGCAGAAAGGAACGCAACAAACGTGAACCATATCTTCGGAGCACTCTAAATAACGCCCATGCCCCTTCAACCGTAATTTTTATTTATACGGAGGTGAGTAATGAATAAGTGCTATTACTAGGATGATACGGGTAATGATCGCTAAACCGGAGGATTCTGTTTAGTGAAGTTTGGGACGGGGTCGAACACGGAGCGAACACAAAAATACGGAGGGTCAAAGTATAAAATGACATACGTACGTCCAAACATATATATTGTTCAGGTTTCCCTGCACGGACTGAACAAGGAGCATCCCAAGCTCAGCAAACTCATTTATCACATTGAACTCTAGCCTAGCATTAAACATTGCCATTTATGGACTTAACATTATTCATGATCTATTCATACTCATTTACTTCTCACAATATTCATACGCACATTCTACCACAGCAGAACCACTGCAGGGTTGCTCAGGCGCCCAGCATTTAATGTCTTGTAATATTATATAAGTTGTTGATAAGTTTAAAGCCTAAACCTCTGACCATCTTAGGGGAGTTTGCCACTTTAGGGGTTATAGTACAAGGCTGCAATTGCCTCGGCGACAGCGGCTGCGCTCTGTGACATTCCCAAGGCCATTAGGATCTTATCAGCCTGGTCCTTCGAACCTTGGCCTTTTCTTTCTTTTTCCTGAGAGAGAGGCTAACCCCAAACGAGCTCGGGAACTTACGACTCCCGATCATATATAAACTAGTGGTGTGCTTGAACACAAATATCGAGCGAGCCTGATAGTTAGGTAACATAAAAACTACAGTATTGTTACTATGTTTTAGCTTAGTTCATGCAAACACATGATAATAATATCAGCCAAAAAAGTACAAAATCACTCCCTTACCTTATTAATGGTACTTCTGTAGTATCAAACATCTGCCATTCTGATACCAGTAACTCTTGGACAAGCTCTCAGCTACGATAAAAAAATAAATAAACCAGTGTTGTTATTTGTAATTTTAGCCAACAAATATGGAATTAATACTTACGTCAATTACCTGAGCATTGATAACTTCTGTAGTATCAAATTTAAGTTACTTTGACTATGTGAATTACCTCACATTCTTGACAACAAGCTCTCAGCTACAAAAACAAAAGACAATCAATGCTAGCACACAAACACAAAATTACTTTCTTACCTCATTATCTTGAGCAGTAGTAACTTCCGTAGTATCAAATTTAATTCTGACTATTTGAATTTACCAGTCACCTTTGACAACAAGCTCTTAGCTACAAAAAAGAAAGGCCAGAGTTATTTTTGCATGTATAGCTAACAAATATGGAATTACGTACTTACCTCAGCTTCACTGGAGTAGTAATAACTTCCTTAGCATTAACATTACGGCATTCTGACTACCAATGGCTCTTGACAACAAACAAGCGGCACTCCGTATCCCCCATAAAATGGCGAAGTTTTGAAATTACGTTTTGAAAAGGGTCTTCAATGCCATAGTAACCGGTCTCAGCAACTTTTTGTGTCTTGTAAAACAAGGGTTTTCGCCGGAATTTTCTCATATTTCGGAGCTTAAGGGTGCCCTGCCACCGGAAACCGAGGCGCGTAACCGCAAATTGACTGTTTTTGCTATGTCTTAATATTTCTTTTTCTGTGTACCGTGGACTTACTTTGTTGTTACAGGTGGAATGAGCACCATTAGAGGACTCCAGCAAGCAAAATTTGAAGAATGAAGACCCGTTTGGGACGGCGATACCGGCTACTATTTGAGTATTGATAACTTCTGTAGTATCAAATTTAAGTTACTTTGACTTTGACAACAAGCTCTCTACAAAAACAAAAGATAATCAATTTTAGCACATAAATACAAAATTATTTCCTTACCTCATTTTCTTGAGCAGTGGTAACTTTTGTAGTACCAAATTGGAGCCATTCTGACCATTTGAATTTACCAGTCACTGTTGACAATAAGGCTACAAAAAAGAAAGGCCAGAGTTATTTTTACATATTTAGCCAACAAATATAATTACGTACTTACCTCAGCTTCCCTCGAGTAGTAGTAGCTTCCTTAGAATTAATACTACGACATTCTGACTACCAATGGCTCTGGACAACCAACAATCGGCATTCCGTATTCCGAAGTTTTTGAAATTAAGTCTGGAAAAGTGTCTTCAATGCCTCGGTGGAATCAACTTTTTGTGTCTTGGCCGCACACCGCCTACGCAATTTTTTGTTGATGGTTGCTATGCACGATTACTACTATTGTATACTTACAGGGGCTTCTCTACTATAACACAAGGACACAGTACCTGCCGAAGGAGCCGCTCACTAATTTTAGAGCGAATCTGGAGGAAATATCGGGGCCTGGTTATAAAACTTTGTAGCAATTTTTTGGAGCGGTGCGGTAAGTTGGAGCTCCGCAATTTGGTGCACTACTAGCCGAGCCGATACTCTACTGCAAGACAAAGAGTTCTTATCCATTTCAATATTACTTTATGATATATTCGCATTTTTTTCTATTTATAAGATATTGAAAAATTCTCAACGTGGTGCAGTTCATTTTTTTTTGGTTTACCCGTGTATAAAATTTTTGTGCCGTTCTCATTATTAGATTCCAAGAAAAACTGTTACAAAATTTGGAACTTTAATTCCACTCGCAATTCTTAAGAAATAGCCCCACCCCCATATCTCGTACTTACGAGTACGCGAGCAATTTTTTTTTCAATTAGTTTGTATTGGTTCTAAAAAGAGCCCGCCTATATCAAGAGTAAACAAACATCAATACAACAATAATAAGAGAGTCAGAAGAGAGAGCAGTTTATTGGAGATAGCCATAGGTGAAGGTATTAGATCTGCGCAGCTTGGGAAGTCTTCGCTCCGCAGAAATCGAGCCTGGTATATCCATCCGCTTGAGTTCAGGTGCGCAGAGTCCAGAGAACGGCTACAGGAGGAGAGGCAGCCTGGTGCACCTTGCTGCGTGAGCTCAGACGACGTATGGAGAGTTGCTGTAAACGGATATGAGACAACAAGAAGCTAAACTAAAACACTACAACTTCGCAAAGTATACTTCTGCTACTACTGCGCGATAGTTTCTGCTCGCGTATGCACTTCTGACTCCACCCCAACTACCAGTCACCTGTTTGGCCGCGTGGCAATTGCTTTATGGCGGGGCAATGCATCGCTGTGGCTCCACCGTCTCCCCACCATACCCCCCTCCCTGGACGGTGTAGCCTGAACTTTTTGTATATTTATTGTCTTTTTCTTTTAACCAGTTGTATACTATTGTACGCGACTCGCGCACAATTTGAACACTACCAATTAACTGTACCAGACAATTTACCACAAAAAATGGTGGGGTATAGGCGGGGAATAAATTAATGTCCGGATCTACAGGCAGTGCGCGTTGCTATGTGCGGCCACCCTTTGCTGTAGTTTCAGAATAAACTGGGGTCAAGCCTAAAAGGGAACCCTCTCGCGCGTTTAAAGGGCATACGTGATCCATACACACATAATATATAACATATACCCGATTTTGCATTATCCACCCCTAATACTGTCTCGCTCACTTCGCTCGCTAGCCTACAAACAAACATCCCCGATTTTCAAATTGTGTTACCCCAGAGAGTGTCTCGCTCGCCAACAGTGATTTTCACACTGACAATTGATTAGTGATGCTCTTAGCAATCCTTTAAATGTGTATTCAAGGACAAATATCAATGTTCACTATTAATTTTGTTCCTTCCATTCTGTATGTCAAGTGAAATTCATGATAATGGTCTTTTCCAAGCATTCTTAATTCCACATCCTTGCCATCTTCATACCTGATTAGAATTCCAGGCTTTTCAAAGTTACTGGCCACTCGAAAGCTAAGGGCAGGGATTCCGATAATAGCATTAGAGTCTGTGGCCTGTGTAGATTTGTAGTAACATAAGTATCAGACCTATCTTATAACTGTGAGTACATAATACCTCAACACTGGTCACTGTACCACAGCGCAAAATTTCTGGAGGGGTTGACAACCAAGTTCCAGATCTCAAATATCCAGTAAACACAGTAACGAAGTAGCCTGAATGGTTTATTATATTAAATCGGACACCTACAAAATGAAATGTAAAGTTTGGGAACATAAAATTATCAAAGAAACTTGTACTTAGGGACATGCTGATGTTTCAAGGAGCTGGATCAATGAAAATTTATCTCATCTAATTACTTAACGGGCATGAAACCGCAAAACGATAATAAGTATCTGCAGCTCATGAACACTACAGTTTCTCAAAATCTTACTCCAGCTATACTTTTAGCGTCGACACCGCTTTTCGATTTCCTAGCCAATTAGTTTATATCGAAAGTCTGATTAAGCTCATAGCAGAAGCATTAGTCCTTAATTCCAGCTATAAAATAAACTAGTGATGTGCTTGAGCACAAATCGCGAGCGAGCCTGTACACGAATGAAACAATTCAAAAGAATTTATCAGTCCTTTTTAAAAGTATAAGTACGCAGCCGTTGTGACCACATTTTAGCTAACAAAATAATACAGAACTTCTTTCTTACCTCAATGTCCCGATACTGGCATTGTCTGTAGTCTCTAATATCACATTCTCACTATCTGAGTTACCAGTAGCTTCTGACAACAAGCACTCACACCAACTATAAACGGCCGAGTTTTTGAAATTATGTCTGGTAAAGGGACTCAATACCATAGTAACTTTTCGCTGTAGAAGTTTTGAAGAAATAATGCACAGTGTTGAGTTTAACAGTAAGTTATTAAGACATAAGTGTGTCTTGTGGCATTTAGGAACAACCCAGTACAAAGAGGTAAACAATTAAATTACCTTGTATGATACCAGATCGCTAAACCGAAAAATTCTGTTTAGTGTAGGTATGGGAAGCGGTAGACAACATAGCAAACACAAAAACTGGAGAATCAAAGTACAAAATGGCATACATCCCTCAACACAAATATATAAACAAACAAATATCCCCGATTTTCAATTGAGTTACCCCTGAGAGTGTCTCGCTTGCTCCGCTCGCTCACCAATTAGATGTAAATTTTATAAACCTGAAATTCAATGGATAGTTTTTAACAAAAGAATCTTATTTTAAATGTAGACATAGAATTTAACTATTACAGATTAGCCTCTCCTGTATTGCTAATAATTGCACAATGATTATGACTATCAAAAAATTAGCAAATCGGTTATTAACCCTAAGGCTCATGGCTAGAGGGTTACAGTACTACTTGGTTTGTCTGTCAGTCAGTTAATCATTTTGCCAAACAACAGCGGATCTCGAAGGACGTCAGCCCTCCCAGACATTGAACGAACCTTTCAGAAAAAAAGCTAATCATAAGTTTTTGTTGATAATTACACCTTTATAGCCTAGCGATAATCGCGAGAGGAAATAATTTCTTAGGTGCCTTGGTAGTTTTGCTTTACTCTATATTCTCAGTGCTTGGAGTTTTCCATGGGAGCTACTGGTCAGGTAAGTATCCCTTGCATGTTTAGAGCACGGTATGTCTATCGTTCATTGCATTTGATACATTTGGCTTGCTCAATCTACACTTTGACTAGCAAAAAAAAAATTATCCTTTCGGACTTTGTAATAGCTAGCTCGGTGTAGTAACGCTGAGTGCTCTCACCCTTGGTGCTTCATTCCAATGGTAGCAGGAACCAACCACTCGCTCGCTCTTTGGCTGCTCACGTGGAATTTTTTTCAGTCTCGCGTAGCCAGTCTCTTTAGCAAACGTCCCCCGGGGCTGTAGGGGTCTGGCTAGGGAGGCTAATATTTTTGTGAGTGCTAATTCGAAGAAGTGTGTAGTATTTGAGGTGCCGCCAAAAAATTGGAATTAATAAAGTTTCAACATCCAGATTTTAGGGGGCTGCATTTGTGGGAAATTCCCTAAATGACAATTTTCTTCCTCATTCTGTAGTTCCTTTTGGCAATACAGCTATATATGAATAAAATAACTCAAGCTGTGTAAATTAGTTGACTTTATAGACCAGTAGATGCTATGGCCACCATCTTGATATTTATTATGGATTTGGAAGTATATTAGTTATACTATTTTTAATCTATACTTTATAATAATATGTGGCATTCATACATTGGAAATACTCCCATTTACCTTCTCGGAAGTTAAACAGGTAAATATGTATGTGCAGGGATGGTGATTGTCTGACTGGTTTTGCAGCTGTCATTTTTAAAGGGTACAAAAAACAACTAAGGAAATATCTTTAAATCACTCTCACATTCCAACACAGATGTTATCCTAATTATCTTAGTATAAGCATGCCTACCAGTACTGCAAGTGGACAATGATGATTTATAGTTAAATAAAAAATAAATATTGTTAGAATATTTCAATTTAAGATGCATTCCAGCTTCAGAATTATGTGTAATCAAATCCTTCAAGAATTTTATCAGAAGTTGCAGTTGTGATTGTTAAGGACATCCCTGCAACTGGAATTAAGGTTATCACCAGCTTTCTATTAATATCAAACTAGAATCAAAAGTGAAGCATTAATTCAGTGCAATAATGAGCTTCTTCACAAGAATCTGTAAAGCAATCATATTGGTTGAAATTATGTCAATTGTCAAATTAGCCAGAAAAATTACATTAAATAATGTGATATAGCAAGCATGAATATTTCAATGCAAGAAATTAAATGGATGATTTTCACAAAGTTTAGTGAAGCTACTTGATGGATAAAGTACAAGGTATATCACCTTTTGGGTGAAGAGACATCCGTTGTATAGTTTCAACCTTAAAGTCATCAGAAAACTTGATTGTAAATGCCTGAAAAATTCTTGCCAGTATTATTTTAAGTTCCATCTACCATAACATAACAAATATAAATCATGTATCAAGTAAAGGTCTTAATTTCTTCAATAAAAAAATTCTATAAGGAAAAATTGTAGCAGCTGCTACTGAAATGAACACAAGCTATTAAATTTTCACATTATTATAATGAAACAACATAAACCCCAAAATACTTAACCTTACCACATTGTATTAATGTGCATAGACTTGAAACACAATTGACCTAAAGATATTAATTCTTGAATCATGTCAACATCGCAACCAATTCATACTTCATCAAAGTGGTTTCATGCACTCTAATCTGTGGAGTTAGACATACCATAGCCAATTCCTTTCCAATGCAAGCTCTATGTCCAAGTCCAAAGGGGAAATAAACGTAGGAATTGGGTCTAGTAAAGGAAATACAGTGGGTCATCAAAACTTGAGAGCTTAATAAAGAATTGTACTTCCATACTATATGCATAGATTAGCTTAGTAGTAAGATTATTATATACAAAGAAATCTTGAATTACTCTACCATAGATAGTTTTAAGTTTTCTCTAAATACTTTTCTTTTTTTACAAGTAATTATATTATACTTTGGAATACTGATCACTATTTGTTTTGGTAAATTAATATAACTAGCTAACTAATCCCTTAGATGAAAAATATTACATTTGTAAAGGAATTCTCATAAACCATTACAATAAAGTTGACCAAAATTACATATCGATAATAAAAATAGAACAAAACTAAAGAACAATAACACTTTGTGCCTCAATAATATGCAAAATATGTGACCTTGTTTACCACATTTTGAACTCTATCAAAAGGTCCGGCATAAAAAGGAGAATCTCAGCATGCCCTTTGACCTCAAATTCCATATGCAGCCATGCAAAAAGAACCCTTGTGAAATAGCTCACTGTTCTTTCTATTTGATTACATACCGGGGCATAGGCAAGGGGGGTTCACGTGAAACCTCCCCTTTTAAATTAATGATATTGTTCGTGCATCAATCTTTCTAAAAACTGAATATAATGCTCAGCAGCTATATATAGTCAGTTAAGCGAATAACATTGTAGAAAAATCAAATCTAGCTCCTATCACTGCCGTGTGTATGTGTGCCACAGTACTTGTTGATTGAAGTTGCATTGCAATATTTTATAGCATAACTTCAATATGGTATGCTATAAATCCTGTGCAGTTGAATCTATCTGAGTCAATGGCTAACAGTACTCTCATTCTTTCTCTTTTTTTAGCCGACCATTTCCTTACGGGTTTCTTTGTTTGGTTATCTTGTCTTTTTCCCTTCTGTTGAGAAAGTGCTCACGACTTATTTCTTACTTATATGACATAGTTTCCAAATAAATGTTGTGCACTATGCTGCTGTAATGTATACTAAAATGGTCTCCAGGAAGTTGTGGACAAAAACTGGCTACCGCCATTTTCCACCTATTACCAAAATAAGTTCCCATCCATGTCCTTTTTTTATGTAAACTCCTAATTCAAAGCATTTGGTAGAGAAAATCAGTTGCTAAAAAAAGTAACTCTATCTTTAATTATTTATATTATAATGAAGTGAAAATAACAGCAATATTATATTGTAAGGTTTTTATGAAATGGTATGCACAATCTATTTCCTCAAATTTTTAACTCTATTTACTGTTAAATTCACTCCACGACTCAAACCTTGTCACCACAATATTTAACTTACTTCTCATTATCCAAATGAAATCTGTCAGGATTAAAGATATGAGGATCATTGAAATGCTCTGTTTGCCGGCACATATTAGCGTTCATCATCTATGATCATAATATTCAATCTATAACTTGCCTCTTAGCAAAGCCTCAAGCTGTCCTAAAGTCATTCAAGGGTAGAAAACAATTACTTAACTCATTTAACAATGTAATTAGATCATGATATAAAATTTATTTCAATCGATTGATTTGATCAACTTACGAATATAGAGTGGTTCTATATTGTTTGAAAATATTGTAATCAGGGCATTGTGATAAATATTGGCTTTTTTTGTTGTGGTATCATCAATAGCCATTCATTTCTAGTCCATTATTTAGTTCTTGTAATAGCTATATATCTGATTATGTATGTAGTAAGGTAAATGCATCTCATAACTCAATACAGATTTTGTTGATTTACATTCTGTAAATACAAATTTATTAGGCCAACTTGAATTTTCGCTAATAAAACCCAAGCTTTGTAAAAATTAAAGCTTACATACAAATGATCTAAGAGTGCTTGAATGACTATGAAGATAATAAACTTACAAAGATATCTGTTTTTGCAGGAACATTGAGAGAATTGAGCTCAAGAGGTGAAGACAATTCTTTGGCTAACCCAAATACTGGTGGATGAAAACGTATACTCTCTTTAACAATCTACAAAGACATAGTCAGGATCTTGGCCATTACATTAATAGTAGCACTATGAATTTATACTTGGGAAAATATTTCTCTTCCAGTTAGCATGGTTTGTTGGCTGTGGGGAAGAGAATATCCATGCTCTGAACCAAGTTTATTATGATGTACGGCAGGGTATTACTACAGGCGATTATGTTGACAGGACAACTATATTCTAATTTATTCTTTTCGTAAACAAAATACGTGTCCAAATCACTTCATATATTATACAAATTTCATAAATTTTGACCTAAATATATTTGGGCCCCACACCCTGTCATTGGTTCTGGATCCTCCCCTGACTGCATACTGTAACATTTTTCTTACTTGTGTTACAACAGGTGAGAGTTTAATCAATATTGTAGTTACTGTAATTATAAAGCAACACAAACAAGTCTTACTTGTTCTATGTAATTGAGTTTGCTCAATTCCGTCTCAGTAATTTCATTTTTTCCTCCCAAAACTTCTTTGATTTCTCGTTTAGCACTACACAAGTAGAATAATAAAAGTTTAATACTCAATGTGTAATTAGACATATTACCTTTCTAACACATTGGGATGTTGAGCAGTCAGAATAAGAGAGAATAAAGCTGCATTGGCTGTGGAATCTTGTCCTAGATTACAATAATCAATATGACTAGAAATATTTTTATGGCGAAATATTTATCAATAATCGGTTAATTACAATATGCCATTATTGTTACGGTTACATGTTTTCCTGTTTCTAAGTCACACATAGGCAATCTGAACTTAAAGATAGGGATGTAGTCCCATGTGGGCATGTCAACATGTATGAGGTAGGAAAAAGTATATAGCAATTTGACTAAGATTAACTCTCGTGAGTTAATCTATAGATGTACACAGTGAGAGAAATGAAGTGAAGGGGTAGCCCTTTACTTTTGGCATAAGTGAATATTATAGAATAACCAAAGTAGCTTAAAATTGTCTGTTTGCTGCTGCAATTAAAGTGTCAATCAAAAAATACTTTTAATGTAAGAAACCAAAACTTTTAACTGATTCTTTATCTACCATGTCATTTCTAAATATAGATGCTGTCATATATTTATTACAACCTTTCTCAATTAAAAAGATTAAAGGAAAAGCAATTACAGGTAACTTGTGAAAAATCTCTACTGCCGCTGAGAAATTAAACTCAGGACCCCTTGTTTTGGTCACTTCTGCTGTAGCCACAGAGCTATGACAACCCATGAGAGCTTAGACCTTCATATTTTACCTGTATATAGAGCACTGGTTGCTAAAGCCAGTAGTTAACCTTTGTTTTTCCTTCTTAGACTCCTTTAATTGAGAAAATTCATTTTCAAAATAATGAAGGGTCAGAACTTTGAAAATTGTAAGAAATATTTAATATAGATAATGCATACGTAATAAATATTGCATAGTTCATACATATTATATTGAAGAACATTTTTAATTATAAGTTTTGAAAACATAATATGTAGAGTTAGCTAAATGTACTGATGTCAGAGAATTATTCCACTGCATTTTTTAACACCAATTTTCTAGCTACATTTAGTTTAGAATGTTGTAGTGATCCTTGTACACAAATAGTTTTTACTTTTAACTCATGTTCAAATCTTGTGTTACTTGCTGGAAGTACAATTTTAATTAAATATGGCACGTGGGCATGCAAGACCATATTCATTCCCTTCCTGCCAGAGGTCTTATCTACACCCACCATCTCACTCTATTTAATGTCACTTACCAGCCATAAAAAAAGTCGCAAAATCATCCACAACTTCTTCCACACTTAATTTGTCACTTGTATCTAAAATTAAATGTATTTTCATTACAACGATAGATCTTTTTGATATATTGTTAATGAACTTCTTTAGACGTAGTACAATAGTTGTTGTTTTGAAAGTCGGTAAATTAACAAAACATTTTGCATTTAAACTTTGTTTCACAACAGATGAAGCATCGTCTATAAAGATAAATCTTACTTATATATTCTTACTTGACAAAACAGCAGTGAATATATCAAGTGGAAATTCTTTCTTTTTCATCAATTCTATTCTTTCCAAAATAGTCTCTCTGCCGATCTTTCTTAAGGCTCGAACACACTTTTTGAATTCTTTTACTTTTTTGTGATTCCAAAACTATAATAATACAATTATTTCATCATGTATGTGCTGCTACATTATAATAATAATAATACCCACCTGATCAATGAATGTGCTGGCTGAACACATGGAAAAATGTATGCCAGCATGAACCGTATTCACAATGTAACTAAAAACATTTTCATAACTGGGCGGCAGCTTCAGTCCTAATGAGGCTGCACTCCAGGAGTTAGGAATGTCTGTACTAAAACCAACCTGCATTGGGAGCAAAAGTGAGTGTTACTTCATAGTAAAATGAGGAGTTTCAAACAGAAGAGAACATACATTGCTTATTAGATCAGTAATCAATGGTCTGATGTACTTCTTCAAGGATACAACAGATTTTCCGTCTGCCATTGGCCTCAGTTTATCTACTGTTCTCATAGTTATTTTGTCCATAGTCCCAATTAGTGTTTTCAGGTGTCTACAATATTGAAATTTGAAACATATACATGTTCATAGTTTATAGCATGTTAAAATGGCATTGTAACAAGTATACAATCTCCAATTACCTTATGGCCTGTTGAAGTTTTAAAATATAACTAACTTAACCTGACGTTTGTACGAGTAATAGCATGGGTAACTGTGCTATTTGGGATTAATAGTAGTCACGTGAACCAGACCCTTTTCCTCTGTGTGGTGAAGGAACGGCTCTGGTCAATTGAACACCAATTTTCCCCATACATTTGAGAATGGGCAATATCCACGCGGTACTATTAAAGTATGTATAGTAAAACATATGTTTTATCTATATCTTATTAGATCATAAATTCACCAAATATTCTCCAAGTATATACTGAAGAATTTTGTAAATGCATTGATTGAGGTGTAGAAACTGCTAGTTTATGTAAGGAACAAGTTTAAGCCAATATTTATAAAGAGAGGACACGAAGCTCCCAACATTATTAACTTGTTTTAAAATATTTCCTACTTGCAGAGACTGGCTTGCTTATAAGAACATGCGACTAAGTATTTGCTTGAGTATTGCAACTGTCAAAATTAATTTGTGTCAGGCCTTGGATATGGGAAATGATCACTGAAAACAGTGAATATAAGCTGTTCTAGTAACACTGTAGATTGCTTATGGCACTCACTGGTATGCTATAAGGTAGAATAAGCTAGGTTATTCCTAGTTTATAACAGTGAAGGTAGGTAATAGCTAACATGTATATTATATCATAGCTATAATATATTTTTTTAAAGCATAGCTTGTAGTATACCAATAAGCTACTGCTATATAAGCTGGCTTATACGGAACATTTTCACAACAATGAACACTTCAAATATCTCTTCTACTAAAAGATGCATGTTCATCAATAGAATCATTAATATAACAATTATCAAGTATTGATCCTTTGTAAAAACTAGAATGAACGAACTCTTCTCAATCAAAGGGGTCTATAGAGACGAGAAAGGTTCATTCTAGTCTTAATGAAGAGTTGGATCTTGATAATTGCAATAATAAGCCTCTTCAATTATCTAATTAGGGATCCTCTCTGGAGGGGGAGGTGCTTCTGGTCAAAACCAAAATGGTGTTCTGACGGCATATAATTTGTAGTCTGGCTTATACAGAACATTTTCACAACAATGAAAACTTCAAATATCTCTTCTACTAAAAGTTTCATGTTCATCAATAGAATCATCAATATAACAATTATCAAGTTTTGACCCTTAGTAAAAACTAGAATGAACGAACTCTTCTCAATCAAAGGGATTTATAGAGATGAAAAAGGTTCATTCTAGTCATAATGAAGAGTTGGATCTTGATAATTGCAATAATAAGCCTCTTCAATTATCTAATGAGGGATCCTCTCTAGAGGGGGAGGTGCTTCTGGTCAAAACCAAAATGGTGTTCTGACGGCATATAATTTGTAGTCTGTTGAGTAAGAGACTGCAGCAAAATAGTACTACTCAACGGTATAAATCTAAAATGTGGAACTCGAAAAATCATGGGTGAAATGTGGAACTTGAAAATTGTGGGTAGTAAAAGTTCAGTGGCTAGAACACTGGTGGCTAAAGCCAGAGGTCCTTGGTTCGATTCCCCCATGTCTAGTGAGATTTTTTTCCTTAAACCCCTTTGATTGTAAATGGTTCATTCTATATGATTATCACTGAAAATGTTTTAGATTAACTCATAAACCAGTGCTATGGAGTACATCATATGGACATCAAAAGAGTGGAGTATTTTCATTGGCTAGTGATGAGGGTATATAACTTACGTTTTATTAAATGCAGGATCATACATTTGTCGTCTTGGTTTCCAGTCATTATATTTGGCAAAAGTGAAAAGACTATAATCCATAAATCTAAAGATTGGATGATTAGATTTATAAATACAAACATTATTTCGTTGTTTTTTTTAATACAGTCTTATTTTATTTTTATTTTTGCTGAAGTAAATTCCATTTAATTTGCTACGCTATTTCGATGACTTGATTACTATGGCAATATAATTCTGCACTATGATAAGTAAAGCATCAACCCTTACCTTTCTCCAAAAAGGGCCACAAATGGCTTCACAATTATACTGGCTCTGTCATTCTTTATACTCCTTGTGACTTGCTATACATTACAGAAAACGGTTTCGTTCGTAAAAATTTAGGTCACACTATTCACCAAAAAGTACAGATGAACTATAATTCATACATTTTTCAAATATAGCTGGTTAATCTTAGCACTATATTATATATATGATTAAGGCAAATTAATGAAGCCCAGATAGCAAACTGTCATGGATAGAACAATTAAAAGAATGAAGACAAAAAAATTTGAGTAATTCGTACATTACAATAATAGGAAATTTTTTTCTTTTTAACAGCCAATATTTTAATTATAACTTAATTAATATATTGGCTGTTAAAAAGAGAAAATTTTTCTACTATTATAATTATTTCAGCCGAGAATGACTGAATAATTCGTACATTTTTATCACTAAAGCTATTATAGCTGTAGAGTGATCTGCTGATTATAGTAACATGATGAAGAGTTGAATAGTAATGGTAACAACAACAAGAACAACAACAACAAGAACAACAACATTTTTTGTTATTATTTTTTGAAGTTGTAAAAAAAACAAAAAAAACAATGATGTGTATATTTACTTATAATCAGTTGACATCATTTGGACAATATGGCTCTTGTTACCATTCCTATTCAACTCTCTTGATCATGTTATAGATTATTAGACAACTAATGGGTGAGCAAGTACACGATTGAGCTATTTTAAAAGAGAATCAAATAGCTCTGGTTTTAGTAACAAAATGATAACATTCATACAGTGACCTGCAATCACATCCTATGTGATTTATGTATACTATTTATTCTAAGTAAGACTAGGATTTGCAAACCTTGTTCACTTCTGGATCCAAACTTATTGCCAGTGGTGAATGTAGAAAGAAAACCACAAAAGTCTTTGCATCCGTTTGATCAGACCTATGGATGAATGGCAATGACAAAATACTTCTTATTCTACAGCTACTTATATTAGATTGCAATCATACCAATATTTAACAAGGACCTCAAATGGTACATCAACTTCATTGAAATCTTTCTGTAGTTTCCAGAGGTCTACCAGATGTCCAAAATAAAAACTGAATCACAAACAAAGTTACAAAAATTAACATTAATAAGAAATAAGCAAAATTAGTGAGTGATTCAAAGAGAAAGACTTAGAGTGAGGGAGGGAGGGAAGAGAGAGAGGGGATAAAGTAATTTTGTGATTTAGCATTATGTATAACAACTAAAGAAGTTACACTCAATAATAACTGGCATTTTGGGAGAATGTTCTGTCGAGCAGAGGGTGGGCACACAGGTTTTGCTTGGTAGTCTGCATCTGTAAAACTGCAAATACTTAGTCTGCTAGACAAGTTTATCATGTTTTGCATCAGTGAAGATATCCCGTAGCTAGTTATTCTTAAACAGACTACACACAAAATTGACTATTTTGTTTGTTATCTACCTTGTTTTCAAGCTCATGAAAGTACCAGTGAAATGCACCAGAATCAATTTGGTAAAGCCTACAACTCCAAATTTTATTCTTTTTATTAGTATAAAAAAACTCAGATTTTTTTGGTTAGCGCCATAAGGTCCCTTTTCCAAGACCCACTCACACACACACATAATAATATATATAATATAATAACTATTACTTGAGTCAGGGTGTGATATGGTGAAATATTTAGCAGCTGCTCTAACCTGGGTTGAGTAGCTAAACTAGAGGAAGGTAGCTGTAAAACCCAAGAAAAGTGGCATATTTGGCTGGTTGCTATAACTACAAGAATACTGAGCTGGAGCAATACCACTTGAAATAATAACCTTGAAATATCATGAGTGAACTCACTGGTCATTTACCTAAAGATAACATTATGACATCTCTAGGGCTGAATAAATATATATTCCACCTTGATATCTTCACAATAGTATTTTTTGGTATCTGCCAGTGAAATAGCTCACACAATATTTGATATTTCAGTATTGCTGTATTGAGTTAGCTCATTACCCTAGTTGTTATAGCAATTACTAAGCTTACCAGTTATCCTGGCTTTTACAGACCCAACTGGATTAGAGAAGCTGCTAAAATATCAGCAGAGGGTATGGATAGTACTACAGTTAACTTTACACAAATATTTACCAGTCCTAGTACAAGTGAATTATATATATAAATAAGAGGCGGATCTAGGATTTTTTATTGTGGGCTATTTTCAAGAAATGATGACATAGCGAGAGCTACTTATTATATTATTTTACAAGATAATTGTAATTCATTCACACAATAACTATAATTATGATCTAACTGTCTAGAACTGACATAATGAACAGCTAAAATCAGGGAGGATAAAAATAAAAACTAAGAACAAAGTAAGTATACAAAGATATTTTTGTAAAAATGAGTGAATAGGTAAGTTAATCATGGAACAAAATGCAAACTGATTTCATGAGAAAAAATGTTAACTACAAAGACATTGTAACTAGCTATAATTCAATCATTAAGAAAAAATTGAATAACCACTAAATACAATATTATTCTGTCTGGAATTAGTATTATACTTGCTCAGCTTAGGCATACTAAGAGCTTAGTCTGCTATAATATAAACAGACGACGAATAGCAAAAATAGTGACACAGCATGCCCGTAAGTAGGGGTGCGCTCATTACACGATCGCAATTATTGGAGGTGGAATAACAACTAGGGACAGGAAGTTATCGGTATTATACTTTTACCAGCAAGAAATGGACTAGCTTAAAAATAAGGGCTCTTTCTGATAAAAGGGGGGCTCGAATGACACCACAATGACCAGTCGAGCCCTCACTAAATCCGCCCCTGTATATATATATATATATATATATATAACTTCAAGGATGAACAATAGGGCAGCACCAAGACCTTCAAGGAAGATGGACACAGTCCGATAAAGGACTAAGGAAAGCTGGAGCCTATGAAGAAACTATTTCGAACTACAAGACCAACTTAACTAAGCTCCAGCAATAGATACTGCATTGATGCACACCCAAGTAACGCCTCCTTCCTTTACTCGGTCGTGTCAAGTCAACATAATTGGACGAAGTCAAAGTAACTCGTCCCCCCCCCTAGCTATCCTAACCCCTCCATTGGGCAAAAAGAAAAATTTCCCATGGTAGCCCATCTATTATTTTCACCAACTTTTTGGTACTGGATAGGGCTAAATGCCGTTCATGTTAAAACATTTAGTCCTATCCTAAACAGAAAAGGTGTGAAGATATATAATTTCCTAAATATGTGAAGATAGGAAATTTTTGTCCTGTGCTCCCTCCCCCCACCCCACCCCCCATCCCTTCCCCACTAAAATTTATATTCTTATGCCAGTTATAATTACTCCATAAAGCATGGAATTCAGAAATTGAAGCAGATATTTGGCAAAGTATTATGATATTCCAGCTTAATATTTTAATTACAGGTCATAGAGTATGCATGGAATACTCATATACCTTTTGTAAAATTGACTAAAAATACTCGTACTGTATTTAAGAACTTCCCATTTTTACCAAAACTTCTAAGTACTTTGAAGTACTTGAAAGTACTTGGAACTGCTGCTACAACAATGTGATCAGCTTCTTTCCAGCTTTAAGATATCAGGTGGCCTACACTTATGTTCTGAAATACATACAACGGGGGAAACTTTTTTCTTGTTCGACCAAAAGAATCACTTGACTTCTTTTGAAAGTACTTCCCCCCTGACATCACTCCAAAAGGCAACTGAAATGAAGACTGTGTTTAACCCAAGTTTCACAATGTACTCGTACTTATTCAAATACCCATTGTGAACCTGAGGTATTTGTACTCATCCCCACTCATTACAAATTACATGTACTCATAATGTACAGACATACTTCACAAAGTAATTTGTCCCATCTAAATTAGTCTCAACAACAAAGCAATCATTATTGAAGAAGACAGAATGCTGAAGGTTTTTTTATTCCCACAGCCACCAAAGGGGTTGGTCAGAGAGTGGAACTGCACTCTCTCATAATTATGCATTATTATGTAACATACCTCTTCATCTTTGGTGAGGGAATATGGGAATATTTCCAGTGCACATATACTAAATACAATGTATAAATTAGAAAACAAGCACAGAAGAAGCATCCCAGTCCAATTCCGCAATAACCAATCGTACTCCAATACTCCACCATGATAATGATCTTGACAACCAGAGTTATCTCCACCAAGTACTTGTGACTTACTTTTCAATTAAATATTTAGACAGCAGTCTGTTATATACTCAGCCCAATTTAATTTTAAGTCACTAGTTGAAACAATTGTGACCATTTTGCTTGACTGGTAGGTAGCTAGCGTATAACTCTTAAGGAACCATTGCAACAATTATCAGGAACCCAGGTTAAGTGAGGTGGATCATAAAAAGGATTTACTTTGGCTAATGGATGTGTTTGCTGGGAGGTCGATCCCGTCCCATACTCCACTAAGCAAAATTCTTTGATTTAGCGATCTTTACCCTATTATTCAAAGAAATTTAATTGTTTTACCGCTTTGACTTTTTTTTTTTGTGGGTGCAGCTATAACTTACAAACCTACCTGAGTTCATTAACCCTAAGCTATGTGCAGAGGGTTAGGTAATCATCCTTTCCGTCTGTCTGTTGTCTGTCTGTCAGGCTCTGATTTTGGAGATTACTGACAATGATCTGCTGATTTAAGTATCAACATACTCAAAGATTTAGGACCTTTCATTGTCCTACTTTTTTTTAATTTTGGGCTGATTTTTGAGAAAAGCAAGTTGTCTGCTCCGTGTAAGTTCAAACTTTTGTAGTAAAGCCCCCTATCGTCACGCTGCAATCACGTGAGCAAATAATTTCTTATTCTGCCCGCTATACTTCTTGCTTTACGCTGAAAAGTACACCAGTGCTAGATTTCAGGCGTTTTACGTTGATACTATATACCGGTGAGAGTCTCCTGCATGTTTAGTTACTTCTTTTAGACAGCGATTAGCTACATCTACCGTTTTCATTGCTTGAGCTGTAATGATACCTGTAGGAATAGCCAAATACATTGATTTTTCGGTCCGAGAATTGATTTTGTTATAGCTAGCTTGAATAGTAGTGTGGAGGGTTCACACCATTGGTGCTTAATTTTTTATTTGAAAATTAGCGGTAGAGATAAGTTTAGGTGTTATTTTCATGGTTGCACCCTGTATGCAACATTGTTGTTCCTTACCTGAAAATCCATGGCCCAATAGGCTAGCACGAAGGTAAGTCTTGTGTTGGTATATTCAGTAAACATGTATGTGTGAAAGTGTTGTGCGTTACAGCTAGCTATTGCTTAGTTTAAAAAAAAAGCACAACGTAAATGTTATAATAGCAAATAAATATATTAGCTGCCTTTACACAACTTTTTTGACTACTACGGAAGTAAGCATGTCTTATCAGGTTAGGCTTAAATGTTTGTGGTAACTCCTCAGAAAAGCCTGTAGTTTTTGTTTTGTTTTGTATATAAGTCAAAAAGTTCAGGCGAGTGATTCCTACGTCATTGAAGTCCCTTTACCATATGTAATTATTGCAGTGCGCGGATGACGTCATGTGCAACCGCTCTATTAATTGCTCGCCTTTTTGCCTATTCTTACACGGGTTTATTTTTTATCGTATCTGAGAGCTTGTTCAAGAGTTACTGGTGATTGAGATTATTAGAATGGCAGATGTTTGATACTACAAAAGTTACCATTAATCAGGTAAGAGAGTGATTTTGTATTTGTTTGCTGAAATAAAAGGTCATAACTGCTATTATAGTATTTGCATGAACTAAGCTAAAACATAGTAACAATACTTAGTTTTATGTTACCTAACTATCAGACTCGCTCGCCATTTGTGCTCAAGCACACCACTAGTGTAGTAACAATACTGTAGTTTCAACTAGGCAGGATCGCTCCATATTTGAGCTCAAAAATGCCACTAGTTGGCGAGCGAGCAGAGCGAGACTGTATTAGGGGTGCATAATGCATAATCGGGTACATGTTATTCAGCGAAGCGAGCGAAGCGAGCGGAGCTGACTCTCTAATGAGTTCGCGATATATGTGACAGTCTATGGGAAAAGGGGGCACTTCACTCAAACAAAAAAAATTGAGTTTTTTATGCTAATAAAAAGCTAAAATTTATCTCAACTTAGTGCTAAAATACTGGAGGGTAAAACCTTCCCCGTGCAGAGAAACTGGCAGTTGAACTGGGCTGTATTCAGCAAAGCAATTAAACTAGAAATCGAGAAAACATAAATTGAATTTCCACTTTCGGTATAATTAATGTTTCCGTATACTTAACGGCGTACTCCGCATACGCAATTAAATCGTACAGCCGCTTTTTAACGGCGACTAAGAAGTTTGCGTAGAGTTCTTTTTAGCTTTCAGAGCGTCTCACAGCCTGTCTTGTCGGAATCCTTGGCTACTCTACTCCATGTAGTGGTAAACTTTCAACCAGAGGTAAGCTGTAGATTGCTTGCACTATTCTCAAAGCTATGCAGTTTTTTTAGCGGCTTGTTTGAAACTCCGCCCATTCCCCGTTTATTGTACTTCGAGAACGAGAGAGAATAAAAAGTAGCTTGTCTTTCCACGGCACGCTTGGGGTCTTTTAAGTTGTTCCGGCATTTGAAATTTGGCATAGACTTAGAGTAAGGGTCACTAAGACTAATTCTGCAAAAAACAAAAATAGGAGAAAGAAAGAATTTTTCCTATGACTTACTTTTGGAGCCTATATCTCAATTTCAATTTTTAAGTGAAGTGCACCCTTTTCCCATAGACTGTCACATATATATATATATATATTTAGGTCTAGAAATTGTTTTGTTCTTGCGTGGGCGTACGTGTGTACCCTTCTCCTACGCGCTTGAGCGGGCCGGGTAACCTTCTTAGCAACATTTTGTTTTGTTTACCCGCCGTACGAAGTAGCGATGCCCAGTAGACAAAACGTTAGAAACGCTCGGTCAAGAGCTTTGTGGGCGTTAGAAACTCCTGAAGAAAAATTAGTAAGGAGAGCGATGAAAAAGACAGGGCAAGGAGGAGGAGAGCTAAAACGAAACAGAAACAGGTAGCAAAGTAAAGAATCTGACAGTATTTTGTAGCCACACCAAGCATGCATGGAATAGCTGCAATTACAGGGAACATGCATCGCTCGCTTCGCTATTTTGTGCTATTAGAGCACATCACTAGTTATGTATATCATGTATGTATGGATGGTTCGTATGCCCTTTAAACGCGCGCGCGGGTGCCGTTTCCCCCCCCTTCTCCCAAAAACACGGTTTTTTAAGCTTGACCCCACTTTCTTCTGACACTACAGCTTTAAGAAAGTCTTACTTGAAACTTGGGCTCCAAATTGTGAGATAATTCCTTCAAACGCTTTTTTTTTTTCAAGTCCCAAAAAGTTACTACGAACGTTACTATGGCAGTGAAATCTTTTACCAAACATTATTTGAAAAACTTCGTCGTTTATTGGGGCTGCTAAATGCGGCTTGTTGGTGGTCAAGTGCCACTGGTAGCCAGAGCGGCTAAAAATTAAAACCAAGGGAGCCACCATTTCTTGGGAGAAGCTGAGGTAAGTACGTAGTTCCATATTTGTTAGCTAAAATTACAAAATTAACTCTGGCTATGTTTTTTTTTATTTGGTAGAGCTGCCAGTTTGTTCACCAGTTACTGGTAATTGAGGTAGTCAGAATGGCATAAATTGGATACTATAACAGAAGTTATCACTATTCCTGAAATTTCGTAAGAGAGTAGTGATGAAAGCATGATAAATACTAACAACAATCATACCCATTAGCTAATTATACCTTTTCAAGAGATAATCTTTATGCTTGACAGAATCTTACAGAGCATTCTCCAAAACAAGGGAGGCAGAACCAGGTGACACCAGTGGTAATTAGTTTTATGTAACCTAACTAGGAAGGCTCGCTCAACATTTGCTTGTGTTGCTTGAAAGTATTGTGAGTTACAACTACTACTTAGTTAAAGAATATCACAAAGAAAACATTTAAATAGTCTGACTTGTTGTTATTTTTGTTGCTTTATTATTTTTTCAATTAAAACAGTTGTGGGAGTGGTACTATGGCAATGAATGCCCTTTATTGGCGAGCGAGCAAAGCGAGCTAGACACTCTCAGGGTTAACACAGTTGATGAGCGGGCGTAACTCAGATCACCTTGTTAATTGGCAGATTTTAGCAGTAACGGAGTAATAAGAGGAATTGACGAAGGAACACCCTAGTTATAGTGTCACGGGAACACCAAATAACTAGCTAGTCTAGCCTAGCTAACTATAAGAATTCTGAGCAGTTAAACAGTTATGAACAGTTTTCTTGTAACTACTAGAACAACATGATAAACGGGTAACTAAATAGATGAAAATAAACAAAATTAAGTGAACGTGCGTGCGTCATTCGTAAATAAGTTCGTTGCTTCAGGGGTCTGAGCCTTGTTCAGCACTGGCCTGGACAATTGAAAATCGGGGATATTTTTCTGTATTATTTGGACGTACGTATGTCATTTTGTACTTTAACCCTCGCGTATTTTTGTGTTCACTCCATATTCGACCCCGTCCCAAGCTTCACTAAACAGAATCCTCCGGTTTAGCGACCATTACCCGTATAACCTTAGAAATTGAATTATTTACCGCTTTGAATAGTTTTGCGGGTGCAGTTAAAACTCAAAAACTTGTGGGAGCTCCATTTCTATTCGAGTTAGTGGTGGTGGTAAGTTAATACGCTATTTGTCACAGTTATAAGCCCTACTCAACAGTATTTACTTGAATATTCATTGTCCTATTGACGAACCACGAAGGTAAATCTTGCGTAGGTATGTTCAGTTGTGTGAAAGTATTGTGCGTCACAACTACTACTAAGAATATCAAAAAGAAAATTTTAAATAACGTGACTTGATTTTGTTGCTTCTTTTTTAATTCAAAAGTTGCAGGGAGCAGTTACTTTGGCATTGAATCCCCTTTACCGCGTATGCGTAATTTAACTACTCGACCTAATTTTAGTAGCTTGAATGTTAGTTTTTAAAATCAGTCATTTAACAATAGTATAGTTTAAGGCTTGCTCGCCATTTGTGCTCAAGCACACCACTAGTTTTCAACTATTAACACTCCCAGCGACTAAAAACGGTAGTATGGCTGAGCGCGTTACATTTGCATGGCAAAAAGTCTTCTATGGCTTCTACATCTGCTGCTTTCACGTATCTTGAGGGGTTTTTATCGGACTATTATTACTCGCAGAAGGATGAGGGAAGTAAAAAACGTTATAAACAGAAGCTTTCTTTATTCCAAGGTGGGGATTGTCACGCGAAATTTGGTCCCCCGCCAAATACGTCCGGCCGGACTGAAATTGGCAGCCAAAATAGGTCCGCCCTGCTACTTTCGGTCCGCCCGGGTGCGCTCGAATTAAATAAAAATTTGAATTATAGAGGTTTTGTGGATTCCAATCCTGTGGTTGATATTGACACCGATAAGGACGTACTTTTGTTGTTGTTTTTTTACTGGGTCTTATTGTTAAAATTTTGAGATAACAAAAACTACAGTCAATTGATAGTATAACTAAAACTACTCATAATATTCTATATCTGAATTCTAGCATCATGCCACAGTTCCCACTTCTTGACATTTAGGCACGAAAAAGACTTTATCAAGAGTTAATCACACAATTGATTTTTTTCCTCTGGGGCTAGGTGGGACTAAATTTGGCAAAGTGGACCACATCTGGCAGCCATATTTAGTCCGCCCGGACTGAATTCGGCAGCCAATTGTGGTCCCGGACAGTTTTTAGCAGCCAATTTCAGTCGGGGGAACCGATTTTGGGTAGGACCCGATTTGGCGTTACAGGATCCCTATAATGCTCTTAGAGAGAAAACTTCAAAACCAAAGTGATCCTTTTCCAGATTTCAGGTAAATAGCTCTTTTTAAATAGTAGCATAAGAGTGTTTACTTGTTACTACTGTCTGCAGTTACCCTTACTTGTACCACTATTTGATTTATTCAACAAGCTTTGTCACTTGTGAAGAAGTGAAGAATTACAAGAGCTTAACAGCATACAAGTATTTTATTGATGGCTGGTTACAAGAAACAGAGTGGAAATGTTTGAATGATATTTCCCTTCTTGTTGGTAAAGTAAGACACTCATATTGCAGTAGCAAATTACCACTTCGTCCTGGGGTAGCCATACGATCAAATTGTACTGTCGAATGTGGGCATTGTACTTGCATGGCAGGTTTAGCTGAAACATGTTCACATGTTGCTGCCATTCTCTACTGCCATTAGAATTAGTGGTGATGTATCATGTACATCCAAGCCAAACAAATGGCTTTCACCAATCTTACCAAATGCAAATTTTCATCATTAGCAACTGCTTATGGATATCAGCATGAGCGTGATGCACGAGAAGAATACAAATCTAAAATGATCAGGCAACATGCTGAATTTGAAATATAACCATGTGGGTTTTTTGTGGATTCCAACAACTCCTATATTGGTGCCACTCCCGATGGTTTGATTAAGTGCAAATGTTGTGGCACTGGAGTTCTGGGGATAATCACAAGCTGTGATTGGCCTCTTGTAAAAGCTGGTATATTGAGAGTAGCTCCTCTGAATGTTATACTGTCCTCAACATTAAAACCTCTATCTGCTAAGACTACATCTTGAGGCTGAAGCTTGCACAAATATCCACAGCTTCAGTAATGTATTTATCAGAGACACGGCCACCATATCCTTTTGATACAAAACTAACAAATCCTTGGGGGGGTTACACTGATCAGATATTTGGCTGTGTTATATTTTTTTTAAGTTGACCAAGTTGCTGTGCGACACAAGAGGTCACCTGGCTTCTCTATAAATAACTCAAAGCAATCTATAATTGATGTAACTGACAAACCATAATTAGGCCTAAAACACCACGGCATGGTCTTTTGAATTTCACTTTTGTCAGGCCGAATTATAAGTGGTGACAATGATACATCCAACATCTGAATCCAGTTGATGATAATTCGTGATACTGTCGATTCATGAATACAAAAATGAAATCCCAAATCATAGTTAGCTAAATTTAGTCTCAACGTCATTAAAACAAGCACAAAACATTGAAATTTGGTAAGCTTTATTGAAGTGTCTAATATCTTCTTTTCAATTAAGTTGAAAACAGCTTTGAGCACACCATAGTTAGGCAAGCCAGTATAAAAGGATGTTAGTTTGCCATCTTCTTTGAGAAGCACTTCAGATAGAAAACCTCTGCCTACTAAACAAAGCTCTTTCAACTTCATCAATTCACTAACCCGTTCAGCGTTGTCTATTTCAAGAGCCTTGCACTTCTCCAATGAATACTGACTTGAATCCACTTCTTGTTCTCCACTGACTTCAAGCTCTTGTTCATTTTCTAGAAGCACTTTTTCCCTCTCCTTCACATTTTCTATTCTCTTTCTTTCTTCTTCATCATTTTGTTGTCTTCTTTTCTTAACAGTTCCATATCTCCGTTGAATTTGGGCCCGTTGGGTAGCACTTATAATTGCTTCCAAATATTGAGGGACTATGTGTGATGGGGATTGGGAATCACTACTCTTTTTGCCAAGAGCAAAGTTCAGTAATAAAATGACAGTAATAATTAATATCTTACCTCCAACAAAGTGGACACTGCATATATGTATTAGGTCCAGGTAAGAAACTATTACGTTTGATGGCATTGAGCCAAAGACTTCGTTTTTCACCATACGGTAGAAGTGAATACCCTTTTCTCTTAGCTTCTGTCGCTCTATTAGTACAAAAGGGAGCACAACACGAACTAACCATTTCGATACCAACCAACTCTATGGCTTTCTTGCCATGGGAAGTAAATGTCAAGTGAGCAGTACCGCACTATTATACTAAAACGCAGGTGGAATAGACGAGTAAAGGTGGGGGTTAGTTTTCAAAAGAAAGGCTAAAGTGTGAAATAAAAGACAAAAGTTTCTCAAAGTCGGACAGAAATACAGGAGAGATAGACAAAGGAAAAGGGGGCGCCATGACTCAAAAAGAAGAGCTGGAGATAAGGAGTGGTGGGATAGAAGAAAAGTTCAGATAGTTCAGAAAAAAAAAGAGAGCAGGAGAGGGAAACTTATGTAACCTTAACCAATGGTAGAGAATGATAATTGAGCAGGATAACTTGTGCTACTTCATTCTTACTTTGGTTTATCAGAAGAGATTCAAGAGAGCAATAAATATTATATCCCAGCTGAATGAAGCAATCTTTGATGCAGTTAACAATTTTCATTGTAGTGGAAGTTCAGGTTCAGAAATATTCTTTGAGGTGGCAAATGAATTAATTTTAGTCCAAAAAAAGGTCAAATGAATTATCGTTCCGAACACTGTTCAATGTTTATACTGTCATTGCTATGAACTGACTCTCTGCTGTAGACATGGACTTCTTTTGAAGTGTGCTGCTCTGGTTATCAGCATGCCTTAAATCAACTCTCAAAGCATTACTCCAAGAATACAAACTTAAAAGTCGTCATTACAAAAGAGGTACCCTGAATGTGCGACTTGCATTCAGTGTCTTACATATAGAAGAAGCTTCATTCCATGTTTACAGGAGGATATCATAATTTTCAATCACACTAGCTAGAGAATCAGCTCTTACCGTCCATCATGTTGGACAGAGAATTCTCATGCCAGGAGAGCCAGGAGCCATGTCTTCCTTAATTTTATGAAAAATTATTATCAAAACTTTATTAGCTAGTTTGGTAATTAATTTCATCTGTAATTTAAAGCCTCCTTCATTACCTTAGACTTGTTGAGTGCTGCATCATTAGTAGTTAACTTAAGGGATTGCCCATAACTGTAAGTTTACATTGCCCTGGGCTTAATGATAGTAGAAATACCACTCTTGTGATCACTCATTGCACTTGCACCATTATTAACACTGACCTCTGACTTCATTGATCTTTATATTCAGCATCACAAGAATATCCTTGATCATGTCAACAAAGATTTTGAATCAATTGATGGAACCTCATAAAGATCAAGGAATTCTTCATGAACCTTACACATCTTCAATAATAATGCGGATAACTAAATTAGCCAGCTCTCTGCTACTTACATTCATTCATCAACCATTATTGTTATAAATGAAGAGCAGTGAATTTCAGAAACCATGTATACCTAATTCTAATGAATTTTCCCTAGTGTTTTTTTTCTCGATAAAGTGTCCCTGAGACAATACTTTTAGTATGTGAATACTACAACATCATTGATTTGGAGGCGGAAAAAAGTGGCCAACAAAAGTCTATGAAATAAAAGCCAGTTTCAAAATCATGAATTGAGTAAATTTGAATACCTGGATTGGGTATTTGAGTTATCCATCTATTCAGTCATTAGGTAAAATATGTCTAAGAGTGGATTGGGTAAAGTGGGTTTAACCATGGATTGGATAAAGTGGGTTTAATCATGGATTGGGTAGAGTGAGATTTATCATGAATTGGGTAAAGCACATGTATGTTGAACAGGATATATTCTGAGTGCATATACTGTAAATACGCTAAATAGATTGTATTGGATATATTTTATATTATATAATTGAGTAGCTATAGCATCAGTCAGGTAGACTGGGAATATGATGGATTGAATTAATCATTGGAAACATAGTTGCCAACCAGACCTGTTATACCGAAATTCTCCTAGTTTAGCTATACACTTTTTCCAAACCCCTACTTGTTCTATTGTGGACTATTCACTTTGTAGCTAAGCTTAATGCTCTCAACTACAACACATCATTTTTACTACCTTCTCTCTTGCACTATTAAAATATATTTGTCATGCAATATTTACGTTCTGATTAGTTGGCTTAGTATGGGTCATTATAGTTTAAGTTCGAATTATTAAACCTGTTTATTTGTTTATCAAAAGATTCTGATTTAAGTTGTAAATGTAATGCTTGATACACCCTATACCCTTTACTCATTCTGTGGTATACTTCTTACTTTATCCACAGTAGACCCCTTAACTGAATCCAGTGTCAATTAGTGTTGCATATAATACTTTGTATCTGCGCCGATTCACCGTATTGGTAAGATATCAAAATCACAAATAATGCCGATGCCCATATGGGTGGCTAGACTCTATTATTATTAAATTGATAATGAAATATTTTTAATTATATCAATTAAGAAGAAGTTTTCAATGTGGTTATTATGGTTGTGAAACTGGTTAACATTATAAGTTTCCAGATGAGTTAAACTAGCTACAAAGAAATGTTCAGCCTTGTACTAAGGTAGCTAGTTGTCAAAAAGTTAGACTTGTCATGGTGGTGTAAGGTTCTAGACACTTTAAATCAGTTACCATGAAAGTTGCAGCCTTGTCAAGGTAATAGCCAAAAAAATTACAGTCAGGGTGACTGCCAAAAAGTTACAGACTAGTCAAGGTGGTCAACAATGAGATTTTAGCCAGGTTTGAAGGTTTTGTAAACTGGCTTGTTATGTAGTGTCTGTTCCAGATGTCAACAAAGGAGTTCCAAAAGTTGTTACCACTTGGTAACTAAGTATGAACTAGTAGATAACAAGCTAGTTTGCAATTTGTAAATTAGACTTTTAAGCCCTGTGAACATAATTAGAGGATTTCAATTTAATATACACTCAGCTTCAGAAACATGTACAATGAAATCCTTCAAATATTTTTTCAGAGGTTGCATTATGATTGTTGAGGACGTTGTTCAACAGGAAATTAAGAATATCACAAAACTTTCTATTAATACCAAACTAGAATCAAAAGTTACACATTAAATCAATGCAATTTTGAACTTCTTCACAATAATTTGTAAAGAATTATATTGGATGAAATTATTTCAACTTCAAAAATTGGCCCAAAAATTACATTAAATAATGTGATATAGCAAATAATATTATTTTAATGCAAGAAATTAATGGATGTTTTTTACAAAGTTTAGTGAAGCTAGTTAATTGATAAAGTACAAGGTACTTCACCTTTTGGGTGAAGAGACACTCGTTGTATAATTTCAAGCTTATAGTCGTCTGAAAAATGAATCGTAAATTTCTGAAACATTCTTGCCAATATTATTTTAAGTTCCATCTAGGATAAAATAATAAACATAAATCATGTATCAAGTAGCTGAAGTTCTTAATTACTTAATAAAATAAATTTTATAGGGAAAAAGTGTAGCATCTGTTACTGAAATGAATACAAGCTATTAAATTTTCATGCATAATTAAATTACATAAACCCAAAAATAAACCAGATAGTATTGATGTGCATAGACTTTAAAACAAAACTGACCGAAAGATATTAATTCTTGAATCATGACTACATAGCTTCCAATTCATACATTATCAAAGTGGTTTATATATACACTCCAATCTGTGAAGTTAAACATACCATAGCCATTTCCCTTCCAATGCAAGACCTATGTCCAACTCCAAAGGGGAAATAAACATAGGAATTAGGTCTAGCAAAAAGAATACAGTGGGTCATCAAAAATTGAGAGCTAAATAAAGAAGAATGGTACATCTATACTATAATAATTATATAGACAGGATTAGTAGCAAAATATACAAAGAAATATTAATCTGCTCTACAAGTTCGCTATAAAATACTTTCAGTTGAATCTAGCTGCACAATGGCTAACAGTATACTCTTACTTTCACTCTTTTTTTTAGCCCACCATTTTCCTTACGAGTATCTGTGTCTTGTGTTGCTTTTTTTCCCCTCTGTTAAGAAGGTGTTCATGACTTTATGTGTGCTATGTTACTGTAATATGTTTCAAAATGGGCCCCAGGAAGTTGGTGGCAAAAAATGGCTGCTGCCATTTTCCACTATTCCCAAAATAAGTCCCAGTCTTCATCCTTTTATATGCAAACTCCTTATTTGGAGCAAATCAGTTGCTAAAATAAGTAACACTATCTTTAATTCTTTATAATAATGAAGTGAAAATAACAGCAATAATATTGTAAGGTTTTTTTATGAAATGGTATGCAGAATCAATTTTTTCAAAAATTATTAACTCTGTTTACTATTAAATTTGCTCCATATCTCAAACCTTGTCACCACAATATATAGCTTACTTCTCATTATCCAAATGAAATCTGTCTGGATTAAAGACATGAGGATCGTTGAAGTGCTCTGTTTGCCGGCACATGTTAGCAGTCATCAACTATGATAATAATATTCAACTTGCCTCTTAGCAAAGCCATAAGCTGTCATAAGTCATTCTAGGTTGGAAACTAAATTACTTAACTCATGATAATGTAATTAGATCACGATATAGAAGTTATTTCAATTGATTGATTTGATCTACTTAAGAATATAACTAGTGGTTCTATACCATTTCAAAATATTGTAATCAGGACATAGTGATAAATATTGGCTTTTAATGCTGTGGTGTCATCAATAGCCATTCATTTCTAGTCCATTCTTTAGTAAGGTAAATGGATCTCATAACTCAATGTGAAATTTGTTGATTTAAATTCAAATGTGTAAATACAAATTTATTAGGCCAACCTGGATTTTCTCTAGAAAAACCCTAGCTCTACAAAAATTAAAGCTTACATACAAATGATCTAATAGTGCTTGAATATCTATGAAGGTAATATACTTACAAAGACATCTGTTTTTGCAGGAATATTGAGATAATTTAGCAGATGAGGTGAAGACAATTCTTTGGCTGTCCCAAATACGGGCGGATGTAAACGCATACTCTCTTTAACAATCTACAAAAATGTAGTCAGTCAGGATCTTGGCCATTACATTACGTCTAGGTTTTATGAGAACTATACTTTCCTTTTTCTCTGACATTTAACACTGCACAATGTTAAGTTAGACTTGCTTGTAGGTAAGATAAATTTGCAACACATAATGTATATTATTACATAAATATATGGAGTATAGAAGAAATATTAAATCACAGGGGAGAATCAAGGTGGGGGGAAGGGGGGTGATTGAGGATGCCAGGGTGCCCCCCACTCTGAACTAAGTTAATTATGATGTACAAGGGTACCAATATGGGCAGGCAATAATGCTATATATTTGGGCCCCTTCCCATCATTGGTGCTGGATCCACCCCTCATCACATTGTGACATTTTTCTTATTCATGTTAGCTATAACAAGTGAGATTTTACAATTATATTGCAGTTCCTGTAATTTCAAAATACAGCATAAACATGTCCTACTTGTTCTATGTAATTGAGTTTGTTCAACTCCGTTTCGGTAATGTCACTTTTTCCTCCCAAAACTTCTTCGATTTCTTGTTTAGCTCTAAACAGGTAGAGTAATAAATGTTAAATACTCAACGTGTAAGATATCTTACGCTTCTAATACATTGGGATGTTGAGCAGTCAGAATGAGAGAGAATAAAGCTGCATTGGCTGTGGTATCTTGTGCTAGAGTTAATATAATCAAATAAACAAAGAATCACTAGAAATATTTTTACTGTGAAATAGGTATCAACTACAATATGCCATAATATTATTGCTGTGGTTACTTGTTGTCCAGTTCCTAAATCACACTCAAGAAATCAGAGCTGAAAGTGAGGAGTGTGGTCCCATGTATGGGCATGTCAACATATTTGAGGTAGGTAATATGTATATACAGCCATTTGACTAACATTAACACCAGTGATTAATCTATATAGAAGTAAGACCAGGGGAGGGAGGGGGTGACCCTTTAATTTTGGCATAAGCGAATATTATAGACTAAACTAATGTGGTTAAATTGTGTATTTACAGCAGCAATTAAAGTTTTAATCAAAAAACATTTTTTAAATAAGAATACATGATTCTTTATCTATCATGTCACATCAAAATATAGATGTCATTATAATATATATATATAATATATATATATATATAATATATATATATATATATATATATTATATTACAACCTTTCTCAATCAAAGAGGTTAAAGGAAAAGCAAGAGTAACATGTGAAAGATCTCAATTGTCATTGAGTTATTAAACCTAGAACCCTAGCCATGGAGCTATGGCAACCCATAACTGCCTAAACACCCCCATATTTTGACTGTGTTATACTATAGAGCACTGGTGGCTAAAGCCAGTAGTCCTAGGTTCAATTCCCCATGTAACACCTGAGATTTTCTCACATTTAACCTTAGTTATTCCTTCTTAGACTCCTTTAATTGAGAAATGTATGTTTCATTATAATGAAGGGTCAGAACTTGACAATTGTAAGATATATAAAAATAGATAACACATACATATATATATTATAATATTATTTGCATAGTATATACATACTATATTGAATATAATTATTTTTATAAATCTTGAAAGAATAACACCTTGAACTGAATGTACTGTCAGAGGACTATTCTACTGCATTAGTGAAATCCAATTTTCAGCTACCTCTAGTATAGAATGTTGCAACGATCCTTGTGTACTTTTACCTCCTGTTCAAATCTTGTGATACTTGCTATAGTACGATTATAATTAAATATGGCACATAGACATGCAGGACCATATTTATGCCCACCCTTTATCCCAGAGGACCTGTCACTTACCAGCCACAAAATAAGTCGCAAAATCATCCACAATTTCTTCCACACTTAATTTGCCACTTGTACCTAAAATTCAATTTATTTTCATTACATCGATAATAAACTTCTTTAGACGTAGTACAATAGTTGTTGTTTTGAAAGTCAGTAAATTAACAAACTTTAAACTTTGTTTCACAACAGATGAAGCATCTACAGATGCAAAATGTTTCTTTTTATATTTCCAACATTCAAAACTATGTTTTTTTATTGTACTATTTCTAAAACAAATTGTTAATAATTATTTCAAATAGTATTACATTGTAAACAATGAGTCTTACAACAAAGATAAATCTTACTTTTATATTCTTACTTGACAAAACAGCAGTGAATATATCAAGTGGAAATTCTTTCTTTTTCATCAATTCTATTCTCTCCAAAATAGTCTCTCTGCCGATCTTTCTTAAGGCTCGAACACACTTTTTGAATTCTTTTACTTTTTTGTGATTCCAAAACTATAATAATACAATTATTTCATCATGTATGTGCTGCTACATTATGTTATAGTTATAAACCAAAATTGAGGTTTGTATGCGATTTATAAACTCCGAGACACGAGGGCGCTGCCCGAGTGGCGAGGATTTATAAATCGAAATACAAACCTAATGATTTTGGTTTATAACTATTTTATAGACCAAACATAAACAACGAGCAAAGTATAGCGTTAGCTATCTTAGTAATTGTATTAAAGTACCCAAACTCTTCATTATTCCATTTTGCTTTGATCTGCCTTCCACCATAATTATGGTTGCTAAGAACTATATCAGACTTTTTCCCGCTAATACATTTTCTTACGAGCATACCAGACTGTATCCGATTTATAGTTCTTAACGACAAGCGCGGTCGCTCGGGTAACGGGCTATAAAATAATAATAATACCCACCTTATCAATGAATGTGCTGGCTGAACACGTGGAAAAATGTATGCCAGCATGAACAGTATTCACAATGTAACTAAAAACATTTTCATAACTGGGCGGCAGCTTCAGTCCTAATGAGGCTGCACTCCAGGAGTTAGGAATGTCTGTACTAAAACCAACCTGCATTGGGAGCAAAAGTTAGTGTTACATCATAGTAAAATGATGAATTTCAAACAGAAGAGAACATACATTGCTTATTAGATCAGTAATCAATGGTCTGATGTACTTCTTCAAGGATACAACAGATTTTCCGTCTGCCATTGGCCTCAGTTTATCTACTGTTCTCATAGTTATTTTGTCCATAGTCCCAATTAGTGTTTTCAGGTGTCTACAATATTGAAATTTCAAACATATACATGTTCATAGTTTATAGCATGTTAAAATGGCATTGTAACAAGTATACAATCTCCAATTACCTAATGGCCTGTTGAAGTTTTAAAATATAACTATACTTAACCTGATGTTTGTACGAGTAATAGCATGGGTGACTGTGCTATTTGGGAAACTGCTAGTTTATGTGAGGAACAAGTTTAAGCTAATATTAATAAAGAGAGGACACGAAGCTCCCAACATTATTAACTTGCTTTAAAATATTTCCTACTTGCAGAGACTGGCTTGCTTATAAGAACATGCGACTAACTATTTGCTTGAGTATTGCAACTGTCAGAATTAATTTGTGTCAGGCCTTGGATATGGGAAATGATCGCTGAAAAAAGTGAAAATAAGCTGTTCTAGTAACACTGTAGATTGTTTTGGCACTCCCTGGTATGCTATAAGGTAGAATAAGCTAGGTTATTCTTAGTTTATAACAGTGAAGGTAGGTAATAGCTAACATGTATATATAATAGCTATATTATATTTTTAAAAAGCATAGCTTGTAGTATACCAATAAGCTACTGCTATATAAGCTGGCTTATACAGAACATTTTCACAACAATGAAAACTTCAAATATCTCTTCTACTAAAAGTTTCATGTTCATCAATAGAATCATCAATATAACAATTATCAAGTTTTGACCCTTAGTAAAAACTAGAATGAACGAACTCTTCTCAATCAAAGGGATTTATAGAGATGAAAAAGGTTCATTCTAGTCATAATGAAGAGTTGGATCTTGATAATTGCAATAATAAGCCTCTTCAATTATCTAATGAGGGATCCTCTCTAGAGGGGGAGGTGCTTCTGGTCAAAACCAAAATGGTGTTCTGACGGCATATAATTTGTAGTCTGTTGAGTAAGAGACTGCAGCAAATAGTACTAAACGGTATAAATTTAAAATGTGGAACTCGAAAAATCATGGGTGAAATGTGGAACTTGAAAATTGTGGGTAGTAAAAGTTCAGTGGCTAGAACACTGGTGGCTAAAGCCAGTGGTCCTTGGTTCGATTCCCCCATGACTACTGAGATTTTTTGCCTAAAGCCCCCAGTGATTGTAAATGGTTCATTCTATACGATTATCATTGAAAATGTTTTAGATTGACTCATGAACCAGTGCTATGGAGTACATCATATGGACATCAAAAGAGTGGAGTATTTTCATTGGCTAGTGATGAGGGTATATAACTTACGTTTTTTTAAATGCAGGATCATACATTTGTCGTCTTGGTTTCCAGTCATCATATTTGGCAATAGTGAAAATACTATAATCCATAAATCTAAAGATTAGATGATTAGATTTATTAATACAAACATTTTTTTGTTTTGTTTTTTAATACTGTATTATTATTTTTTTAATTTTTGCTGAAGTAAATTCTATTTAATTTGTTACACTATTTCGATGACTTGATTACTATGGCAATATAATTCTGCACTATGATAAGCAAAGCATCAACCCTTACCTTTCTCCAAAAAGGGCCACAAATGGCTTCACAATTGAACCGGCTCTGTCATTCTTTATACTCCTTGTGACTTGCTATACATTACAGAAAACAGTTTCGTTCGTAAGAATTTAGGTCATACTATTCACCAAAAAGTACAGATGAACTATAATTACTACATTTTTTCAAATATAGCTGGTTAATCTCAGCACAATATTATATATATTATGATTAAGGCAAATTAATGAAGCCCAGATAGCAAACTGTCATGGATGGACCAATTAAAAGAATGAAGACAATTTTTTTGAGTGATTGGTACATTATAATAGTAGGAAATTTTTCTCTTTTTACCCCTAGTCCTAGCCCTAGCCCTAGCCCTATAATATTGGCTGTTAAAAAGAGAAAAATTTCCTATTATTATAATTATTTTAGCCGAGATTGACTGAATTATTCATACATTTTTATCACTAAAGCAATTATAGCTGTAGAATTACAACTTAAAAAATAATAACAACAAAAATGTTGTTGTTCTTGTTGTTGTTGTTGTTGTTACCATTCCTATTCAAGTCTTGATCATGTTATAGATTAGCAGACAACTAATGGGTGAGCAAGTACAAGATTGAGCTAATTTACATGAGAATCTGGTTTTAGTAACAAAATGAAAACATTCATACTGCAATCACATCCTATGTGATTTATGTATGCTATTCTAACTAAGACTAGGATTTGCAAACCTTGTTCACTTCTGGATCCAAGCTTACAGCCATTGGTGAATGTAGAAAGAAAACCACAAAAGTCTTTGCATCCATTTGATCAGACCTATGGATAAATGGCAATGACAAATACTTCTTATTCTATAGCTTATTTTATTAGATTCCAATCATACCAATATTTAACAAGGACCTCAAATGGTACATCAACTTCATTGAAATCTTTCTGTAGTTTCCAGATGTCTACTAGATGTCCAAAATAAAAACTGAATCACAAATAAAGTTACAAAAGTTAACATTAATAAGAAATTAGCAAAATTAGTGAGTGATTCAAAGAGAAAAACTTAGAGTGAGGGAGGGAGGGAAGAGAGAGAGGGGACGAATGATTGAACAAATGAACTAATGAATGAAAAGTGTAAAGTAATTTTGTGATTTAGCATTATGTATAACAACTAAAGAAGTTACACTCAATAATAACTGGCATTTTGGGAGAATGTTCTGTCGAGCAGAGGGTGGGCACACAGGTTTTGCTTGGTAGTCTGCATCTGTAACTGCAAATACTTAGTCTGCTAGACAAGTCTGTCATGTTTGCATCAGTGAAGATATCCCGTAGCTAGTTATTCTTAAGCAGACTATACACAAAATTGACTATTTTGTTTGTTATCTACTTGTTTCCAAATGCACATGAAAGTAACCGTAAAATGCACCAGAATCGATTTGGTAAAGCCTACAACTCCAAATTTTATTCTTTTTATTAGTATAAAAAACTCAGATTTTTTTGGTTAGTGCCATAAGGTCCCTTATCCTAGACTCACTCACACACACACATAATATATATAATAACTATTACTTGAGTCAGGGTGTGATATGGTGAAATATTTCATGAGCAGGCTAATATATTTTCAAGAGCCAGAGGCAAGTGAAAATAAAGCCTACCAGCCATAACACTCTGCCTGAGTGTAATAAGTGATTTATACCATACTAGATATCTTCACTACTGCAGTTAGTACTAGGACTGGTAACTCACAGTTTAAGTTGATTGTAGTGCCTACCCACACCCTCAGCTGATATTATAGTAGCTGCTCTAACCTGGGTTGAGTAGCTATACCATTTGGTAAAGCCTACAACTCCAAATTTTATTCTTTTTATTAGTATAAAAACTCAGATTTTTTTGGTTAGTGCCATAAGGTCCCTTTTCCTAGACTCACTCACACACACACATAATATATATAATAACTGTAGCTGTAAAAACCAGGAAAAGTGGCAAGTTTGGCTGGTTGCTATAACTACAAGGGTACTGAGCTGGAGCAATACCACTTGAAATAATAACCAGGAAATATCATGAGTGAACTCACTGGACATTATACCTAAAGATAACATTATGACATATCTAGGGCTGAATAAATATATATATTCCACCTCGATATCTTCACAATAGTATTTTTAGGTATCTGTCAGTGAAATAGCTCACACAATATTTGATAATTTAGTATTGCTGTATTGAGTTAGCTCGTTACCATAGTTGTTATAGCAATTACTAAGCTTACCAGTTATCCTGGCTTTTACGGACCCAACTGGATTAGAGAAGCTGCTAAAATATCAGCAGAGGGTATGGATAGCACTACAGTAAACTTTACACAGTGATTTACCAGTCCTAATACAAGTGAATTATATATACATATACTAATTCCAGACAGAATAATATTGTATTTAGTGGTTATTCAATTTTTTCTTCATGATTGAATTATAGCTATGCAATTACTTTCAATATTAGCTAGTTACAATGTCCTTGTAGTTAACATTTTTCTCATGAAATCAGTTTTCATTTTGTTCCATGATTAACTTGCCTATTCACTTATTTTTACAAAAATATCTTTGTATACTTGCTTTGTTTATAGCTGTTCATTATGTCAATTCTAGACAGTTAGATCATAATGCTAGTTATTGTGTATATTACAATTATCTTGTAGGAAATATATAACATTTTCCATAAGTAACTCTTGCTATGTCATCGCTTCTTGAAAAGAGCCCCCCAATAAAAAATCCTAGATCTGCCCCTTATATAATTATACTTGGTCAGCTTTGGCATACTAAGAGCTTAGTCTGCTATAATATAAACGGACGACGAATAGCAAAAATAGTGACACAGCATACCCATAAGTAGGGGTGCGCTCATTACATGATCGCAATTATTGGAGGTGGAATAACAACTAGGGACAATAAGTTATCGGTATTACACTTTTACCAGCAAGAAATAGACTAGCTTAAAAATAAGGGCTCTTTCTGAAAAAGGGGGGCTCAAACGACACCAATCGAGCCCCCACTAAATCCGCCCCTGTATATATAACTTCAAGGACGAACAATAGGGCAGCACCAAGACCTTCTAGGAAGATGGACACAGTCTAATAAAGGACAAAGGGAAGTTGGAGCCTATGAAAATAACTATTTCGAACTACAAGACCAACTTAACTAAACTCCAGTAAAAGATACTGCATTGATGCACACCCAAGTAACGCCTCCTACCACATGAATGTCGATTTACTCGGGCATCAACTGCTATTAGTTTACACAACTAAATTGCTTCCGGTTTTTTTTTACTGAGAGCATTCCTCATTTGCCACTTTTGAGGTCGTGTCAAGTCAACATAATTGGACGAAGTCAAAGTAACTCCTCCCCGTCGCTATCCTTAACCCCTCCACTGGGTTAAAGGAAAAATTTCCAATAGTAACCCATTTAAGAAATTTCATATTATTTTCACCAACTTTTTGGTACTGGATAGGGAATGCCCTTCATGTTGGGACTTTTATCCTATCCTCAACATGGTGAAGATATAAATTTCCGAAATATGTGAAGACAGGAAATTTTTGCCCTATGCTCCTTCCACCCCCCCCCCCCCCCCCACCCCACCCCACTACCCCCTTCCACCCCCTCCCTTCCCCACTAAAAGCTATATTTTTATGTCAGTAATAATTACTCCATAAAGCATGGAATTGGGAACTGTAACTTATCCATGATTATACACCCAGAAATTGAAGCAGATATGGGGCAAAGTACTTTGATAGTCAAGCTTAATATTTTAATTACAGGTCATAGAGTATGCATGGAATACTCATATACCTTTTGTAAAATTGACTAAAAATACTCGTACTGTATTTAAAAACTTCCCATTTTTACCAAAACTTCTAAGTACTTTGAAGTACTTGAAAGTACTTGGAACTGCTGCTACAACAATGTGATCAGCTTCTTTCCAGCTTTAAGATATCAGATGGCCTACACTTATGTTCTTAAATACATACAACAGGGAAAACTTTTTTCTTGTTCGACCAAAAGAATCACTTGACTTCTTTTGAAAGTACTCTCCCCCCTGACATCACTCCACTGAAATGAAGACTGTGTTTAGCCCAAGTTTCACAATGTACTCGTACTTATTCAAATACCCATTGTGAACCTGAGGTATTTGTACTCATTCCCACTAATTACAAATTACACGTACTCATAATGTACGGACATAATTCACAAAGTAATTTGTCCCATCTAAATTAGTCTCAAGAACAAAGCAATCATTATTGAAGAAGACAGAATGCTGAAGGTTTTTTTATTCCCACAGCCACCAAAGGGGTTGGTCAGAGAGTGGAACTGCACTCTCTCATAATTATGCATTATTTTGTAACATACCTCTTCATGTTTGGTGAGGGAATATGGGAATATTTCCAGTGCACATATACTAAATACAGTGTATACATTAGAAAACAAGAACAGAAGAAGCATCCTAGTCCAATTCCGCAATAACCAATCGTACTCCAATACTCCACCATGATAATGATCTTGACAACCAGAGTTATCTCCACCAAGTACTTGTGACTTACTTTTCAATTAAATATTTAGACAGCAGTCTGTTATATACTCAGCCCAATTTAATTTTAAGTCACTAGTTGAAACAATTGTGACCATTTTGCTTGACTGGTAGGTAGCTAGCGATAACTCTTAAGGAACCATTGTAACAATTATCAGGAATCCAGGTTAAGTGAGGTGGATCATAAAAAGGATTTACTTTGGCTAATGGATGTGTTTGCTAGGAGGTCGATCCAGTCCCATACTCCACTAAGCAAAATTCTTTGATTTAGCGATCTTTACCCTATTATTCAAATAAATTGAATTGTTTTACTGCTTTGACTTTTTTTTGCAGGTGCAGCTAAAACTTACAAACCTACCTGAGTTCATTAACAGGTGCCAAATCTGTTACTGAAGCCTGTTCTCTTCAGAAAGAACTCTGTGACTTGCCGAACAAGGCTGGTATGACACTTTGCAAATGGAGAAGTAACTCTACGGCCCTTCCGGACTCCATTCCGACACACCTCTGAGAGATGGCTGATTTGCATCTTCCTACGGAGCCATCTGCCAACATCAAGGCACTTGGGATCGATTGGGATTCAGTCAATGATTAGTTCTTTGTCGCTGTTCCATCCGTGGATTCTTCCTCCACACCCACCAAGAGGGAAGAAGTGGTTTCTGCTGCAGCCAAGATTTATGATGTTCTTGGCTGGTTTGCTCCTTCCACTGTAATGGTGAAGACTCTGCTCCAACGTTTGTGGTCTCTTCAGTTATCGTGGGATGAAACAATATCTCACTCCTTGCGAACCATCCTATTTCCAGAAAATGGACTAAGTCCAACTCTCCTGTCACATTTCTCCAATTAGATGGGTTCCTCAGACACTTCCAGTACAGGTGGTGTGATTTCACTCCTTGCGGACCATCCTATTTCCAGAAGATGGACTAAGTCCAACTCTCCTGTCACATTTCTCCAATTAGACGGGTTTTCAGACACTTCCAGTACAGGTGGTGTAATCTATCTGAGACTACTTCATCAGGATACCACTGCTTCAACAATGATATTGACTGCTCGCTCAAGAGTAGCTCCTCTCAAAGTGATTTCTATTCCATGGCTGGAGCTTTGTGCAGCTCATTTAACTGCCAAGCTTCTTCGAGTGACTGCCTTTGCTGTCAGGGCCGTTCTCTTTAGAGCCGGCGAAGTTGACACTTAAGTCCTTGGCACTAGTCAGTGTGTGTCCTGAATTCTTGGACGAGTGTTGGGAGTTACGCCCCAGCTCGCTGACTCTACATGAATCACGGCCCCTCACAATATTATATATATTTATATAATATATTATATATATACACTTTCTAGTGGAAAAAAATTCAAGGTTCTATTAGCTATATTATAAATACAAGTTGAAGTAATTTAGAAGTGGTTTTTCCTCACCTGTTTGGTTTTCAGTTTGAATTTTTTTCAAATCTTTATTACACTACAATTTTTCACAAGCTGAAAGTATTTCCCAAAAAAATAAACTGGATTATTTTGTACCTATATTGATTTTAAGTTTTCAACTTAATAAAGTGGTAATATTTTGTAATTAAGATCAGATTGAAGGCCATTAACATGTTTGTACAGTGCACTAAAGCCATCTCTATTCAAATAAAACAAAGCACAACAATAAAAAAAGATGAATAACTACGATCAGTTACTTTATTGTTTAACATATCTATCATGTCACAGATAAGCTTGAAGTCAATGGAACAAATCTAATTCGAAAAATTGGTGATTCTATTTGTACCATCATTAGCACAGTATACAGACTTTTCAAGCATTATGTACAATTTCAGTAATTGCTAGGGAAATTGGCATATTGTGCTAATATGGTGGTATATGATTTTGATTACACATGGAAACTTCACACTGAAAGTTTGCCTAATGGAGCATTCTTGGCAGCATAGGTATCGTTGCCACCAGTCCAGATTACGTCGGGTTAGTCAGGACTTTAAACTCCCGGCTACCTTCCTTTCCCAGGGAGACAGAACTTAGCTTATTGACAGAATTCGTCTCGAGTAAAATGGCAAAAAAGAATGTGCGTGCGCCGGTCCTTATACTTATACCGCCACACCCACGTAAATTATAACAAAAGGAAGCACACATACATTATGATACAAGATAAGTTATAACTCCAATTCACGCAAGTTCATGAAATGACGCGCAACACACACAACACTGCTAATAATCAAATATAAGTAATTTGTGATGTACACACACACAGTTTCTATGTTCTCAGTTCTCTGCTTCTCTTGTCTCCTCCCTCACACTTTCTATTTCTATTTAGCTAACTAAAACAAAGCATAACCACAGAAAGTTATTGTAGCTACTCAGACAAATCATGCATACCTATAATCAGTTACTTTATTGTTTACGGCGTATACAATTATGGCTATTATTAGAAATCTACGTAAATAGATTAAAACTTTCTCACCTAAAGGGGTCTGGAAAAAAAGTGGAGGAAAAAATTGAAAAAATCATGGTTATCATCGGGAATAGAACCCAGGGCCACTGGCTTTAGCCACCAGTGATCTAACCACTGAACTACGACAACCCTCGACTTTCAAGACCTTCACATTTTTTCAATCTAGATTGTATGAAGTGTCAGAACTTGATAATAATCTACGTATAGTGATCATTGAATTGAGATAAATGTTGCCATGTGTAGAGAGATCTCAACTCTGATGTGCATCTGTATCTAACCAGTGACATTAATTCTTTTTAATACCTGAGCATCTTTTAAATCCCACCATAATTCCGTTATGAGCAGAATCGATGGAGTTTAGAGAAGAAATACTGATTCAGTTACTCATGTCTGAAGTAATTAACCCTCAGCGTGCATGTGCGAGAGAGTTACTGTAGTCGTCCTTTCTGTTTGTCTGTCTGTCACACTCTGATTAAAGATTACTGACAAATAGGTATGAACTTACTCGAAACGAACATTTAGGACCTATTATAGTGCTACTTTTTTAATCATGGGTTAATTGTTGGGAAAACGCAAAGCTTTCAGCTCCGCGTAAGTACCACCAACTTTTGTGGGTAACGCCCCCTAGCATTACGTCATAATCACGTGAGCAAATAATTTCTTGCATCCCACGGTGTAGTTTGCTTTATGCTGGGGGAAGTTAACGGAGTTTAAAGAAGGGAAGTTTCATGTTGAAATAGCATACCGGTGAGTGTTTTTGGCCTGTTTAGACTTGATACCTCTACAAAATGCCCAGCTTGTCCTAAGGTTAGCTGTTCATACATATCAAGATAGTAGTTAATAATGGTGATAATTTTGTAGGAGGGAGGACAAAAACAGATTTCTTTTGACGGTATTTATGGGCTTTGTCGAAAGAAATCTTCGGGAGTGAGTGTGCGTCCACCATTGTTTGCTGGTGCATTTTTTGAGGACCAGGAGTCTGTAGACCAATTTGTATCATCTTATGATGCAGGGTCTCACACACCAGACAAGGTACAGTACATTCCAAGGGGCATCATTATTGGTTTAACAACATTTTTTTAATTTGTTTCTTTGTTTATTATCCAGGGATGTCCGGAGTTCTTAGCTGGAGATGCTTTGCGCTCTAAAACTCAGTATGCTGTACTGGATGAAACAGCTGTGTTTGGTAGCATATGTCGCCATCATTTCCCTCAACGTTTCTTCAGTATGAAGCATGAAGAAAGGTTGTATGATGTGGATGTTTGAATGAATCTTTGGGAACAATATCTTTTCACATGTCTAGGTTCGCATATCCTGTGTATTTTCTTGAGAAGCTGAAGGAAACCATGGGTGACCATGTGACCGTCTACAGGAAAACCAGGCACAATGTGGCCCCCATAAAAAACATTTATTTATTTTTTGACAGAGTTGTCGGCATCCAGATATTGAGCTCTGCAAGTTTTATCACCGTAGTAGCTTAAGTCGTTCCCGATATATATTCCGATATATATTAGACCTAACTGTTCCTTTCCTATGCTTATTTAATATATTTTAAAGAAATTGGTTGATCGTTTCTCGACATTTACATGCATTGCGTTATGCCTGGTTTTACCGTCGACGGTCACGTATATAAGACATGATTTTTAAACTCACTCTTCTGCTCAACACCACACTGGCTGTACCGATTTTCCATGTGTATGGACATAGTGCTTTTTGCCAGGTACAATAAGTGGCTGTATTCTGTTGTTGTTTTTTAATGCTCTCTTGCATCACTGTTGTACAGATTACCTATTCCCCACGAGTTATTGGTAATTGTGGTCTTACTGATGGTGAAGCTACAGAAAGACTTTGGTCATACTTGAGAAATTTGCCAAATCAACGAAGGAGATGAAGCCATCACACCGTATTGATGTACTTACATCTGCACTTCTACATTATGCTTCAAAAGTGAGGTCTAATCTTTGTAAGTTTATTTGATGAGAGTTTGAATGTAAAAAGACTATCACGGTATTAAGAATAATTGGTCTATATTGTGCAACTCGAAGCTCACTCGTGACATTGTGTTGTTGCAGACCACCCCTCGTTTAATTACAATTTCTTTAATTATTCAGTATGAATCATCATTTTGTATGACTTTCAATATGTCAAAGTCTCTGAAACAGATGCTCTGAAATCATGGCTACCCAAATGATTGATATCTATATGGTAATATATACAGAGATAACTGTGGGCGGGATGCGGGTGAAGGTTGAATGATGTCCAGGGAGAGCGTAGCTAGTAGGTTTCCCCAGGATGTAGTTAGTTACGCCGCCACCAGATTCCACGAGGTGGCTGTGCTGCACTTGACAAGGTAAATAATAGGTAAAAGATATACAAACACAAGACAAACACACACACAGGACTATGCGGTAGACTGAAATACAACTCAGCAAAAACACAATTAATATACCGCCAGAAATCACGTGACATAAAATAGTGCATTCATGATTAATGAAGTTCACTGTTCCTTGGTCTCTCCCAGCACCAGGCCCTGGCTCCACAATAACTTCTTTCCATTCTACCTCCCCCCTTCCAAGTCTGGTGTGGCTTACCCTTTTCCTTCTTTTTTGAGAGGGAGGGAAGGAAAAGGGTCTGGAGTCACTAGCATCAATGACTTGTGTTTGAGAAATTTAATTAAAGTGTCAAAATTGTGTCACATATTCCGCCATCCCACTCCTTTTGAATTTTCTCGCGGAAGTATAACTAACGTTCGACTCGACCTGCGTAAAGCAGAGATATGACCAATGGAGTTCAACTTAGTAGGTTGTTAGGTAGGTTTGTAATGAATTTTAAAAAATGAGGTGTGTCATTGCTACAGAATAATATATATGATTAATGTATTATATGCTTAATATCACACCATCCTCAAAATTTGGATTTATCCCAAATGTTATGTAGGTTCATCTCTGTGTAAACGTTGGAAGCATGCAAAGGAAGTCAAATGCAAATCACAGAAGGAATTCAAACCTGATGACTTCTAATGGTAAGGTTTTTTACTGCATAGTCTAATACTTTCATGTGTTTTGATATGTGGAATGATGAACATGTAGGCACTCTGACAGATGCAACGGTAGAACAACTGGCTGAAAAACAACATGATGTCTAGTTGTCACGATCTCCAAGTAAGCTACTTTCCTAACCAATATGATGGTTGCTTTATTTGTCAGAAAACATATTAGTACTACTCTATATTGGGTGGTTTTTGCAGATTATTCCCCATATTTACTCTAGCAGTGATTTAGGGATGTATAACCATCACATGGTGTTAGTAGCCTTCTACTGCTCATACTTTTCTGATCCAAACACTTGCAAGTACTTGGCTAATTGGCACAACTCTGTGATTAGGAAGACTAGGCAATGAATTCTTTTCTTATTATGTTTTTGTTTTGAGATGTGCACCTAATTTCTTCATTTTGTCTCTGTGTTTGTTGGAGTGCACCTCTTGTTCAATGGTGAACTTCTATTTCATGCAATCCGTAGTGTTTGGTATGGATCATCAGTATTGCACCCAAGCAATGGTTGCCATTTATATTAGTCTTTGTACTTCAACTAGAGTACTAATGTGCAAATCCTCAGTGCTAGTTAGCTAGCATGCTTATGAATTTTTTTTTTATAAAATGAAGCTAGTGACCAGGGCCACTAAAAAGGGCGTAACCGCTACTAAACTGCAAGTCTAGAATTCAGCCAGCTGTTTCTGAAGAATAAAGCCACAAACAAAAATTCTGGCACATTAAAGGGACTTACTTTGTCGAGTTCTCTACCTGTGCGTCGTTTTATAGAGCCTGGTAAGCTGCCATCTTCGGGATCTGCAGTTGACAGAGTGAATGACAAAGTGACTACCGTAACCCTCAGGTGCATGTGCACTGATGGCTAATAACTTAAACACAAGCAAGCAAGTACAGATTTTTTTAGATATGAGTGTCACAATTGCTCACCAAATTATGTGCATGACCATGACACATTGAAATACATGTAGTCCACTATTCTAAATAGTACACATCACTATCATTACGGGGTGGTTGAAATCAAAGAGTCTGTAGTAGGAAGGCTTGTATTACATGATAAAAAATTGATGTCTCTATGCCAGTGTAGATGTTGAGTAGTAGAGTGTGGACATTGAATAATGTGTTGGATAATTTGTGGTTGGTGTTCATTACAGGCTACGGACAACGTCATAAGCAATTTCAAGATATACTTGTGGTGGCCCGAGAACGAAGATACTTGCTGTCGACAAAATCTCGATGTGCAGGTAAATTATAGTATTATTAACTTTTTGGATGCATTTAATTCGCATTTTGTAAATAAAAATTTAAAAAAATTATATAGATGGCCAGTCTATTGCTTCACGTTTAGCAAAGAAGATCACATCAACCGCAAGTACTTTGAAACGTTCTATTTCTCGCTACAACAGCATGCGTCCAGATGCACTGGAGGGGACTGTATATTTTTGCCTCGTTGCCTTAGCTTCGACATTGTCAAGAACTTAGGAATTGTCTTCTTTAGAAATGTCATCTCTTCTGTCAGAACCAGCTTCAGATATTTCCATAAGTCTGAGGGTAAAAGTAGTCCGGGAAGTGAATTTAATCAGATGAGCCACTGAGGAGGAAGAAACAGTTATGAATGAGTTAAAAGCTATTGAGAAAAGCTTGAAGGAAGAGCATTCGCTGATACAGCACCATCTTTCTTCTGTATCACAGACAGAAGTATACTCGGCATCGTTTCGTACCGGTTGTGTTCATCTGTTGAAGAGGAAACTACTGCAATGTGAAGCTTCACTCCTCAGCAAGTACCACACTGTTGCATTACCTCTTCTAGAACTTTTTAGTTGTGACAATCAGTCATTTGATTTTTATTTATCACCATCAGATCCAGTTTCAAATGCTGTTGACATTTTTGCATCTGACTAAGATTCTGACTCAGATGAAGAGGATTCATAAATCTATTTTCATTTTGTAAAATATTTCAGTCTATTATATACTACGGGGGCAGCTGAGGACCCAGCAAAGTGGGGGTGCTCAAAATAGTGCATCGATTACTACCATTACTTTGAATCAAACGTACAATGATCATGAGCTAAAATAATATTCATGAAGATTTTGCTCTTTTGCATGCTATGGTCACAAAGCAAAATAACCATAATGCGCTATAATACTAGTGAATAGACAGTAGAAAAAAGTGGGGGGGAGGGGTGGGCTCTAGCCCTCAGCTGCCATTGTACTAGCCTGCTATTTCAGCTTCATTTTGTGGGGGAAAAAATACCTGTGTAGCTATTAGCAATTGTGCAGAATTTTGTCATTCAGAATTGAGATAGATCAGAAGGGACCCAAGTTTTAATTATCTGTGCAATGCACACACACACACACAGCCCACCTGCACACTTGTGTTAAAACATAGTCTTATATACAGCTTCGTTTCACAGAGTGGAAACTAGATGATGAACGCGTAATCTTCACTCTCTTTACAGTGCATGCACAACCCCATGCAAAGTGAGATTTTTATACTAGCAAATTGCAAACTGTGTATTGTTTGGTAGTGAGCGGTGCAGTATTATTAATTTGAACAACTTCAAGCATGGATCTTTTATCTGAAAACCAACCAGTTTGCAAAGAGAGATATCAGGTTGGCAAAGTTCTCTCTATTACTGTCCCATGATGAATAGTAAGATTTTTAAAAGAATAGAAGGCTCCTGTTGAGAATCACATGAGTTAGTAGGATTCTTACATAGTTTAATAGATACAGTGCCGAATCCAAAAAGAAACACTCTTTCTTCCCTCACCACCTTTTCTAAGCACCAGATACAACAAAGTTATGTAAAATTACAAAAATACATTATAGCCCTGCTATGACTGGGGGACCTGTGAAGGAAGAAATGCCGCCATCAATGACAGCATCCACCCCTTCCTCTTGGCATCTGGAGTTCCCTCAAACCACTTGGTGTTTTGACAAAAGATCAGGTGAGTTTACCTTCGTGTCTTGGAGATTGAGTCATCCTCATGTTTGGGACACCATCTGTCCAGCACATTCTACAGGGGCATATAGCTTTAGGTTGCATGTGCAGATTAGATGGCCAGAGAAAATTCCATCTCCCTTTCTTACTGGCGACCATTAGATTTCTTGAGTGATTGGCTCCAGCTCTTTGTCCATCTAGCTGAGAAGTTCCTTGGTTTTTAAATTTGGCAAGGTAAATTCCTCCAGATACTCACTAAGCTGTTCTCAGTGGCAATGCAGCTACAGGCGAATGCTAAGACTGTCATTGGAGTGTGCAGCTGAACCAAAGTAACTTGATTTTCCACTCTTTTCTTTTAAAAGACCCTTTTGTTAGTAAAAAATATCATTATCACTGCTAGAGATGTTTCTTGAATGTTTGTACTAACTATATGACTGTTAAGTAATTGTGAGTAAACATTTCGTACTGAACCACAAATTTAGATAACTTAACTAGGTGCTCACTTCCTAGATGGAGCACATCCTTAGCTTAGGTGTGATATATGCATGTGTTTTTGTGTGTTCATGTGGTGCATGTTTTTGTGTGAGTGTGTGCTTTTATGTTAGTTTGCGTGCATGTGTGTTTGTTTGTGTGTGTGTGTGTTTGTGTGCGTGTGTGTTTGTGTGTGTGTGTGTTCATTTGTGTGTGCAAGTTTCTTTCAGGGAGACGGGGTTCTCAATGCACTGATTCTTTTTGGCTTTCTTGTCTATATGGCTTTATAGTGACTTAATGATTATTTACATCAAGTTAGAAAGTCCCTGTTCTCCTAAGCGATTTATAAATTAATTGTTAATCATCTTCATCCTAACAACACTTCATTCGAACCCCCCCCCTCCCTAATTTGGGATCATCTGCATATTTTTCGTTTTAATGGCTGATAATATTCAACTAACAGTAGTATTCATAATAAGTAGAGTGACTACTAATTTAGCCTCCCCTGGTTACTAATAGGGTGGACGGATACTTTCTCAAGATGTGGCTTTCGAAGAAGTCTTGTAGAAAAGAATAAATAGTCAGGGTTCCCCCCAACCATAAAAAATTCTCCCACCCAGAAATGTATTACCATTACTTTTAAGTTGGATGAATAATTCATGATGGTCTTGCTACATATGTGACCGTCTACAGCAAAAAACAGGAACAACACAACCACCATAAAAAATTACAGAGTCGTCGGCATCCAGATATTAAATTCTCCAAGTTTTATCGCAGTAGCTTAAGCTGTTCCTGACATATTTGACCTAATTGTTCCCTTCACTAGGCATATTTAATTCATTTTTAAGAACTCGATTGATCTATTCTAGACGGTTAAACCTGCCATGTTGTGCCCGGCTTTCCTGTAGATGGTCACATATAGAGTAAGGCAACAAAGAGAATTAAAGAGACTTTAGCAGAACCACAGAAAATATTTCATCACCATAATTTACTTGTAGGTGTGGTCTAACACATGCATTAGTATGATATGTTTCCCTACCCCAGCGAAAAAATTTGTATGAACTCCTGATATTGATTGGCAAAGCACAAGTATTACTCTGGTGAGTCTAACTCAACACAAAGCTCCATTATTATAATATGTTCGTATAATATATGTAGCTATGGTGTATCACCTTTCATTAAAATGGGTGGTGTCTTTGTATGGACAAAAATCATTTCTATAAAAAACTCTCGTGTACTCTAGAATACATATTCGCTGACTTGAATCATAGTAGCACTAATGTTCCCATTATTTTAGCTCTAAATAGGTAGGACAAGATCAATACACATGTGACCGTCTACAGGAAAACAAGGCACAATGTGGGCCCCATAATTTTTTTTTTGTACTTACAGAGTTGTCGGCACCCAGATATTGAGCTCTCCAAGTTTTATCGCCATAGCTTAAGTCGTTCCCGATTTATTAGACCCTTCTGTAGGCTAATTTAATACATTTTTAAGAAATCGATCAATCTTTTCTCGTTCAAGAATGCTGCATTGTGCCAACGGTCACATAATATAGCAACAGCTACATAGTGATGTGGAACACATTCCCTACTTAGACACTATTAGGGTGTTTAATGCCAGATCGGGTATATGTTTATATGTGACAGGCTATGTTTGGCGGGTGCCGCCATTTTTACTGGAAAATGCAGCTTCTTAGACCTACTCTTAATGCAATTCGGCAGTCAAGTAGCCATATAAATGGTATCAAAGGCACTTTTGCTTTAGCATGGGATTACAAACTAAGTAAAGTAGTGCCTCTAAAAACAGCTGACTATTTGAATAATTTTTCAGGATGACAAACCCTTTACCAGTTATTTTAAATGTGGAAAAGCGAAAGTCATTGCGATGCTGCAAAAAAACTTGGATAGGATTTTGCTGAATCACTGATAGATAGGTACAATGAAGCCATACAAGAACTGTTATTGTTGAGTCACTCTGCATATGCATCACATCTCAACTGAATGTTTATAAAAAATATATTCATCTGTCAAAACACAAAAAAAAATTCTTACAATGCCACAAAACACTCTAAACAAAAAACCAACACCTTTTCTTTTTCTAACCATTGCATGGTTCAACAAGATGGATCAAGATTTACACTAGTCTGGCTTATTGTACAGTAGAACATTAATTCGCTATCCGAAAAAATCCAAAGTGCAGTGCATGCACACACAAAAACAGTTGCTTGACCATACTTCTCAGTAATACATTACAAATTATATCTGATGTGCTTATATTTCAGTTCATTAGAACACCCTTCAGTCAGAATTACAGTGCTAAAGACTAAATTTATTTTTTACTACAATTTTGCTGAACATCTTCCTGTGAGTTTCATTTACTAAGCTTTATCATTTCGTTTCCCACACTGCACTATTGCAGCCATCATTATATCCACACCTGTACCTCACCTTCACATTCTATTAAAACAACACTGCAATGGATGAGACTTCATACTCACCTTCAATATGCCGAAAATGGAACTCCTTAGCAAAGGCATTATAACCTGATGGTTCTCTTAGTCTCTTTCTCTTCTTGAGAACCTTTGAGGCACCAGATTCCTTTCTGGTTACTGATTGTGAACTTGCCTTTGATCTTTTTTTTGTGGTTGTTGAACCAGTTCTAAGATAGACAATAAACAAATTTATTGACATATGCTACTAGTTTAAAAGTTATTTCAAACTATGGCATTAACTGTAATAAACATGCAAGTTAGGACTGTACAGCAAGATGAGTGTATGATTTGGCTGTTTGCTTTTGGTACAGATAATATAATAATGCAATGGATTCTTCAATGGTCAAGTATTGTCCATTGATCCAAGTTGAATAATAGGAAAACGATTTTGAAATGGAGCGCAGGATTAATTGTTATGGGGTCCTACAATGAAGAAGGTTGCAGCAACAATGTATAAAAGGTTATTTATTCACATGAAGTGAAATAAGAAAGAATAAGGTTAACACCCCGTATTTTTTTGAATAGCTTGTGTGCAATTTAGAAAAAGTTTTTTTAAGGCACAAGTTAAACGAGGATGTGCCTTATTATATTGAAGTTTTTAGGCACCATCCAAAAGGAAGCGATGTCTTGATAGTTAGCTGTTCAATACTTTGATTGTTGCATCAAGAAATCAATGAATTGTAAAAACTTTAACATCAAAATTAGTATAAGACTATTGGCCTGTGCGCAGCTTATTCATGGTGTTTGAGTTAATTAGCTCAGACGCAATTGCAAGAAATAAATAAAATAAAATAAATTCTGGGGGAAAAAGTGGAGGAGGCTGGTGGGGGGGGAGGGGGGGGGGAGGTTTGGAGGAAAATAAAATTAGGGAGAGAGTTAAGAGGGAGAAATTTTAGGGCTTTGATATCTGTATGAAACTCTGTCACCTGTTTGTTGGATATGTATGCATGCATGTATGTATGTGAGTACGTATGTATGTATGTATGTGTGTGTGTATGTGTGTATGTATGTAAGTTAGTATGTATGTGTGTGTGTATGTGACTGTAAAAAAAAAACCCGGGCACAACGCGGCACACGTAAGCGTCAAGAAAATATTGATCAAATTAATTAAATAAGCCTACGAAAGGGAACATTTAGGTCAAATAATATATCGGAAACATTTTAAATTACGGTAATAAAACTTGGAGAGCTCAATATCTGGATGCCCCATAGGTGAAAAAAAAAAGAAGATTGGGGCCGCAATATGCCTGGTTTTCCGGTAGACAGTCACATACATGTGTGTGTGTGTATATGTATGCATGCATGTATGTATGTATGTATGTAAGAACATATGTATGCATGTATGTGTGTATGTATTTGTATATGTATGTATGTATGTGTGTGTATGTATGTATGTATGTGTGTGTACGTACGTATGTGTGTATTCATGTATGTATGTAAGTAAGTATGTATGTATGTATGTGTGTATGTGTATGTGTGTGTGTGTGTGTGTATGTGACTGTCTACCGTGACTATCTACAGGAAAACCGGGCATAGTGTGGCACACGTAACGTCAAGAAAATATTGAAATGAATCAAATAAGCCTACGAAAGGGAACAGTTAAGTCAAATATATTAGAAACATTCTAAAATACGGCAACAAAACTTGGAGAGCTCAATATCTGGATGTGTGTGTGTATGTGTGTGTGTATGTATGCATTTATGTGTATGTATGTATGTACGTATGTATGTATATATGTGACCGTCTAAGGGAAAACCGGGCACAACGCGGCGTGCGTAATATCGAGAAAAGATCGATCGATTTCTTAAAAATGTATTGTTTTAAGCCGACGGAAGGGAACGGTTAGGTCTATTATAGCGGGAACGACTTAAGCTAAGACGATAAAACTTGGAGAGCTCAATATCTGGACGCCGACAACTCCGTAAGTGCAAAAAAAAAAATTTCGAAGGGTGCCGCGTTGTGCCTGGTTTTCCTATAGACGGTCACATATGTATATAAATATGTATGTATGTATATGTCTTGGTCCCTTTTGGGAACTACGCTAATTTTTCTGGTGGTAAATCTGAACTTGTAAATACACCTCCCTTACTTTTTCTTAAAAATACAACCTAAACACACAAACTTTTAAAAAAATGGTAGTTACTGTAGTTAGTTCGTCTATTGGCCTTTCTACCACTTGATCTATTATAAATGACCTGACAGATTGCAGAATATAATTATATACTCTTGTCTCACTTCCATTTGTATGGCACCTGGTTAACACTTCCTCCCCCATGGAGAGAAACCAGCAGGCTCCCAACCACCACATATTTGTATGATGTTGTAGCTGTACTTATTGCTGATATTGTTTATAAGACAAACTCCATACATTACTAATCTTCCTTTCATCAGCTGAAGTGAACCAAAGAACACTTTCTCTATCCACATGCAGTTCCACCAGTGACTGTACGAAGTGTACATATGTTTGCATTCGTACCAGTAATGCCCCTACTCTGCCATCCATTAGTAAAGTAAATCCTGTTCATGATCCACTCACTACCTAGGGTTCCTGCTAATCGTTGCAATAGTTTTCCTTAACAGCTATTACACTTCCTACCTATCTGACTAGCAAAATGTCACAATTTTTTCAACAAGTGACTTAAAATTAAATTACACTGAGTATATAACAGACTGCAGTCTAAATATTTAATTGAAAAGTAAGTCACAAGAACTTGGTGGAGATAACTCTGGTTGTCAAGATCATTATCATGGTGGAGTATTGGAGTACGATTGGTTATTGTGGAATTGGACTGGGATGCTTCTTTTGTGCTTGTTTCCTAATTTATACATTGTATTTAATGTACGTGCACTGGAAATATTCCCATATTCCCTCACCAAAGATGAAGAGGTATGTTACAAAAATAATGCATAAGTGTGACAGAGTGCAGAATCACTCTCTATTAGGGCTGACCACCCCTTTTGTGGCTGTGGGAAAAACAAATCTTTCAGCTTTCTGTCTTCCCAAAAATACTTGCTTTGTTCTTGAGACAAATGGTCTTCAATTTCTGGGTGTAGAATCACCACATGGTAGAAATTGCTTTTCTCAATTGCATGTTTTTTTGAGCAATTATTGGTGAGCGAGTCACTATCAGAGGTAACACAATAAAACGTTGTGGATATTTGTTTGTTGGCAAATGAGCGAAGTGAGCGAGACTGTATTAGTGATGGATAATGTAAAATCAGGTATTAATGAGTGAGATATTATTAGTGGTGGATAATGCATAATCAGGTACATGCTAGTGATGTGCTTGAGCACAAAATGGCGAGCGAGCCTAAAACTATACTATTGTTAAACGATTGATTTTAACTTCTAACACTCAAGCTACTAAAAAAAGTCGAGTTATTTAATTACTTATATAAGGTAAATGGGCTTCATTGCCATAGTAACCGCTCCCTGCAACTGTTTGAATTTGAAAAAAGAAACAAAAGAAAAACAAAACAAGTCACATTATCTAAATGTTTTCTCTGTGATATTCTTTAGCTAAGTAGTAGTTGTAACGCACAGTACTTTCACACAAGAGTACATACCTACACAAGACTCACCTTAGTGGTTAGTCTAGTGGACAATGAATTTTCAAGTTAATACTGTTGTGTAAGGCCTATAACTATGACAAATAGTGATTAACTTACCACCGCCACTAAGTCAAATAGAAATGGAACTCTGGTAATTTTTAAAAGTTTTAACTGCTCCCACAAAGGAATTGAAAGCGGTAAAAATTCAATTTCTAGGATGATATAGGTAACAATTGATGCTCTGCTTATTTATAGGCTACTTAAAACTACAATAATGTTATGTGATGTATTTTACCTGAAGAAGCTTTTATCCCATGATGACAATAGTGGATTAGCTAATAAATACAAAACTACGTTCTACTGGTTCGTTTAGTGGACAATGAATTTTCAAGTAAATACAGTTGCTAGGGCTTATAACTGTGACAAATAGCGTATTAACTTACCCTGCCACTAACTCGAATAAGATATAAAAAAAAAGAAAATTAAAGAGAAAAGTTAAAGGTGGAGGAATAACATTTAACACATGGGCACAATGAAGAGAAAGTTATTAAGGGTGACCATAAATGTTAAAGCTGGGGTGCATGAAGTGTGAAAAAGTATAAATGAAATAATTAGGTAAAGCATGAGATAAACGATCATTAAATAAAAGAAAAATAAACTTATCAGTCTTACAGCAAACAAAGGAAAAATAAACGGGTATGGTTCATTCTGGCCTGGCTTGTGTGGCTGGAGATGAAATATCAGTGATCCCCACCACAATAGTATCTCGACAAACAAATTTCCCCGATTCTCAATTTGTTACCCCTATAAGTGTCAATAACAGGTATCCCCAATTTTCAAGTTGACACCACTGTATAGTGTCTCGTTCGCTTCACTCGCCAATAACATAGCTGTACCCAATTTTGCATTATCCACCACTAGTAGTGTCTCGCTCATAACATATACCCAATTTTCTAATTGTCCACCCTAGTATCTCGGTTTGCTCGCTTATACTGGATTTTGCATTATCCATCAATAATACTGTCTCGCTCACTCCGCTCGTCTATCGCTCCCTATTTTTACTAATATAAAAATTTTGTATCTTTTTGTGATTTAGTTTTTATTTTGGACATCTGGTAGACCTCTGGAAACTACAGAAAGAATACAATGATCATGATGTACCATTTGAGTACCTTGTTCAATATTGGTATGATCGCAATCTAATAGAATTAGCTACAGAATAAGAATTATTTTGTCTTTGCCGTTTATCCATAGGGCTGATCAAGTGGATGCAAAGACTTTTGTGGTTTTCTTTCTACATTCACCAATGGCAATAAGTTTGGATCCAGAAGTGAACAAGGTTAGCAAATCCTAGTCTTGATCAATGTATCAATCTTTTCATTTTGTTACTAAAACAAGAGCTATTTTATTCTCATTTGAATTTGCTCAATCATGTATTTACTTGCTCACCCAGCATTTGTCTGATAATCTATAACATGAGCAAGGGTTAAAGAGGGAATGGTAACAACAACAACAATATTACAATATTAATAATACTATCATCATCATTATTATTACTATTATTATTATTATTATTATTATTATTATTATTATTATTATAGTAATTCAATATTTGTAGCTTAGCTAGTAGCATTAAAATTTTTATATAATATTCATTTGTGAATATTATATAAAAATTTTAATGCTACTAGCTAAGCTAAAAATATTGAATTACTTGAAATATAGTAGCAATGAAAATCTACGATATTATTATTATTATACTATTATTGTTGTTATTATTATTATTTTTTATATTTTTACAGTTATAAAAATAACAAAAAAAATTGTTATTCACTTAGAATATGTTCATATCATCTAGTCAATAATATTTCCTTTACTGCTGATTACAGTCTTTACAATCTACCCATTATAATTTTAGTGATAGAAATGTACAAATTATTCAAAAAGTTATTTTGTGTCTCTTTTCTTTAATTGATCCATCCATGACAGTTTGCTTCACTAACTTGCCAATGTAACATAATCATAAAGTATTAAGATTAACCAGCTATATTTGAAAAGTGTACCAAGTTTCATTTATACTTTTGGTGAATAGCTTGACCGAAAATTCTTATGAAAAAATTGTTTCTGTTATGTATAGCACGTCACATTGAACATAAGGAATGACAAATCCAATATTTTAGTGAAGCCATTTGTGAACCTTTTTGGAGAAAGGTAAGGGCATGCTTCACTTATTTTGGTGAAGCATTTGTATAATAAACAAATTATGCCAGAGTAATAGAGTCATCTATAGTGTAGCTAATTAAATGCAGCAAAAATAAACACATAATAAAACTGTGAATAAAAACAACAAAAAATTATATATTTATAAATTTAATCATCTAAACTTTAGATTTTTGGATAAAAGTCTTTTCACTACGGCCAATTATGATGCCTGGAAACCAAGACGACAACTATATGATCCTGCATTTAAAAAAACGTAAGCTATGAATGTGCTGCTATGATATCCAAATGATGGAATTTGTAGCACTGGTTATGATTAACCTCAAACATTTTCTTTCACATTAAAGGGGTCCAACAAAAAGGAAAGGTAGTCTATTGGTATATTATAAGCCATGCTTTTTTAAAATGATTATACTATACCTATGATATAAGCATGTTAGCTAGTAGCTGCCTTCACTGTCATAAGCTAAGAAAAAGCTAGTTGTATTTTACCTTATAACATTCCAATAAGTACCAAAAGCAATAATCAATATCACTAGAACAGCTTATATTCACTTTATTCAGTGGTCGTTTCCCTTATCCTATTTCTGACATAAATTAGTGCTGACAGTTGTAATGCTGCTCATGCAATAGCTAGTCACATGTTCTTATAAGAAAGCCAGTCTCTGCCAGTAGTAAATACATTAAGGTCTGACCCATCAAATTAATAATGTAGAGAGCTTCATGTCCTCTCTTTATAAATGCTGGCTTAAACTTGTTCCTCACATAAACTAGCAATTTCTACACTTCAATACATTTACAAATAATTCAGTATGCATATACGTGGAGGAAATTTGTTAAGTTTATGTTCTAACAAGATAGATATAAGACCTTATGTTATACTATAATATACCTAAACGTCAGGATAAACATAGTTATATTTTTAAAACTTCAACAGGTCATAAGGTAATTGGAGATTGTATACTTGTTACAATGCCATTTTAACATACTATAAACTATGAACATGTATATATTTCAAATTTCAAAATTGTAGACACCTGAAAACGTTAATTGGGACTATGGACAAAATAACTATGAGAACAGTAGATAAACTGAGGCCAATGGCAGACGGAAAATCTGTTGTATCCTTGAAGAAGTACATCAGACCATTGATTACTGATATAATAAGCAATGTATGTTCTCTTCTGTTTCGAACTCCTCATTTTACTGTGAAGTAACACTTTTTGATCCTATTGCAGGTTGGTTTTAGTACAGACATTCCTAACACCTGGAGTGCAGCATCATTGGGACTAAAGATGCCGCCCAGTTATGACAATATTTTTAATTACATTGTGAATGTGGTCAATGCTGGCGTACATTTTTCCATATGCTCAGCCAACACATTCACTACTCAGGTTGGAATTAAAACTTTTATAATGTAACAACAAATATTATACGATGAAATAAATGCATATTAAAGGTTTGGCATTACAACCAAGTAAAAGAATACAGAACGTGTATTCAAGCCTTAAGAAAGATTGGCAGAAAAACTGTTTTGGAGAGAATGGAATTGATGAAATTGAAAGAATTTCCACAAGATATTTTAACTTCCCTTTTTTCAGGTAATAATCTAGAAGTAAAATTTATCTTTGTAAGATAATAAATTATATTATAGATACAAGTGACAAATTTAGTGTGGAGGAACTTGTGGATGATTTTATAAACTTCTTTATGGCTGGTAAGTGTTGACATTAGAGATAGACGGTGGGTATAGACAAGTCCTCTGGGAGAAAGGGTGGGCATATGGTCCTGCATGTCCATGTCCCATATTTAATTAAATCGTACTTTAGCAAGTATCACAAGATTTGAACAGGAGGTAAAGGTACACAAGGATCGTTGCAACATTTTATACTAGAGGTAGCTGAAAATTGGATTTCACTAATGCAGTAGAATAGTCCTCTGACAGTACATTCAGTTCAAGGTGTTATTCTTTCAAGATTTATAAAAATAATTATATTCAATATAGTATGTATATACTATGCAAATAATATTATAATATATATATGTATGTGTTATCTATTTTTATATATCTTACAATTGTCAAGTTCTGACCCTTCATTATAATGAAATCGTACATTTATCAAATAAAGGAGTCTAAGAAGGAATAACTAAGGTTAAATGTGAGAAAAATCTCAGGTGTTGCTGGGAAATTGAACCTAGGACTACTGGCTTTAGCCACCAGTGCTCTAGTATAACACAGTCAAAATATGGAGGTGTTTAGGCAGTTATGGGTTGCCATAGTTCCATAGCTAGAACACATAGGTGACTAAAACTTGGGGATCTAGGTTTAATAACTCAATGACAATTGAGATCTTTCACATGTTACTCTTGCTTTTCCTTTAACCTCTTTCATTGAGAAAGGTTGTAATATAATATATATATATATAATTATTATGATGACATCTATATTTTGATGTGACATGGTAGATAAAGAATCAGTTAAAACTTTTGGTTTCTTACTTTAAAAAAATGTTTTTTGATTAAAACTTTAATTGCTGCTGTAAATACAACAATTTAACCATATTAGTTTGTTTAGTATACAATATTCGCTTATGCCAAAATTAAAGGGTTACCCCCTCACTCCCCCTGGTCTTACTTCTATATAGATTAATCACTGGTGTTAATGTTAGTCAAATGGCTGTATATACATATTACCTACCTCAAATATGTTGACATGCCCATACATGGGACCACACTCCTCACTTTCAGCTCTGATTTCTTGAGTGTGATTTAGGAACTGGACAACAAGTAACCACAGCAATAATATTATGGCATATTGTAGTTGATACCTATTTCACAGTAAAAATATTTCTAGTGATTCTTTGTTTATTTGATTATATTAACTCTAGCACAAGATACCACAGCCAATGCAGCTTTATTCTCTCTCATTCTGACTGCTCAACATCCCAATGTATTAGAAGCGTAAGATATCTTACACGTTGAGTATTTAACATTTATTACTCTACCTGTTTAGAGCTAAACAAGAAATCGAAGAAGTTTTGGGAGGAAAAAGTGACATTACCGAAACGGAGTTGAACAAACTCAATTACATAGAACAAGTAGGACGTGTTTATGCTATATTTTGAAATTACAGGAACTGCAATATAATTGTAAAATCTCACTTGTTATAGCTAACATGAATAAGAAAAATGTCACAATGTGATGAGGGGTGGATCCAGCACCAATGATGGGAAGAGGCCCAAATATTATATAGGTCAAAATATATGAAATTTATGTATATAATATGAAGTAATTTAGACCCTTATTTGTCAATGTACAGAATAAATTAGAATGTGCTTGTCCTAAAATCATTATTGCCTGCCCATATTGGTACCCTTGTACATCATAATTAACTTGGTTCAGAGTCGTGGGCACCCTGGCATCCTCAACCACCAACCCTCCCCCCCCCCCCCCTTCCCCCCATCTGGATTCTCCCCTGTGATTTAATATTGCTTCTATACTGCATATATTTTATGTAATATATTATACATTATTTATGTGTTGTAAATTTATCTTGCATACAAACAAGTCAAACTTAACATTGTGCAGTGTTAAATGTCAGAGAAAAAGGAAAGTATAGTTCTCATAAAAACCTAGACGTAATGTAATGGCCAAGATCTTGACTGACTACATTTTTGTAGATTATTAAAGAAAGTTTGCGTTTACATCCGCCTGCATTTGGGATAGCCAAAGAATTGTCTTCACCTCATCTGCTAAATTATCTCAATATTCCTGCAAAAACAGATGTCTTCGTAAGTATATTGTTACCTTCATAGATATTCAAGCACTATTAGATCACTTGTATGTAAGTTTTAATTTTTGTAGAGCTAGGGTTTTTCTAGAGAAAATTCAGGTTGGCCTAATAAATTTGTATTTACACATTTGAATTTAAATCAACAAATTTCACATTGAGTTATGAGATCCATTTACCTTACTACATACATAATCATGTATATAGTATAGCTATTACAAGAACTAAAGAATGGACTAGAAATGAATGGCTATTGATGACACCACAACATAAAAAGCCAATATTTATCACAATGTCCTGATTATAATATTTTGAAACAGTATAGAACCACTAGCTATATTCTTAAGTAGATCAAATCAATCAATTGGAATAACTTCTATATCATGATCTAATTACATTATCATGAGTTAAGTAATTTAGTTTCCAACCTAGAATGACTTTATGACAGCTTGTGGCTTTGCTAAGAGGCAAGTTGTATAGATTGAATATTATGATCATAGTTGATGACTGCTAACATGTGCCGGCAAACAGAGCACTTCAACGATCCTCATGTCTTTAATCCAGACAGATTTCATTTGGATAATAAGAAGTAAGCTATATATTGTGGTGACAAAGTTTGAAATAAGGAGCAAATTTAATAGTAAAATAGAGTTAAAAAATTTTGACAAAATTGATTCTGCATACCATTTCAAAAAAAATCTTACAGTATTATTGCAGTTATTTTCACTTCATTATTATAAAGAATTAAAGATAGTGTTACTTACTTTAGCAACTGATTTGCTCCAAATAAGGAGTTTGCATATAAAAGGATGAAGACGGGGACTTATTTTGGGAATAGTGGAAAATGGCAGCAGCCATTTTTTGTCACCAACTTCCTGGGGCCCATTTTGAAAAGTAACATAGCACACAAAAAAACAGGCAAACTACATCTCATAAAGTCATGAACACCTTCTTAACAGAAGGGAAAAAAAGCAACACAAGACAAAGATACTCGTAAGGAAATGGTGGGCTATAAAAAGAGTGAAAGTAAGAGTATACTGTTAGCCATTGTGCAGCTAGATTCAACTGAAAGTATTTTATAGCAAACTTGTACAGTAGATTAAAATTTCTTTGTATATCCTATATCTTGCTACTAATCCTGTCTATATATAGTATAGAAGTACCATTCTTTATTTAGCTCTCAATATTTGATGACCCACTGTATTCTCTTTGCTAGACCTAATTCCTATGTTTATTTCCCCTTTGGACTTGGACATAGGTCTTGCATTGGAAGGGAAATGGCTATGGTATGTTTAACTTCACAGATTGGAGTGTATATATAAACCACTTTGGTAATGTATGAATTGGTAATGTAGTCATGATTCAAGAATTAATATCTTTAGGTCAGTTTTGTTTTAAAGTCTATGCACATCAATACTATCTGGTAAGGTTTATTTTTGGGTTTATGTAATTTAATTATGCATGAAAATTTAATAGCTTGTATTCCACTTTTTCCCTATAAAATTTATTTTATTAAGTAATTAAGAACTTCAGCTACTTGATACATGATTTATGTTTATTATTTTATCCTAGATGGAACTTAAAATAATATTGGCAAGAATGTTTCAGAAATTTACGATTCATTTTTCAGACGACTATAAGCTTGAAATTATACAACGAGTGTCTCTTCACCCAAGAGGTGAAGTACCTTGTACTTTATCAATTAACTAGCTTTACTAAACTTTGTGAAAAACATCCATTAATTTCTTGCATTAAAATGATATTATTTGCTATATCACATTATTTAATGTAATTTTTGGGCCAATTTTTTAAATTGAAATAATTTCATCCAATTTAATTACTTCACAAATTATTGTGAAGAAGTTCAAAATTGCATTGATTTAACGTGCAACTTTTGATTCTAGTTTGGTATTAATAGAAAGTTTGTGATATTCTTAATTCCTGTTGCAACAACGTCCTTAACAATCACAATGCTACCTCTGAAAAAATATTTGAAGGATTTCATTGTACATGTTTCTGAAGCTGAGTGTATATTAAATTGAAATACCTAATTATGTTCACAGGGCTTAAAAGTCTAATTTACAAATTGCAAACTAGCTTGTTATCTACTAGTTCATACTTAGTTACCAAGTGGTTAACAACTTTTGGAACTCCTTTGTTTACATCTGGAACAGACACTACATAATAAGCCAGTTTACAAAACCTTCAAACCTGGCTAAAATCTCATTGTTGACCACCTTGACTAGTCTGTAACGTTTTGGCAGCCACCCTGACTGTAATTTTTTTTGGCTATTACCTTGACAAGGCTGCAACCTTCATGGTAACTGATTAAAAGTGTCTAGAACCTTACACCACCATGACAAGTCTAACTTTTTGACAACTAGCTACCTTGATACAAGGCTGAAAATTTCTTTGTAGCTAGTTTAACTCATCTGGAAACTTATAATGTTAACCAGTTTGACAACTATGATAACATTGAAAACTTCTTCTTAATTGATATAATAAAAAATATTTCATTATCAATTTAATAATAAAAGATAAGCATTTATGGATATTTTGTCCTCAAAACTGCACATGCAGACATTGTGCCGATATAGGGTCAAATTTTTCAACAATTTGTTTAGACATTCTTTAAATTATATCTTTAAAGGTCTAGCCACCCATATGGGCATTGGCAATATTTGTGATTTTGATATCTTACCAATAAGGTGAATCGGCAGGTACAAAGTATTATATGCAACACTAATTGGCACTGGATTCAGTTAAGTGGTCTACTGTAATTCGAACTTAAACTATGATTACCAATATTAAGCCAACTAATCAGAATGTAAATATTGCATGACAAATATTTTAACAGTGCAAGAGAGAAGGTGGTAAAAATGATGTGTTGTAGTTGAGAGCATTAAGCTTAGCTACAAAGTGAATAGTCCACAATAGAACAAGTAGGGGTTTGGGAAAGGTGTATAGCTAAACTAGGAGAATTTCGGTATAACAGGTCTGGTTGGCAACTATGTTTCCAATGATTAATACAATCCATCATATTCCCAGTCTATTCACTATAATATGTTCACCTGACTGATGCTATAGCTACTCAATTGTACAATATAAAATATATCCAATACAATCTATTTAGCGTATTTACAGTATATGCACTCAGAATACATCCTGTTCAACATACATGTGCTTTACCCAATAAATCTCACTCTACCCAATCCATGGTTAAACCCACTTTATCCAATCCATTGTTAAACCCACTTTACCCAATCCATGGTTAAACCCACTTTACCCAATCCACTCTTAGACATATTTTACCCAATGACTGAATAGATGGATAACTCAAATACCCAATCCAGGTATTCAAATTTACTCAATTCATGATTTTGAAACCTGGCTTTTAGTTCATAGATTTTTGTTGGCCACTTTTTGCCGCCTCCAAATTAATGATGTTGTAGTATCCACACACTAAAAGTAATGTCTCAGGGACACTTTATCGAAAAAACACTAGGGAAAATTTATTAGAATTAGGTAAGGGTATCAATATAATTAGATACATGGTTTCTGAAATTCACTGCTCTTCATTTATAACAATAATGGTTGATGAATGAATGTTAGTACAGAGAGCTGGCTACATTAGTTATCCGCATTGTTATTGAAGATTTGTAAGGTTCATGAAGAATTCCTTGATCTTTATGAGGTTCCATCAATTGATTCAAAATCTCTGTTGACATGATCAAGGATATTCTTGTGATGCTGAATATAAAGATCAATGGTCAGAGGTCAGTGTAAATGATGGTGCAAGTGCAATGAGTGATCACAAGAGTGGTGTTTCTACTATCATTAAGCCCAGGGCAATGTACACCCACTGTTATGGGCAATTCCTTAAGTTAGCTGCTAATGATGCATTCAACAAGTCTAAGGTAATGAAGGAGGCTTTAAATTACAGATGAAATTAATTACCAAACTAGCTAATAAAGTTTTGATAATAATTTTTCATAAAATTAAGGAAGACATGGCTCCTGACTCTCCTGGTATGAGAGTTCTCTGTCCAACATGATGGATGGTAAGAGCTGATTCTCTAGCTAGTGTGATTGAAAATTATGATATCCTCCTGTAAACATGGAATGAAGCTTCTTCTATATGTAAGACACTGAATGCAAGTCGCACATTCAGGGTACCTCTTTTGTAATGACGACTTTTAAGTTTGTATTCTTGGAGTAATGCTTTGAGAGTTGATTTAAGGCATGCTAATAACCAGAGTAGTACACTTCAAAAGAAGTCCATGTCTACAACAGAGAGTCAGTTCATAACAATGACAGTACAAACATTGAACAATATTCGGAACGTTAATTCATTTTGACCTTTTTGGACTAAAGTTAATTCATTTGCTATCTCAAAGAATACTTCTGAACCTGAACTTCCACGACAGTGAAAAGTGTCCAAATTATTTGAAGAGGGAACACCAACAGCTTACTTTCCTTAATCACCCAAAGAACACTTTAAGTAGTTATTCTTTGAAGCTGTGGACTTAAATTGTTAACTGCATCAAAGATCGCTTCATTCAGCTGGGATATAAGATTTATTGCTCTCTTGAATCTCTTCTGATAACCCCCTGCAAAGGTGATATCATTAATCACAATCTTGATATGGTAGCAGTTCTGCTCTTTCACTTTGATGATGGCAAGACTGAAGACTACTTACATGAATGAGTCATATTATTATGAATGTGTGTGTGAATCTACTAATGGATAGTTCGAATGTTGTGTTGTATATTATAGCTATGATGGAGTGACGAGTGGATGAGTGCATTGTATGTTCATCAGCTTGTCATCTCTGAGTCTCCCACAGAGCTCCCCCCCAGAACTGCTGACTGACTAACGAGTCGAGTGCGAGCGCTGATCGTGGGAGACTGCCGGGTCGTGGGAGGACTGCCTGAGTCGAGTGAGACTGACTTAGTAGAGTATTTCTCTAACCTCTCACAAGGTCAAGTGAGCCCTCATTGACGTGTGTAAACTTTTGCGGCTAGTTCTAGCGATGTCAGCAACAAATGCAACTTCAGAAAGATCATCAGTACATAAGGAGAGTAAAGAGGTATTTGAGAGCAACAATGCTTCAAGAGAGGCTAAATAATCTGATGCTGCTTCTCCACGTCCATGAAGAAAAAACAGACACCACTAGTCGCAAAACTACTGTAAATGATTTTATAGGAGTTTCCATTCAAAGCTCTAATATTTTTGGAAAGTACTGGGTAACTATTACAATTAACTAGCAAGTACCCCGTCACATAGTGGCGCTTTACTTATTGCTAAGTAAGAATGCAGTAGCACAAGTAATCCTGCTCAATTATCATTCTCTACCGTTGGTTAAGGTTACATAAGTTTCCCTCTCCTGCTCTCTTTTTTTTCTGAACTATCTGAGCTTTTCTTCTATCCCACCACTCCTATCTTCAGCTCTTCTTTTTGAGTCATGGCGCCCCCTTTTCCTTTGTCTATCTCTACTGCATTTCTGTCCGACTTTGAGAAACTTTTGTCTTCTATTTCACACTTTAGCCTTTCTGTTGAAAACTAACCCCCACCTTTACTCTTCTATTCCATCTGCTTTTTAGTCATCATTAATCGCTCGTTTTTTGCCTTCCCTTCCCTTCCATTTTAAACCTACACAGCCTTACCTCGCCGATTCCGGGGTAACACAATTGAAAATCGGGAATATTTGTTTATTTGGACGTACGCAAGTCATTTTTGTACTTTGACTTTGCGTTTTTGTGTTAGTTCGGTGGTCGACCCCGTCCCAAACTTCACTATACAGAATCCTCTGTTTAACGATTAGTACCCGTATCACCCTAGAAATTGATTTGTTTACCGTTTTGAATTATTTTGCGGGTGCAGTTAAAACGTGAAAACTTACGGGACCTCCATTTCTATTCGAGTTAGTAGCGGTGGTAAGTCAATGCGCTTTTTGTCATGGTTATAAGCCGCACGCAACAGTATTTACTTGAAAATGCATTATCCACTAGACTAACCGCGAAGGTAAGTCTTGTGTATGAAGCATTGTGCTTCACAGCCACTATTTAGCTAAAGAATATCACAAAGAAAACGTTTAAATAACGTGTATTGTTTTGTTGTTGTTTTTTTTCCTTCAATTCAAACAGTTGCAGCGAGTTGTTACTATGCACTGTAAACCAAAAGGTGTGTAGTTCACACCAAATTAAGCGTGAATCACTTGTAACAATAGTCACACCAAAATATGGTGTGATGCGCACACCTCATCGTTTGGGTGTGAAGTACACACCAAATTTAGCGTGAATTCTCACCACAATCACTATGAACTCATACTTACATTAATGCTGAATTATTTTAAGTTACATTGATTCTAGTAATAATTATTATATCAACATTTTTTTTCCAAAAAGAGATTGGTGTAATCCCAGTCTCATTAATCAGACGACTAAAATCTTACTCAACTCTCTTATCTAGCACACAAGTGTACAAAACTTTTATAAGGTAGATTACAATGATAATAGCATTGGTTTTTGCCTGCACATGAATATAATTAATTTTTGGTAAAGGGTCCATGCTATTCCATTGAGTGTGAATTTCACACTAAGTGTGCATTCACACTAGGAAGAAAGTGTGAAGGACACACTATGCATAGGTGGTGGGCATTCACACCACCAGTTTGGTGTGGATTTGGTGGGTTTTCACGCTATAATTTTTACAGTGTGGTACTGAAATCCCTTTACAGTGTATGCGTTATTTAAAAACTCGACCTTATTTTGAGTAGCTTCAGTGCTAGAAGTCAGAATCATTCATACAAAAATAGTATAATATTTTAGGCTCGCTCACCATTTGTGCTATAAGAGGTGGACAATGCAAAATCGGGTATATGTTCGATATTGGTGTGCTTGAACACTATTATTGAATGATTGATTTTAACAACTAACACTCAAGCTACTAAAATAAAGTCGAGTTTTTTATTAAGTATATGCGGTAAAGGGGATTGAATACTGAGGTAAGTACTTAATTAGCATATTATTTAACCCTCTCGTTCCCGAATTGTTTGGACACGCGCGGAAAAATCTAATCTTCTACCGCGGAATAGAGCATTACCGTTTTATTTTTTTAACTCGATGCTGGCTGGGAAAACCCCATAGCAACCATGTATCACTAAATAGACCAAGAGTTTGGGATTCCCCTCTTTTTTTGATTGAGAAAATTGAATAATATTTAGGCCCTCTACTAATACTTAAAAAAAAAAAAAAATTCCCAAAAAATTCCACTTTTCTCATCAATAAAAATAAAAAATAAAATAGAAATAATATTGTTTGATGTATTGTATACCAATATTATATTAGTTCAACAATAAAATATGTTGTTTGTTGTGTTTGGTGCTGATTGTGATCATGTAGGAGACATCTATGAGTGTCCACAAGGAACATATGCCATCGGACGTCGAGCTTCACTACAAAACAATTTCATATACACAAAAACACAAACAACAAAGATATTTGTAATACAAACAACAAAGTATTTATGATCCTATATAATTGCAACTTTATGATGTATTGTATGCGGTTTCATACAAGATTTTTGTTTGGGGGGTGGGGCTCCGAGTGTACTTCACCACACCCATTTTTTGGAATCTACACTACTTCGATGCACATCTTTGCATAAGAGTCTATACTTCACAGGCTTGCGAAGGTTCATTCCTGCTTTGGAGAGGAGGTCGCAGAGTTGTTTGCGTAGGTTGTCTGCTTCTTGGACTGTTTCCGTTCCTGAGAGGAAGTCGTCCACGTAGAAGCTTTCCAGAATCGCTTGACTTGCTTGTGGGTGCGACTGGAGATGTTGCTCGGCTAAATGTCTGATGACTTGCGTTGCAATGTAGGGAGATGACTTCACGCCGAAGGTTAGGCGCTTCATGCAATAGTCTTGAATGGCTCCCTGGGCGTCCCTCATCACGAATCGGTGGAGATCTCTCTCGTGTAGTTGTAGGAGGATCTCGCGGAACATCTTGGAGATGTCCGCGCTCAGTCCTACTCGGTGGGAACGGAAGCGAATTAAAATGTCTGGCAGTAGAGGGTATAAGTTGGGTCCAGCCTCCAGAATGTCGTTTAGAGACACTCCATTGGTGGTCCTGGCTGAGGCGTCAAAGACGGCTCTCACTTTCGTGGTGGATGAGGACTCCTTGAAGACCCCATGTAGTGGAAGGTAGAAGTGAGGAACGTTGGCCTTTTGATCGGGAGACACTTGTTCCGCGTGGTCCAGCTCCAAGTATTCTTGAAGCACTGCGTTGAAGTCACACAGTTTGTTTTTGCGCCTGAGCATCTTTTCGTTTTGCTGGAAGTGGCGAACGGCCTGGGCTCTGGATTCGCCAAGTTCTGGAGGATTGCCGATGCGAGGCAGCTCCACTGTGTATCTTCCGTCTGGCCCTCTGTTGTGGCTGTCTTGGAAGTGTTGGACTACGGCCGTTTCGTCAGTGCTAAGTGAGGACGAGTCGGGCACTTGGTCCAGTTCCCACAGGCGTTCCAAGGACTTTTGCAGTGTATCATCCCTGGGTTGTGCCATGAGGAGAGGAGTTGATGCGGGTTCTGTGCTGCCCAGAGGACCTGTGATGGTCCATCCGAAGATTGTTTCGGTGGCAGCCATCTTGGTCTCGGGGAAGAAACGTGGTTCTTTGGTAACGCACTGGAATCTGTCAACTGAGCAGATTATGATGTCCGATGGTCCACCCAAGTCTGGGTCTGCTAATGCCAAGTCTTTGATGTGAGGCTCCTCTAGGATTGTCTCCTTGCGCTGTGGTGTGTTTGAAGGTTTGATCTTGGGGATCACAGAAAACTTCATGGTGACGGACTTCGAGGGGTCCTGCAACGATCGTAGGGTTGCTTGCACAAAGTGTTTGCTGCTGCCTCCTTCGTAGGCTCCTTCCACTAGGATCCGCTGTGGGTAACGTGGAAGTTTGAGTTGAGTTGCTAGTCGTTCAGACATGAGAGATACTCCTGCTCCTGAATCGATTGCTGCACGGGCAGGGAGTTGACGATCACCATGGACAACAGAGACGAGGGCTGTGTCCAGAAAATAGAGCACTGGAGGAGTGACTTCGCTTCCCTGATCCTTGTTGCTAGCATCGTTGGCTTGTACGAAGGATGCGTTGACTGGGTTGCTGTCTGTTCTCCCTGAGTTGGACTCCTTGTGTAGCAGGGTATGGTGTCGTCCGCGACAGTGTCGGCATGTGAATGGGGAATTGCACTTGTTGCTGGTGTCGTGAAGGCAGTTGGTGCAGCGACGGTGTTCCTTTACTACCTTGTTCCTTTGATCCAAATCGTACGACTGGAAAACTGCGCACCTCGTTAGAGAGTGAGTTTCTTTGCACAGTGGGCACTGACCCCTAGGAGATGGGGCTGGAGTACTCTTGGCAGGAGGTCCAGGTTTCTTGGTCTTAGAGCCAGCCTGAGCCGTCTTCTGCCCTGAAGCAGTGGAGTTAGATCCGACTACTGTCATTCGGTGTTCCAGAGGCCCGAAATATTCGGCCATTTCTTCCAGTGTTGCGATCGTGGCCTTGGATGCATGATGCTTGGTCCACTCTTCTTGAAGCTTCGTGTCAAAGTTGTCGAAAGCGTGAGCGGCCAGAAATTGGGATAGTGTTGCTCCCTTGAGGTCCTGTAGAGCTTGGAAGTTGAGCAGGTATCGCTCTCGGAATCGGCGGAGACCTTCTCTGCTGTAGGTCAGAACCTCGTCTGTGACCAGTTCCCGCATGTGGTACGGGTACAAGATGGTCGGTGATCCGTAGTCGCGAATTAGAGCTTCCACGGCATGGTTGTAGCTGTCGTCTCCCCTGGAGTGGAGAGTGACTGTTTGCTGTGCTTCCTCCGTCTTCATGGCTTTCAGGAGTAGGCATGTCTTCTCCCGATCACTCAGATGTTTGCCGCGAGTCTGAAGTGTCGAGTTGAAGAGGTCATAGAAGTTTGCCCAGTCCTTGGGTCTTCCAGAGAACTGGGGCAAGTCGAGTTTGAGTCGAGATTCTTCTTTGATGGTAGGTGTAGTAGGAGTGGGGACTTCTCGTTCAGTGCTTTTCTCTTGACTCTCCATGACGACTCTGTGTAGCCTTGTCACCGCGTCCTCCAGCATCTTTCGGACTGGTTCAATTTGATCGTCGTCGCACAGATCTTGGGTGTCCTGTCGGAAGGCGGCCACCTTCTCTGCGCATTTGTAGACTGACTTCTCAAATGACTTGGTGGCCACGCTGGTGACCCCATTTAGTCGGTCCACTTCTTCTTGTAGAGTGACAGAGACTTTGAAGTTTTGGTGCCTGCTGATGAGCTCTAGGATTTGTTCTAAGGCTTGGTTGTGTTGTCGTTTCACCTCTTCTCCTGAGCATTCCTCATGATAGGCAACCTCTTCTCCCACGTTTGCTCGTAGCAGCGACTCCAGTTGTAGTTGTAGTGCTGCATGCAGTTCGATTTCTCTGGAGAGATCTCGCTGCAGTTCTTGATAGCATATGGGTTTGATGTTTTTCAATCGTTCCTTGCATAGGTCTTCTATTTTGGCTTTGATTTTGGTAATCTGCCCTCGGCGGTACGCTCTCTTGGTTTTCACCGAGTCAACTGATGTTAGTGATTGAATTGCTCGAACGTCGCTCATGGTGGCTGAGGACTGGAAATTCGAACGAAGTTATAACTCTAGTGGGATTTGAAAACCCTGTGAAACTCGAACACCACACTTCCACTGGCTTAGAAAGGTGAAATCAGATTTTGGTGAAATCTGCCAGGGAAATGCGGAGATCTTGTCTGAGGGTGGAATTTGAATTTCCGCAAGATCCGCACTGAGTCGGCCAAAGTTATGGCGCGTGGTAGTGGTTCGGCGTGGATGACGGCGAAGTCGGAAGTCCACAGTAGTAGATGTCGGAATTCGGCTGCGTAGTCTGTATCCAGATGATCCGGCTCGAAGGACCACTCGATGTGGCGGACTAGTAGTGTCTGCCACCCGTGTAGTCGCTTATTCGAGCGCAACTGTTCAGCGAGCTTTGTGAGCAACGCAAAATGGTCAAGCAGCCGAACAGTGTTGTTCGAAGGACCAGAGTGACACCGGCGAGAGAAACTCTTCCTTTCTCAGAGTCTGCGGCACACGAGCGCTACCCTACAGTATGCCTACGTCGCAAGTTATTGCGGATTGCAGGAGGCTGTAAGCAGTGGTGGCTGTGAGAGTTGTGCGCCCTCGACCCCAATCAAAGTTAAATTGGTCTCAATTGATATCACTTAAATTACATGCAGTTTACATTACACTTATATGACAATAGGGTGTTGATACAGTCAATGGGAAATGTATGAATATGATTAGTTCATAGTATGGTAAAGGGTGGCTAGAATACAATATAATGAGAAAAGAGAATGACAATATATTGTGCTGACGTATTGTTCGTAGGCTTGAGATGGTCATTCCTGGTCAGGAGACGCTGGGTCCTGAACAGGCATCAGCAAGATGCTCTGTTATCAAGGAGAGTGAAGCACCCAAGTCCATGAGAAGACGAGCACGTTGAACTCTATCCTTATTTGAGATCTCGGCAAAGCATTAGGCAAAAGGGCAGTCGAAGTGGCAATCGACACAGCACTGGACTGAGGTGTAGCAGGAACCATGGTATTACTCGCAGCATCAGCGGGAGGAGGAGCCTCATGAGATGATCCAGAAGTGCGATGTAGGCGAGTGTTATGCTTCAGACCTCACTCTCGACAAGTCTTTGTAGACGGACATTCTTTTGTGATGTGTTTTCTGCTCAGGCAATTAATGCACAAATGATGCGACTTCACATGTGCTTGGCATTTAGACACCGACATCTCAGTAAAAACTGGACAGTTAAATAGGCCATGAAATTGTACAGGGCAAAGGAGGCAGCCTGAGCGCTTCGATGTGGTCTTCAGAGCGTGGAGGAGGAGAAAGATCATTTATAGTCTGTCCTGAATTTCTTCTGATGTGGTTTAGCAGTCTTGAACTGTGAGCTTGGTAAGGCGGGATTCCAAAAACTCAAATACTTTCTCCACTGTAGGAGGCTCTGTGATGTTTGATGAATGGACATCCCACTTGTGTGCCAGGGTGCCAGTAAACTGTTGCTACAACCAGGCGGCTGCCACTTGTGACAGTGTATCTCCCCCACACCTCTTCATTCTGGAAAGATGTTTCTTGGAGAAACTGAGAGCATCCTAGATGTCAGCTTGTGAGTACTCATATGCCTTGCCACGGAAGAAGGAAGAAACATGATAAGGAGGAATTGCTCTGGGGTTCCGAAATGACGTTTGAGAGCACTAACTGCAGAATCATACTTAGGTGTATTCTGTGCAGCTGCAGTAGCTATTTCTCTCGCCTTGGTACTTCCCATAGCCTTGATTAGAAGAACTGAGCATTCAGCATCATTCAAGGCAGTGTCACGTTCAATGACTGTACTGAAGAGACTCCAAAAATCTTCCCAGTCCAAAATGTCTCCTGAAAAGAGAGGATAATCGATCTTTGTTCGTGGTTGGGGAGGAGCAGGTGTGGGTTTCGAACTGTCTGCTGTTGCTCCAGTAGATGTGTGATCAAGGGAAAGGCAGTGAGAGACTTTGTAATATACTGAAGTTGTTGTCGAAGTTCTACTTTTTTTCATAGCTTTGGTAAGCATTGGATTCCTTGTGAAACTCGCTCCAAACAGAAGTCAGTGACTTGAGGGAGTCGACTGTAGACAGTAAGTCCAGACGACCAAGTTCCTGTAATCGTGCAATTCCTTACCACGTTGATAAAGATGGACAACTGTAATTTTCTCATCGTAGAGATTGAGCAAATCTGCATTGTGTTGATACAGAGACATTTCACTGGTAAGTTCACCTTTCCCATTTTCTACACCCTCCTTGATAGCAAACTCAGCACAAATATGCACATGGTGTGCCAGATACTTTCTCCGGCAATGACATCAGGAGCTTTGACAGCCGAGAGGGGAACAGATTTGAAGTCTGATAAAATGTAATTCTCAGCACGGGTAATGAAACCCTTGCGAGTGGCTTGCTTTGCTGAGAGAGCACGTTGATCTTCAGAAGCCTTGACATCCTCAAGCTCTGTCGACATTGGAAGTCAACTTTGTATAATCAATGGTGTTACGGCAAAGAAATAGACTATGTTAAATTAGGAGCTTCAAACACCTCTTGCTGGGTGAGGGAATGCACCAGCAAAGGGTGAGAGGAGGATATAAGCAGCAGAAGTGAGTTGAAGACCAAGTATCTGAAATGCAAATAGACCAGAAGTATAAATAAGCAGTACCGCAGTGTGGATAAACTGGGAACAATCGATGATTGTTAGCCAATCACCTTTGAGAGCTGGAGTGTGGAATGGTTTTATATACTGTGGCTGACCACACTTCAGTTCAGAGTTGTGTAGAGTCAGAGATTGTAAAGGTCGATCCCTCGTGGCTCCAATAAGCTAAGCAACCTAAGGGCGGGCTTTGGGTCCCCTTAACCTGGGAGCTAGATAAGGAACGCTGACATCGTCACTAGCAAACTCTGCCTGACTCTCTGGTGGCAGCGGGGACGCTACCTTCACCCCGACTCACAACACCTGATGAAAGCATCCTAGAGGAGATGTAGTCAACAACTGATTGTATGTAAGGCTTGTATAAATTGTGTCAATAAACCCGAATTTATCACTTTCTGTGACAGTGATGTTACGTTTACCAAGTAGTTCCGGATCAGAAAATACTAAAGAGTGATTCTTGAACCAAGTACTGGATGATGAAGTTTCTTTTAATTCTTTCAATCTACTTAGAGTACCTTCCCCCATAGTAGGAATAATAGAGAGGTCGAGATCATTAGATTGAAGGCTACCTTGCAACTTAGCTACGGTATGCAAAATATCACATTGCATGAATAGGCCAGCAACAAACTTGTAAGTGCAGAGGATTTTTTAAAGACCAAAAGCCTCAGCATCACCACTTTCAGCATATATTTCCTCAAATGCTTCAATTAATGCTGGAAGCACCCGTCTAACAGCACGAACACAGGACTCTCTAGCTAGCCATCTAGTATCACTGGGCTTACCAATTTTCAATTCAGGCACACCAAGCTCTGCCTCTAAATCAATTAATTTTTCAATCTGCTTTGGTGAGTAATGAAAAACTTTCCAGATAGTTAGAAGAGTACCAAAGAATTTTTTTTTTTTTTGTGATCGTTTGCAGTATGAATGGCTGCTAACTGGAGCTGATGACAACGACAATGAACATACGGAGCACTTGGAGCAAGCAATCTCACAGCTTCTGTACCCCACTTCTCTCCCCAGACATTGTGTTTGTGCCATCAAACCCCAAACCACGCAGGCCTTGTAGGGAAATGTTGTTATTTCCAAGAAAATCAAGTACTGACTGAGTGCTTCAGCAGTAGCTTCTTTAATATGAATGACACACAGAAAATGCCCTACAACAGTACCATCCTCCAACCACCTACCACAAACAGATAATTCTTTTTTTGTGGAAATATCTGTGCTTTCATCTGCCATAATAGAAAAAATTTACTCTTCTTTTAGCAAGTAATCATAACTTCACTAATATGAGTACTAACACAAGTGAGAAAGTCAGCTGTTGTGACAGGAGAAAGATAAGTAGCATTTGACGGACATAATTCCTTATGCTTCTTCAATTGCTCTAAGCCATTATCTATTTGGAGCTGTATCACGTCCTGAAACATTGTGGTATGAGGAACAGAATTCTTAAAGAGGAAATAGAGAGATCTCAAAATAATTTTTACCACATCTCTGTTGTTCTTTCTTTCCTCTTCCCCTATGGCAATCAATCAGTCTGCTATAGTTCCTCCTGATGTACTTGCCAAACTTGCCATCGCCTGAACTTCAACGGATGCTAAATGCCATTCAGACATTTCATGCTGCTTTAAAAGCTCAGTTGCTTTAATCCAATTACTAATAGGTTTAGTTACCCATGCTCCACGTGCTGATGCTGGTGGTTTACCATACTTCTTACAAACCCCACAAAACTTACCGTCTACTTGCTGGTCATACTCCATCCATTTCCATCTCTCCTTTCATTTCATATTGAATTTCAGCTTTCTTTTGTATATTTTCATTTGTTCAGAGGCAGTTATATTCTCACTTGATAGACATGGTTGTTTTGAACTTGAAGATAGGCTATCATCTACCTAATTGTCAGGCAAGTCCTCCTGGTGAGGTCTCTTCTTCGGGAACCTTTTCATGATGGTAAAATGTGCTTCAATAAGAATGTGGTGAACAGTTCAACACCTAATAAGTGATAATGATGTGGTTGTGTGCAAACAGCTGTGCATCATTCTATATAACTTCCCCCCCCCCCCAACCAACTAAAAGTAGTCCAATTTCCCCCCCAAACTAAAAATCCTAGATTAATCCCTGACTATAGTTGTCAATCTTCAGGGACAAATAAGGATACCTTCAGGGACCTGGGACAATGGTACAAACTCCAAGACTGTCCCAGAGATTCCAGTACAGTTGGAGTCTCTGTCCATAACTCTGGTAAATCCACACAGCAGCTTAGCTGTGGAAGGTCCTATGGACCAAAACAGAAGAACTAAGATGCATATAACAGAATCATTAGTGTAAATAGATTAAAGGATTGATCTAACCACACAGATTTATATGTTAATGCTATTGTTATAATATTTTATAAGAAAGATTACAAAGTGTGTGGTTGTGCTGAGGTAACACAACATTTAGCAAACTGTTTTTATCAACTTTGTGTTCTGTCAACTACTACAATATAAAGAAGCAATATATTTTTTAAATAGCTAATTTAAAGTTAAAGTGCAAAGTAAGTCATTTTTTGGTTGAAGCATTAAACGCTGTACAACTTCAATTTTATTATCCTCTGGAAAATTGATACTGAAGGTTTGCCATATTTTAGCCAATGCCATTTTTGTCGTCATCTGTATGAAAAAAATATATAATAAAATAGTCGTTAATTACCAATTTGAAATTATTTACAAGCATTTTAATAATAATATTTCGCCATTTTCAAAACTGAAACAGCTATAGTATTTACAATGCATCTCAAAGAAACTTACCATAGCAAAACTCTTTCCAATGCAGGATCTGTGACCAATGCCAAAGGGAAAATAGGCAAAAGAGTTAGGTCTAATTTGGAATAATGAGAGTACAATATGAAAAATTAAAACAATTGCTGAATATTGTAAAAACATTGTGCAATACGAGTAAAATCCTCCAAACAAAATAAGAAAAAAAAGAAAAAAAATAGCAAGTAAGAGTCATAAATTGTGGTTTTAACGACTTGAATTTCCAATTTTATTTGTTAAATGTTCCAATTTGACATAGCTCTAATGCTAAAGTCCGTGCATTAGTTATTTCTTCTCACCACAAACTTTCCTGCGTTTAGTTTCTTTTGTTCTTTTTCTTATACACGTTGGAGGATGTTTAGTATTATAACTTTAATTGCATAGGTAAATATTCATTTTCTCTCTTGCTATAAATAGTAAAATATAAGGTACATTCATTTTTTAACTCCATACCTACCGTCTATTGTCTGGGTGAAATCTGTCTGGATTAAACATGTCTGGATTATCAAAATTCTCAGATTGGCAAGACATTGTTGCATTCATCAGCTAAAGTATTGAATACAATATTATTAGAGAATTCCATTAGGATATAAATATAAAACCACAATAATGTTTTGCATTGTTTTGCTTACAATAATTCCTGTATTTGAGGGAATTCTAAGCTTTCCTAGGGTAAGAGGAGAAGCCAAGTCTTTATACTGTCCAAAAACTGGTGGATAAAGACGAAGTGTTTCTTGTACAATCTATATGGCACAAAAGATATAAAAGATGTATGAATTATGATAGAAAATCACACACTGTACCAGTGTAAACTTTCAAAAAAATTTACAGACTTTTAGTGAAGTGTCTTAATTAATAATATTATTACTTCTAATTATGTTGTAATGTTCAGTTTAATTTTAAGCTGCTAGCTATTTCATTTGTATTCATATTTTACTCTGCACCAATAATTATTATACCCATTGAATTTAGCTTAAGCATGTTTTTACGTTTTTTTTATTGAATAATAGTTAAATTACGTGTTCACTGGCTTGTGCCAGTAAATATGTTTTATTATTTAACAGATGATACTTTTTCTTTCTGTAACCGAGTAGCATACTACTCCTTACTTGTTCTATGTAAGATAATTTTTCTAGGTCTTTGTCAGTCATCATGGTTTTTTCCCCTAAAACTTTATCAACTTCTATTTGAGCTCTGAATAAAATATTAAGAAATGAATATAACCTTGACATCCATCTTGACTTTAATTACCTTTGCATGACATCAGTGTGCTTTGAAGTCAACATGAGGGCAAACATGGTGGTAATGGCAGAAGTATCTTGGCCTTGATGGAAATACACATTCACATGCTAAATTAATCTAATATTACATTGTTTTTTCTTGTAGACACATGTATTGAACAACCTATTCACATTTATCATTACATAAACATCACGACAAGAGCAACAGCCCTCTAATGTACAAGAATTTTACTATAGTTGTATAGAATTGATTTTCTCCAAAATCAATAGGTCTGATTGAATAAGGCCAAAACAATTTGTGTTATTTTATTATTGGATGTTATGATACAATTTTGCTTTGAGAATATTATAAAAATTACTTGACATTATAGTTTGCTACACTATTAATTTTATTATGCAATATTGCACATACTTAATTCATGATCATGCATACAGAACTCATGAATGCTCCTTTATTTAATACTTTATAATGGAGAAAGCAGTTGTAATAAAACTTATACCATGGTGCATTCAAGCCGTCCAATCAAATTACTCAATTCGTGGTATATTTTTTCATACCCACTTCCTAGTAGGTGAATAAGTGAACTGTCCAATAACAATTTACTTTTTTAGCGTTTCCCATAGCCTAGAGCTGTAATACAAGTCAGTTGCACCACTCCATTCGGTCGGCACGGGATATACACTGTCCGAGGGCCATGTAAATCCTATACTGACCTCCACATCGTAGTGTAATTACACTTACCTGCCACATAGAATGTCAAGAAATCATCCACAAGTTCGTCGATACTCCAGTCATCAGAATTTGCTAATGTAATATAGTTTCACCATTAACAACAATCATAACACTATTGAATTCTTTACTTGATAGCATGTATGTTAAAATATCCTTAGGTATTTCTTCTCCTTTTTTAATCATCTTAATCCTGTTTATTATACAATCTCTGCCTATCCTTCTCAAAGCTTGAATGCATTTTCTATATCTCCTTACACGAGTACGATATAGAAACTGGAAAAAAAATAATCACACAACAAATAGACAATAATATTAATTTTAAAGCTCACACAAAATACCTGATTAACTGTTGTATTGACAGATGATATAGAAAATTGTAATCCTTTTAGAGCAGTATTCAACATGTAATAAAAACTTCCCAGCTCATAGCCAGGTGGAAGTTCTACTCCAAGTGATTCTGCAGACCAAATTTTAGAGAAATCTGTCCCAAAGCCAGCCTATTTAATTCACATGGGTTATCACTATAATTTTATTATTTTAATATACTCACTATACTGATGATGTCCATAGTGAGTTGTCGAATGTATTTCTTCAGAGGAACCACAATCATTCCATCAGCGAGAGGCTTCAAGTCATCTACCATTTTATTGGTGATGTCATCAAAGGTAACAATGAGGGTTTTCAAATAGCTGCATTAAAGAACAATACCAATACTGCATATTTCTTTATATCTTGTCCCATAAACCGCTATTGGTGGGGGGGAGGGGGGTGTGGGGGGCAATGTTTAAAGCAAATTGTTAGGGTGCATTTGTCCCCCACTGATTCTGGTTTTGCCCCCCCCCCCCAAAAAAAAATATATGATTTTCATTGTTACTGTCGCCACAAAGTTTTCCTCAATGTCATGGAAATGAGAAACTCTCCTGAAATTTGACAATATTGATATGACTACTCACAAGCTTGGTTCTAATAATACCATGTACAAGCATTGTTGTAGAGAGAAAAATATAGAAAGCTGTTATAGCATAAATGTGTTAGCTATGGTCTTTATGCTTGCTGAATTCAGGCAGTATTTTAGATTGTCTGTTCAAAGTATACTAATTTAAGATGTTGCTTCTGAAGTCGAGTTTGGAAAAATTGTTTTCTACTCGGAAGAAAAATATCAATAGCAAATTTTCTCGTTACATTAAGTTTTGTTTTCATCTCTAATAAGCCAAGATTTGTAGAGGCTGCCAAAATAAAGTTGAAGCATCTGAACTAGCATTTCAGTAGCTGATTTAGCAACTGCTTGTTTTCACATACAGCCAGTTATTATGCTGGATCTGTAATTTCACAATAAATATTACTCATCATAGCTGTAAAGCATATAATGTAGTATGAGCATGGGGAAATATTGAGGGGGCCAGTAAAGATCATCAATTGAGGGATTCCCCTTAAAAAGATAATTATTATTCCGGAATTTCCCTCTTGAATAGTTGGTCTAGCTAAAACTGGACATGTTCCTCCAGGCCTGATAACTAAGTCCAGAATTCCAGTTATCACTTTTACTAAGACTTTAAAAAAAGTACTCTAAACACAATTATGTGGCGAGTGGGACATGCAAGTGATTGCAAAGAAATGTATTTATAATGAAATGCTGTTAATATTTTGGTATTATAATTAGTGTATATCTTAGTGTAGCTCCCCTACATCACTGGAAAGCCCCAATTAGTTCAACTGTTAGTATGTCTGCTTCAGTCAAAATAATTTTTCAATTACATAAAAACTTACGATTTTTTAAAAGCAGCATCATAGAGTTGACGACGTGGCTTCCAAGCTTCATAATTAGGAATAGTTGCCAACCCTTGCTTCATGAACCTAGTGTAAAGTCAACATCTCAGGGCTGTACATAAAATGTTATGCCATTACCTCTCCCCAAACACTGTAGTAAAACCTTGCACAAAAAACTTGGATTTGTCATTTTTTATGTTCATGGTAACTTCCTGCACATTGGGAATACAATAAGGTTTCAAATGAATCACACACTGTCAACAAAACACAAGATTGAGTGACTATCATAGTAAGTGAAAGTCTACCAGGTAACCGTCCATAATCGAGTAAGTGTTCATTCAGCATGTTTCTCCATTGAGCAAGTACTGGGTAAGCAAGCATATAAATACGACAGTAATTATGATAGAATGCCTAGAAGCATTGTTTGGATTGGTGAAAGCAGGAAGAAGAATCTTCTGCTGACACTAACGACAAAGTCATAGGAATGTGTACCCAAATGACCATTAAAAACAGAATAGTCTGTATTATTTTAGTAGAATCTCATGAAGACTCTTGAACAGATGCATTGTTGTTGTTTTATCGCTTTTCTAACGGAACAAAAGCTCTACGTTCTAACGGAACAAAAGCTCTACTGTTAGTAATACCGAATCAATCCCAAGCAGCAGTGAGCCCCTCACAACTTTTAATTGTGCACTTTGCAATTTTGCTGTAGAATTGACACTAACTGATAAATGCCAACCTACCTATGCTTAAATTTTTATAAATATAATTATGGCTAAACTACACTATTCAAATTAAGAATAAAATAAATCATAGCAACATCTACTATAGTCTGTCAAGTTGAGTTAGCACAACTGCAAGGGGTGAATGAGGAATGCATTTAGTACTTAACCTGAAGCAATTTAGTCATATGAATCCAAGTCTATAAAACGTGAAGTTCGCGTATAAAAGGGCGTAGCCGGGGACATATTTCGCGATAAGTGAAAAATGGCTAACCCCAGCGGATGCAACTGTCTTAACCCGCGCCAGATCAAGTGAGTAAACAGGTCCTTCAATCGGCCACTCAAGTGTGGGAAACTACCCACACAATTCCCATAGACGTGTGCATTGAGTTTTGGAATAGCATTATTTTTTCCAGTTTTGGAGTATGCTGAGGAACTTTTTTTAACCGCTTTGGCCCGAATTTTCTAATGGTGCAAACCTGGGATGAGTAGCTGCTTCTGTTGAAAAGTTATTCAAGTTTTTTTCTGGCCAACTCAACTTGGACATAGCTACTAATGTTTAATTTAACTAAATAAGTAAAGCAGTAATTATAGTATTTGTCAAGCCCCTTCCTGTTATACTTGATGAGTTACTCAACGTTTTGACACCTTAATCAAACAAACTGGGTTGATTATGGTGGTAAGTTTGTACAGGTTTCCATTCTTCTTGAGGAACATATGCATAATTAGCTATCACTACGATGATTATGAACATGTATGTAACAGTAGAGTTCATTATACAGTAGCATCAGTTACAATGTCAAAGTAAGCTATGAGGAAGGAATCTATTCACAAAAAGCTAGCTAGATGTAAAGATGCTGACTAGATGTAAAGAGGAAATGTAAAACAATATACATTAATTCAGGTTATTAAGCAAACAGTTTAAAAATGTGAAAGGATTAGAAGGCTCAATTTAACAGCCAAAATATCTACTGGTATTTCCAAGGGTACCTTTACAACTTCTGGGTCCATAGTGAAGACAAGTGGTGAGTTTGGGAAGAACACGACAAATGTTTTTGATTCTACTTGATTTGACCTAAGACATGTAACAAAAACAAAAAAATCAACAAGTTTTGATGATTATGAGTAGCTAGCTAAGCTGTTAATAGTATACCAATATTGGACAAGATCCTTTGTTGATATTTCTTTGTTAACTTCCTTCTGAAGTCTTCTTAAGTCTGCTAGGTGTCCAAGGTAGAAGCTGGTATAGAATATTATTTATTGTTTAAAATATTGAACCACACCAAACCAAAATCATTCAATTTGAAGTAGGACCCATTTCCAGTTAAAAGAGTAAACTTATGCTATGTAGCAATGATTATGATGACAAAACCAAGCCTACATGAAAGCTTAAAATTTATGCTTTCTCTGTGTGTTGTTGCCCATAGCTGAACCAGTCTACAGTTTGCAAATAGAGTACAAGTCCAATACCTAATAAGTTCATCCTTTTTCTTACCTGCTCATCCTCGGTGACGGCAAGTGCGAATATTTCCAGTGTACAAGTGCCACGTACAAAGTGTATATTATAAATATTGAAAAGAGCAATCCCCCACTTGCCAATGCACTCCACAAAAGTGTTGTCAACATAGCGGGTTGGTTTACCGATTTTCGTTGAAGTAAATCTGGATTACTTTTAAAGGCTACGCTACTTAATAGAGGTCTTCCGACTATCTTTTAACTATACGGATCTTCCCAGCAGAATTGGCGGCAAATTCGATTTACTAAGGGCGTGATAAGGAGCGCCAAAATAAGCGATATCGGCGCTTTAACTGCGCAGCTTAGAGCTGTGCTTATTATACTTTCTGCTTCTTGTGTTTTTTGCTTCTGACACTTTTTGCTTCCTATTAATTTCTTCTGCATCTGTGTGACAACTATTTTTGTACATTGGTGATGATAATTGTATTACTGATAATAATTATACCACTTCACCAAAGTCCCCAAACATTTAGGACCGCAAATTGCTAGAGAAGGCTTGTAGCTATTCTAAACTCTCATATTCATCCATCTTTTTCAGACTCACCAACTGCAATACTTTTATAGACTCTGTATCTTTTTTTAATAATGAATTGTGGCTTGAAAAAATGACCTGAAAAACTAGGCCAAGAATGACCTGTAAAATATTGATTTTCAACTTCGATAATTTTTTTCCATATAAAAGTTTCTGTTTTAGGTTCATTAGAGTATTTTGTTATTATAAATTTCACAGTGTGTAGGAGTTGACAGATACCAAGCAGAATAATTGATGACTCAAAGCTTTTTTTCCATGCAGGAAATTTGTGTGTAAGATGATATAGCCAATGTTGACTACAACATGAAGTTTTTGGTTACAAACATAGCTACCTTTTTCATGGTATGAGCTGACTGCTCAAACATAATTGAATATAAACTAGCAGAAGTGGATCAGTGCTATTTTTATTGGTACAGTGATTTTCACACTGACAATTGATTAGCGATGCTCTTAGCAATCCTTTAAATGTGACAAATATCAATGTTCACTATTAATTTTGTTCCTTACATTCTGTATGTCAAGTGAAATTCATGATAACGGTATTTTCCAAGAATTTTTAGTTCCACATCCTTGCCATCTTCATACCTGATTAGAAGTCCAGGCTTTTCAAAGTTACTGGCCACTCCAAAGCTAATGGCTGGGATTCCGATTATAGCATTAGAGTCTGAGGCCTGTGTAGATTTGTAGTAACATAAGTATCAGACCTATTTTATAACTAGATAATACCTCAATGCTGGTCACTGCACCACAGCATAAAATTTCGGGAGGTTTGACAACCAAGTGCCAGATCTCAAATATCCAGTAAACACAGTAAGGAAGTAGCCTGAACGGTTTATTTATTAAATCGGACACCTACAAAATGAAATTTAAAGCTTGGGAACATAAAATTATCAAAGAAACTTGTACTTAGGGACATGTTGATGCTTCAAGGAGCTGGATCAATGGAAATTTATCTGATCTAATTACTTAACAGGCATGAAACCACAAAACAATAACAAGTATCTGGGCTCAAGAACACTACAGTTTCTCAAAATCTTACCCCAGCTACATTTAGTGTCCACGCCACTTTTCTATTTCCTAGCCAATTAGTTGTTATTGAAGGTCTGATTAGCTCACAGCAGTAGTAAAATAGATTAGATGTCAATTTTATAAACCTGAAATTCAATAGATATTTTTTAACAAAAGAATCTTATTTTAATCGTAAACATAATATGAATTTAACTATTACAGATTAGCCACTCCAGGATGGCTAATAATTGCACAGTGTTTATAAAATGACTATCAAAAAATTAGCAACAAGCGCGAGTGGCTAGAGGGATACAGTACTACTTGGTTTGCCTGTCAGTCAGTCAGTATCTCTTGCATGTTTAGAAGACGGTATAAATGTCTATCGTTCATTGCATTTGATACATTTGACTTGCTCAATGTACACTTCGACTATAAGGACTTTGTAATAGCTAGTTTGGTATAGTAACGCTGAGTGCTCTCACCCTTGGTGCTTCATTCCAATGGTAGCGGGAGCCATGCACTTGCTCGCTCTTTGGCTGTTCTCGCGGTTTTTTGTTTTTTTTCAGTCTCGCGTAGCCAGTCTCTTTAGTAAACGTCCCGCATAGCGGTAGGTAAAGGGTCAGGCTACGCGAGGTTACGATTTTTGCACGTGCAAATTCAAAGAAGTGCGTGGCATTTGAGGTGTCGCCAAAAAATTGGAATAAAGTTTCGACATTCAGATTTAGATAGCTGCATTTATTGGGAAATTCCCTAAATGACTATTTCCTTCCTCATTCTGTAGTTCCTTTTGGCAATACAGCTATATAGGAATAAAAAGACTCAAACTGTGTAAATTAGTTGACTTAATAAACCAGTAGATGCTATGGCCACCATCTTGATATTTATTCTTGGACTTGGAAGTATATTAGTTCTACTATTTCTAATCTATACTTTATATGTGGCATTCATACATTGGAAATACTCCCATTTGCCTTCTCCGAAGTTAAACAGGTAAATATGAATGTACATGGGTGGTAATTGTCTGGATGGTTTTTAGCTGTTGTTGTCTTTTTCGTAAAGTTTCTATTTAGGGCATTTGGCAGATCATTGGAGATTTATGAAAACAGTGCACAAGGAGATCACCACTCAGTTTGTGGTAAAGTATTGGTAATACAAATAATATATTCTCATTTTAATGCAATAATATGGCTTTTTTCATTCTCATTATGTAGGGCAGATCAAGTGGAATCTAAAACGTTTGTAATATTTTTTCCAGTTTCTCCATTTATAGTAACTCTTGACCCCACCGTTGTTAAGGTACTTGTTCCTCTCTATTATTATTAACTATCCCGATACTATTAAATGAAAATTTTGGCCTTCCTCTAGTTAATTTCAGCAAACATGTGTGCAATCCAGCTGTCTGTGTAGTAACTGACTAGGAAGCCTTTATTTTGTTCCCGTACATGTTGAACTTATTAAGGAAGTGACTTATAATTAGAGTAGCTAATTTATTTAAATATTATTCTCAAAGATAATTAAGTTTCGCTTGTTAAGTTCATGCAGACTTCCTCAATAAATATAACACTGTATAGCTATAAGATAGTATTATTATAGCACCCAGTGATGTAAGAAGTGGAAGGGTGGGCTCTGGGGGATGGAGCCCGCCCTCCTCCCCATAATTATTAGGCACAGCTTAAATTTCTTGCATGAACACTAGCAAACCACAGGACACAATGCCCTTGGAGCCCACCCATATCTAAGCATCTTCCTACACCACTGGCATTTATATTGTAGGAAGTCATAATGGACATCAAGAATTCTAAATCCCCGTTCTTTGTGAAAAAATTTAGTACAGTGTTTGGAGAAAGGTTAGAGATTTTGATTAATATTACCAAGCTCTATTGATTTTTTTTAAAATTATAGATTTATTGACAGGAGTCTTTTGAATATTCCTGATTATTTATCATGGAAGCCTCGCCGACAACTGTATGACCAAGCATTCAAGAAATCGTAAGTTAATATCCTTCTTAATATTTGATATTGATCGTAAATAATCTTTCATTACAAATGGTAGAAGAGCAGGAAAGTGGGTGTCATATAGAATATAATCACATCTAATTTAGGTCTTCAGGAACTGAGAGAACAAACTACCGATATTTTCATAAAGCAAGTGTTCTTTCACAAATATTGCCTACAACATTATGATATTTTAAGCCTAATTCCTTATTAATTGGATTGAAGCAGTAACCGAAGGGATAAAGAATAAGTTAAAATAGCAAAGCCTATAGTATTATAAATAGATGTGAGGGGGAGTGGTCAAGCCTGTATAGGAATTAATCACTTGAAAAAATAACTTAAGATAATGAGAACATTTTTCTCTTCAGATACTTAAATACTCTGATGACTACATTCAATGATTGCATCAACAAATTTGTTGAAGAACTGAAGCCAATTGCAGATGGTAACACTATCATACCACTCAAGAAATATATAAGACTGCTCACAATGAATATCATTAGTATGGTAAAACTACATAATTAAAATCTGTACTTAGAGTGATTAATTGGCCACTCAGTCTTGTAATGTTTTAATATTTATAGACTGGATTTGGCACAGACTTTTCACAAATTTGGTCTGCCACATCTTTAGGGGTTGATATGCCCCCGGATGAATTAAACTGTTTCAGTTATGTGGTTGCTATGGCATTCCAAGGATTAAATAAGTCTATTTTTTTCGGAGACTACTCCTCAATCTATCAGGTATTGGTAACTTTTTTTAATCTTTGTATTTACAACTTTTTTAACAGCTTCTGTATCCAAATGCCGTAAAAAAATATAAGAAATGTATTAAGGCTCTAAGAAAAATTGGTAGGGATGGAATTATGAGAAGAATCAAGATGATTCAAAGTGGCGAAGAGATACCTAAGGATATTATCACATATATGCTGCTAAGTAAGATACTTTTATCAACACTATTTTTTTGTTCTCAGCGTGATTAAATATTTACTGTTTGTTGTTGTTGTTGTTGTTGTTGCTTTAGCAAACACAGATAATTGGCTAATGGATGAGCTTGTGGATGACTTCATCACATTCTTTTTGGCGGGTAAAGAAACTAATTACCAATTACTTGATACAAGCGAAAAAGTATTGTTGATTTTGTTGTGCTATGAGGTTAGAAGTTTCGATACGTTGTAGGATACCAAAATAACTAACTGGTATCTTTATTATGATTTCTTCATAATTTAAAAAATGTATTCAATTAATAATTAACGAAAAAGCTATAACTTATTTAACTTTTTTATCATTCACACATGCCTATAATTGATTCAGATAACTATATTATATAGTTAGATGGATAAATGTATTTTAATGTTTCAGGTCAGGATACATCATCAATTACAACAATATTTGCTTTGATTCTGTTACTCCAGCATCCTAATGTTTTGGAAAGGTATGCCGTAATTGTTAAGGCAGCCGTAAGGAATTAGGCATATTTTTCATTAATTAAGCTTAATCTGGTAAATGTAGTGATGAAATATAAATTCTTAGATACATATAGAACAGATAACTTTCTTTCATCCATGCTCTCTTTAAATACATTCTCCGTCTATATACCAAACATTCCTCACATACAAGTCTAATGGAAAACTTCCTGCCCATTGGCTCTTACATGAAGGCAATAGATATCATACTCAATCTAGCTGTTGGTTGCTATTAACTTCACTTCTTTGATATTATGTAGTAATTCCAAATGTGTTGTGCCAATCAAGATAATAAATGTTAACTTATTGGCTATGTTTAATCAGGCCATTATTCTGAGTTATCTTAGGATTATATAGAAATAATTTATTGGTTTTTACCTAATGACGATACTGCTATCTGCATGAACTCTTGGCAAAATTAATTAAATTATTACAGTCTCGTTCAATTACTAATTTTGCTAATACTTGAATGTAGAGTGCAGCAAGAAATTAAAGACGTATTGGGCAGCAAGACTACAGTTGATGAGAAAGACCTTGAAGATCTGCACTACCTTAATCAAGTATGATGGTGCTGTATATATATATATATATATATATATATTATATTATATATACATATATGTATATATTATATTATATTATGCCAGTATTTGTGGGCACTTACAGGTGGTGCTTGAAACTCTCAGGTTATATCCACCATTTTTTGGACAGTTAAAGTATTTACCTTCCAAATGTAAATTGGCAAATCTTAGTATTCCTGGTGGGACAAATGTAATGGTAAGAATTATTATTACAACATGGAAAAAACTGAATTTAGTCACTGCTTAGTTTTTTCTTTGCAATGTGAAGTCAACAGAGAATACTAGATTTTCAGATTGGAATAGAAAGTATCAGTATCAATGGAATTAATCAATATTGAATGTATACAAAAATAGCGAGTTTATACTCGAGTGTGGTTTATGCCATAGTTATACTTCACTAGACTGTTGCTTATTAATATCTACTATCTTAGTTGAAGGATATTAAGTTAGAATTTATTTTATGTTCTTCTTTAGTTGATGAATGCAAACATGTCTCGCCTGGATGAAAACTTTGATAATCCTGACGTTTTCAATCCAGATCGATTTAGTCGTAGTCATATAAAGTAGGTATCTAATTATCAGTTCTCAGTAAATATCCTTTGGCAACACTGCTTACAACATATGATTTACCGAAGTGTACTGCTGTAAAATCTAAACTCTTATTCTGGAACAAGTATTAAACTGGAATGGTGAAACATGAGTAAAACATAGCAAGTTGTACATGTGGTTTGTATTATGTTACATAATTAGAGTTTACTGCATGATAAACTATGCAGTAATTTTACAGTACATGTCAATAAAACAAGGCCTGGCAAGCAGTGAAATACACTGTCAATTTTGGATAATGTATAGGCATGGTGGTATGGCTAGTTGGAATGACATGTAACCAGTAAGAAATACTACTTGTAATATATTGTCTTTTTTTTTAAGCATTAGTCAACTTTAGCCAATGTTCACGTGGGAAATTGAATTGTTTATTTCATTCCTAAACACATTGAGTGGAATATTAGTGGAGATGCAATTAAAGTCAAGTGGTTGGTTTTATATGACAATAACACTTACTAGAAAATTCCCAGCCATGCAGGCGCTTGATGTACTAACTTTCAAATTAGTAAAGCAGTAGCATACATTGTTGTTATCCTGTGCCATTGGCATCAGCTCACTTTTTTCTTTGAGTCATGTATTCATGAAAATAATAATATCAACATTGTTGTCGTCATTATGATGATGCTTTACCAGCCCAACTAATTTAAATGAATTTGAATACACACAACCACTATCGTTACTGACACACTAGCATACTATTATATAAATGCTAATTTAACTGCTGGATACATTTTGTAAAAACTTTGTTACAGATTACTATAATTAATAATAGGTAATGAATGTATGTAATAATAAAAACTAAACCTTTTCAATATCTCTCTATAGACCTAACTCATTTGTCTATTTTCCCTTTGGAGTGGGTCACAGATCATGCATAGGGAAACATTTTGCAATGGTAAGTTTGTTTTGTTGGTAATTTTAACGCTTTCATTATTAATTTTATTTTCCTATTCTTAGATGGTGATAAAAACTACACTGGCTAAGATCATTCAATCTTTTACTATCAAGTTACCAAGTAACTACAAAATAAAGGCCATACAAAGAGTAATACTTCAAATTGAAGATGATCTTCCATGCACTTTAAAGCTGAACTACACAGCCGTCTAATAGTCAATTATATAAATACTTTGTTTATATATACATATAAATGTTGTTTAGTAACATAGCTATTACAGTTTATGACTAACTAGGTATTTATACTAATTTGCTAATCTTATTTTGTACAAGAATGTCTACATTACAATAATTATATATATAGCAGCTGGATTGTTTTAGATTATTTTACCTGTAGCTGCGGCCTATTATTTTATCCAAAATATTCAATAAAATTTAATCTTTTATAGCTAATAGCTACAATGAATGATGACTGAAACTAAATTTATAATCAATCTGTTTTGTGCATTTGCTTAATATCAGTTGCTGATACAATGAACTAATCAATATAACTAAAGTTTTTGACATAATATTATATGCCCTGGTACAACTTGCCCTGGTACAACTTTTTCAGATAAAGGGGAGCATTGCACGCTATATTTGACAGATTTAGACCAAACATTGCAGCCTATTAAGTCAGTTGGATTCCGTGGTGTAGTGGTTATCACGTCAGTCTAACACACTGAAGGTCCCCGGTTCGAAACCGGGCGGAATCATTTTTTTTTTTTTACCTAATTTTTTTTTTCTTTGTTTTTCTTTCCCTGTGTGTTCTATTTCACCTAATTTGTTTTGCTTTGATTGACAAAGGACAATAGATATCTTATGATAACTTAGTGCAGCATTACTTTAAATAAGAGTGATTGGCACATTTATCCCTGAGCTCCACTTCTATATTTAGGATTAAGTTGAAATGTTAATATTGAATCTGTCTAATTATGCATGCAAAAATAATATGATTAATATTATAGTGATGGATGGATAAATAGTCCTCTGCAACTGTTTCTTACTTTCTCCAATGGAAAAAACAGAGACTGCAGAAACGATAATAATTGTTGGGATAATAACATAATGCGTACAGAAGTAAAGCTTTATCCTGCCGCCCTTGCTTGCATTGCTATTGAATAGGCAATTGTTAATAGGATGTATTGTTGAGGATTATAAGTAGCTATGGTTTGAAGAGTTCTCAGGAAATTCTCACCTAGATTAGAACTACCCAATGTCTGTAAGGTTGGGATAGATAGCAACACAGGTGTCAAGAGAGGAACATAGAGACTAACATTAACTAATGCAAAAGAAGCTAATTGTAAGGTCGTGCCCATTAATGTCCTCAAGTGCTCATTTTGAGTCTTATGTCATACAATTGTTGGATTGGTAGCGCTATCACTGAATTAGATACAGTACTAGGCTTAGCTATGTATCTATGTTAAAGCTAGTATGCTATGAACAGTCAGAACTGTGTGATTAAATTGTGGCAGTGTATTCCAGTGTTCTTGTGATTACATGTAACATGTCTACATCCTTAAATGGTGGGCCCTAAGACCTCAAGGCTCAGAGAGCCTCACCAGTCCTAACACTAGTATTGTTTACAGATCTCTTATTAGTTAGGAACAGAGGGCAGGAAAACATGTGTGTCTTACCCTTTCAAGTCCAATCCCAAACAGTTTCAATGTGTATGTTTATCCTTGAACATAGTAGTTAGGAAATGATTTTTTTTAACGACCCTACGTGGCACAGGAAAACTCCTAAAAATTATGTGTTGCCGTAATCATTAATCATAATTACAAAGAAAGTTGTTTAAAGCTAATAAATAACTTAGATCTCTATCCTACTATTACGTGACTAAATCCATCTGATATGTATGCATCACATTCCATTGGCATTGCAAGTTATATATAAATGTTCCATGCTAACTCAAAATACTGTAGAGTCAACACCTTGACTGATCTTGCTAATAAAAGTTGCCGATCGCGAATCCGTACCGGCTGTTGCAGAGCGTGAGTCTGTAATTACTGAGCGCGAGTCAGTGGTAATAGTAACCAAGTGAGGTCTGACCGTAATCTTCTTATACAGGGAAATCAGGGCTTTCTTAATGTCAGGCCTGAAGTAGGATTGAACCAGCGGACTGGCTATTGTGATCAATTGAAAACATACTAATCCGGTAAGGAATAACTCAGGAACGACAACTATTGGAGTTATGAGGGCGTTGCCGATTGCTGGCAAAAGACACACTATGTAAACAATTATCATGGTGCCAAAGATACCAAACAGTCTCTTTTTCCTGGAAGAATACACACCTTCTTCTGATGCTGAATGATCCTTCAAGAACTTGTGAGTGAAACACAATGTCCAAATTGATGTGATAAAAATTACACCAACAATTCCAGTGGATACTATTCCAGCATAGACAACAAATCCTATCTGAATCCAAAGTGGTCCGCAGTATCCATAAGAAGGTTCATATCCAAACTCTCCAAATCCATACAGAGGTGTACTAGTAAGCAGAGCAGCCAGCAGCCACACACCAAGTACCAGTGACACAGCTATCCTGGGACCCATGAATCGCTTATGAGTCTGTGGTTTAGTAATGAAGAGACAGCGATCAAATGAAATCAGTGCAAGTGTCATTGAGACAATCAGGAAAGAGAAAACTAACATATAACCGGCAAATTTGCAGGTAGCTAGCTTCTGCTCAAAAGTAGATCCATAAGTCCATTCTCTTGCTAAGAACCCTCCAATAGTTAAAGGACTGTATGTGATATTGATAACAAAATGTGACAGGATTAAAAAATTAAAGAAAATAGTAGATGGTAACTTCCATGACCCTCTACCTTTCTTTGAGATCGCAGTAGTAATAAGAACAGTTGAGTTAGCAATTAAAGCTGCTAATGTTTCATTAATTAGTAGAGTAGCAAGTACAGAAGAACTGATGACACTCGCAGAAGCCGTAAAATTATGATCCATGATTAAGTGAAATAAACAGCTATGCAAATGATGGTCTTAGTACAAGCTGAGCTAGTTATAATGGGTGAATTTCCCTTATTCAAAGGTCAGGTCATGAACTTCCTTCCCTCGATTGGTGTTGGTACAACAATTGTAGACTCTATACAGGAGTGTAGCTACTTGTGACTATTTACTTTGGCTCAGTGAAATAACAGCAAGCCATTCAAGTGTAGTAATTATAACTATTTATAACAACTTCCCATTGAGAGCTAATCATCATGCAACTATTTGAACCTTCGGCAATCATCAATGACTGAGCTGATAGGCAAAGCATAAGTAATAAAGAAGTTGTGCAACTATTGCGTCCACTGAAAATGTTGCCAGTACATGAGTCCAAGAAAATCTAAGAATTTTTATGAAAAGAGAACATTGTTGTTACAGTGAGATAGATAGAAATACACTATAATTGATCAGCTCTTCTCTAGCTGTTCCCCTTCCCGGTGAGGCAGAATCCCCACTATCTATGCATGTTTATATATGTGTGTGAGACTATTGCTGTGTGTAGTTTGGGTTTATTTATGTGGATAGATCTATCATGCCTATTAATGTAACTTTGGTTTCTTTAGAAAAGAGAAGTGTTATTTTTATGGTTGTAGGGGCATTACTGCGGTGGGAATGCAAACATATGTTCACTTTGGCTGGTGGAAGATACGTTAGAGTCACTGGTGGAACTGCATGTGGCTAAAGAAAGTGATTCCCCCAATAGGTAAGTAGTCACTATGTGCATGTCGCTAATGTTGTCCAGCAGCTTGCATTCCAATGGGCGGGGATAACCTCGCCTCCTCCAAATAAAATGAAGTTAGGTGGCTTATGGATTATTTTGCCACTTGATGAATGTGAACAATAGTGAAATTTAATTTTTTAAATTATTGATGGACATCTCATGAGATCTCTCTAGAGTTTGCTAGAACAATTGACAGTTTACAATTTTTCACATACTCTCGAATAACAATTGAAATTATTTAACTTCAACTATGTGTTCAACGCTAAATATTTCTACAGGAAAAATCAAGTAGTAAAAATATTGCATTCCACCAAAGACTATACAAAAAACTGTACTACAAACACTAAAAATTATAACAAAATGTTAACCGCTGTACAAATTCTGTTGGACTACTATGGCACACCACACAATTAATTAAATATTGTACATGGAGGGCAAGGAATGCCGACATCGCAGACAGCTTCAACATGATAGATCAGAGCTCTGCTATAATATGACGAGAACTTCCTGGAATTGACTCCATGTCTTTATTGACACACTCATACAGACTGCAATGGTGGGCATGATATGATGTAGACATGAGATATATTCTACTGTGGGTCTTTTACCTGACACAGGTGGTTTGCTCCATTGCCTCTTTGATTATGTGAAGAACCTGCAGTTATTCCAGAGTAGACTTCTTCTGTCCCTGCAAAGTCTGCTCAAGTCCTCTTTCCCCATCTGGTGTAAGTGACTCCTCCAGACAGGTGGCCCTTCCTCACCATGTAGACCTGGAAGTCCTCGTGGACCTTGCACTCCATCTCTACCAAAGGACCATCTCTTCCTCTGAGAATTCCAACATATGTACGTGAAGTATAATTACTTTCTTTTATCACTAAGTTTTCTGCATTCAAACCTGAACACATATTATATATAAATATATAATTTATTATTATTTTACATTTTATTAAGGTACAACTACATAGCTAATGCAATGAAGAATGTGTTGTTTGAATACATGTTGCCAAAAATATAGTGTAATTACACACTGGAGTCAGTTGAAGACAATTCTAAAATGTACTTTTATACTAGACAAGTCCTTGAAATTATAAGTTTAAAGGATGTCACACTCAAAAAGACAATGTTTGTCAAAATGACGAGTGCACACACTAAACAATTGCTGAGATCAATTTAATAACCACAAGTAGGAACCCAAAATCATTAGCTGGAGATTATCCACTTAACACTGATGGTGAGTGCTCAGTGAAATCTGAAACTCACAAAACTAAGTCACCAATTACAACAATATTATTGAAGAGTTGGATTTCAGCAAGCTTGCAAGTGCACAGTTATAAAAATGATCATTAGCTGAATCCTCTTGATAATTTTCCTTTATCATCCAGATTTTATTACATTCTCCTTTTCTCTGATGATATACCTGACCAAATTTAAATTTTAGCGAAGTAATGCTTGCATTTTGGTACACATAGCTAGCTATAGCCATCCCGTATTTGAAGCAGATTTGCCATCATTACTGGCCGTGAGCAGATTCAAAATTGTTTATGCTATTCTTGAAACATCAAAGAACTTTCACCACATGTATGTTTTGTATTTGTTGTTTGTGAACAAGCATGATTCCTCTTGTTGGTTTTTTTTTTTTTTTTAATCATCAGTTTGTCAGACTAAAAATAGATGCATAATGGTCTGGTTAAGAAAATTATGGCAAGAAAAAACATTCAATTAATACTGAGATTACGCCTATAAAGAATAGGGAGTTATGTATTTATTTATTTTTTTATTCATTTTTTTTTTGTTTGTTTGATTATATTCATTTTTCATTTATTTATTTATTCATTCATTTAATATATTCATTAATTTATTCATTTAGCTATATTTATTTTATTCATTTATTTATTTATTTATTTATTGTTGTTGTTTTGCATTTTGTTGTTGTTTTTGTTATTATTATTAGTAGTAGTATTGTTGTTGCTGTCATTATTATTATTATTATTATTATTATTATACAATTAGCTACTATATTTTGTTTAAAGTTGGAGTGAAATATAATTTTATTGATAGTGCAAAAAAATGAATATTTTGTTGCAGCTGCGAATGATTACGAATTCTAGAAATCATTCCTGCACATGAGTAAATGTAACAAGTGTTTGGGTTGCCTTTGGCACAGGTAAGAATTAGCTACAGATCCTACTGCATCAATGGGATGTGATATCACGACATGGCAAAGAACTCCAGAAGACATGATTCACAGACATTACTATTGCTGTTGTGTTGATGTTATTACTTACAATAGCCCATCATTCATCACATTTTCTTTCACATTGAATGTCCTTTTTATTATACTTGTTAATTAGTAAAAATATATATAATTATGTAGATAAAAATATAAGTATAATATACACATAATATATAATGTAACTTAACATAATTAACCTTCATCGCGCATGCGCGAGAGGGTTACAGTAGTAGTCCTCTGTTGTCTGTCTGTCACGCTCTGATTTCGGAGATTACTGACAATTAACCGATTTAGGTATGAACTTACTCCCGACGAAGATTTAGGACCTTTTATTGTGCTACTTTTTTTTTATTTCCAGCTAATTGTTGAGAAAACGTGAAGCTTTCAGGTCCGCATAGTACCAGCTTTTATGGGTAACGCTCCCTGGAGTCACATCATAATCACGTGAGCGTTTCTGGCTAGTTTAGCTTCTTCTCCTATGAAGACACAGTTTCCATGTACCATTGTCATTGCTCGCTATTTAAAATAGCTAACAGATTGCTTGATTGTAATAGCTAGGTAGTGTTTAGTAGGGCTGAGGGTTCACACCTTTGGTGCTTCATTTATAAATCTTTATGCTAAAATTACATAAAAAAAAGTTCAATGAAGTTCTCAAACCTTGTAAGTTGCATTAAAACTTTTAGGATCTCAGCCTCACTTGTATTTCCTATGTGCTATTATAGTAAATATTTTGAGAATACCTACAAATAGCAAGGAATGGAGGAAAAGAAAGTTCTAGAGCTTTAAAAAAAAAATTGTTTTTTCTTGCCAATGTTACAATTGAAGACAAACTGCACTTAGCTGGAAAGAAAACCTCTTTCACGCGGAAACTTTTAAGGCGCTTATCGGAGGAAAACGCTGAGTTATGGGCGAGGAGGACCAAGATTCGGGACTGTCGGCGATATCACTCAGTGAGTTACACAGCCTTGTCAACGTGACCAGCTTACTTTAAAGAACCTTGACTACACGTAGATGTTCAATTCAATCTGAACAACAACACAACCAGAACTTTTCTAACATTTTCTTTTGAGCTGGAAGCAGGAGAGTGGATCTCTAGAATTGGTGCAAAATCTGGCTCCGTGAACCCTACATCAACTTCTCTTGCCACAGTAAGTTTATTTATTTTTATTTTTAATTATTTATTAGTTTGGTTGTTTATTGTTGTTTTTGGTTTGTTTGTTTGTTTTGTTTTTTTATACTTTTTTTGTTCTTTTTTTTGTTTTTTTGTTTTTTGTTCATTTGATTGGGTCATTTTATTTAGCTATTTATTTATTGCTTACTTGTTTCTATTTATATTGATTTATTCTGATTTATTTATGTTATAGTTAGTTGGTTAATTTTAATTTATATATATTTGTTCATTTAAATTGCTGGTTATATATATCTGTGAATGGGAGAGCTATTGTACTAATTGTTGTTTGAGCATCTTTTCAGTGACATCTTGCTGAGAAATGAGTAAGTGTTGCTTACAATTCATTAATAGCTAGCTACTGTCTTGATTGCCAATGTCTAACTATCTTATACACATATCAGGCTCAGATACAGACTTTGAAGGATAGAGGGTGCTGAAAGATTGTTTAACTATACAAATAACATATACTATAGTACGACCCTATCTCCAAGGAAACTAGCTAGCTACAATGGAAGCCTCAAATCCTTTGTTCTTGACTTCCTTTGAAATGAAATCCATATCAAACTGTGCCACAAAAGATATTCCATGATGCTTATACTTAACCTTATAAATATGTGGAACAGCAAGTGTAACTATGACTATCATTGATTCAGGGGGGGGGTTCTAATAATACAAGTTTGGATTTTATCTATAATTATAAAAAATGATTTTACTATTTCATTAGCACCCAGCTTACAAAAATATGTTAAATGTTATAGCTACATGTCAATGTAATTACAGGCAGAGGGATTTGCAGTGGTAGGAAGACCAGCATTCCAGATACATACTCCCGGTGTGCCCGGGAAAGCCATCTGCTTTGTGGATTTCGAGATGGGGAAAAATTGCTACGTTAACATTGAGAATACTTTGGACAAGTTTCATGTGAATTGCGATCATTCCATCCAAGGTGCTACTTTACTCATTCAGCTAGCTATTCACAATAAAATATAATTAAATACTTCATTGTGTATCATACTTTCATAGCTTCATAATTATATTGCCACAATTATGCAACAATTTGAAAAAAAAAAAAAAAGTAAGAAAAAATGTAGCTTTAGAGTGGAGCAGTAGACTAAATCAAATAATCAACAGCACAAAGGACGAGGCAAAGCTATCCAATGAGACACACAGAAATAACTTATAATGGCAAATGGCATTACTGAAAAGTCAATTACAAAGTGAATTAATATAGAACCACTTATAGTCATACAAGACACTCCATCTAATTCAATAGAAATGTAAGAAAATAATTATAATTTTTAAGTTAAGATTTTTAATTGCCAAAAACTAATTTTACATCAAATTCAATGAAAATGTTTGATGGTGCAAGTAATTCAGTGAGGGAACTTCTGTTTATGTCTGATTTAAAAGTTCTTTGGCACAACAGAGAAGGAAGTTGAAGACTGGTCACAAACCTTGTTATTAGGACCACAAACGCCATCACAAGATTCTATATCTGCAGAGCAAGGGAGAGAGAATTGACAACATAAGTTAGACCATAAGGGATTTTTAGGCCTTTGAGGGGAGAATTTTGCACCCCCTGAAAATTATTATGACCGCCCATAGTGACATTTGTCACAAATGTTCCATCTATTACATGGGAACGAGAAACCTCCAGAAATTTCAAAAAATGTTGATTTGACCTCTCATAAGTTTTGTTCTAAATACTACCCTCCCTAGGATGTTCTATGTCACTCACAGTGGTGACGACCTTTTCCTAACTTGATTTGACAAAACTCTATTATTATTATTGTTATTCGGGCATTGTAAAGTTTACATGTAGTGGGGCCCAGCTATGATGCTTCAAACTCATACAACAGAGTAATAAACACTAAAATATAAAATAGAGATTGAATCATGGAGCTGTTAGTTTAGTAGAATGCTTATTTCACTGTTTTAGCTTTTTATAAATTTTCCTAATATCTTTCTTCCCACAAATTAAGAAAGAACTTTATTTATTCATGAACCTTTTTCAAATCAGTAGCATTCCCTACATTCCATAAGATAGAATTAAAGAGTGCTGTCCAGAAATGCCGTAAAATGTCCATCCCATCCCACGGTCCCATGGGATTGTGGGACATTCCATGTGATGTCCACCTGTCCCTCTCATTCATGCATGGGACCATAGGACATTCCACGGGATGTCCACCTGACTCTCTTGTAGGTGCATGTGTTTGTCCCACTGTCCATCCCATCCCACGATCTCATGGGATCGTGGGACATTCCATGGGATGTCTACCTGTCCCTCTCACAGAAGCGTGTGTATCCTACTGTCCATCCCATCCCACTATCCCATGGGACCATAGGACATTCCACGGGATGCCCACCTGTCCCTCTCACAGATGCACGTGTATCCTCCTGTCCATCCCATCCCACGATCCCATGGGATCTTGGGACATTCCACGGGATGTCAACCTGTCCCTCTCACAGATGCATGTGTGTCCCACTGTCCATCCCATCCCACTATCCCATGGGACATTCCATGGGATGTCCACCTGTCTCTCTCACAGATGTGCATGTATCCTCTTGTCCATCCCATCTCACGATCCCATGGGATCTTGGGACATTCCATGGGATGTCCACCTGTCCCTCTCACAGAAGCGCTGTCCATCCCATCCCACTATCCCATGGGACCATAGGACATCCCATGGGACCATAGGACATTCCACGGGATGTCCACGTGTCCCTCTCACAGATGCATGTGTGTCCCACTGTCCATCCCATCCCACGATCCCATGAGACCAAGGGACATTCCATGGGATGTCCACCTGTCCCTCTCATAGATGCGCGTGTATCCTCCTGTCCATCCCATCCCACGATCCCATGGGATCTTGGGACATTCCATGGGATGTCTACCTGTCCCTCTCACAGAAGCGCGTGTATCCTACTGTCCATTTCATCCCACGGTCCAATGGGACCATGGGACATTCCATTGGATGTCCACCTGTCCCTCTCATAGAAGCGCGTGTACCCTACTGTCCATCCCATCCCATGGGACCATGGGACATTCCACGGGATGTCCACCTGTCCCTCTCACAGATGCATGTGTGTCCCACTGTCCATCCCATCCCACGATCCTATGGGATTGTTGGACATTCCACGGGATGTCCACCTGTCCCTCTCACAGATGCATATGTGTCCCACTGTTCATCCCATTCCACGATCCCATGGGATCATGGGACATTCCATGGGATGTCCACCTGTCCCTCTTACAGATGCGCGTGTATCCTCCTGTCCATCCCATCCCACGATCCCATGGGACCATGGGACATTCCATTGGATGTCCACCTGTCCCTCTCATAGAAGCGCATGTACCCTACTGTCCATCCCATCCCATGGGACCATGGGACATTCCATGGGATGTCCACCTGTCCCTCTCACAGATACATGTGTGTCCCACTGTCCATCCAATTTCACGATCCCATGGGACCATGGGACATTCCATGGGATGTACACCTGTCCCTCTCACAGAAGCGCGTGTATCCTACTGTCCATCCCACGATCCCATGGGACCATGGGACATTCCATGGGATGTCCACCTGTCCCGCTCACAGAAGCGGGTGTATCCTACTGTCCATCCCATCCCACGATCCCATGGGATGTCCACCTGTTGCTCTCACAGAAGCGCGTGAATCCTCTTGTCCATCCCATCCCACGATCCAATGGGACCATGGGATATTCCATGGGATGTCCACCTGTCCCTCTCACAGATGCGTGTGTATAGTGCTGGGCGATATACCGGAATTATCGTTACACCGCGATAAAAATGTTGATATCGCGGAGTTGATATTTGCTGTTAATCCAGACGGTATTATCGGTTAACGGTAACTCGCGCGATATCGTTGGTACGGGTCGTCAATTGAACGCGGGCTTACCGCGCACATGGCAATTTTGAGGAGCAGCCGTCTTTTGCTTGCTGCACCGCTTAGCAATTGTAGTGCTAATTTAGCTGGCTATGGCTGCAAGAGCTCCAGTGTGAGGATAATACCTAGAGCTAATACTGTTTCACCTGTATGGACTTACTTTGGGCTGGAAGCAGATGGACAAGGCAAGCTCATTTCAAAGGAGATAGCAATCTGTAGACTTTGCAATAGCAGAACATCTACAAAGGGAGGCAGCACCAGCAATCTTTTCAGCCATCTCAAAAATCATCACCCTAAGGATGATGCTTACTTAAAGTCTACAAGCAGCAAACCTGCGAAGTCCAGCCATCAGTCATCTTCATCATCTCAGCCTACGCTAGTAAGTGTCGTGGACAAGCTAAAGCCATATAATAGAGATGGGAAGAAATGGCAAGACTTGACAGACTCAGTCACATTTTGCTTGTGTAAGGACATGCTTCCAATATACACAGTAGAGAAGCCTGGGTTTCAGCGAATGTTGAAAAGTTTTGACTCGCAGTACCAACTTCCATCCAGAAAGTATTTTTCCGAGACTGCGATTCCTAAGCTCTACAACCAAGAGAAGGAGAGAGTTGTGGCAGAGTTAAGCCTGATCAAGAACTCTGCTGCTACCACTGACATGTGGTCTAGTGAGACGGGTCAACCATTCTTGTCATATACTGTTCACTTTATAGACAATGAATGGAAACTGCGAACGCACTGCTTGCAGGCATTGTACTTACCTGTGGACCACACTGCAAGTAACATTGCAGACGCCTTATTATCTACTCTTGAGAATTGGAGTTTGAACTCATCATATCAAGTAAGAAAGTCCTAGTTATCTTATTATTGAAGAGCACAGAATTTTACTCACCATGAACATTTTTTATATATTCTTTTAATTTTTGGGGGCAGTGAGAGTTTTATACAAACAAAATCCTTTTCTTTATGTGTGTATGTGTGTGTCAGAGGGGTGGGAGAAGGGAAAGTGGTAAGGGGAGAAATTCATATAATTGTGGAATTATTTAGACTCTTAAAAATCTAATATATATAATCTGAAATAAAAATGACTAATGAAACCTAAACTGTCAATCCCTCTATAATGTAAACTCTACACACAATGAGCGCTAAACTGCCAATCCCTCCATAATGTAAACCCTACACACAATGAGCGCTAAACTGCCAATCCCTCCATAATGTAAACCCTACACACAATGAGCGCTAAACAATGTTTACAGTTACTTGACATATTTAATATCACATTAATTCATTCAGTTCATTATTGTTTAGATCTAGATTAAACAGATCTTTGGCATGGCCACAATCACCATGTTTTGGTCATAATCTTCACTTGGCGGTCACTAATTCAGTGACAGGTAAACAGAGCTTTGGGTTTGTGCCGGAAGATTGTTAGTGCCTTCTCTTTCAGCTGGAAGAAGAAACGAGATTTGGCAGAAGTACAGCGATCACTGAATCTCCCTTTACATTCCCTCAAGTCCGACTGCTCAACGCGATGGAGATCAACACAAGTCATGATTGACAGGATCTTGGAACAGAAGGATGCTATTCGTCAAGTGCTGCAGGCAGACAGCAAAACTAAGCACTTGAAACTAACATGGCAAGATTTGGATGTTCTGGAGTCTATCAAAAGTGCATTCGGTCCATTAGACGAGTTCACTGATGCTGTTTCGGGTGAATCAGAAGTCACAGCTTCCTCAGTTAAAGCTGTTTTACATGTACTTGAAACAGATGTGTTAAAGGTGGATACAGTAAATGATACCACATTAACCAAGGATATTAAGAAGTTTGTGATGGAGTATCTTGTGGACAAGTATGAGCCGGCTGACATCCAAAACCTTCTAAATAAAGCCAGTTATCTGGATCCTCGGTTTTGTGATGTGTACCTGAGTGATGATGCAAGGAAATTGGTGAAACAGATGATTATTGAAGAAGGAGGATTACTGCTCAGTCGTTTGAACTCATCTGAGTCCGTTAGTGAGGAGTGTGCACCAAGTAACCCACCTCCATCAAAGAAACGAAAACTTGGTGCTTGGCTTGAGAAAGCAAGGCGAAGTGCTCAAGATGATGATCAGAGGGAGTCATCATCATTGACCAGCCTACAACATGTGCAAAAAGAAATTGAACATTATGAAAAACTTCCCCGTGCCGATGCAACGTCCCATCCACTTGAGTGGTGGAAAGTACACTGTAAGCAGTTTCCTGCACTTTCATTGCTGGCTAAGCAATATTTGTGTGTATGTGCATCAAGTTCTTCTTCGGAGCGTGTTTTTAGCACGTCTGGACACATTGTTTCGAAGCGAAGATCGTGCCTAAAGCCAGAAAAATCAACATGTTAGTTTTTTTAGCAAAAAATTTGTGATTAGTTAGCTACTATGATATTTTCATTTCTAAACATTTTCAAATTAAACTAACGATTTCCTTTAATGTTTAAATTGACTGTATTAATTTTATGTATGATGTACTATAAAATATTTTTTTTAAAAGAAGAAATATCGTGATATATCGCCATATCGTGATAATTTCAAATGATATCGTATCGCCTGTCATTATTCAATATCGCCCAGCACTACGTGATGTTCTGCATTCTATAAAGTGGTCTCCAGAGAGTTGGTGACAAAAACTAGCAGCCGCCATTTTCCACTTGTCGCAAAATACGTCCCTGGATACGCCCTTTTATACTCGTTTAAGAGCCAATGGAATAATACTTTCAGTAATTTGTACATATAAAGCATTCATTCTTTCTCAACAATAACCCTAAACTGAAAATAGTGATGTGCAACATCGTACAGAAGAATATCATTACTATTTAATGTCATATAGCTCATAAATGCAAGATTCCTGGTTGTTCTACCGTATTAGTACTGGATGGGAATATGAAGAACAGACGAGTTGTCTGCAATGCCAGAGATGCAGGGTATGTTGAGTATCCAGGATTACCGGGGAAAATCAAAACAGGATGCATGAAGACTCCCAGCTATGGCTCCAAGTATTGCTATAGTCATGAGATTAGGTCCTGTGACCCCACTGCCTCTCCCAGTGATGCTGGTAAAAAATAAAGTATTGGTTGTATTGTATTATTAACCACTACTTTATTTTATTAGGTACTGAACAGAGCCTGATAACTGTTGCCACATAGAAAATGCATTAAAGTAAACAGGATGTGGCTTAGGGCAATATTTTTCCATATCACCTGTGTTCATAGTTATTACGTTGGGTTATTACGTCCCCCTAGGTAAATTTCTTGTTACCAAGGTATTCGCGCATGAGCAGTACCTAATAAATTTATTATCCATTGGATACCCGAGAATATCACTCGTCTGATTGGCGGTATTTCGCTCGTGCCTGCGGCACTCGCGTAAATACTAAGCCAACAGACTCGTGATATTCTCCTGTATCAAATGAATAATATATATGTATCAAGCCCTTCCACAGTCAATGCTCTCTACCACCAAAGATGCAGCTGGTGGCCCAATAGTGGAATCAGTTCTGAACAAGAAAACCTTGCACAATAAAACCTTGTATGAGGTATATATTAAAAAAAAGTTACCTGCATTTCCGTGAACTGTATTTTTTTTTTTTTAATGATAGGTTTTGTGGGTTGGGTATTCTGAAGTTCATACCATTTGGGAAGTAGCCGAAGTACTTCCTATTTCAGTTATAGCCAATTTTGAGGACTTCCTATTTCAGTTATAGCCAATTTTGAGGACTTCCTATTTCAGTTATAGCCAATTTTGAGGACTTCCTATTTCAGTTATAGCCAATTTTGAGGACTTCCTATTTCAGTTATAGCCAATTTTGAGGACTTCCTATTTCAGTTATAGCCAATTTTGAGGACTTCCTATTTCAGTTATAGCCAATTTTGAGGACTTCCTATTTCAGTTATAGCCAATTTTGAGGACTTCCTATTTCAGTTATAGCCAATTTTGAGGACTTCCTATTTCAGTTATAGCCAATTTTGAGGACTTCCTATTTCAGTTATAGCCAATTTTGAGGACTTCCTATTTCAGTTATAGCCAATTTTGAGGACTTCCTATTTCAGTTATAGCCAATTTTGAGGACTTCCTATTTCAGTTATAGCCAATTTTGAGGACTTCCTATTTCAGTTATAGCCAATTTTGAGGACTTCCTATTTCAGTTATAGCCAATTTTGAGGACTTCCTATTTCAGTTATAGCCAATTTTGAGGACTTCCTATTTCAGTTATAGCCAATTTTGAGGACTTCCTATTTCAGTTATAGCCAATTTTGAGGACTTCCTATTTTAGTTATAGTCAATTTTGAGGATGGCATGAGAACAACTGCCCATGAAGAGCATGTAGCAGCGTATGGTGTGGATAGCTGCACTTTCACCACAACTACATGCTCTAGTCCACCACCCAAGCAGCCCAGAATCACTAGACCAGTACTGGAGGAGACTACTGGGTTAGTTGATGTTTTATTAGTATTTGTTGCTGCTGTTTAGTGCTTTAGGGTGTTTCAAAATGAACCAATATATTTATCCTGCAACACACTGAAGGACAAGAGTGTACCAAAAACTAGTCGAAATGCAGGTGCTAATTTGTGTAATTAGCCTCACATTTCACTAATAAGGGTTTCACATTTCAACTGTTGTTGTGTTAGGAATCTTAGCAGGTATATGGCCATGTGGCATAATTAGCCTATTATCGGAACTTTTCTTAGCAGAATCCAAAACACAAGTTCATGGTGCTTTGCATAGTTATCTTAAAGCTGCACCACTTACTGCAAAAAATATAAGCAAGTTTTACAAGTAAAGCCAATTAAATAGAATACTTGGTGTGTTGACTTTGCAGGATACATGTGTTACGATGATGGGTGCCACTTAGCAAAATTTTCAAAAAATTCTGCTAGGTGCAACATAAGCTATGAATGCTCACTGTTAGCTGAAAAAGACTTTGTCATTGATAAAATGCACATGAGAGGGCACATAGACAGTTGGTGCAAAGAACATTGCGACCCGAATAAAAAGCCAGATTTAATTAATGTAAGTTAGTAATTATTAGGGCAATGAGAGATCCTACTTTAATTACTATGTATGTATAGGTTGACACTGAGGTTAGTGAACAAATGTTTTCCTGGCTGTCGCGGTATGGAAGAATGACTCAAAGATGTCCCAAAGCACATTTATGTTCTTTCTGCTTTATGTATGTGAACTACACAACATAAGGGAAGAAAATAAAATTAACAGAACTTCATTATTGTAATGTGTTTTTTGCCTGTGAAATTCGATAATCTATTTTGTATAATGTATAATAAAGTCAAAATTCATCGTGTGATCAAGCAATCCTACCAACAATGGTATGTACATGAATAGTACACAAAACAAGTGGACATCCTATGGAGTGTTTGGAAACCATTGAAATTATAGACAAAAGGACACTCAGAGGGACAGGTGGACATCTCCTGAAATGGGCCTGGACAGTGTATCAGTGAAAGGGACAGGTGGACAGAATGTTCCATGGGATCATGGGATGGGATGGACAGTCATCAGTGAAAGGGACAGGTGGACATCCCGTGGAATGTCCCACAATCCATGGGATCATGGGATGGGATGGACAGGAGGGGCATCTGTGTGAGGGACAGGTGGGGACACATGCGTATCAGTGAAAGGGACAGGTGGACATCCTATGGAATGTTCCATGGGATCATGGGATGGGATGGACAGTGGGACACACGCGCATCAGTGAGAAGGGACAGGTGGACATCCCGTGGAATGTCCCACAATCCATGGGATCATGGGATAGGATGGACAGGAGGATACACACGCATCTGTGTGAGGGACAGGTGGACATATGGCAAGCGGATAGTAACATAATTAATACGTACGTTTGTACGTCCTTAAACGTGCTTTTCAGTGCAAAACGTACCAGTTTAGCTGAGAAGAAGGCTGTTGGAATGGGTTTGTCAGAGTAATGTACGTGTTTGAGGGACGTACGTGTTTAATAAGACGTACGTGTTTATGCGACGCACCGGTACGTGTTAGAGAAGTACGTATTTGAGAGACGTACGTGTTTGAGGGACGTACGAGTATAAGAGACGTACGTGTTTGAGAAACGCACGTGTTTGAGAAATGCACATGTTTTTAAAGACGTACGTGTTTGAGAAACGCACGTGTTTAAAGACGTACGTATTTGAGAGCTGTACTCATAAAGATTTTTGGAATAATCTGAATGCTTCAGATATACATGCTTTATACTATGGCCTATCAGTTGATCCTTGCAAGGTTCTTTCAATGTGTTGGAAGTCTGTCCTCCAGCAAACGATCTGGAATCTCGTGTTGCCGATTACCTCAAGATAATGATAGGAAATATGAAAGTCAACGAATTAAGTCTTTTTTTGCGCTTTGTCACTGGAGCAAGTGTGTGTATTGTGCCTACTATCAAGGTTGAGTTTAATGGCTTGAGTGGATTGGGACGGCGTCCTATAGCACATACATGTGACAGTATTTTGGAGCTACCTACATCTTATATTAATTATGAAGATTTTCGTGCAGAATTCAGCAATGTATTGGGCATGACAAGTGACAGCTTCTCATGGTGTATGGATGGTATCTAACACTCATTGTATTGTCTTTCTATTAACCTAACATTCCATTTTCTAAGATTGTGCTTTCATTACTCAAATATGCATTCATAATAAAAATAAAAATTACAATTTCTTTTACTACTATTGAAATGGTTTGGAACTGAGTTTGAGTTTAAATTGGTGTTAAAGTTGAAATAAATTCAAGAGTCTCTTCATATAAATTGATTCCATAGTTCTCAGATATCCCACATGGATCAACTCTTCTCCTTAGTTGCTGTATGTCGGTGTCTAAAAAAATTATGCTGGTTCTTGGCACAGATACACCTTGATCAGTAAGTGGGATGGGGCCGTCAGGATCGACACCATAGAAGTTGTCAACGGAATGGAAGAAATCTAGGGCAGAAATTTGCGAGTTTTGCAGAGTAAACAACCAGCTGTAAACAATTGTTGTGGGGATTTATGACATGCTGTACGTATTGGGTGGTTATTCCAGCTATTCACAAACTGCTGCAAACAGCGGTTGATTCGTGGTACAAACACATATTGTAATGCCCATAGATGACGCTCATTGAGGTGATCTAGTAAGCTGTGGTGCTCCAGAAAGTAAAACAGTTTGTAAAAAAGAATTGTGATACTTTTGTGCATGTCTCTCCAGAGTCTCTCTATGTGCTGATTGTGAACACTAGATCCAGTAATCATGCTATGCCTCTCAGCTCCACGTTTCTCAATCATGTGTTGTGCAACTAATACATTTTCTGTTCCTTGTCAGAACGGACTCTAGATGGTAGCTGATGTTTATGAACAGCTAAAAGAAACAGCTCATAAACTGTTTTTGCTTCATTGTTGGTTGATGCACATAAATAAGTAATTAGTCTGCTATAGCCATCAATGGCCCCATGAGTGACTATTCGCCACGAATCAACTTGTGGTGAGAATCTGCAAAAGAAAAAAATTAATTTAGTACACAGATCACAAGAAGTAGCTATTAAAATCTGGGCCACTAGCCATGATAATTCAGCAGGAATTGTAAAATCCTGGAGAAATGCATTGTAGCTAGTTACAGTCTAGAGTCATGTCTAGCTAATTTAACACAACCTCAACATACCAATGTGCCACAAAGAATTTGGGCCTGGAACAGTATGGACGTCTTTTTGTGGCACCTGCTGGCCATCTCAATGCTGTACCAAGAGGATCAAGATTTCTCAGGGTCTGACACACTCGTTCCCTTGTAACTAAAATGCCATTGGCTCGAAGACTGCCTATTACCATACTTGCACCAGAGAATGGAGCATCTTCTCTGATTAGCCTAATTGCTGATATCAACTCCTGGTCATCAACTTCAGAATAATGATTCAATTTTTGTTGTACACGAGCAGTCAGTGCACATAGTGGACAAATTTTATAACAAGCCATGCCTATTTATTGCCAAATTTGGACTTTTAAGCCATATGTACTATTTATAGCCTTTCCTAGTATTAATGGCGGAGCTGAATAGGTACTATGTAGTATTGCCTGTGTGATTAGTCCGCCAATAGAATATAAAAATATCAGGTACTTTCTAAAAGGCCAAATCTCCCTTGCATCAGGCTACAGAAACTTCATAAGGATTCTTGCTATGTCAATTTACTTACAATAAATGTCCTGCTAACTCCAAGTAAAATGGAAATCTCATTCCAGTGAAAACCAAGAGAACGAAGGTACTCTAACTGTTCCTTACTAATGGTAGAAGCTTTCTTCAATGAAGTTTTCCGGTTAGTTGATCAAGCTGAGAGACAATACGGTTTCTGGCCAACCGTGATTATACGGACTACATTATCGAAAGACTAGAGTTTGTAATTATCGTGTGCTCTGATTTATTCGATAATATCCGTGGTGTTTCCGGATTGGAAGATTATTGCAGATCTGTTGGGGGGTTAGTGGGTGCCATTAGGACCATTTTAAGAAGTTGGGAGGAGTATGAAGGAGTGCTTGATGCTAATTTATCTCAGAGGCCACCCTTGGCTTATCATTTACACCCAGTTCATAGCTCAAGGCAACCAGGAAGACCACATTCGATATTAGTAAGGAACAGTTAAAGTACGTGGTCGGTACAACTCTTATACACGAAAGCACACGTCGACTTTATTCAAACACGTAAATCTCTGAAACACGTACGTCTCTCAAACACGTACGTCTCTCAAACACGTACGTCTCTCAAACACGTACATCCCTCAAATACGTACCTCTCTAACAACACGTACCGGTGCGTCGCATAAACACGTACGTCTTATTAAACACGTACGCCTTATTAAACACGTACGTCCCTCAAACACGTACATTACTCTGACAAACCCATTCCAACAGCCTTCTTCTCAGCTAAACTGGTACGTTTTGCACTGAAAAGTACGTTTAAGGACGTACAAACGTACGTATTAATTATGTTACTATCCGCTTGCCATATGGACATCCCATAGGATGTCCCAAGATCCCATGGGATAGTGGGATGGGATGGACAGTGGGATGCACGCGCATCTGTGAAAGGGACAGGTGGACATCTCATGGAATATCGTATGGTCCCATGGGATCATGGGATCATGGGATAGGATGGACAGTGGGACACACATGCAGGGACTGTCCTATGGTCCCATGGGATCATGGGATGGGCGTGGGATACACACACAACTGAGAGAGGGACAGTTGGACATCCCGTGGAATGTCCCATGGGACCGTGGGATGGGCAGTGGGATACGCACGCAACTGAGAGAGGGACAGTTGGACATCCCGTGGAATGTCCCAAGGTCCCATGGGGCTGTGGGATGGGATGGTTTGTGCGACACACACATATCTGAGAGAAGGACAGTTGGACATCCCGTGGAATGTCCCATGGGATTGTGTGATGGTATGAATTGTTGGACATACACGCATCTGAGAGAAAGACAGGTGCACATCCTATGGAATGTCCTATGGTCCCATGGGATAGTGGGATGGGATGGACAGTGGCACACACATGCATCTATGAGAGGGACAGGTGGACATCCCATGGAATGTCCTATGGTCCCATGGGATGGGATGGACAGTGGGACACACATGCATCTGCAATAAGGACATGTGGACATCCTGTGGAATGTCCTATGGTCCCATAGGATCATGGGATGGGCAGTGGGATACACAAGCACCTGCGAGAGAGACAGTTGGATGTACCGTAGAATGTACCATGGTCCCATGGGATCATGGGATGGGATGGTTTGTGGGACACACACACATCTGAGAGAAGGACAGTTGGACATCCCGTGGAATGTCCTATGGTCCCATGGGATCATGGGATGGGCAGTGGGATACATATGCATGAGTGAGAGGGACAACTGGACATCCCAGGGAATGTCCCACAATCCCATATGGGACCGTGGGATGGGATGGACATTTTACGGCATTTCTGGACACCTATGGAATTAAATGAACTACAGGATTATCCATAATTGTACCATGGTTCGTTCAAACCTTTTATTCTTATCGTTCATTTTGCAGTGAATATATTTCATACCCACCTCCTGGGAGGTGAATAAGTGAACCGTCCAATCAAAAATTAGTCTTTAAGTATTTCCATGGCCTAGAGTCAAAGTACAGTACAAGTCGATTGCACCACTCTATTCGGTGTGTACGGGACACACACTATCCTCAGGCCTTCACCGTTCAGTCATGTAAATCCCATACCAACCTCCACTCGCGGTGTTACCTACACTAACATCCACCTCTCCCTCTATGAAAGTGTGAATTACACGCTCGCGTAAAACGAAATAAGCAAATTGAAGCTTAATCCTTAACTTGGCCAACCTCCCTAGACTAATAGACAAATTAAAACATCCACGATCTTTCCTGAACCGTACCCACTCTCCCCACCCCTAATGTCATCAACCTACCAACTGCAATATGGTAGTTCCCAGGGATCCACTGCTCACAGTTCTTGTCGTCGCAGTCATCATCAGGAGCAGCTGTTCCGTCCCATTTGAAGACACGACTTCCAGGCACCTGAGGGTCAACCAGGTAGACCCTGTTCAATGGCACGCCATCAGCTGTCACAAAGTTCATCTTGATCTGACCTATCCCTGTTCCCTTGGCAGTCTTGAAAATCATAGTGATAGTGTAGTCCTTACCTACGGGGGAGAAAGGGTGAATATAATATATAGCCTATACAGCCCACTAACTTGTAATATTGTTAGTATTCAACATATATATCTCATTAAATACCAGTGACATATATTGCTGTTTACAATTTGTATATAAAATCACCATAACAGTTCCACATTCCATTGATCCCTTAGGCGGACTTAAGCAAGAAGTAGAACATAGGGTTACGTTGTATTTCATATCCATATGTATTATTTGTATATTATTATATATAATGAGCGGAATGCTATAAATGCCAGTAATTTTGATAATCATTAAGCTCAAACATTCATCCTTGATTTTCGAAGCACTAGCTGTTTTTATTTTTTTGTTACTAAAAAGTTTAAATCGGCACAACTAAATCAGAGCAATCCATAAAGTGGGTAAAAGCGTGAAATATTCATGCATGACACAAATAGCTTGAACGACCACTATGCTAGCATCCCCAGGCATCAAGTCTCGCAGGTCACATGGTCAGTTACCACTCCCACCATTACTGTATATACCACCACCTTCGTTTGCTAACCTCGTGGTATTGCGCTCGGAGTGACGTTGAAGGAAGAAATAGAAGCATCACAGTCACCGTAATCAAAACAATTCAGCAGTAAAGAGCAGAAATACATTGGATCACTTTCAGACCTGGAAGGAAGGAATTTGAAGGAAAAAAAAAAGAAGTTAAAAATATCAGTTCAGAATTACTTTCTCAGCCTTTTTTTACTCACTAGATATATTATTCTCTCTTTTTTGCAGGCCTTTTTTTTTTTTTACAATACTGGTCCTGGGTTTGATTCCCAGTGACAGCCAAACATTTACTAATTTTGTATTGTTAAAAAAAAAAGCATGTAAAAGAGAGAATAAAATGTCTAATAAATATATTCGTTTAAAAAAAGTAAATGGTCAAATCAGTGAAAGAATAGGAGCAGGTAGAGTAGGAGCAGGTAGGGTAGATAATTGGACATCAGACTTAAAACAGAGAAACTAGTTATCACCATTGCACCATCCCATGGAAATAAAATGGGTAAGGGGTTATCACTAGTACTAAATTTGCCAGGGGTCTGATGAACTAGTACTAAATTTGCCAGGGGTCTGATGAACATACATATGTGAAAGCTAGCAGAAGACTCAAACTTAAAAAAAGTCTGTTTCAGACGCACCCACCCCCTCACTGCAGCATTAAAATTGGTTGCAGCTCTGAAGTAGAATAATGACCCACTACAAACGAAAAATAAAAACTGCCTTGAATCTGAAGTCTACCTACTGCCTCTGTAGAATCCGTACAACTAGTGGATCTCAACCCCAACACTGGCATGTTCATACTAGTGGATCTCAACCCCAACACTGGCATGTTCATACTAGTGGATCTCAACCCCAACACTGGCATGTTCATACTAGTGGATCTCAACCCCAACACTGGCATGTTCATACTAGAGCTGGGCAATATTGGATAATCACAGGTGATACGATACTTACCTGCATTATCGCAATAAAGCGATATATCACGATATAAATAATATTTAACAAAGTAAATTTTATCCAAACTGAGCTTGTCGTGTTCATTCTCTTCCAGTCCAAAGTTAGTCCGTGGGGCAAGACTATGTTGGCTTTCTTAAGACAGAATTTTAACTCGCATACGCGTGAAGTTTCCACATTAATTTAACGACCCGTACCAACGGTTTTCTTCTGAGAAAACGATAATACCGTGCAAATGCAATTGAAATATCACTTCGCGATGTCGGGTTTTTATCGCGGTGCAACGATAATACCAGTATATCGCCCAGCTCTAGTTCATACACACGCAGTGTAAACATGTTCCAAACAATCCACACCCAAACAGCTACACAACTGCCACAGTACCCACATAGGTTCTATCAAGTGGGGAGATGGAGAGGAGGTGGAGAGGGGAAGCTTTCCCCCCAAACTTTTAGCTTTTCCTTCCTATTACAGCATTTAGCTCAAAATAATTTCATGTCAATTACTCTCACTGATTTAAAGTGAAATATCATTTTTAAAGTCAGTGAAGTAGGCCGAACTTCCCCCACCCCCAAACAAATTTCTAGATAATAACTCACATGTTGATGGCAAACAGAAACCTTACAATGCCAGCCTTGGTACACAGGCTCTGGCAAACTGAACCTGCTAGGGTGTTATTTGTCTCGGACAGAACAGACTGGCAGATATCAACACACGTCTTGCTGACTGTAGACTCTACATACACACATACACATGTACACACAAGTATGCACACACATACACACACACAAATACACACATACATACACATGCACACACATACATACACATGCATACACATGCACACACATACATACACACATACATACATACACACATATATACATACATGCAAATACTCTTGCAGCTGCTAGCAGTTATAGGCATCCTGGCTCTGCCAGAATGCCTGTGCACTAAGCAGGCACTATGAGCCATGCAAACAAAGTTCCTAGAGCCGGGCTAGGAACTCGCAGGAGAAAGGCTTTCCTCACAGCAAGTGGTATGGGCACCCTAAGTCCCACCTGGACCATTGCTGTTTCATGAGAAAAGGCCTTGAATTTGCATCCCAGCAAATGCCAGGTACCCAATCACAGCTGGGTGGACTGGTGGGAGGCAGATGGAAAACTAAATGGAAAAGTTGCCTGAGAGTGGGACGTGAACTCTGGACCTCAGGCCCTTAGCCAAGGACACAACAACTACACCACACAATACATACATACACACATATTCACCAGACATGGGGCGAAGTACTTTGGTACTCGTGCTTAAGCACATTTAAGCACAGGTCATAGGACTCATGAAATACTCGAATCCTTTTGGTGAATTGAGTAAAATTACTCGTACTGTACTTAAGCACCTCCCATTTTCACCAGTACTTCTAAGTACTTTTTGAGTACTTTTAAGTACCTATAACTAGTCTCATCATGCATTATTTCTTTATTCAGCAAGCAGTCACATGCTGCTACTAATGCTAATTATGTTGGCAGCTGCTTTACCAGCTTCACTAGGATATCTAAGGGCCTCCATTTATATTCTGAAAATGCCTGACAGGGAGAAACAAATTCCTAGTGTGTTTCGCATTTTGTTTTACCTTCTTCAACTGATGAAAGCTTCAAAGCAAAATGTAAATATTGACACAAGGAATTGTCTGGGCCAATCAAGTCAACTACCAGTTGATTGGTTCAGATTCACTCATTTTTTTTTTTTAAATAAATTGTAAACCAATAAATGACTGCTATAAGTGTTCTTTGTATACTACGGTTAGTCTCAAAACCAATCATATATGTACTTCCATTGTACTTAAGTACAAGACCAATGTACTCGTACTCGTACGAGTACCCATCGTGAACTTGTGGTATTTGTACTCGTACCACGTAGTAAATACAGAGCATGAAAGTGTGTTAATCCTTTTGACGCCATAACCGCGAACAGGTCCGTGTATTTTAGACTAAACTGTCATTTCTATTTTTTTACGTAAAGTAGGCAATGTACTTCCTTTTAAAAAAAACTATGACATTTAAAAAAAATTGTGTTAATGTGTGTGTGTGTGTGTGTGTGCATGTGCACATTCATGTTCATGTTCGTGTGTGTGTGTGTGTGTGTGCATGTGTGTGTGTGTGCATTGATCCATTGACTCAATAGCATAAATAAAAATGGGTTGGCCAAGAACAGAGGAAGAATTATTATATCCTCAATGTTTTCTCCTCATGATTTAAATGTCGTAAATTTATTTATTAGTCTAATAAGGAAGGGCCTTGTGGTGATTGTAGTGTGTCTGGAGCAGAAAAAATACCGCAAATTTCTCAGAAAGGTGTGCTTGAAGTTTTCTCACCTGCTGTAGCATTGGAGAGAGACCTCATGAATGCCAAACCAAAGTCAATGCAATCACCGCACATGTCGTCCTCACCAGGAACTGCAGCTAGGTGGCTCTTCCGTGCAGACTTGTGGAGAGAGGGAAGACTGAGCTGTTGAGTTGGGTCCAGCTGGAACCATATCACTGTGGCCAGAGTAAGGATTACCTACACACACACACACACACACACACAGAGAGAGAGAGAGAGAGAATACTGCTATTTTACTAGTGATGTGCTTGAGCACAAATGGCAAGCGAGCCTACTATACTATTGTTAAACGATTGGTTTTAGCTTCTAACACTCGAGCCACTAAAAAAATATGTCGAGTTTTACATTACGTATATACAGTAAAGGGGTTTCAATGCCATAGTAACCACTCCCCGCCACTATTAAAAGCAACAAAAAACAAGTCACGTTATTTAAATGTTTTCTTTGATATTCTTTAGTTAAGTAGTAGTTGTAACGCACAACACGTTCACACAACTGGACATACCTACACAAGACTTACATAAGTGGTTAGTCTAGAGGACAATGGATTTTCAAGTCAATACTGTTGCTAGGGCTTGTAACTGTGACAAATAACGTATTAACTATCCACCGCCACTAACTCGAATAAAATGGAACTCCGGTAAGTGTTTGAAGAATTCAAAACGGTAAACAATTCACTTTCTAGGATGATATGGGTAATAATCAATAAACCAGAGGATTCTGTTTAGTGAAGTTTGGGACGGGGTCGAACAGAGCAAACACAAAAATACGAGAGGGTCAAAGTACAAAATGACATACGTAGGTCCAAACATATATATATATAAAACAAACATCCCCGATTTTCAATTGTGTTACCCCTGTAAGTGTCTCGCTCGCCAATTATTATTTTTAAAATTTATTTATTATTACTACTACTGTATACCGGTGAGTGTTTTTTGCCTGTATAGCTTCTCTTATGAAGAGAAGCTATACAGGCAAAAAACACTCACCGCCTTGTACACCATCCTCTTTGTCTTGTAGCACAAGTTGGAGTTGTTGAAGATTGGACCTTTAAGGGCCCCAAAAGCTCTAGCTGTCTTGGCAATTCTCTCCCCAACCTCCATGCCCACTCCTCCATTTGCCTCCAACACTGACCCTAGGTACTTGAAGTTTGTCACACATTCCACTTCTCCACCTTCCAGCATTATCGGCCTCGCCTCATCTTCAGTACCCAGAGCACCTGCAACAAGTAGTTTAGTCTTCCTCCCACTCAAAGTCAATCCCCATGCCTTGGTCACTTTCTCCAACTCCACAGCAACCCTTTCCATAGTGTTCCTATCCACACTAACAGCTGCAGCACGATCAGCAAACAATAGTTCTGTTGCCTTCACCTACCTTCAATGGTCTCCTCGTCCTCTCACCCACCAACTTCCCCCCACTTATACATAATATCAACTCCAAACTCCCTGCATCTGATTCTCCATCACCTTTGCAAGTACAAGTTGAAGAGAGTTGGTGCTATCACACATCCTTGTCTCAAACCATTCCTCACTTCAAACTCAAGGAGCCACACACACACACACACATAGTAGCAAACAATGAATCCATGTCAACAATAGAAAGCTTAATTGTGCAGTGCCTAGATGACCAGTACATACAAACACGTTAGACTTGATAAGTATATCACTACATGCAACCATTTATAGATTGCTACATACCTATCTGAAGGCCTAGCTAAGTGGCAACATAGGATCCTAGCTAAGTGGCTACATACGATACAGAGTCGTGAGTGGAAATGTATACGCGGAGGCACTACAAAAGAACTACTGGACACACCCCACCCAGCTACCATAAGACCTGCCTTCATTTCGAGGGAACCTGTAACTTCAATTCTTAACAAGCTTTCTTCTCCCGAGGTTTTTCTTCAGACCTCCAACCAACCGCCACCAAAACCGAATAAACGTGGAGGTCATAGAGGTCGTGCGTTTGACCAATTAATGCGTGGGCGTTCCTAGCAACGGCATAAGAATGTCTAACCAAAATATTTGCAAAACTTTAGCTCTGCACACCAGCTCCCAATAGTACTAGAAAGTGAGCCAGCAAACTCAGAACACTTGGGGGGTAAAATCTTGCAACTGCTGCCGATAGTAGTTTTACCGGTACACTTTGCCGAGATAGTCTCTGGTCAAATGAACTAGCTATTAGAATTGATTCCCAATATATCTTGGAGTTTATTGTAGTGGCTACCAGAGAAACAAAAGTAAGTACTTAGAAATGTTAATAGCAGTACTTTATTATTATTATTATTATTAGCTATTATTATTTAATTTTTTTTGTAGGCTCCGCAATTGGGACGATTCTGAAGGTTTAGCTAGTGAAGGCTGGATGGTAGGTGTGCAAGACTCCAGGCTATTTAAGTTTAGGCCAACAGAATTCCAAAAATTCAACGCATAGTATATTAAAGAATAGTAAATACTCATTTTTTTCTCAGGTTAATCGTTTACAAAAACAATACATCTTTTTGTCTTTATTTTTTTCACCTTGGACAATGTGCTGCAAGAGGGAATGCTGTAGTCAATGCTGTAGCCATTCTGGGTTGTGCTGAGCATTCTATTGACATTTTATAATTTAGAGCCCGCCATTTGTTGTGGTTGTTTTTTCTTGTTTGTTTATTGTTTTACCTTCTGTTAAGACGCTTACAACTTATATGTGACATTGTTTCCAAGCTTTTGTGTGTGCGCTAAGTTGCTGTAATGCTACTAAAATGGTCTCTTGGAATTCGTGACAAAAACTGTCTGCTGCCATTTCCCACTTATCACGAAATATGTCCCCCGGCATGCCCTTTTATACGCGACCTTCACGCTTAGTGCGCAGGCAAGGTGTTTCCGAAGTGTTGGCGGGGACTGGGCGACCGCTATCCTTTGATGCTCGTATTACGCCTATTGACGCTCGTATTACGCCTATTGACGCTCCCATTATGGCTTCTTCCTGTCAGTTATGATTATGTTAGTTTTACGTTGGTATATATCCAGAGAACAAGTGTGTATGTGCTGTGTAAACGTGTTGTGTGTGTGTCGCTAAAGGATAGCACAAATCATGCAAATTTAAATTAGTTAACCAGCTCACTTGCCATTTGTGCTGAAGCACAACATTAGTAACATGGACATTGTGTTTTCATCTGAAAGGTAGTGAAAAAAAAAGCTAATAACTTTTCTGCTAATTTATTTCTAATTCAACATGAAATGAGGTGTGTAAGATGTTAAGCATACAGACGAATAATCATCGGTAAGTTAAAGTGTTTGACAGGATAAGTGAGGATTGAGGATTATGTAAAAGATCTCAACATAAAAATTAAATGTTATGTTGTTAGTTATGTGGTGGCATTTTACCACAACAATCATCCAGAACTTCAACTCTGTTGAGTATTGTCCAATGGCTGTCAACCGTTTCAACGAGATGTAAGGTGCTGAAACCTATCTGAAAAGAAATACAATGTTCAATACTATTCAGAATACAACGACGGAAGTAACAACTGTTAAAAGTATTGTAGTGTGCAATAACCAAGCCACCTCCCTTCTAAATATGGTAAGCCAGCCAATATCAGTACTGTTGTCTTTTCCCAGTTTATCCACCATGATCATACATTTACTATGTAGGTTTTAATACAGCTTGCCCTTATAAAATTATAAAATAGAAAATGTAGTTTAAAAAGTATGTATTTCACCTGGATTCATAAGCAAAGTCTTAGAATTCGAAATTTTGAAATGATTCAAATATTGCCAACAAAGAAGAGAGTTACCAAACAAGCATAATGGAAGATTTTTTTTCTGAATCAGTTTAGTGCTACTTTATGTGAATAGAGTATGAATGTGGTGTCAACCTGCCCTGATGTTGTATTTGACTAACCTCAGTACAAAATATCATCTTTATAAAATGGCACTTTTTAACTCTAAAAAGAAACGCTGGTATCCAAATGGACGCGAAAGGTATTTTTGGAACGACAAGAGACCCTTACCAACCGACGTGAATGTATTTTGGAAGGACAAGAGACTCTTTACCAACCCTTTACATGGACGGCTGTAACGCACATTTTCAGCGACGACTTCTCGGAGGCTAAATCGCTACAGAATACTGCTCCCATTTTCATTGATTCGAGAAGAAGCGTTTTAATCTCCTGGCAGAATTACAGAAGTGGTTATTTGCATAATAGCAAGCTAGATATTTTGTATTTCACACTGCGATAGGAAAAAATTTCACCCCTGCACTGATAGGTCACATTTACTGAAAAATCCCACAATGTCGCCCTATCTGCTACCTTTGCTGCAGGAAATTGCTACTATTATTTCCTCAGGAGATGACGATACAAAATATTAATTGTGTTACTGTTGGCCGGTAAATGGTTGTCAATTCGTTGATGTCTATTTCAAATTCATAATGTTGGTTTACAAAAGGTACACTGGAGTCAACTGCTGCTTTTTACTCAACCACTAATAAATAATGGCCTCTTCACCAGACACCAAACTGGCGTGCAATTCATTTTAAGCAATTTTTGGAATGAAGAGGCAAACCTATGTAAACATGCCCTGGGTTGTTGAGGACAGTTTGTTTTTTTTTGGTAGCGTTTATAAAAAAAGATAGGAATTTAAAAAATATGGAAGAAGACTGTGCAAAACTGGATACATGCAGTACTATATATATTTGAATGGTCATCCTTGTGTGCTATAGTTGACAATTTCAAGTACAATTTCCCATTATTAAATCCACTTCTCTCTGGCTCATGCTTATAACCATGTATAGGAGACAGAAGTTTTTATTTTATTTTTTATTGACTGTGGTTAATTGGGTGCTAGCTACAGGATAAATGTTTAATACACAATATATTTGATTTGAAACACATCAGTGATTGCTATTACTTATTTTTGACTGAAGTTGAGGTGTCCACTAGTACCTTTCTGGCCTCTGCAGTTCCAATGCTACTGACAAGACAACCAGCATCCCTGAAGCTCCAGCCTTATTCTCATTGGTATCATCTGTAGAAATCAAGTTAAGTTGTAGCTATGAAGGCAACAAAAGACAGTAATTACTGGGACACCAGAAATGTCAAGAAAATGCATAATATTATAATTTACAATAAATTTAGGTCATCAAGACTACACTTTTATTCGTGTGTGTATTATGCGTGTGTGTGTGTATGTTGTAATAGAAAGTCATTCTATAAGCAGCCCCCCCCCCCCACCCCCCAATCCAGTTGTTCAGCAATGCTTTGAGTAGTTGTAGCAAAGAGAATTCAAAGACATAAGTATAGAATTATTGATAACCGATAAATGTCTTGTGTGTGCTTGAGTAATGTCCAAGGAGTTCTGAAGGAGATGGTGTTGGGTGGAGCAGTGGGCGTGGTTGATTATCTGAGTTCTCCTTCACTGACACTAGATGAGTCACCATTTATATCTCTGTCTCTCTCCAGGTCACGCTAAAGGAAACAATATCATCAAGTATCAAACATTAGCATATTACTACATCGGTGCCTGGGAAAATTACCCCGTAATCGAAGTATAAACTATTACTACCTTGTATTTTTTGGAAGCAGATGCTGACAGATCGTCATGTCTACTGCGCTTCATTGATTTTGCCGACGACTGGTGATCTATATCAGACTCTGAAGACCGTGGCTACATACACAAATGCAAACAGACAGACGTGTAGCTACTAATATCAACCATACCAAAAAAAAAAAAAAAAAAAAAAAAAAAAAAAAAAAGAAAGAAATGACAAAAAAAGGAAAGAAAAAAAAAAAAAAAAAAAAAAAAAAAAAAAAGAGAGAGAGAGAGAAAAAAAATCACATAATAAGCAGTGTTGCATTCATATTGAATCAACTCTCATGGGAACCTGAATCTTACAGACACATGACGTTTCTTCTTGGATTTCTTCTTATGCTTCTTCTTTTTTATTTCCCTCTCGGAATCTGAGGTGTGGTCAAAGGAAGGTGACCTTGATCGATGCTTCTTACGTTTCTCTGATTTCTTCTTTTCCTTCATTGGAGTTGGCTGGGAGGATTCATCTTCAGAATCATCAGAAACCTAACACACAAAAATACAATAAAAACATTTAACTGCAAACAAGTTCACAATTCACAGTTTCCGTTATGGTTTACAACTGTCTTAGTAGGGTTTTGCTTTGTTTTTTGTTGTTGTTTTTTAAATAAAATGTATGTGACTGTTACAAAATACAAAGAATTTGACGGTCACCACATGAATGAGAAGTTTATCATCATAATTATGTGGCAAGTATTGAACTACATCCCTGTGGGCCCGCCCACAAGAAGAGAAAGGAAGAAGAGGGTGTGTGTGCGCAGGATGTATACGCGTGAACATTTGTGTCTTAATATTCAATTGTATCAGAACTTCTAATTTAGTTGTTGTTGTGTATCACATGTGAACTCAGTAAGTGTTGATCACAGGTGTTGTATATTTGTGTGTGCATACATCCAAGTGCATTTGTGTTATAACAGAAAGACTAGATTGTTTCGTGCTAAATGTAGGTGTGGTCACCAGTGTGTATTTATGTTGTCGGCATGTCATTGTTAATTCAGTTCTGTATCTTGATAGTTTTTTAATTACACTAAAAAACCCTAAGATTAGTCCCCTACGGGAGGGCATCCTGGGAATTGGTGAGAGATCATAACTCTGGCGGCGATACTATAATTCGCTACCACTCGTGCGCGCTGACGGAGGATCTAGCTAGACCCCATAAGCCGACAATCCTATTGTTAGCCCCACAAAGCAGTTATTTATCTCTAAATTCCTATACGTTTTCCTACTACCAAACACACAAGAGATTTGTACTGTGAACCCTGTATCCATGACTACCCTGAAGCGTACCGATCTGGATCGGGATCTCTTGTGCTTCTTAGATTTCTTATGAGATGATCGATGATGTTTGTGCCTCTCTTCTTTGTCCTTCTCCTTCTTGGGCTCCTTAGGTTCAAGGGACTGCAAAAGAACATCTTTTATACACTCTGTGCAGTTCTAGGTATGACATGAAATTTATATACAAATCTGCCCTACATTTTATAGCTATAAACACTAATCTGTGTCTGTAAAAAAAAAAAAACGAAAAACAAAACAAAACAAACAAAAAAAAAAAACAATAATAATAATAAATAAATAAAAGTTTTGTATTTTTCAAATTTGTAGTGGCAGCTAGTACCAAGATAAATTTTTCCAGTGTGATTCGACCCACTCACTTCTACCATACCTTTAAAGTTTTGACATAGTCTTTAAAAATCCGCACACGAACAGCCTCTTCTCCTACTGCATCAAAATCAGAATTTGATAAAAACCTTGCTCGCACCTGCAGTCAACCAGACATGAATTCGATAACTCTGGCTTTCAAAATAATACAAACAAAGGCTTCCTCAATTGACAATCATTAACAAATATGGCAAAATTAGACGCAAAAAATGTGGCTGCATAAAAGTGTCTACATATTGGATTGAAAACTACATTTATTTATTAGGTCTTATCAATTTTAGCACAGCAATTACCAAAACGTAAATTGTACTACTATAGCTAGATGAACAGCAACATTACTAGTCTAACCTCTTCCCATTTGTCAGTTGGTAGTAGAGCTGGGTCTGCATCCTTCAACAAGTTCTTGAATGCTGTCTCCTTCTTCTTATGCTATTAATACATTTCATTATGTAAAAATTTTTTATATATATATAATACTTATAGCACGAGTCAGAGTACAATATGGGAAAATATTTTACGAGCACGCAAAATATTTTCACGAGCCAAAGGCGAGTGAAAATGTGGCGTGAGAGTAAAATATCATTCCCATATTGTACGACGAGTGTGATAAGTGATTTATTGCTTCTTTGAAATTTTTCTCAACCGGTTACAATACAATTTTCATTGATTTTACTCGCTACGCGCGCGCTACAAGTAGCGTACAATATAAACCGTACAATATGGGAGAATACAGAACGCTCGCGTGATGCGGAAATATTCAAGTAAAAATATCAAAGCTGCAATAAATAAGCATATAAAACGCATACATACAAAATGGTTATGATAATGGTGGCAATAATAATAATAACAATAACAACAATTGTCATTTAAGCCACTCATACCTTTCTTTCCTCAGCTTTTATTCGTTCCCTTTCTCGTGCCTCTGCTTTATCTATGAGCTAGCAACAAGAACCACAAAATATAAGAATCTAACACCATGATTGAGTACCAACCACAGGCTCTTGATCAGACAACGAGCATAAAAGTGAACAAATACATGCATGGCAAAGACCAGGAGAAATTATAATAGAACAAATTTATAGTACCCATAGCAAATCAGAATCTATAGGTTGTAAGAATTACAATATAAATTTAATGCAAAATGGAAATTATAGCTACTACAAGCTAAATCTCCTTACAAGAAACTGTATACTGGGTATTGACAGAAGGAGCATAGATCACATTATGTCATTACAAGCAAATACTTACAAGCTCTATGTTTGCAATGACACTAGGTTCAGTACTGAAATGAAGATTATTCAAAGGCTCTCCTTGTCTGCATACACTCCCAGAGAGCCCTATGCTAAAATTATCGCACATACGTCTACAATCTGTTAATCCAATTATAATTTTCGCAGGTGTAAAAATTAAATATTTGCAATTTAGCTGAGTATTCCACTGTTACCAGAAATCAAAGATTTTATATAACTTGCTGTATACACAATAGCTATAAACTACAAAAAATTCTATATACATGAATGCAAGGTATGGCTATCATTCTGCTGGACTATTATTAAATGAAGACTTCAGCAGTTCTGAACATAACTGCTAGTAAATATGTTATGTTATCATCAAAATGTGGCATTTTCAGAGATCTTTGATAAACCCTTCCTTACAGACTGAATAACAAGACCTTACATAGTGGGGAATAGAACATGGTGCTGTTAGAATTGGAAGCAGAATAAATTTTAGAACTATAAAAACCTCCCTTCTCTAGCAATCTTGCCTCCAGCAGCACGACTACGGCAAAATACATCAGTTATAAATGCTTCACATGTAATGTTGTAGTAATACTGACATAAAAATTTTTTTAATTCTTTTTAATTTCATTCAAATACTTAACCATCACATTAGTTATGAGTATACGTGTACAGTTATATGATAACTTCATAAAATAATAGATCCATATTGAATTATTAATTCCACACAGGAGAGTACTCAGAACTCCAGCAACTAGTCAGTAGACTTGGCCCCGGCATCCAGTTTAATTGTTATCGTCTTCTGGGGCAAAAAATCACACAATTTTTGCATAATACATTCTCGCTGTCTTTCCAGTTCTTCTGCTTCACTTTGTATAGTCTTTAAAATCTCTCTTTTATTGGAACGGTGACAGCTTTCTTTAAATATATACTCCTCTGCCTTCTTCTGTTCCCGCATTCCAAGTTCGCCTTCCATAGTCTAGAGAATTCTGGTTCAACCAAGCTCACTGATATGATTGGCGAAGGGATGTGATTATAATCATAATCTAGAAGCTGGTCCTTTTTATATAAATGGCAGCAGAAACGGAACTAGTAACTTAGTTATAAACCTGCCCTTTAAAACAAGCTGACATGGTACTCGATAATGTTTTCAGCAATAATTTGTACTATCTAACTTGTGAAATGTAAATTTATTAGTTGTGTTTAAACCTTCAGTGCTCATGTGTAGTTAGTTTCTATGTCCTTCTGTTCCAAATTTAACACAAAAACAAAAAAAAAAGAAAAAAAAAGACAATGTTAGAGTTTATAAGGCATTGATATTGTCAATATTATTTTTAAATAGCAAGCAAGACTGTAATAATTTCAAAACTTAAACTATGCAGACAAGTGTGTAACTCGACCAACCATATACCTAAGAAATGGGTTTTAATAAGTGTGTGCAAGCATAGCAGGTAAAGAAATTGAGCGTTTTAATAGCCAAACTTGAGTTTATTCGCCGTACTATGTACGATCCTGGTCTTTAGTCAGTGAATTTGACGCTTTTACCCAAGTTTGTTAGCTATGCCTACTGTCACGCCTACTAATAGCAATATCCATAACATTTCCTAACGGTACATTTTTGGTAAAAAAAGCTAAAGTGTGCGGATTAGTGCCCACCTGAGCTATAGCTTATCATGAAAATGTTCACAAATAACAATTCATGTAATATTCAGCCAAAAAACAACAACAACAAACAAGCATTCATAATAGCACAGTGACCAATGTTTCAATGAGCTGATCATAACGATGCTTCAGCTTAGCCAAATTTTCTTGTTCTTCATTCAATTTTCTTTCCAGCTTCTCTATTTTATTTTCCAAAGTTTTGACTCTGTTTCCTAGCTGAACTTCCTTAGGGGTTCCTTTGTTTTGTGCAAGCTCTAACCCATCAGTATCCTCATCGTCCATCACTTCACTCTGAAATCTTTACTTAAATCAATCACTTTATTGATCGTGAAATTCAAACAGCTACTGAAGTGTAGTCTAGCTGTAATATCTTATAACTAAATAACCATAGGAACAAAACAGTTGTCAGAAGTAATGCTTCATCGAAGCCGGCCCTTTAGTCCTCTAGAAGTCTTAGTCTACAGAAATTCAGTTGAAAGTGCATTGTAGCCACCGTCAGACACCTCAATGGACAGAATTTAAATAACATTATCTCAAAAAATAATAATAATAATAAAAAAAAAAGAATTATTAAAAAATCAAAAAAATCACAACAAATATACAAAATAAAGTTCACTCTGATTATCTGTAAAATGAAAAATTCTGGAGCACTTCATAGATAAAGTAGACAAGAAACGCTAAAATATATTTAACCATTTCAATGGCAGGGAAACGATCCTTTGTGATGACAAGTGAGAAAATGTTTTATAACTGAATCACTTGCATCCCACACTAATCTTGATTATGATAAAGCCTCAGTGCTATTGTCTCAAATAAACCAAGTCCAGAATTTTATAGCTGCTCACCAGTCAAGTCTGTCAAGTCCAAATTGAAGTCTATGCAACATAGAGAAGTCACTACGTCTGCACACATGCTTAATAGGAATGTTTTAGCCGCTACACGTAGGCCACTGTAATGTGTTGCATATGATGGTTGAAAAAAAGAAGCCAAGTATTAACAATTAGGTCTTGAAAATTGTTAACAGTGGGTTATTAAAATGGTTACATTATCAAAAGTGCTACTATAAGTACATCCTATTAGCTCTAATTGGTTTACCCGTGATAGTGCCACACATTGCTTCATTCACTTTCCAACTACTGCATGATAGCTCAGAGTCAAAAGAAATTATAAGAGTTGTGATAGCCACCAACAAAATGTTTCACAGCTTCCTTATGGGCCAACTATTTTCTTCCTAACAGTTAGGGGCAACCCAATATCAATTTATCTTAGCATTATATAATAAAGTAGACACAGGTTATAGCGCCCCTTCTATGTTAAGCGCTGTTTTTTGTTAAGCGTCTGTTTTCTTCTTGGTTTTAGCACTTTGTATTAAACACTCCACACGTCACGTCAACTGCTGATAGGTGCTCAACCCCAGTTTCTAAGGATTCCACTCACTGTTACCTGACCATTTCTAATAAGCGCCCATTTCTTTACCGTTGGAGTTATAATCGGGGGCGCTTTAACAACCCGAGTCTATAGTAATACAGTTATTGTCTGAGTGATGGAATTCTCATAAGATTTCACAAACCAACCAATGCAATTCATGGAGACCCACCAAGTGGCATTAAAGCCTGAAACACAACTAATAGATTTACAGCTAACAAATGTTACGAACCTATTTAGGAAAACTAAACAACAAACTGACAAAACAAACAGTAAGAAATAACATGATAATAAACAGCAAGTTCTGTCCAAGTCTCATGAAGGAATCCACCAAGCTAAGTAGTAGCTGCATAGTTTACTGCTTGGGACCCTGAAGTCAAATCATCACAAACTTTGTTGAGTTGCTCAAGAGTATGGCATTGTTTCATAAAGTTTTTCTTCACCTGCTGAACCATGTCCATAAATAACCTTATCTTGTGTATTTCTTCTTCTTGTTCAGTAATTACTCTGTCCAAAGTGGATCGAATTTCACTTGCTTTCTTGCTTCCTAGTGCCCGAGCTTCATTTAAAGAAACCAGCTTCTCCTTTTTGACTGTAGGATTTATATCTTCTTTGAGATCATCTATTGAAATTACTTTATGGAATTCAATAGACTTGGTCTTGACATCATCCGACTTCATAGCGGACGTTTCCTTCCAATTTTCATACTTTGCTTGATCAGTATTCAGAATTAATAAAATCTTGTCTGCCTTCAAATGTCCTTGTAAGTTGCTGGCACCTTCCATGCCTTATCAATCAACTCTGACGTTATTATAATTCCTCCTTGAAGTTGTAGAATGAGACAACTTGGAAGTGGCCCTTTTATAGCAAAAAAAGTAGCCTTAACAAAACAGATGTCAGAAGTCTGGGTTCACTGAAATCTACCCTTTGTTAACAAGTCGACATCACCAGTACCATAACTAGGATTATGAACATGATACAACACACACACACACACACACACACTAATGCAAAATTCTTTTGCAAATTCTCTTGCAACTGCTAACAGTCACACACACCTGGCAGAGCCAGGATGCCTGTGCACTAAGCAGGCACTGTGAGCCGTGCAAGCAAAGTTCCTGGAGCCGGGCTAGGAACTCGCAAGAGAACAGGCCTTTCCTCACAGCAAGTGGTGTGGGCACCCGAAGTCCCACCTGGACCATTGCTGTTTCATGAGAAAAGGCCTTGAATTTGCACCCCAGCAAATGCCAGGTACCCAATCACAGCTGGGTGGACTGGTGGGGCTGGTGGGAGGCAGAGGAAGAAAAACAGGATGGAAAATTTCCTGAGTGTGAGGTTCAAACTCAAGACTTACAGGTTCTGAGCCACATACTACACAACCACACACACACAAACAAACACGCATGCACGCACACATGTAAACTCTGGAAATCACATTAAACCTTGGATTAATTTATGTAATAAATGAAGAGTTTCAATTCACACTATACAGAGAACGAGCTCACTTGTTGAAGTATTTACAAAAATATAAATACATAATAAATAACACATTATACCACAAAAAAAACTGACATTTTAAAGGTTACTCAAAACCAAATTTGTACTATAGAATGTCTAAGTTGAGTTGGCACGACCACAAGCGCGGTAAACGAGGAATGCACTTGGTAAAAAAAAAACGGAAGTAATTTTAGTCATGTGAACTAATTGCAGTTGATGCGCAAATAAATCACGTGAAAAGTGGCGGCTACCTATAATGTGCGCTTTATTAATGCAATAACTTTTGCTAGAGTTTAGTGAAGGCCATCCTGCAGTTCCAAATAGTTATTACCTGGCACTGTTCTGTTCACTGTACGCACCTGGAGAGAAGAAACCAAAGGAGTGAAATTACCAGCCACAGAAGACTAAGGCGGCCCAATATTGTAAGCTTTTTGAGAGTATTGAAACATCCACGGTGTCTACCTGTGAGAATTCTGCTGTAGTTGACACTATTGCCCTTGTTTGAAATTTGTACTATTCTTTAAGCTTAATTTTTATTGTCAATTATTTCATATATTATATTCAATGATTACTATTCAAATTATCACAACCGTTAACATTTAAAGAACAAATAGTATAGAAATAAGAATGATAATGAAAGATTCTTTAGTAGCTAACCCCGAAGTGAAGGTGGAGCTACTTAGAATTGCCACAATAAATCTAGGGGAAAAAAAAACATTTGTGGAAGGGTAAGAAATCTGAACAAAAAAGATCTAACAATCACACAATTGGGATATGCTAGATTTGCAATAGCTTATTACTGACACTACAGCTTGTATATTACACTCTGCTAGCTAAATGTTGGCATTATTTCTATTTACATCTCGGCATTAGTTGTTAAACAGGTATAAAAATTAAATCTACCTGCGTATTAGACTTACCTGTATCCTGACGCAACAACTAAAGATTCTTAGGCGCTCATAGCGTACACTAGTAATGGAATACACGGCTAGAAAGCACTCACAGCAGTAGGGACAAGTTCGTTGTTTACAAGCTCATTGAATACTTTACACATGATCAATTTGCACCTAACCGCGTGACAAATTTCGGGCGCGTGTAGAGCGGGAAAGTTGTGGTTTTTTCTATTCCCATAGACTTTTGTATTGAGTTTTGGAATAGCACTTTTCCTTCCGGTTTTGGAGTTTACTGAGAGAATATTTTTAACCGTTTCGGCGCGAGCTTTCCAATGGTGCAAACCGCGGGTGCGTAGCTGCTTCCATTCTAAAGTTATTCAAGTTTTTCTTGTGGCCAACTCACTTGGACATAACTATAATAAGAGCAGCTGATAATAGTTTATACTAATTGCTAGAGTAGAAGCACATCAACAGCACTACTTCCAGAGACTTAACAAATTATATCTAATAAGGTTAATTCTTATCAATCCATCTACAATTTCATCGATAGTAACCCTTTCTTAGTTAGTGCAGACAATATTAACTTGACCTACTGCAATACAATAGCATTCAACATTTGTCCTGTCCTGTTGATGCTGTTAGAGACCACGCTTGCCTTTAAAAACCTCCTCTGCTGGGAAAATACCTCTTACATGCCGGCACTGTACCGATCCACACCACTAGCACTGTACCGATCCACACCACTGGCGCTGTACTGATCCACACCACTGGCACTGTACCGATCCACACTACTGGCGCTGTACCGATCCACACCACTGGCACTGTACCGATCCACACTACTGACACTGTACCGATCCACACCACTGGCACTGTACCGATCCACACCACTGGCACTGTACGATCCACACTACTGGCGCTGTACCGATCCACACCACTGGCACTGTACCGATCCACACCACTGACACTGTACCGATCCACACCACTGGCACTGTACCGATCCACACCACTGGCACTGTACCGATCCACACTACTGACACTGTACCGATCCACACTACTGGCACTGTACCGATCCACACTACTGGCACTGTACCGATCCACACTACTGGCACTGTACCGATCCACACTACTGGCACTGTACCGATCCACACTACTGGCACTGTACCGATCCACACTACTGGCACTGTACCGATCCACACTACTGACACTGTACCGATCCACACTACTGACACTGTACCGATCCACACCACTGGCACTGTACCGATCCACACTACTGACACTGTACCGATCCACACCACTGGCACTGTACTGATCCACACTACTGGCACTGTACCGATCCACACCACTGACACTGTACTGATCCACACCACTGGCACTGTACCGATCCACACTACTGGCGCTGTACCGATCCACACCACTGGCACTGTACCGATCCACACCACTGGCACTGTACCGATCCACACTACTGGCACTGTACCGATCCACACCACTGGCACTGTACCGATCCACACTACTGGCACTGTACCGATCCACACCACTGGCACTGTACTGATCCACACTACTGACACTGTACCGATCCACACCACTGGCACTGTACTGATCCACACTACTGGCGCTGTACCGATCCACACTACTGGCGCTGTACCGATCCACACCACTGGCGTTGTACCGATCCACACCACTGGCACTGTACCGATCCACACTCTGGCACGGATACCGATCCACACCAATGGAACTGTACCGATCCCACACTACTGGCAACTGTACGCTCCACACCACTGGCACTGTATGACCACACTACTGACCACTGTACCGATCCACACCACTGGCACTGTAACTGATACACACTATGGCGCTGTCCGATCCCACTACTGGCGCGGTGTAACGATCCACCCCACTGGCGTTTGTACCGATCCACCCACTGGCACTGTACCGTCAACAATACTGACCCTTTACCGATCACACACTACTGGCAATGTAACGATCCACACTACTGACACGTAACGATCCACACCACTGGCACTGTACTTGATACACACTAATGGCGGCTGGTGTGACGGATCCACACATGGAGTTGTAACCGATCCACACCACTGGCACTGTACCGATCCACACTACTGACACTGTACCGATCCACACTACTGGCACTGTACCGATCCACACTACTGGTGCTGTACCGATCCACACCACTGTCACTGTACCGATCCACACTACTGGCACTGTACTGATCCACACTACTGGCACTGTACCGATCCACACTATTGGCACTGTACCTATCCACACTACTGGCACTGTACCGATCCACACTATTGGCACTGTACCTATCCACACTACTGACACTGTACCTATCCACACTACTGGCACTGTACCGATCCACACTACTGGCACTGTACCGATCCACACCACTGGCACTGTACCGATCCACACTACTGGCACTGTACCGATCCACACTACTGGCACTGTACCGACCCATGTTGCTCATTCACTATTTTACATGTCTCTGCCAGGCACTTGTGTCTCTTCCTATCTCTCCCCCGCCTGAAGGTCCTGGAGCATACCTCACACACTACCTCCTTGGCTGCTGCCAATTCCCTTGCTACCTCTACCTCCCCAGGGTTTCCACCCCCAGCCTGCACATTCCCCTCCCCTCCAGCCAGTATAGTTATCCGAACACCTCACGGTCCCAACGTGTTTGGATAACTGACATTCTACTGTAATACCTCAACTACATAGTATCCCTTTTTGGGGGTAAAAAAAATCCCAATTTTGAAAAAAAAAAAAAAAAGAAAAAAAAAAAAAGAAGACTTTGCAGTACCTGGTCCTTCCAGCATGAGGCCAATGTACGTACATATGGATTAAGGCACATATGACAATACTAGTATTTTGATGATAATTGCAATGAATTAATACTTAATCAAAAACTGTAATTTACAAGCAAAAGAACAAGTGATAATTGGCTGTTATGCAGACAGCAAAACAATGGAAGTGAGTGCAGTGTATGTATATAGACAAGTGATCTTAAAATTAACAGGCACATGTAAGTACACGTGAAAGCAAAAAAGCATATAAAAAAGTCAAAATGGCACTTTGCATAAATTGTTATGGTTTGCCATTGGACTCTTTGGCAAGCATTTCAGTAGTCGCTTTAAGCTGTACTGAAGCCCTTTCATAAAGATCTGTATATTTGTCTGAGAAGTCTTTCTCAAATTTTAGGTTTCGCTCCAACTCTTTATTTTTCTTTTCAAGTTTTCGCACAACTGCATTCTTTTCCTTCTCCACTTTCTTTAGTTCAGACTGAACATGTAAAAATCTCACTTTAAACTCAGTAGCTTGTTCAAGTTCTTCGTCTTTCTTCTTCAGAGCTCTGTTAGCTTCCATCTTAATAACATCTCTTTCTTCTAAAGCTTGATCCTTTTCCTCTAACATCCGATCTCTTTGGTTGGAAGCTATATTCATATCTATTATAGCCTGGTCCCTCTCTTCAGTTACTCTGCACACAGCTTGAGTCAAAGACTCGACTTCATCTTTGGCCGCATGAGTCATTCGTTCACTTCTTTGAAGTTCGTTTTGAAGCTTTTGAATTTCTTCATCTTTCTCGGCAAGTTGTTTGTTCAAATTAGCTACCGAAGACAATTCTTTCTCTACTTTTTGGTCAATGCTCCAATAATTGCGATCTCTTACATGTGCAAAGCTGTCAGTGACTACATAAGCATAAACCCAGGTCTCTGTTGATTCCACCGGAGAAACCAGGGTGTTATTGGCGACGGGCTCAGACAAAGGAGTGGGATAAATAGAATCCCTTCTCTCAGGCTGTTCCAACATGCTCAGAGTTGAGAGGTTAGTGACGAACATTGGCGGCTCTCTGTTCACTTGTGGTAAGTCAGTATGCTGGGAATCAGGAGCACGTGATATGAGCATAGCTTCATCTCCACGATCATCAAAATGAGAATCTTCTGGAAATTCCTCAGAGGAAATCTGCAAGCCTCCTTGAGTCTGGATTGGTCTCTCTGTTACAGTATGGGGTGACATCCAGTCTACTCTGCTAGCCACAGAACTAGCCGATAATAACGAAGTGGGCGTGGAGGTAACTCTATATGAAGCATTGTCACCACCAGATGATGTTAGAGCTGAGGCAGCATCAGGTGAGTCCACATTACCTGCCAGAGAGAGCTGTCTCACACTCCTGGCTAGGCTCTCTTCACTTTCAAGCTGGTCTGCTGAATCGCTGGACATTATTTGGAACTCCTATGATTAGCTAGCAATTCAAAATGGCAGCTGCACAGATGGGGCCTAGCCAAATAAGGTTATCAGATAAACTAGCAATGGGTACAACTTTAGCCCAAGCTAACCATAACGTGGCCTGGAGCACTTGAAGGTCATCATGCGCTGAACACTTCCCATTACAGTGGGAGAGGGCGGGGGGATGAAGGAAACATATGCAATTGTACTAAGTCTATAACATGATTTGTCAGATGTTCAAACTGTAAACAGTGGCAAATTAAAGATATCGTATTATTGAATACCTCAACACCATTGCATCACTGTTCAAGAGCTACTGCAGTCTCCAAGATCCAGTGTTGAATGACAGATAACAGAATGAGTACTATAACCTTGCTGTAAATGCGGATAATGACCCAACTATCAGTCTCACAGTTCACACAATCAGTCACAAGTATTTACGCACAGAATATATAGTGTTGCTTGTTGTTAACAAACTAGCTATTAATCACAACTTGGAGAAGAAAAAAAAAAAGAAAAATTTTTTTTTCCCAACTAATATCGTATTTTCATTAACACCTGATTTGGCTAACTTATGCACTCACAGAATCAAACGCCAGCTTCAAGTTCCCTCTGTCCACACTCTCTCCTCGTGGATCAGACTGAATGTGGCTGGAGAAATCCTATACATGTATATAAATTATGATACCAAATGAGACAAGATATACAACAAACAGAAGAATTATCTATCACACACTACAGGAAGCAATGGTCTCCCATCCCATCATGATCTATAATACTTGTATGAGTAATAGCACGGGTAACCATGCTATTCGGGATTAATAGACGAGTAACGTGATTGAAATAGCACAAAGCGAAGCCGAGTGCTATTGACCCCTAATAGCACAGGTTACCCATGCTATCACTCGCTAATAGTAGGCCAGCTTTTTAAAAAGTCATTTGCATCGGAGTTGGGAGAAGAAGTGATGAAGAAAGAAGAGGAACAAATAGAGGATATTGAGTCAGAAAAATCATTTAGTTGTATCGTTCACTCACTGTCTACTTATTTCAGGATTAGCTTCCTCTGAAACTTTTGTTATCAAAGTATGGCTCCTCCTAATCTGTTGAAAAACATTCTGTATAATACGGGTAGAGCTTCCGTGGTAAAGAATAACATTGTCTTCAACTAGAAACTACTTGAACTGTACGTTTCCAAGGTTAACGCTGCACACGCGCGCACTTACCCATATTATTTCACTTATGTAGCTACCGAGGAATTTCACTTAGTTTCCACTTAGTTATCGAGGTATTTCAATTAGTTACACACTATGTCACTTTCCCTGTGTGATTTCAATTGAATAGCTATTTTTCCCATACATTTTTAATGGGCAACTTACTTGCCGTACTATTAGTCCTAATTACAGGGACATGGTTGCAACTGTCTATTCAGATGTACACATTACATTACACAGACAAAGAAATGTGTCATTTCTTAGGAACAGACCAGATTAAATAGCAAAAGCTACTGTATGACTTCCAGGCTAATCAGTGATTGGATGGCTTGCATGGATGTTTTGAATTCTTACCCCAAATGAAGTATCTACTTCAACCATAAAGTTTCTTTCCTGCAAACAGTTAATAACTACGATAAAACAAATACATCAGTATATATATACCAAACTCCTTATTATGTCAAAACATTGGTAAAATGAATGTATCTTTAAGTTACTAAAACACAATTTGTGCAAATTAAATAAAAAGTGAGATCGAAGACATTAAAAGAGGATAAAGAATCTCTAACTATACTTGTAAATAGATGCAATTTTAAAGATAATAGCATGATATATGAAGCACCTAATAAGGTGTGAACCCTCAGCACTACTGTACACTAGCTAGCTATTACAAAATCATCTCTGACCAAAATAATAACTTATTGGCTATTCTAATCAGGTATCAAGTATACAGCTCGAGCAATGAAAACGGTAGAAGTACACGTGATCTAAGCAACAGCTACACAGGCCAGAGACACTCACCTGTATATATTTTCAATGCGAAACTTCACTTCCAGCACTCCACTACTCTTTCCAGCATATAGCAAAACTACCGTAGGCAGCAAGAAATTATTTGCTTACTTGATTACGACATGATGATAGGGGGCGTTATTACGACATGATGATAGGGGGTGTTACCTACAAAAGCTCCGCGTTTTCTCAAAAATCAGCTTGAACTTTAAAAAAAAAAGTGGCACAATAAAAAGGTCTTAAATCATCATTCTGAGTAAGTTCATAAGTAATTCAATGGTTAATTGTCAGTAATCTCCACAATCAGAGTGTGACAGACAGACAAACAGACAGGACGACCACTGTAACCATCTCGTGCATGCATGCTGAGGGTGAATAATTGAAGTCCTAACTATCGGAGAGGCATGTCAAGTAGTACCAGCACTGTTAGCACCGTCACCATAATCACCTTCATAATCTCCTTGAGCGTCTTCTTATCATCGTGTAGCCGGCCACGAAGATCATCAACATAGAATTTGAACAAGTCCAACGGAGTGGAGCCTGATGTGTGTGCAAGTGCATGTGTGTGTGCGTGTGTGCAATGAGAGAATTAGAGAATAAGGAGAAACGAAGAGATAAAGACAATAGAAAGTGGGAAATTTATAACCCTACCTTGTATTATGGAGAGACTAAAAGTAAGTGTTAATAACATAAATACCATAACTACAATAATGGTAAGCACGGCTTAATATTAGACATTGCTCGATCAAAGTGAAGACAGGCAATTTACACAAAGAGTACTGACTAGCTCATCGAAAAGACACATGACAAGCAGCACTTACTATACTGTAATTTAATTCTCTTCACGCTATGACATCCCTTACCAGGTTGACCAAGCATATCGTGATATCGGTTGTCTTTGTCTATGAGAGGGAATAATTCCTTCCACAGAGAGAGAGACGTCAGTTTACCACTGCCGTGCATCTCATTTAACAACTCCTATATAACAACAACAATTCAACCCACAACTACTAACATAATGTACACATGTGAAATATCTACACTTATTACACCACGTTTATACACGTTTCTATACCAGTAGAGATAGACACAAATACCTCTACTAAATGCTAGTTCCACTGCAGCCGTGGACTTATGAATACGAATGGAATGATCTAGCCTACATGACTACATCAAGGCTCAAAAATATTATGCATGCAAATGTCTCAATTCTTGCTCTGATTCAATTCAGGCAATAATAGCAACTGTGCAACCCACTGCAATACTACAGTAGGCATATAAGAAATGTTCCGGTTTCAGCATTGCAAAACAGCAACAGAATGACACAATAGGAGATTCACTTAGACACCCACACACAGTACCAACCTAAAACAGAAATTGCGTTATTTTTTTTACTGATGTGGCTCAAAGGGTATGCAATTCTATAAAAACGGAAAATTAGTTTTACGGAGATTTATATTTGCACGGTTGGGACAAAAATGGTCTTTTTACAATGTCAAAACCAGCTTGTTCCTTTGACACCTACTGTGGGTTAGTAATTAAAAACACATGTAATATTATTACGGGCCTCATTACTAGTACATGTCATTACCAACTATACATTACGTACCAGAAATGCATCTCTGTTTTTACGGTACGCCCTTTTCTCGTACTCTCTGTCCCTCACTTTCTTGTCCTCTACCTGTTGTTCCAGGCCACGAATGTGCTCCTCAAAGGTCACCAACATGTCATCTTTATCCATTACTAGAGAGAAATCAAACAGAGAATCACGCGTAGTATAGTTTACAATATAGAGAGCACTGCAACTCTGTAAGATTACAATACTAGCTAGCTAAATAATAAATGAGTTGGAGGTTTAGGGACTTTAACTAAATGCTTTTAAGACACCCATGTTTTAAAGCTATGATGTTACGCCTTAAGATACCTATATCCCAGCTACGACACAATGCCTTACTTTGTAGTTCGTCGTCTCTCTGGAAAGTTCTGTTCTCATTTAACAACTCCAGAGCCTATGACAGTCAATAAATAAAAGGAATAATAAGTAAACATAAAATTTATTTCAAAAATATCCCAAAACCTATACTAAAGTATCAGTATCAAATATACTTAGCTATGCTTTCTACCCAGTTCTAGACCCGCTCCCAATCTCTCTCAAAGAGGTGGGCGGAGTCTCAATAGTTTCATATGTGTCCTACACAGCTCTAGACCCTGCCCAACCTCAATCCAGGAAGTGTGGTGGTTGATGCTGGTCATTCTACTGAGAATCTTGGCCAGGTAAAGAGAGTTCCTCTCTCTCTGCATCTCTTCTTGCTCTTTCTCCTTCTTAGCTAGAGAGAATGTCACATCCTCAAACACATCCTTCCTCTCTTCCTGACTCACTCTCTTCCAAATAGGATTCTAATAAAAAAATAATAATAATAAAATTTTTTTAAAAATTATATTAATTTGTTATATGCTGTGAAAACAACGAAGATCAATTTATGTATGACGAAATATACTGGCATTGTAAATGCTGACACCAGCTTAATTTATAAAACTTATCTCTACCACTTCACGCGGACTTACATCTTCGAAGAGGTAGCACACTCGCCTCCACTTGATCTCAGAGTGGACCTCCTCATGCTCCTCCAACATGGCCCGGAGATCTTCTCGATACTGCTTCGCCAGCTTCCTCTGCTCCTCCTATAGACACGCCCACATGTATATACGTATACACTGTCATATAACCTACTTGTTTCAATCCTTATCGGCTGAAATAATTATGATAATAGCAAATTTTCTCGTTCTAACATCCAATATTATGTTAATTAAAACTAAGTGTAATTAACATAATATTGTATTATTATAACCCAATTGTTGACAGGAAATATTCAATTAGTTTATACGGTACTCCACCTTACAGCCACGAAAAAGCATGTGTAGATCCAGCGAATTGCTATAGTATCATATTTTAAGTGCAAGAGAAACAAAAACAGCCTTGCTCCAAAGTACTAGGTATGCACTTAGCCTGCACTTTATTTAGCATTTTCAACAGCTTAGCATTTTCACACAACTTTCATTTGTTGTCCATAAAAAAAAAAAAGGGTTGTTCCTGTGCTTTGCCTATGGGTAGAGACCTGGTAACTGGAAGTGACACTGCTAGATTATGAGAAATAGGGTGAACAATAGCAAATGTTTAGAGTGGGATAGTGCTTAAGACTCTTGTATAGTAAGTCTGTGGGTTTTCTTTTTGTATGAATTTAAAATAAATAGCCTTCGCAAAACAACAAGTTGTGTACATAGGTAGAATTTTAATTAGAAATCATTACACTCAGTTTATGTCCATACCTGCGGACATGATATTGTTGTACTATTCTTTCTTTCCTTAATCTAGCTGCCAAATCCCATTTCTTTGGCTAAAACCAAACTTTGTTGTCTGCAGTGGATTTTTATGCGGCTTTAGTACTCAAGACCATCTACTTAAAGAATTAAATTACTGACCTTTCAATAGCATACGGGGAATTTGGTACACATAATTTGAAATTGAATGTAAAACCATCTTCTGCTAGGTCGTGTTTATAATTCAATGCTATTCTCCCCACACAAAATCTGTGGCTTCAGCCACCACATTCTGAACCCCTTCTGGATGTCCGGGTATAAAAAGCAAGAATTGGGTGTGTGTGTGCAGGGGTTCATTTAGAAGAGGGGGAGAGATTGAGCTTGCGCTACCTCAAGGAGGTCACCTTCAATTACCAAGACAATAATTAGAGCAGCAATAAACTTGTGATTTAAGCTATTGCATTCACCTTCATCATTCACTTTTTAGAGTTGCATTTTGCTTATGAAATTTGAAGAATATTTCAAAGGGGGGGGGGGGTGAGCACCCCCCTGGCCCCTCCCCTAAATGGACCCCAGGGTGTGGATAGTTCTAATTGAGAAGCCAGAACTAAAACAGGATCCCAAGCTTGCATCAGTGTCACGTGCTACTGAAGCTTTAGCTGAGAAAGAAAATATCAAGAGAGCTTGAAACTACAATTCTTCAGAGTGTATTGCAACTTGATCCTCAGAAGTTAGAACCAACAGAATATGAATGGATCAAAGAACAGAATATGAAGTCATTGTAGGCAATAAGAATACCAGCTATCATTGCCCTAGCTCCCAGTGACATTCTACAGATGATCAGATGTACTTGCTCCAGTGAAACACCATACACCAGCTATCATTGCCCTAGCTCCCAGTGACATTCTACAGATGATCAGATGTACTTGCTCCAGTGAAACACCATACACCTGCTATCGTTGCCCTAGCTCCCAGTGACATGCTACAGATGATCAGATGTACTTGCTCCAGTGAAACACCATACACCAGCTATCATTGCCCTAGCTCCCAGTGACATTCTACAGATGATCAGATGTACTTGCTCCAGTGAAACACCATACACCAGCTATCATTGCCCTAGCTCCCAGTGACATTCTACAGATGACCAGATGTACTTGCTCCAGTGAAACACACCATACACCAGCTATCATTGCCCTAGCTCCCAGTGACATTCTACAGATGACCAGATGTACTTGCTCCAGTGAAACACCCTACACCAGCTATCATTGCCCTAGCTCCCAGTGACATGCTACAGATGACCAGATGTACTTGCTCCAGTGAAACACCATACACCAGCTATCATTGCCCTAGCTCCCAGTGACATTCTACAGATGATCAGATGTACTTGCCCCAGTGAAACACCATACACCAGCTATCATTGCCCTAGCTCCCAGTGACATTCTACAGATGACCAGATGTACTTGCTCCAGTGAAACACCATACAAGTCTCCAACAATGTGGATGTAATCATGCAAAACTAGCTTGTACGATGTTTATTGTTTGTCAGAACTTAACTGCAGGTTATGATGAACAATATTAACATAAACAATATCTGTACTGTTACATGATGGTCAATACTCCAAAATTAGTATTCTTGTTTTGTTTGCGTTTTCTTTTTTTGCTTGGATTTTTCAATCTAACCTTAACCCAAAATTTTTGGTAACTGTTCCAGTTCACAGTTTCTTGAGAAAAAGTTAAAATGGCAACATACCCAACGGCTGTATATTACGCATCAGCTGTATGTCATGAAATGCTGCTTGCAAAATTGGAAAACAATTAATAAGAATAAATTACCTTCTAATGCATGGCTCACACAAACCTTGCACTAGAAAAATAAATTTAGTACATAAAATGTTAGAGCTATACAACAAAATGATGAATCAACTTCCGATTTATCAACAAAATCATCTTATATCCAGAAATCATTAATTCACTCCTTAACCCTCTCACCGGCAGATAAAATTCAGTTATTTATTTTTTCTACATGAATAATGTTTAAAAATAAATATAAAATCAGGAGTTCAAAAAAGTACCTAGCAACCATATATCACGTGAAAGTACATGTATTGTTCAACATTTTTGGTCAAATTTGGTTGCTTAGCAACAAACCACAAAGTGGTTTTTGGGACCACAATGTAACTATATCATCATAACAAAGTGATCTGTATGCTTCCAGTGCAATATTAGCAATTGTTTGTGCGTGATTAGATATTTTTTACTGTTATAATAGACAGTTATCTCAGCCAGCAATGCTGTTGCTCACTGATGACACCAGAGGAGGCGTGACTGTTTGCTGGGCAATAGCTGGGCAGAAGAACATCAAGAATACAAGAATATTTTACTAACAATTCCAGTCCTCTGCACACACTCACTCCTCCCTCTAGCCACATTCTTACTCATACTCTTCCTTTTTCATCCATTCAATACTTTGTCAACCTTTCTTCATGTTTTCAGCATAATCAGTATTACCATCATCTCAATATTCAGACCTTGCAGAAGTAGAGACATCATCCTTTGAATGAATAGGAAGTCCAAAGTAATTCAGAGAGCAAAGGTGGCTAAGTCAAATCATTACTCATTGCTGGGAGTTTGTAAGAAAAGAGTTTACAGCTGTGACCAAATTAGCGCCATATTCCTGGGAAAGCTTTTGGGCATAATAAAACTTACCGCCATGTTCCCGGGAAAACTATGTCTTACTTTTTTCCACCAATACTGCATAAATAGCTGCTTTTCTTACCTGGAATATCAAGTTCCATATCCTCTTTGACATAGCTGCTGGTATGTTCGCTACCTACAGTGCTCTAGTAGCTCTCAAGTTGAAAACTAGTAGTTTCCTCAACCGGTAATGAAATGACAGCTTTAGCGAGCAAGTCCAACTCTCTATTCTCGACAGTAGTACCTCTGCGGTAACTATATAGCTCCTGTACCCCTTCCCTCTCACGTTCGCAGTCGAAAACGTCGTCGCAGACAAGATCCACCGCCTCAGTTGCAGACAAATTTATCGCCATTTTTCGAACTAACGTTAAGTTTATTTTTCGCCCGACTACCTTAGTTACGTAGTAGCTATTTCTATTCTAAAAATACATGCAATAGAACAACACATTAGCCGTGCTCTGGACGCTGCAGCTAAGCTTTAGCGTTTATCGTTTAGGGGAAAAATATTTTTTCCCGCATTACGTCATCCTTGAGCGCCTATAGGCGCTTGTGCCGGTGAAAGGGTTAATAGATATTTAGGTTTTGTAGTTAATTTATCAAATGTTGGCAGAATTGAGAGCTATGCATCTTGTGGTATGTTACATATGCTGAGATACGACCAAAATAACTTAAAACCACAAAACTTGTAGTTATTAAAAATGCTGACTGAGGTCCAGAGTAAAGAAATTCATAATGTTGGAACCCAGAGCAAGTTTATAGGTGAGATTTTTGTGGTTCACAATACTCATCAATTCCATAAATGGTTACTATGGGTCTCCACCCCTTATTGCTACCAGTGTTATGTGTCCTCCTATTATATAAAGCCTTTGCCAACAGTTGATATAGGTCTCCTCCTTTAAAATTTAATTGCAGTAAAGTGTGACTAGTCAACCTTCTAGTGAGAGCACAGCTATAGTGGTGTCAATTAGAGGCAATGGCTACTGGAGAAGAGAATTTGAAACACAGAGTGATTCTGGCTAAGTATGGAATGATTATCAAGCAATGTGAAATGAAGACCATCCCACTGCTTCATGAGCTGTACAGTAATGGCTTACTGACTGACCAACAGCACTCTTATTATCTTGTATCCAGTCTCAACATGCCATTCAATATTATAGTAGCAGAAGTTATAAAAACAGTTAAATCAAAAATTAAAGAAAGCCAGAGTTACTGGGACAAATTTCTTCAGGCTTTAAAGCAGAGTGATCTTGAACATTTAGCTGGTATTTTGGAAAAAGAACCAGATAAGGAAACAGCAAGTCCTGTAGAAGGTGAGTTGTATGAGTAGAGTAGGTGGCTAGAAGTATGAACTCAACGATCCTATAGAGTGCAAAGCATGCTATTTATAATTTCTTCTTAAAACCACTGCAGAAAAAGAATTGAATGATCTAATGATATCATCAATATTTTGAGAATATCCTTAATTTTTTCTATGATGCCACTTAAATTTTTAATAATGGCAATGAGAAACATACATGTATACACATATCAAAATACAAGTTGGAGAAGGTTAGGACTGGTTAATACAGAAGGCTAGGGCTGGTTAATACAGAAGGCTAGGGCTGGTTAATACAGAAGGCTAGGGCTGGTTAATACAGAAGGCTAGGGCTGGTTAATACAGAAGGCTAGGGCTGGTTAATACAGAAGGCTAGGGCTGGTTAATACAGAAGGCTAGGGCTGGTTAATACAGAAGGCTAGGGCTGGTTAATACAGAAGGCTAGGGCTGGTTAATACAGAAGGCTAGGGCTGGTTAATACAGAAGGCTAGGGCTGGTTAATACAGAAGGCTAGGGTTGGTTCACACAAACAGTATACTACTAGAGCTTGATAACCAGATATCTCACTATGTTGACACATCATTCTAATGCTAAAGGTGCATATATTATCTTAATTCCAGAAAGTAGCCGTAATACAGATGACCCTTTGACAGAAGAAGACTTACAAGTTGTATACCAACACGTGTATGATGCCAGAGGAAAATGGTTTAGTCTCGGAGTGGCTCTCAAGATAGAAATAGATGTCTTAAATAAAATCAACCAGATTCCAAATGATAATGATGCTAAATTATCGAATATGTTGGATCAATGGTTAAAGGAAAGTACAAACCCAACCTTACGCACTCTTACGGAAGCTTTGAGAAAGAAGACGGTACTTCAATCTGGTCTGACACAAGGATTTATTCCCAGACATTAAGATTTTATTTGTGCATAAACTTTAGTATCAAAAATGAAAAAAAAAAATACCATAGCAAAACGTGTTTTATAAATATGTGCAGTACACATACATAACTTTTCTCTATTGTATGTTTTTTATATTGTTTATTTAAAAGAGTAGAATAAAAATTATATTAAACTTATTTATCTGACAATGTGGTAGCACTCTCTATTTTAAAGTTGCCCCCACCCCTTCCCCTATTTGGACTTCTGGTGAAAGAAAAAAAAACCGTAAAGATTTCAGCTTTCAGGGAACAGCTTTCTTCCAAAACTGCTTGCTTTGTTCATGAGAACACATGAAACTCAATATCAAATTTCTAAGCGAGAACTTTCACATAAGGGAAATAAAAAAAATCTCTTCAAAAAAGTCCTATTTTTCCACTTCATAATGTTCATCATCTTCATATTCTTCATGAGCAAGGCTAAGGGCAAAATTGGTACATAGCACTTGATAATCCCGTCACGCACTATCCATACTACGTCCACCACGACCTTTCATTTTTTTCTTTTCTGCACTTGAACACTAATGAACACTCTAACCAAGACTGTCTCTCCATGCTTCCATCACCGCCATGTTTAGGTTTACAGCACCAATTCAAAACATTTGATGAAACAACCCTTACAGTACATGTCAAAAACAACTTATTCCATTGTGATGTGCAATATATAGAACTTCTGGAAACCTTTAAAAGACTTATTATTTAAACAAGTTTATACTGCACAAATTCATTTTCAATTTTCAGTTGTTTTCATTGTTCAACTGATGAAGATCCTACGGGATTGAAACGTCTTGACAAAATTAAACTTTAGTACTACGATAAGATTATTATGTTCACTTATAAGTTTATACTGCTAGCGTTTACTAAAAGTTGGTCTAGCTACTTCAGTTTAAGCATCCGGTAAGACTTACACTATATTTCTTTGTTGGCCATGACTAATTTTGTACAATATTGGTACAGAAAATTTCCCTGGGGTGTGTCATATCACGGACACACTAGGGGACCAAACATTTCCTCTTTCTTACTCCTACATATGTCATACTCCATGAACAATACTAGAACAAATCATAAATGCCCTCAACATACCCACCTTTTCTTCCTTGGCTCTCTGTGTTTTGTAGTTGTTGAAAACCTGCTTCTTTTCATTCATCTTCTTCAAAGCTCTGTGTGTAAGAAACACAGTGACAACTATAAGTTTCAGTGTGCCTTACTAATTACATAATCTGTGGTGTGCCATTCTGATATATGTACTTAAAATTCATACACACATATACAGGGTTTCATACAGGATTTTTTTCTGGGGGGGGGGGAAAGAGTTTAGGAAGGAGGGGGGAGGGCTCACACGTTTGATTGACCACACCCAATTTTGCTGAAACCACACCCATTTAACTAAAAATCGTATCAGGTCTAGAATTAGTGACACCAATCTTGGAAGACTAATGTGTATTGCAATGAAGGACCTCAATTAACTGAAGTGAACCTTCACCAACTATTAGATATCTACAAACAACAAATTCACAGAATACCATTATAAATCATAACCACAGAATACCATTAAGTAGTAAATATTATTAATTTATTTCATGAAATTCTGGGGGGGGGGGGGGGGGGGGGGGGGGGGGGGGGGGGGGGGGAAATCCCAGGGCGCCCCTACCTCTGTATGAAACCCTGCATATATATTTCGTGGACATTCAGTCATCTGTCTTCACTCTTCTTATTGGGTTAATATTAAGCAAATAATACCTTCATTTCCTTCCAGTAAACTACAAATGCATTAAGTATGTGTCACGCCCACATGCCACACCCACCCATAGCGAGGGTCATTGATGATCTGCTTCATGGCAACTTCCCACGTTGATGAGGAAGGGATTAGCTGATAGCAGTAAAAATATAAATTAAAAAAAAAGAACAAAACATTCATTACGAAAATCGCATTGGTAAATTTTATAGATTAATTAAATCTAAAAAAATTAAGAATAATAACTAAATTATGAAAACCCTAACGTATTGCCACAATTTACTAAAATGGACTCTATTTCGTTAAAAATTTTCATTGCTTGGCACGAGATACTTTTTTTAAACATGAACGAAAAGATTACATCAAAGTGTATTCTGCACAAAATACACACACACACACTCATACACACACACATACCTTCTCTCTCAGCAATTCCTTGAAGGCGATCTTGGCATCTTCATGAGTAACAAAGGTCCGAACAGCAGGCAGTGGAGACTCCACCTCTTTCTGACCTCCTATCCCAGCCACTTTACCTCCTGACTCCATTTCTCTAGAAGCCGGCAGCTCTACAGACGATGGCTGTGTAGCACCAGCAGTCGCCACTGGAGTGTTACTACCTGGCACTTTAAAGCTGTCATCTAGTGGAGGCTGGTTGGATGGTTTGCCATTGGCAGCATCTATAGTTTCTCCTGGAGGATGTTGCTCTGGTTGCTGACCATCTGTTGCCTCATCTTCTGATTCTGCTCCTTCCTCTGAACTTCCTTCGTCATAACTGTCAGGGAAATTAGCAAGGAAATAGAAAAAGTGCACATAAAAAAAAAAAATGTAACATTGATTGGACTGTGACCTCTTTACTTAGAAAACCTGACATGCTGACAACCTTTACCATGTCATGTTGTGTTGAACATTTTGCATTACTGGCAGGAAATAATAAGGAAGTGGTAAAGTGCACCATACCAAAAAATGATAATACATGTATTGGTAAGCCTATGGCCTCATAATTCATAAGAAACCTGACATGCTGAGTGCTGACAAACTTCACCATGTCATGTTGTGTTGAATAGCTTGCAGGCCTGGTTGCATGCCATTATTGCTCCATCATGTACATTACTATTAGAGAATGTTTAGACAGGGTAGGAAAACGTAGCATATAAAATGCCAGACCACACCCACTCATAATAACTAGAAAATGCTCGTGTAGCATTGGTTGGGCGAGCGAGCTGAGTTAACAATAACAGAATTACCTGAATAAACTTAGAAAGCAGTGGCAAAGAAGCGCAGTTTGACAAAGACTTCACAATTGTTTCAAGAAGAGAGTAGCTATAAACGTTTTGGTTGAAACAGAGTTGCCTAAGGCAGTGCAGCAGGATTCTCCGCGCTCGTTAATTGAAAAATACTGGAACTGTGAACGCTTTACCTAACTTACGTAATTAGAAGCGCGGGCGAAAACAGAGGTCTCACGTACCCCATAAACAGATAAATAAATCGTGTAGCATTGGTTGGGCGAGCCAGCGAAGTTCTGGAATGCGCGCGCGCGTTTAAACGACGACGTACGACGCGTTTAAAGGACGACGTATTCAGGATTTCCATAGACTACATTAGGTTTCCTAAAACTAGTAAAACCTATATAAATCCACCTCATCTTACCCCTGCCAGATTGTATTTATCTCGTAAATTAAATCTTATTCGTAAATAAAGCATAAACACACCTAATGTTAGGAACCTCTTACTTGTCTCCAGCAGCTTCTTCCTCCTCAATCTTCTTCTTAAGATCCTCCAGAGCTTTAGGGGTAGTCCAGACAGACTCCTTGGTCTCAGAGTTAAAGAAGTAGGACCTTCCTGTATCACTCTTGTGCTCCTTCCATGGGCAAGATGCCAGCAGAAGCTATAACAAAGTTTGGAGATAACCTAGCTCAACTTTGATAATATAAATTCCTATTCTTATTACTTTAGGGAGTCAAGATTTAGTATATACATACATGTAAGCATCATGTGCACTCAACATTTTGCAGTGTGCGTGCATTAGATAGTTTCTAATGACTAATTCTAAAATGACTATAGTTGACACATTCGAAAAAGGTGAGAAATATTAGTTACGAGGCAATTGTTTAACTTCCGGTTGATAACTTATACAGTGTACCATAAGAGCTCATTAGCATAATTGCATTTCACATGCTGTTCACTTCAGTTAGAAATATTTTCTTCAAAATACACACATCACAGTAAAAACCATCTCACTGTTGACTATCCTAGCTTTTTAAAAATTAAATAATTAGCACGGTGGCTTGAAAATTATGGTACAGTGCAACAATAAGCAACAGAATTTCACAGACTATTGTATTGGTGTACGGTGCCGTATACACAGGCTACATTTCATATACCAACCTCTGACTTGGTCTTGAGCTCATCTGGTTTGTGCCAAGCAGACGTCTTCAGTTCTGTATTGTAGTAGTAGTGACGACCATCTGGAGCCTTGTGCTCTGTCCATGCTGACCTCTACACACACACACACACACACACACACACACACACACACACACACAACACATTGTCAGATGCCCGATTGATTAGCAATGGAAATATATCTATGGCCAAATAGACTGCCTTGAAGTTTGATATTCAACATAGCAGTGTGCATTACTAATTTTTCATGAAGGATTTGTATTAAAAAATTGGTTTACAGCAATGGTCAGAACTTGATAATGTAGCTCAAGGTGAAAAAGGAGAGAAAGAAAGTGTGTATGTGTGTGCGTTTGTGGGGGGAGGGGCCTTGGTGCCCCCTTACCTATCCACAACTAGAGTATTCAACATGCACCCTCTAACTATAGGGACACGTGACCCTCCATGGACAGGACAGGAATGTGTGTGTGCACGTGCGCGCAGATGTGTGTGTGTGTGTGTGTGTGTGTGTGTGTGTGTGTGTATGTATGTGTGTGTGTGTTGAGAAGGGAGAAACCACTGGCAATACAATTTGAAAGTCCATCTACTTCTACATGTACTTTTTGGGTGATTATCCTTCTAACAAACCTTTTTCTTTCTCTTTCTCTTCTTCTTCGTTGCCAGAGTCGCCTCAGCAGTGACCGGATCTTTCCCAGCAGCAGCAGCTGCACTGCTCTCACTGCTGGTGGACACCACAGGAGCTGCTGAACGTACGTTAGGCTGGGGGGGCAGAATATTGGACACAGGGGGCACCTGGCCCAACCCTCCTGCAGGACGCTTCTGGTCTGGTGCTGTAACAGGAGCATTCTATGCAGAAATATAACAAGTTCATGCTAATCACTTTCTAAATACGTGAAGCTGTTAGGATTTCGTAAATGTCTATATACACATATAAAAGAGCAGCAGTGTATTGTATGAAATAATAGTGGAAATATCAGAGTTGCACGCGACAGAAAAACAACTTACTCCTGCAGTATCATCGTTGAAAATATGATACACAAAATGAGGAAGATAAACAGCAGGATGAAGCAAGAACTAGTTAAATTTGAGATATAGAAAGACAGACATTTCAAAGAAAATGTTCCTAAAGATAAGAATAGCCGAGTCTATTTCTTATTATATAAGTAAGGAACACTGAGAGAAATTGAGAGAAGATTGTCCGTCTCACCTGTGTAGGAGCTGGCACTACCGGAGGAGGCTGGTAATATGGCTGCTGAGGCTGCATGGCCACGCCCTACATCACACAAGGTGGCCAATCAGCCAGTCAGACACTTACCGACTTTACCGTTACTTCATGTAATGCAAATAGAACACAACTCCTCCTCACTTGCAATATGGTAAAGGGTAGTCATATTAACTTGGCATTGTAATAGAATACAGTAACTGCTTTTACTGACACTAGTGGAAATGATTTGCTTGGGGAAGGAAAACAAAATGATATGCTAAAAAAGGGGGCAAAAGAAATCTATTCCAAACATCCATACTTACCGGCATGGCAGGAGCTGCGGCATGCATGTTGGGTGTGGCCATGTGTGGTACCATGGGAGGCACGTGCGGAGGATGGCCAATGGGAGGAGGCAACATACCACCTCCAACAGGCTGAGGGGGCTGACCCGGCATCTAGAGAGAGAGAGAGAGAGAGAGAGAAAAGATAAAGATAAATTGTACACTGTAAAGCATCTGGATCACTTGACGGGTGAACATGTATGTATAGTCTACGATTACCAGTGCGGAGTTAGCTCTATAATCAGAAGCAGTGCTATCTACCCCACCCACCCCCCTCCCACCACACCCCCACCCATATCATTGGGGTTACCAGTCATGAAGTCCCAATAGGCTATGCCTATTCAAGCACAAAGTTTCAGTTTTAAAAACACAAATTCCATAATTTTAGTTAAACATTACATGAGATTTCTCTACGGTCCCTATAGTCCCTATATAGTCCCATATCAAGTAACCACGTAGCTTTTTCATGGCTCTGCACGGTTCAGTTTGAAGAGAGTATGCTTAGAAAGGTGTAGATAGGGTTGAAAATTTCTGACCAAAAAGCTGACCACCAAACTTTGTAACAATAGCAAATAGTCAGCTTTATCTTACAAGTCAATTTGGCCTTGTATGAATAAAGAACACATCCATATAGATAGGTGGGTGGAGACTCCCAGGACCACCCACAGATAATTGATGGAAATAGTCAATAAGATTATATTTGTGCTGTATCTCTGCAGACAAGCCCTAATCCATACTTACCATCCCAGGGCGTGCTCCAAATCTTTGTTGGGGCACTGGGACCATGTTTGCTGGAGGATGCTGCATGGGGAATCCCCCCATACCTCCAGCTGGAGGAGGCATCTATAATAGTAAAAAGAAAAAATATCAACAACAAAAAAAAACAACCTTTGTGCATACACCCATCAAGCAGTCGTACATAGTTAGGTGGGTAGTAGCGGATACATTTTCTAAAGCTATTTGTAAAATGAAAGTAGAGAACTAGACTTAATTACACTATAATAAGCTGAGCCTTAAAGCCATTCCCTGATCTCCACAGAACAAACTTGTTATACCTAGCTATCTGTTCCCTGTGTATTCCTGAAGCACATCCTCTTTAAACAAATGCACCGACTGAAATCATACATCTGTAGGATTGTGGCAAACATGAAGCTAGGCTAGCTCATTCAATCTTCATACCAGAAGCACACCACTTATTTGTGAAAAACAGGTTTAACAGTTGAAACTGAAAACCACACACACACACACACACACAGTAGCCAGCACTGACTCCAATGAAGTAAAATGCACACAATTACTGTCAGCAATTTTTTACCATAAGTCTAAAAAGAAGACCCAGACAATACTAGGAGAAAAATTTGGGGATCTAGATAGTGATTCGATACCCCAAGTAACTGTGTAGCTTAAATACATATAGTGAAACTGACACCAACTTAGAGCAAAGAATTCAATCCACACTGTTCTTTTAAAAAGCACTACCCCTACTACACCTTGACAACCATACCCCAGGTTGAAAATGCTGTCCAGGAGGTAATCCAGGATTGAATGGAGGCCGCATGGCTGGTTGCATCACTCCAGGCATCCTGTAACCTCCTCCTTGTGGAGGCTGGTACGACTGTAATGTAAGAGACAAGTGTGCTTTAATTGGATGAACAGAAGATGGTGTTTTTTATTGCGTCTTGCGACGTACCATGACTGACTGGGAGACAAATAAAAGTATTCCAGCCCTTAGCAACAACCTACGTACAACTTCTCTATTGCCACAGGCTTTCTTTAAGTCGTGTGACGACCACTACCACAAAAGTAAGTTTACACCCGTAAACCTCGGCGATACTGTACCAGTCGCAATCAGTTGGACCAGAAGTATACGTGTAACGTTTGAGTGGTGAACAGAATAGTCGAGAAAATTTGATCTAATTTTCTACCGCTTCTTTCATTCAATTATGTGTATTCATGAATAAGTATTGTCACTTTGTAAGTATACATTATAATATGTATGTGCATTGTATTAGCTATTTATGATACTAGCTAGCTAGCTAATGTATATTTTTTTTTTATTCTTTCTTTGTACAATATTTAATAGTACTTTGAAATGACAAGTCAGTAAAGTAGCTATATGATAAATAGAGAAGCAAAAATGCAAGCATATAAAATACTGATAATATTCCCTATGTTTGTGTTGGAGGAGTTTTGAAACGGATTGTTGTCAGGTCTAATGTGCTTCATTGGTTTTACTAATGACGAGTAATTTATTCCTGTAACAGTCGTGGCTACACACACATGATCATTGGATATCCAGCACACATAGACCTATATTTATTTTCATACTCTTTCTTAGTGTTTAGAAGTAATGTAATCTCGTCTGCCTTCAAATAAGTCGCTGGCACCTTCCATGCCTTGTCAATCAACTCTGACGTTATTTTGTTTTTGTAGAATTAGGCAATATTTGTTTGGGAAGTTAGCTAAGTGTTTATAACAGCTGTCCGAAGTCTGGGTTCATTGAAATCTACCCACTGTCTTTGTTAATAGTTAACACTATCACAATCATAACAATCACATGCAAGCACAAAATATGTACATGTACTCTACATAAATTCACATTGTATTTCTACTTGATTGTCAAGAAGACTAATACTGCAACTACAAATATTATAGTGACATCAATACAACACAGGTTTGATGAAGTGACAGACTACCATACTTCTGACTACACAGTCCTGCTATTATAATAGCAAATTTTTCTCTTTTTAATAACTTCACTCAACATTTCGACTTCTTACTGAAGTCCTTCAGGGGTCAACTGAGGTTGAACTCTCCGTGGTAATATAATAACACAATGTAAACAGCTATTACTACACTTTCAACAATAATTAAATCTTACAACGCATCCTTACTCACATCCTGACTTACTCACTCTAGACTAGATTCACTGTAGATGTATTCTCCCTCATTCACACATTTTTTTTAATTAATAGAAAGTATCTGCTTTCACCATTGATTAAACTAAATAAAAATAGTGACATTCAGATTCACTCTGAATTAGTTTCCCATACTATTAGACAAACTTGTGCACACATGTTTTTGTTGTTGTTGTTGTTTTACATTATCACAGTCCATAAAATTTTACACAGATAAAGTTTCCTGTGTCCTATTGTCTGATCCACAGCAGGAAGGCAATTCATTACTCTAAAGTCAATTATACTAATCTCAACCTCCCATTCATTTATTCTGTTCCTCAATACACAGCAAGTGATTCTTTACTCAATGATCTCTTAAATTGTTCATTAGCTTCCCTACTCACTAAACAATGAACTACACAAAACAGATACTCTAGTGATAGTAAAAAGTCTGCATACAATGGCTAACCCATTAATGCACTAAGAAATGTATATAATTAGAAATTTATTATTATGCAAGCAAATTTTTTGGATTTTGGTAGAAATTTTGAGTTTTCCAAGTTAGAAAATAGAATTGTGTCAAAATCCAGTGTTCTGTATGGATCAAGATGAAACGGTTGCATGTGCTGCTAATGAAGAAGGGAAGACAAAATACAGAGTGGTCAAAGATAACTTTGCTAAAATAGTCAGAGATTGCATCACTAAACTTGACGTGCTTCCAGACGAGCTCTATAGCAGGGATCTCCTTGGTGATCACACACATAATTGTCTGATGTCCAATAGAAGTGAAGACAGCCATTTAGCTTCTGGAACTGCCATAAAAGAGGTTTTAGAAAAATTGGAAAAAGACTACGCGTGCTGGGATAAGTTCTTGTGTGCCTTGAAGGACTCTGACTTGGAAACTGTAGCTGTGTATTTGGAAAGAGACTTGAAGTCTAGAATGCCAGGATATAAAGGTAAGTTTTCTATAACAGACACTCTTGTATCATTTAGAAACAACCTGATCCGAAGGGGTAAACAATTAATTTCCTTGAATGTTACGGGATCACTAAACCGAAAGACCACCTGTATGGAATTGATATATCTCCTTAACTCTGCAGAATAGTTATGTAGATAATGCTAAACAACTTCCACAAATAGTATTTTGAAATTTGTGATATTGTTGGATTGTTCAATTGCAGCTTTCAGTATGGGAGAATATTGAACGCTCGTGCGATGTGGAAATACTCAAGGAAAAATATCCAATGTACAATAAAAAATATATATACTATACTCTATATGCAATATCTTCACCATGGTATACTTGGTTCATGTAACTAGTACTATATGTATTATATATATATATATATATTGTATATTACTTAAAAGCAGATAAAATAGCTATATAATTAAAGCAGTCTTTAAATTTTTATGATCCATTTAGAGTCGTTACTTTCAGAGAGAAATCCAGCCAGGCCCAATCTTGATGAAAAGCTATCAGTAGACAATCTGAGTGATGTCCTTGACAGAAGCACAGATGCCCATACCAAGTGGTATGAAGTGGGAGTGGCACTTCGGATTCCAGTGGGGACCTTGGATGGATTTGACAAACCTCCAATGATCAACTTCATTAAAGTGACGGACACCTGGCTACGAACAGACCCCAACCCAACCTGGCGAGCTTTGGCGTATGCCCTTAGTAATAAACTAGTAGGACGACCTGATCTCGGCAAAAAAATTATCGTGAATGGGTCGTGATTATCGATTATTTGTACAATTGTGTAACATTTACTATGTATAATGCATGTTCAGTATCATAAAGAGTGACTTATGGTATATAGCTGGTGGGTATACATTCTGTTCTGAAAATTAATATTCATGCACAATATTATGATCAATAACAAATTTAATACTTATTTAATTATCGCTATAATTCTGCAGCTACAACAACATCAACAACAACTAATATAATAATATTAAATAGTCAAGTAACATAAAATTAATATTGTTAATGCCAACTTTATTCCTTTAACTCAAATTGTGAGGTCCTTCCAGTCTGTCCCACATGTCTCTTTATAGTCATAACACTTTAGACAATCCTGATTCCCCAGACAATCTCCTGATTGTTGAGGTACAGAAATATCATCATCTGTAGGGCCAAGTGGGTTTCAATAGACCCGATATTGGACCCGACATTGGGCCGTTTCCTGAACACCGTAAGTGAAGGGAAAAGGGAACTTCAATTATTACTTAGTGTTGGAGTCCAAGAGTGAACTGTGTACGACTTTGTTTATAAAACTTTAATTAACACCTCATTCATAACCTTAACACCACTTATTTATACACACTTATGGTAGTCTACCAGCATGCTATACTTTTTCCTTTTTCCTATGTACTTAACTTCCACCACCCCACCTGTTCATGCCTATAAAAGCAATGTTCAACCAGTCATTTTTCAGTTTTGTTTTTGTGTCTTTTATCATTCAGTTACTATTATATCAACCAACATTTACCTAACCATTGTGAGTGCAGCTAGCTATAGCTACTATACAGTCAACTGGACAACTATCTATCAAAGTTTGGCTGCATTCATTTGGTCCTTCGAGCCGGATAGGAGAACAAGGCTAACCAGGGATCACAACCATTACCAATCTCACCATCGTTGTCTACTATTTGCAAGTAGAAACCTTGTGGAAGCCTGTGGAGTGGAACGGTTCAAGGAACTACTCACCTTACTAAAACCTTAGTCTTGCATTTCACTTCATACCAATTACCAATTGATTTTGAATCTTGTCAGACGTACCAACCCTGAACTCAAGCACCGAGATGGCAGAAGTTGCAACGTTGCGAAGAACACAGAGAGCACTCAAGTATCAAATTACAAAAGCTAGCAATGTTATTGCTACAATTGTGAGGAAGAATCCCGTCGATGTAGATATATCTCAATTGAATGCGGCGGTTGATACTTACGAGAAAGCAACCAAAGAGTACACTAATTGCACGTACGAGATTATGGACCACCTGGATGAAACTGCGACGAAGGCAGAGGAACAAAACTTGGAAGCAATTGAAGGGGATGCGCCTGACTACAGCTCTGAAGTCTACGCTGTTAAGCGAGCGGTAGAAGGTCACGCCATCATGACGAGAGTTGAGATCAAGCTACGACCGCTGGAAGCCAATATAGAATCGGTCAAGAATGGAATGGTTGATGCCGAAATCTCTGAGGTCAGCGATCTCATGGAGAAAGCCTACCTGCTAAGCGAAAAGGAGCCTCTTAAGAGTGATGCAGATTTCTTGGAGTCCTGTCGCTCTCGATACGAAAGAGTAAACGCTCTCAAGAAACTCAAGACCAGGACAGGGAGCGCTGACAAAACCAAGCCGACCTCAGCCAGGGATATCATCAAGTTTCCCAAAGCCAGTATCCCAAAGTTCGATGGAGACATCCTGACATGGCCTTCATTTTGGCAAAGATTCAATCGCATGCTTAGTCAACGACCACACCTCGACGATGAAGATAAATTGAGTCTACTGCGAGAGGCAATTGAAGAAGTACCAGAGGCCAGAAAGATCGCAATGAGCAGCAGTGGCAGTGTGGCTGCCTACGAAGACATAGTCGCTCGTCTCAAGACTACCTATGATAAGAAGAGGATTGTTTACAGGAGACATGTTCAGAATCTTACCAAATTAGCTCCTAAAGCCTGGAAGAAGTCTGAGGTACAGCGAGTGGAGCAAGAACTACAATTTATTCTCTCTTACCTTCGTGACATTAGCTTGTTGATGGAGATCACTTAGCAACTGCGATTCTGGTCAACAACTTACCTGAGAGTTACAAAATTGAATGGGATAAAGCAACTGTCAAGTCAACCAATCCTCCAGGAATGAAGGATTTCTTGGATTTTCTCACACTTGCTGAAGCTGCAGCTCCAGAGGATACGTCAGCCACAACAGTTAAGCAATCAACGCGACCATTGGAGAAGTCAAGGGGAAATGCCTCAAAACATGTAGTGCACCACGGACATGAGGAAAGGCTATGTAGTGCTTGCTCTTCTAAGGATCACCCTACCTATACCTGTGCACAATTCCGGAGTATGTCAGTGGAAAAGCGCAATGAAGTGATCAGACGAGCTAAAGCTTGTTCAAATTGTCTTGCAATGGGTCACTATGCCAGGGAATGTCGCTGTCAAAGTAGATGCAAAATATGTGGGAAGCTACATCACACAATGCTTCATCTTGAATCTAAGCCTGCAAAGACACCTAGTACAAAGACACCTATTACAAAGGCACCTAGTAGTAGTGCCCAGACTGAAAATGCTGCAGTTTGTACTACACCCGTTCAACCAAAGAAAACCGCTTTGCTGCAGACATGTCAAGTGGAGGCACATGGACCCAATGGCGACTGCTCCCGTATCAGAGCTTTACTAGACTATGGAGCCAGTGTCAGTATCGTGTCTAACCGAGTTACCAAGATGTTAAAATTACCAAAGACCAAGGACAGAATAGCGCTACGTGGATTACATGACCTTCAAGGTGAAGAATGCACTTACCGTGCACTTGTGGAGCTTCATGACATACATGGCAGGGATCAGAAAATCAGTGTCGATGCTGTAGTGGCCAATAAAGTGACGTCCAATCTTCCACAATCAAGCATTTCAGAAGCTAACCAATGGGCTCACTTGAAAGGGCTCCAGCTTGCCGATCCTGACTTCGCACAGCCGGGTGCAATTGATCTTCTCCTTGGCAGTGATGTGCTGTCTCATATCTACACTGACTGTGTGAAGCGTGGTGGCAAGAATCAACCTGTAGCATATGGCACGATCTTTGGATGGACTATAGGAGGATGTCGTGAAGAGCCGACAACTACAGCTAAAGTATACACGGCAATCAGTGCTGAGGAAGACACTAACCAGATTCTCAAGAAGTTTTGGGAAGCTGAACAACCTCCACCGTCTAAAGAACCTTTTACTAAGGATGAGGAAAGAGCAGTAGAATGTTTCAATAACGCTTGCATTCAAACAGGTGAAGGACGATACCAAGTGAGACTTCCATGGAAAGACACCACTCTGCAACTGTCAGAATCACGAAGTATAGCAGTGAAGCGATTTTACCGTACAGAGAAGTCTACTATTCAGCGAGGAGTTTGGGATGATTTCTCTGCTGGAGTTAAAGAATACCTGACCCTTAGGCATGCTGAGAAAGTACCTTCAGATGAACTATCTAAACCACCTGATCAAGTGTATTACATGGCAATGCATCCTGTGTTGAAAGAACGGAGTACCACTACCAAATGCAGAGTAGTATGGGACGCTTCGGGACGCTCAGCAAATGGAGTGTCTCTAAATGACCTGCTGTTACCAGGCCCTTCCCTGCTACCACCAATCACTGATTTAGTTGTCAAGTTTAGAAAGCACAAATTGGCATTTACTGCTGATATAGCCAAAATGTTTCGATGTGTAGAGCTAGCAAGACCTGATCGAGATTTCCACAGATTTGTTTGGAGAGACAGCAAGGAAAATGAAGTTACAGACTACCGGATGACAAGAGTATCATTTGGCGTCTCATCATCACCCTTTCTTGCTAACATGGTTCTAAACCAAGTGGCCCTAGACTACAAGCATCTATATCCCAAAGCTGCAGAGGAAGTGGCCTCCGCATTCTACGTGGATGACTATTTATCAGGGGCAGAAACACTCAATGAAGCAAAGGAACTGTATTGTGGAATGGAGGAGCTAATGAATCGAGGGCAATTCCAACTGCGAAAGTGGCGCAGTAACTCACGTGAGCTGCTTCAGATCATACCAGACCATCTTAAGGAGACTGAGCCTGAACTAGTGTTAGCAGAACCTGCTGACCATCACCGCACCTTAGGAATCAGTTGGGACACTCAAACGGACTGTCTTTATGTGGTTACTCCTCACTTGAGCAGTGAGATTATCAAGACTAAACGTCAACTTACCAGCATCATTGCTCGCATTTATGATGTCATGGGTTGGCTAAGTCCCTGCACTGTAGTAGGGAAAGTACTTCTTCAGCGACTGTGGCGGAGTGGCATCGACTGGGATGAAGAAACTCCTAAAGAAATTCTGGATGATTGGATGCAGTGGGAAGCTGAACTCTCTCAACTTTCTACCATACCTATACAGCGTTGCTACACTCAAGATAAGCCAATACAAAGTCAACAACTGCACGAGTTTAGTGATGCCTCAGAGAAGGCATTCGCGGGAGTTGTTTATATGCGCACATTGTACCAGGATGCCTCAGTTGATGTTTCTATCATTATGGCGAAGACGAAAGTTGCTCCCGTCCATGGAGACACTATACCACGGCTTGAATTGTGTGGAGCTGTGCTAGTAGCCAGGCTGATGAGCCATATCAAGACCATAATGAAAGTGAGAGATTCTAATATCTTCCTTTGGAGTGACTCCACAATAGTTCTTCATTGGCTGAGGGGTGATCCAAAGCACCTCAAGACTTATGCTGGAAACAGAATTCGACAAGTTCTCGAGTTAACGAACCACACTGCTTGGCGTTATGTCCCGTCCACATCAAATCCAGCAGATTGTGCGACCAGAGGACGTCTACCATCACAGCTGAAGGGCCATGAACTATGGTGGAAAGGACCAAGCTGGCTTTCCCAATCACCCAATGATTGGCCTGCCATAAAGCTTCCAGAATTAGAGACAATCCCAGAGAGGAGAGCCAACATTCATGTGGAAATCGCTGATTCATCATTTGACATTGTCAACAGGTTCTCTTGTTTAACATCATGCATTCGAATCACAGCTCTCATTTGAAGATGGATACACAACCATCGCAACATGGAAAAGAGGAAGGAAAAGCTGACCAGGCAAGAATATGAAGAAGCAGACCAAGTACTTATACGTCAGTCACAGAAGAGATCATTTCCAGCTGAGCTGGACACACTTGCAAGGAATTCAACCTTACCCCACAAGAGTTCTTTACAGAAATACCATCCATTTATAGATGACTTTGGAATACTTCGAGTTGGTGGCAGGTTGGAACACAGTCACCTAGCTTACTCTAGGCGCCATCCTATCCTATTACAGGCAAGCAGTAGTTATGGAGCACTACTTATAAGGAAGGTTCATGCAGACCTACACCATGGAGAACCCAAGGCTATGAGTGCACGCTTGGCCAGAGATTTTTTACTGATATCATGCAAACAAGCTATCAGAAAGATTTGGCACCAGTGTGTCATCTGCACCAAACACCGAGCAAAGACAGCAGAACAGTTGATGGGCCAACTGCCTCCAGCAAGGGTCAATTCTTCTCCACCTTTTTACCATACTGGTGTGGACTACGCTGGTCCCGTTTCACTAAAGCAAGGCAACCGGCGCAAACCAACATTAGTCAAAGCATACATCGCAGCATTTGTTTGCATGGCTACCAAGGCTATACATTTGGAATTAGTGGACGACCTAACCTCAAATGCATTTCTAGCTTGTCTAGACCGATTTGTCGCAAGAAG